>Ga0187782_10003331_pt1 | contig 11960 bp, 11 predicted proteins | sample 0715_SJ02_MP15_2_FD_132454 | JGI IMG/M metagenome (GOLD analysis project Ga0187782, IMG submission 132454) | Tropical peat soil microbial communities from peatlands in Department of Meta, Colombia - 0715_SJ02_MP15_20_MG | ecosystem: Environmental > Terrestrial > Soil > Wetlands > Peat | place...
ACGATAAGAAAGTGTAAGCCGCGGCGCATCCGTAAGATGCCGTAGGGGTCTTGCTCAGCTGACCTGCGCTCTGGTTTGCAGCCGGTTCGTTGCTTTGCGCCCGTCAAACACAGCGTCTATCAAGCTCGTGCGCGGCGGTGGGTGCGTGGCTGACCCCGATGCGATGGTCAGTGCGTCTTTTTCACTACCGTGCGCCATCCCCCATCGATCTGCGTTGTGCCCAAGAATTCATGCCGTACTTTTTGCACCCATTCGGGGATATCGGCGGCCGAGTCGGCATCCTTCGACAACACCTCGATTTCGTCACCGATGGCGGCTAACTTCAGGGCGGCGATCAGCTCCATCAGAGGGCCAGTACAAGAATAGCCGCGTGCGTCGACGACGATTTTTCGATCCGCCATTGTCTCTCCTGGGTGGCTTTTATGGCCTGCCGCGCACCTGCTTGCTCCCGACAATTATCCCTTTATCGTGCGCGCGACGCGAAGCGCTCAAGCGCTGTGTCGCAACCGTTGGACGCATGGGTTACCCAAAAAAATAGCCGAAAAAAGTGTAATTGAGGAAAAAAATCGTCCTGGCTCCTGGCTTGCTCCATAGGTGGCCGAAGTGCCGATCGCGACGGGTAGGACGCGGTGCCAATGCGCCCGCAGCGGTGAATGGTTAACCCGTGCTCCAGGCTCGCGGGCGCTTCATTCCCGCGATCTTGCAGGCTTGCTTGACGTACCCGTAGGGAAACAATTCAAAGAGGCGGTTTCGCGCATCCGTGCCATAACGCTGCGACAAATGCTTGATCACAAAGCGCGCATCGGCCGCGACTTGACGGGTTTGGTAGAAGTCCCGCATGAAGCGGATAACGTCCCAATGATCCTCGGTTAGCTCGATGTTTTCCTTTGTGGCAACCGTGCGCGCAAAGGACTCACTCCAATCGAGCGGATCGAGCAGGTAGCCCTCATCGTCTGTCGGCGCTGTATTTGGTTTCATGCGGCGAGCCTTTCACCCGGTTCCACGCGGTCAAGCCGGCACGCTGTCCGTGATTTGCACGCTTTGTTGGTTTAGCCGGGTGCGTAGCTCTTCAAGCGCGAAAGCATCCGTTGCAAAGATGTTGCTTCTGCCAATTTGCTCGGTAAGACCGCTGCGATCCATAACGTCTTGCACCTGTTTTTTGAGGCTGCTGAAGGTCAACTCGATCCCGTTACTGCGAAAGCGCTCAACGAGCTTTCCCAAGACCTCGACGCCGGAGGCATCTAGGTCGTTGATGCCGCCGCAGGTGACCAGCACATAGCGCAGATTAGGAGTGTCGCGTTCGAGCTTTAACAGCGCGTCCTCAAAAAACGACGCGTTGATGAAGTGCAATGATCCGTCAAAACGAATTGCGCCCAGCTGCGGATGCAAGGGCGGCAAGTCAAAGCGCCGTGCGTCGCGCAAGACGCCGTCCGAGTGGTATCCGAGTATTGCAACACGTGGTCGCATCAAGCGGTACAGCATCAGGCCGAGCGACAACATGATTCCCGTCACGATGCCATTCTGGATGTTAGGTGCAAACGCCAGCGTGGCAACAAATGTCGCTACAGCGGCGACGCCGTCATCCCGATTGGCCCGCCAGGCACTGCGCAGTGCCTGAAAGTTAATCAGGCCAACGACGGCCATGATGATGATCGCGGCTAGGACCGGCTTGGGTAAGTGGTACAGCAGCGAGGTGAAAAAAAGCAGCGTCAGCAAAACGGCACAAGCGGAAATTACCGACGAAAGGCCTGTCTTGGCGTTAGAGGCAAGGTTTAGGGCCGAACGGGAAAAGGACCCGCTCACCGGCATGGACTGGACAAACGCCGCCGCCACCTTGGCCAATCCTTGCGCGACGAGTTCGCGGTTCTCGTCCCACGGTTGACGGGTCTTGATGGCGATGAGTTTGGCGCTGGACATCGCCTCCATGAAGCTGATCACGGCAATGACAAAGGAGGCTGGAAGCAGGTTTACGACCGCATCCCACTCGACCTTGGGGACTGCGAAAGTTGGCAGGCCTTGCGGGACCGTTCCCACGACCCGTCCGCCCATGTCCGCATAGCCGATGAAGCCCGAAACCCATGTGAGGGCGGCAACCGTTAACAGCACACCGGGCAACTTTGGTGCAAAGCGACGAAAGGCAAGCAGCAGTACGAACGCTGTCATGCCAAAGGCCAGCGATATCGCGTGAGTGGTGTCGATGTTGGTTAGCACTTGCCATGTGTCGGCCAGAAAGTGCGCCGACTGGCGCGATGGAATTCCGAGCAAAGTCGGCAACTGCGACAGTCCGATGATTAGCGCGGCCGCATTGATAAAGCCCATCAGCACCGGGAAGGAGAGAAAATTCAGCAGCACCCCCGCGCGAAACAGGCCAAAGGCGACTTGAAATACGCCCGATAGCAACGCCAGCAAAATGACATGGGTATAAAACGCATCTGTACCCCGTAAGGCGAACGGTGCCACGCTGGCCGCGGTCAAAAGAGAGGTCATTGCGACGGGCCCAGTGGACAGCTGGCGCGAAGAACCAAACACCGCACCAACGATCGTCGGAATGAACGCCGCATACAGGCCATAGTAGGCCGGCACACCGGCTAACTGCGCGTAGGCCAAGGACTGTGGCACTGCGACCAAAGAGACCGTAATGCCCGCGACCATGTCATGGCGCACCGTATCAGCCTCAAGGCGCAGGCTCTTCCAACTGGCCCAGGACAGGCGCATTGCCGGCTCCTATGCGATCGACTGGTAGTACAGGTTCTGTGGGTGGCGGGCCTGGGCGAAAAAAAACCACCGTTCGCCGAGCAGACCCAGATACTGCAGTGCGAAGGCCACCACAAATGCGAACGGCGCATCTTGTATAAGCCCCACCGCCAGCAGCAGCGCCGGCGCGGCAAAAGCAAGAAGTGGAAAACCAAGTAGAACCATTCGCATGGTCGTCGGGCGCGCGCCGTGGAAGAACTCCCGCGTGTTAAACGACCCGCCCATCGCGCCCTGGCTCTTTTGCACGATTTTCGGGTGCTTTACGCCGATCGCACTCTGGGCTGTCGACCTCGGTCGCAGACGGGCGTTGCGGACCAGCGAGCCGATGCGCGCCGCCGACGCCAGGGCTGTAATGATCAGCGCCCATACACCGAGAAAACCCACCAGCGATGGCGCGGCCCGCACAGCAACCGCGCTGGCAAGTGTGAAACCGGAGGCGCCGCCGAGCAAAATGAAATTCACCACCGTCAACGGCGAGTGCCACTCGCGAAGAAAGGGCAGGCACGCATAGACCATCGCGGTGCAAACAAACAGCCCGAAAGTGAGGGCGGCCGCCAAAGTGCCCAGCAGCACCGTCAGATCAATTTGGCCGCCTGAAGGCAGCGTGGCAAGGGTGCTCTTCCACTCCACCCAGTGGGCCAAACCAAACAGCGCGACCGCGCCTAAGAGCGCAGGTAGCACGATGACCTCGCGAGACAACCAAGAAGTGCGCCACTTCGCCGCAGCCCGCCACGCGCGCTCGGGATGGCCCAGGTGGAAAAATGACGCGATCAAACCCGCAAGCAGCAACAGCACGACCAAAAGGCTCCCCGGGGCGTAAAGGTTGCGGGGCTCGGGCGCCGGCAAGAGCTGAAATAGCGTGTAGAGCTGAACGGTAAACAGGGCAAGAAACAAGCCTTGGCCAGCCCCAATTAGCGTAGTCAGAAAAATCACGGATACCGGCGGTCGCATACGAGTTGGTCTCCTTACCAGCCGACGGCATCTTCGATCGTTGGTCCCGTCGGTCCCGGCTTGGGCAATTGCGCGTCGCGCTTGCGCGGGTTGTCCGAACGCTCGAGCTCATCGGGGTGAATCTTGATGCGAGTCTGCCGTCGTGGCAGGTAATGATTGGCTGGCTGGGTACTCCATTCGGGCATCAACTGGTAGCCACCATTGCCGCGTATGGCAGCCGACACCTCAGATTGCGGATCGTGTATGTCCCCGAACAGCCGCGCCGAAGTCGGACAGGCTTTCACGCAAGCTGGTTTGCGATCGGCTTCAGGCAGCGAGCGATCGTAGATCCGGTCGACGCACAGCGTGCATTTCTTCATTACCTTGCTGTGCTCGTCAAACTCGCGGGCTCCGTACGGACATGCCCAGGCGCAGTACTTGCAGCCAATGCACTTGTCGTAATCGACCAAAACGATGCCATCCTCCTTGCGCTTGTAAGAGGCGCCCGTCGGACAAACCGGCACGCACGGCGGATCTTCGCAGTGCAGGCACGACTTCGGAAGATGTACGGTTTCGGTATCAGGAAATTGGCCAATCTCGAAGGTCTGTACGCGATTAAAAAACGTGCCTGTCGGATCGGCCTCGTAGGGGCGCTCGTCGACCAAGGGCCCGGCCGAGCCGGAGGTGTTCCACTCCTTGCAGCTGGTTACGCAGGCGTGGCAGCCGACACAGACGTTTAGGTCGATGACCAGTGCAAGTTGCGTCACAGCGCTCCTGCCTTGCGAAAAAGTCCGCCGATAAAGGCCAGCGCCTGGCTGCGCCGCCTCATGCCAGGGTAGGGCGCGAGCGCCTCAAATTGTGGCGACGTGTGCGCCGGTTCTCTCTCATCGGCCTTGTAAATGCGCACCCGCACGTCGTACCAAGCGGCTTGCCCGGTGATCGGATCGGAGTTAGAGACACGCAGACCATCAGCAAGATGCAATTCCTCGTGAATCAGGTGATTGAGCAAGAATCCGCGCTGCGACTCGTTGGCGTCGGGAGCCAGGTTCCAGGAACCGGAGGCCTTGCCGATTGCATTCCAAGTCCAGACCGTGCCCGGCTCCACCGACTCGGAGTGTCGGGCCATGCACCGCACCCTGGCCCATTGGGATTCGACCCAGATCCAGTCGCCGTCGCCGATTCCCAGCTCGCGGGCCGTGCGTGTGTTGACAAATAAATAGTTGTGCGCGTGAATCTGGCGCAGCCACGCATTTTGGGAATCCCAGGAGTGGTACATCGCCATGGGTCGCTGTGTCACCGCGGCCAGCGGATAGCGGCGGTGGTCCGTGATCAGGGACTCGAGCGATTCGTAAAAAAACGGCAGTGGATCGCAATAGGTCTGCACGCGCTGCGCCAGGTGAGCCGGAGGCTTGCGCGTGATGCCGCGACCTTGGGCGGCGAGCCGGAATTTTTGCAGTACCTCCGAGTACAGGTGAATCAAAATAGGCTCAGCGTAGCGAGTGATGCGGTTGCGCCGCGACCACTCCAGATAGCCCAGGTTCCAATTGCGCATGTACTGATAGCTGCGAGGCAAGGTGTAGTGAAAGACGCAGCCGTTTTGCTGATACATCTCCCACTGACGCGGATTGGGTTCCCCAACCAGAGATTTTTCGCCCCCTTTCCCACGCCAGCCGGCCAGAAAACCGATACCAGCTCCAGGCTCAGGCTCCCAGTTCACGATGAAATCCGGATAGTCGCGGTACTTGCGCTCTCCCGCCTTGGTGACGAAGGCCGGCAATTTCAGGCGTGTGCCCAGGTCGATCAGCACGTCCTGGAAGGGCCGGCATTGGCCCGAGGGCGGCAGGACCGGTATTCGCACCGAATCAACCGGACCATCGAACTCCGAGATCGGCCGATCGAGCATCGACATTACGTCGTGGCGCTCTAAATACGTGGTGTCCGGCAGAATCAGGTCGGCGAAGGCGGTCATTTCCGACTGGAAGGCATCGGCAACGACGAGAAACGGAATCTTGTAGTGTCCTTCGGCGTCGCGATCGCAGAGCATGTCGCGCACCGCCTCGGTATTCATGGTCGAATTCCAGGCCATGTTGGCCATGAAGATCATCAGCGTGTCAATTGGGTACGGGTCGCCGCGCCAGGCATTGGTGATCACGTTGTGCATCAAGCCGTGAACCGATAGGGGGTACTCCCACGAAAAGGCCTTGTCGATCCGCACGGGACTGCCATCGTCGTTGACGAATAGATCGTCCGGATCAGATGGCCAACCGAGCGCAAGTCCATCGAGCGGATGGTTGGGCTTGACACCGCGCGCATCGTTGGGCGTGCGTGTGCATGGCGGGATCGGACGCGGGTAAGGGACCTTGTGACGAAAGCCGCCCGGCCGATCGATGGTGCCCAGAATCGACATCAATATGGCCAGCGCGCGGATGGTCTGAAAGCCGTTGGAGTGCGCCGCTAGCCCACGCATAGCGTGAAACGCGACTGGGTTGCCGCTCACTGACTCGTGTTCCGTGCCCCAAGAATCAGTCCAGGCGATCGGCAGCTCGATTCGCTGGTCGCGTGCCGTAACGCCCATCTCGTGTGCGAGGCGACGGATGGTCGCCGCATCAATTCCAGTGATCTGCGCTGCCCACTCGGGTGTGTACTCCTTCACCCGCTCTTGCAGAAGCTGGAACGCGGGTTTGACTGGCGTGCCATCGGAGAGCCGGAATTCACCCAGCAAGTACGGGTCGGCTGCAGGAGAATGCGTGCGCACTGCGCGATCAAGCTTGCGATCCCACCAGAGCTTGTTTTGCGGGTCGTAGCAGGTTTCTTCCTCCGGCACCTCAGTTCTGACGAACATGCCGAATTCATCGCTGCGGGGGTCGCAGTTAACGAGCTGACCGGCGTTGCTGTACCGGACGAGAAAGTCGCGGTCGTACAGTCCCAGAGCCAGGATCTCGTGAATGAGCGCAAGCAATAGCGCTCCATCGGTTCCCGGACGGATCGGCACCCACTCGTCGGCGATGGCCGAATATCCCGTACGTACCGGGTTGATGGAAATAAAGCGACCGCCCGCGCGTTTGAATTGTGAGATCGCGATCTTCAGCGGGTTGGAGTGGTGATCCTCCGCGGTTCCGATCATGACGAAGAGCTTGGCGCGTTCAAGATCCGGGCCGCCAAACTCCCAGAACGATCCGCCGATCGTATAGATCATGCCAGCGGCCATGTTGACGGAACAAAGGCCCCCGTGCGCCGCGTAATTGGGTGTGCCGAATTGGCGCGCAAAAAGTCCGGTCAGCGCCTGCATCTGATCGCGCCCGGTGAAGAGTGCAAATTTCTTCGGATCGCTCGAGCGGATCGCACCAAGACGCTCGCTTAATGTGCCCAGTGCCTCGTCCCAACTGATGGGTTCAAAGCGTCCGGTGCCGCGCGCCGCATCGGCACAGCGCTTGAGCGGTTGCAGCAGCCGCGCCGGTGAGTACTGCTTCATGATGCCCGACGAGCCCTTGGCGCATATCACGCCCTTGTTGAGCGGGTGGTCTGGGTTGCCGTCGATGTAGCGCACTTCGCCGTTGCGAAGGTGCACGCGAATGCCACAGCGGCAGGCACACATGTAGCAAGTTGTTGTGCGTACCTCGACCTTGGCGTCGGGTAGCGGCGGTACGGTTGGGTCGTGAAGCGGTGGCATCGCGCGCGCAAAAGGACACGCGCGCCACAGCGGGCCGCGCGCCCGATTTGCCTGTTTTGGAGTAGCTATTAGGCGAAACTGGACCGCCAGCTGTCTATTACCGCATCGGGGAGCCTTGCCATACCCAAATGGAGTGCGCGATATTGCGCCGCAGCATCACTCTCGTATGGCCGCCTTTTCGCAGAAAGCTTGATGCATGCCAAGCAGCAATGGGGTCGCAGTTCCTTGCACCACGAACTGTGAACGAGGAGAATTGTCACAAAACAAACAAAGGAACAGTCGCCGTACGACGCCGGAGCGGTGCGAGCGATGGTGCCGTTTTGTTCCGGCGGCACCAAACAAGGGAAATATACGGATGTTGCAGCGTTGCGGCCCGATACTGCCGCACGAAGATAGTGCCGACCAATCCGATACGCGCGTCTTGGATACGGATCTGCAAGAGCCCATTGAAGGGGTCGTGCGGGCCTTGACACAAATGAGTGCCGCTCGGGCGGTGACGGTGCGCACGATTGCGCAGGCGGGCGGCCCGATGGAGCTGGTCGCCGCGTCTGGAGCCACCGAGCTGCAACGCGCGAATATTGCTTGCGCCGATGCCGATTGCGGAGTTTGCGCAGTTGCCTTGCACTCGGGCGAAGTGCAGACGAGTGACCGTTCGTGCGACTGTGTGCGCGAATTGGCCCCGCAAGATCAAAGTGCCCAGCAAGTGGTCGCGGTAGCGCTTCGATATAAGGAGCGGCCCTGCGGTGTGCTGAGCTTGTTTCTGGACACACGCGAGGGGGCAACACAATTGCCCGCGGGCTTTCTGGATCTGCTACCGGCCCTAGGTGATCTGGTCGGCACGGCGATGGAAAACAGCCGACGTGCAGGAGCAGATGTGCACACCAGTGTTATGCAGGAGCGGCATCTGCTCGCCAATGAAGTGCACGATTCCCTGGCCCAACACCTGACTTCGATCCGGATGCGCACCTCGCTGCTGCGCAATGCGGTGGCCACGCACGAAGAGGATCGCGCAACCCAGTACTTGGAGGAGATCGACGAGTCCCTGGCTGTGGCGCAGTCGCGGGTGCGCCAGATCATCACCCAATTCCGTGCTCAGATGGACGCGCCGCGCCTGCTGCCGGCGCTCGAATATGCAATTGAGGAGCTGCGCAGTGCCAGCGGAGTGCACATCGAACTGCAATGCCGAGTGCGCGAGCCCAGGCTGTCTGCGTACGAGGAAGTGCAGGTCTTTTATATCGCCCGCGAGGCACTCACCAATGCCCTGAAGCACTCGCAGGCGGATCGCGTGCGTCTGGCGTTGGACGAAAATGCAGGCAGTTACGAGTTGCTCGTTGAGGACAACGGGGTTGGTTTTGACGACGCCAGGGCGGCCGACCACGGCCATTTTGGGATCAACATCATGCGCGAACGGGCCCAGCGCATCGGGGCCCTCATCGAGCTGAAGCGAGGCGAGCAAGGCGGCACGCAGGTGCGCTTGACGCTTCCTTCACGGGCCGCAACGGGTGGGGTGTTTGAATGAACGACCCGGTGCGGCTGGTGTTGGTCGACGATCATCGGCTGTGTCAGAAGGGGCTGGCCGAGCTGCTCGAGCGAAGCGGTGGTTTTACTGTGATCGGGACAGCGGGCAACCCCGAGCAGGCCGAACTGTTGATTAAGACCCACATGCCCGATCTGGCAGTGCTTGACCTGCGCATGCCGTTAATGGACGGCGTGAGCCTGCTGCGGCAGCTGCGTGCGGATGGTTGCGAGGTCCCGGCTGTGATTTTGACTATGAGCGATTCGCAAGATGACCTGGCAAATGCTTTGCGCGCCGGCGTTCGCGGCTATTTGCTCAAGGACATGGATCCAAACGATATCGTCGAATCCATCCGTCGCGCTGCCAAGGGCGAGCTGGTTGTCGCTCCGGCTATGGCGGCCAAACTTGCGCTACTGCTGCAAGGGCGCACCGATGCCGCGAAGGATAGCGCCGTCAAGCTGACCGAACGCGAGCGAGAGATCTTGCACCACGTGGCCAGCGGCAAGAGCAATAAGGCAATTGCTAAAGTTCTGAACATCAGCCATGACACCGTCAAGCTTCATGTGCGCCATATTCTCGCTAAGCTCAATCTGACTTCGCGCGTCGAAGCGGCTGTTTTCGCGGTGGAGCATGGCGACCGTTCGGCCGTGCGCCCACCAACCTGAGGCGCAGCGAGTCACCAAGCACCGATCAAAACCCTCCATTACCAAAGGGTTTGGGTAAAGCGGCACTGCGCGCGCCTTTCTTGGCCGTTCCCAGTGAAAAAAGGTCGTAGAGCAGTTTGCTGTCGCAACTCGAAATTTTTTCGTTGACGTCCTTCAGGATGGCATGGAAATTTGGCGTGTGGCCATACTCGCGGTACTGGTCCTGCAAGTAATTGATAACGGTTCAGTGATCCTCATCTAGACTCACGCCCTCGGCCGCGGCAATTGTTTCTCAGACTAAGTCCGACTAATTTGGCTCAAGAAGGTAGCCTTCGTCGTCTGCAGCGAAGATTTTTCCGTCGACTAAATGTTCCATGACCGCATCCCTTTGCGCGTGCAGGTGGGTGGGAACTTCTCAAAAGGCTTGCTGTGGGTCTGCGGGTGCGAAGGCATTTCGCCGTGGCCGTATCGCAGCATTCGGAAGGTCGAGACTTTGTCTTTTCGTATTCAGCCGATGGTCGAGCAACGCGGCGAGTCCCGCCAGGGCGTAGGCAGCATCACTCCGATGGGTGATTCAGGGGACAAACCGCCATCCACACAATGCAAGGCGATGGAGCACAGCGCAACGCGAACTTACGCAACAGGCAATGAAAGCGAACGGTGTGACCTGCGATTTGCCCGATGATCGACGCTTTGAGTCAGACTGCGTCCACACAGGTGGCTCCTGCATGGACGCGGAGCCCTTTGCCCTGCTCGTGGTGGGTGAATCGATGACACCGGAGTTTGAGGACGGCGATGACATCATCGTCGAACCGGCAGCACCGGCGAAAGACGGATCCTTCGTCCTTGCGCAGTCGGACGGACAGTACATCTTTCGACAATTGCGAAGTCACGAACAGGGTTGGTGGCTATGCCCTCTAAATGATCGCAGTGCAAGCGTCGAAATCGCGGACCTCGCGCTGATTCGGGGCGTTGTCATCCAGAAATCCAAACCGGGGTGTCGAAGCGCAACGCGACACTATTGGGCGTGAGAGTGCACATGGCGCACGCGCAGGGTCTGCTTGCTGATTTGGTCGCCGCGGTCCAGCAAAATTGTGATCTGGTTGACGCCCGACACGCGCGCGACAGCGGACTGTGCACTTACCTCTTGGGAATGCGCGAATACTTCCGGTGGTTTTCGAAAATGGATCTGGGTGCGACCGTTGAGGTTAGCGCCGTCAGATCCTGGATCGCGAAACAAGAGCAGCATTGGGAGTGGCTGCTTGATCAAAGTTCGGACGAGTTGGTCGCGCTACCCCTGCACGGGGGCCCGGGCGCCTACGAGGACGAGGCGGTAAATCGACTGATCGCCGAGCATGAGCTGATCTACGGTGCCGGACTCGGGCGATTTGGCATTCCCCTGTTTTTTCTTGCGCGATGTGAGTCCAAGTGGCAGCGCGACAGCGTGCAAATCGTGGTTGCAGGCGAGGAGCTTGCGCGTGGGTTTGTTGCGCCACCTGCCGTTAGCCGCGGATCATTGATCATCGTGCGTGTGGACGCCCTACGGCGTTGGCTTTGGACTCGCGCTGAGACTGCAGTAACGCGCGAGCCGACCGACGCGTTTCGCCTTGCCCTTGGCGCTTACGACCGGGGAGGCAGTCTGCAGCAGACGATTGAGAGTATGGCCAGCGGCGAGCTCGAATCCCTAATTTTGCATGAGCTCGGCGAGTTACGCGCCGGCCAGCTCCTAGGTCCCGACTGGGAGCCGATGCTTGAGCAACTGAGTGATCGCCGGGCCGAGTTGGTCGTGCGGGCGGTGCGGGATCTGCTCGCGGACTGCATGGTGACCTTGCCTGTGCTGCTCGAGCGTCGCGCAGAAGCGTCCTTGCATTTTTGGTTTTCCAATTTTGATGGCATGCGCCGGGCTCTCGCGCCCCAATTTCTCGCTGCTCGGAGCAGTAGCCACCACGCCATTGACGTCGACGTATTGCAGGATGCTGTCACCCAAGGACGCGAGCGATGGAACCTGATTGCGCTTGAGTTGCTTTCACGCTGGCGCGCGGGTGGCCGGCAGGCCGTAACGGCGCGCACTACCGCGCTTTGTCCGGCCTGAGGACGCGAAAATGCTTAGAGTCGCCAACGGGACGCATCGACGACGCTCCTATGTTTTCTCACCAAGCTGATTGCACACATGGCGTGCACCCCGCTTTGCGGCAGTTTTATCTTCATAGGTTGTGAGGCAAGCGCGGGTAAGGGCTTTGCGTCCTTGCCCTGATCAGCGATGGATCACGGGCAGGCTGGCAGCCGGCAGATGCGAAACGCGTGGCACCACGCCGGATTAATGAGCCCGGTGCGCTGGGGAAAGCATCTTGCCGACTAAAGCGGAAGGGTGCAGATCTGCTCGCCACGCATGCCACCGGCCGTGAGCGTTTGTACCAGCGTATCGACGAATTCCACGGGCCCGGCC
>Ga0187782_10003333_pt1 | contig 11959 bp, 14 predicted proteins | sample 0715_SJ02_MP15_2_FD_132454 | JGI IMG/M metagenome (GOLD analysis project Ga0187782, IMG submission 132454) | Tropical peat soil microbial communities from peatlands in Department of Meta, Colombia - 0715_SJ02_MP15_20_MG | ecosystem: Environmental > Terrestrial > Soil > Wetlands > Peat | place...
GCGCCGGCGATACCCTGGTCGGAACTCACGGGAAAATTGACTTGGATCGCCGAAAGGCTTTGGGATGACGCTTCCAGCGTTCCCAGCGCGGAAACGTTCTGCCGTACGTTTTGTTCGGCGAATTCGTCGCGCGCACTTTGAATGGCGCCGGCGGTGACGCCTCCGACCAATCCCTGGTTCGGGTCGAAGGGAAGCGCCTCCATCGTGGCGGACTGGCTGGCGTAGCCCGGCGTGGAAGAGTTGGAGATGTTGTTGCCGACAGTTTCGAGCGCCTGCTCGAACGCTTGCATGGCGTTGGCCGAAGAGGAGAGGGCGCTGAGAAGACCCGGCATAGGTCAGACCTCCAGCCACACGCGCCGCGCGGGCTCTGGTTCTCTGGGCGTGCCATCCGCGGTGTATCCGGCGACCATCGACGCAGCCAGCCGCACCCAGCCGGTGTGGAATGCCGCCGCGCCATCGAGCAGTATATTCAGTCGCGCAATCTCGGCGCGCAATGCGCCGAGGGGAGCCCGCAGTGCAGCGTCGTTGCGAAAATTGCCGCTAGGCAGGCGGCTTTGCAACTGTCGCAACAGGTTCGCGGCTTCCTCCACATTGCTCCGGCAGTCTTCCAGACGTTCGGGAGTAGGAGAGACTAACTGTGCGCGCGCGTTGCGCACCATTCCCTGGAGTTGATCGATGGTTGCCGGGGGATCGAGATGCGCGGCCGGAGCGCCGGCGTTCGCCACGCGGCTTTTATTCTGCGGCATCCTTGGCTCCAATGGCATCCGCCACGATGGCGCTGCTGACAGCCTGCGCGTTCGGGCGGTAGGTTCCGGCTCTGTATTGCGCGGTGAGTTCCTGGATGCGCTGCGCACGGTTCACCGACTGCGCCGATAGGGCCTGCGAAACATTCTCCGCCAGGCTGGAAATTTCGGCGTGATCGCCGCTAATGGAGCCGGCGCCGCGCGTAGAAGACGTTGACCCCACACCTTCGGCGGGGCTGGTTTCCGGCGTCCGCCCTGTTTGCAGGCCGGCTGCGCCGTTCAGATTCTGATTTTCAATTCTCATATGTGCGCCGGCGAACAAATGCCGGATTCCTTCAACATGCGTCCCATGGCTTCCAATGCGCTGCGGTGTAACTGGGAAACGCGGCTTTCGTGCACTCGCATCACGCTGCTAATTTCCTTCAATGTCATGTGGCGGCCGTAATGCAAGCGGATGACCTGCTGGCATCGCGGCGCCAGACTGTCAATCAAGCGGTCGAGCACTTCACGCAGTTGCTGGCGCTCACAGATGTGATCGGGTCCGTCATCGGGGCCCGAGACCGGATCCTGTTTGATGTCTGCGGCCGCGGGCGCCGGCACTGTTCGTGTCTGGCTCAACGCCATGCGGCGGTTTCGCATCTCGGCCAGGGAGATCATCAAACGGTCGCAAAGCTCTTCTTCCGTTGGGTCGCGGTGCAGTGTGGCGGCCATTTCCTGCCGCGTGGCACTGACTTGCTTCTGCCAGCGGCGCAGCCTGCGCGGCGCCAGATCATGCCGGCGAAGGCTATCCAGAATTTCACCCTCGATGCGATAGCGTGCGTAGAGCGAAAACGGCACGGACTTCTCAGGCTCGTAGCAGTGTCCCGCGCTCACCAGGCCCAGGAGGCCCGACTGCGCGAGGTCATGCAGTTCCAGGCAGGTGTTCGGAGGTAACGAGCCGAAGACGCGGCGCGCGATGGAATCGACCAAAGGCAGACAGCCGAGAATTCTCTGGTGAGCGGACTGGGATTCCGATGACGCGGCGCCGCCAGCTCCGGCATGCTCGGCATCCTGCGGCGAAGCAAGGGCGGGCGATGCCAACGCGGGCGTGTCAACGGCGTCCACTGTCGTATCTCGTGCCATTTCTCTTGTTGGTAAATCTCCCGGCGACGCGTGCTGCTGATTGAAAATCCAGCCGCTTGCTGCGCGGCAAAACAGTACACACCGATTGTCAGGTTAACCGGGAAGTGGACAACGGACAATATTGAAAAAGGTGCAGATAGAATGATTAACCGACGTTCTACATCAAAAGGTTACAAAGACAATTTACTGTAAATTCTGTGGATTTTACTCTATATTCCACGAGATTATGGCCGATATTAAAAGGCACATGCGCCAGGGCACTCCATTGCTGTGGATTCGAAATTCGCCTCCTGGACCCGCCGAAATCAACCTGATGGAACACCTCCATCAGTTCGTGATCCAGGTGGTCCACAGCCCGGCTGAGGCTCTGGAGCGGCTGCGCCTGATGAGATCCGTTGTAGTGTTCGCGGAGTCTCCGCTCGCCGGTTCGGAGCCGGCGGAACTGCTGGAGGCGATTCACGATGCTGCTCCGAATATTTCAGTTCTCGTGCGCGATCCGCAGGGTAGCGTGGCCGACGCCGTTCGTCTGGTTCGCCTGGGAGCGGAACATTTCATGAGCGGGCCGCTGGACGAAAACGAGTTGGTGGTGCATTTGGAATCTGCCGCCGAGAAATTGCGGGTGAGCGCGATTGCGGCGGGTGCAGACAAGGAGCCGTGGAAACGCTACTTTGTCGGCGAGAGCCGGCCCATTTGCGAGGTCGAGCACATCATCCGGCTGGCTGGGCCGAAACGGGCAACGGTTTTGATCACCGGGGAGACAGGAACGGGGAAGGAAGTCGTGGCGCGAGCCTTGCATCAGGCCAGTCCCAGAGGGCATCTGCCCATGGTTGCGGTCAATTGCAGCGCGCTGCCGGAAAATCTGCTGGAAGCGGAGCTATTCGGGCACACGAAGGGCGCCTTCACAGGCGCTTTGCAGCAGCGCGTCGGCCGGTTCGAACAGGCGCACAATAGCACGCTGTTCCTGGACGAAATCAGTGACATGCCGCTTGATCTGCAAGCGAAACTGCTGCGCGTGTTGCAAGAGCGCGAATTTCAGCGGATCGGCAGCTCGGAAACGGTGCGCGTCGACGTGCGCGTAGTAGCGGCGTCGAACGCCAATCTGGCAGAGAAGGTGGCCCAAGGGACATTCCGCGAGGATCTTTTTTACCGGCTGAATGTCGTTCCCGTCGCCATGCCGCCGTTGCGCGAGCGCACATCGGATGTTCCGCTGCTGGCGCAGTATTTTTTGGAAAAGATCTGCCGGGTCGAAGGCATCGCTGTGAAGCGAATCTTCCGCGAGGCGCTCGACCGGCTGTGTGCCTATCATTGGCCGGGCAACGTGCGGCAGTTGGAGAACGCCATCGAAATGGCCGTGGTGCTGAGCGGCGACCGTCTCGATCTCTATCCTACGGATTTTCCGCTGCCGGAATTTGGCGCGCGCAAGCCTCTGGTGGCAGGGCCACCCTCGACGTCACTGCCGGAAACCGGGCTTGATTTTGACGTGGCTGTGAGCAACTTTCAGCGCAACATCATCGAGCAGGCGCTCGAACGGAGCGGTGGCAACAAGACCGTGGCGGCCGATCTGTTGCGCATGAAGCGAACCACGCTGCTCGCAAAGTTGCGGAATCTCGAGACTCCGGCAAACGTGGTTTCGATCAAGTCGGCTTAGCCGAGTAGGGAGCGCGGCGAAAGGCGAGCGCCGCTAAAGCGATCGACGATAAAACCAGCACGCCGTCGCGAACGAGCGTCTTCCAACTGATGGCTTCACCCAGGCCGAAGCACGCGCAGTCAATTTGCAGGCCCCTGGCGTACGACTTCAGCATGACCGCGAAGAAAAGCGCGAGCAGCGCCGAGGCCGCGATGGCCGTCTGCCGCAACCACAATCCGGTCAGCAGCAAAATCCCCAACGCCAGCTCAAGCCAAGGCAACGCTCGAGCCAATGTTATTACCGCCCACTGCGGCAGCAGACCGTAGGCGTCGATGGCCATGGCGAACAGCAGCCACGATTGGCGGAGCTTAGTCCACGCTGCGTAGAGAAAAACCGCGGCCAGCCCCACTCGCAGCACGAGAACCAGCCAGCGTCGGAATCTCACTTGGAGAGCAATTGATCGAGGAAGCGCCGCAGAAGGTCATAGTTGACGGCGCCCACCACCGGATATCGCTGCTCCTTGTAAGTGATGACCATGGTTGGCGTCTTCTGCACTCCGGCAGCCGTCCCCAGTTGAATGTCATGGTCCACCGACGCCGCGATCTGCGGATCCTTCGCGAGCGCGCGCACTTGCTTGGCTTCACTAGGGGAAAGAGCAGCGCAGACGGTGTCGGCGACTTTTCCGTCAGCGGCCCAGTGCTCTTGCTGCCGGAACAGGACGTCGCACGCGGTTTCATATTTTCCGATTCGGCCGGCCGCACACGCGTAGCAGGCCGCTTCGCGGGCGTGTTCATGCTGAGGCAGCGGGAAGTCGCGGTGAATTAGATAGACTCGGCCCTTGGCAACGTAGTCGTCCGTGAGCGGGCGGAGCGTGCGTTCATACAGAAGTTTGCACGAGGGACACTGAAAGTCGCTGAAAACCTCGATGGTGATCGGGGCCGTGAAAACTCCGATGGATTTTACGATCTCTGCCGTAGCGGACTTCGAAGTCGAGTTCTGGACAGCTCCGGCGGCAAGCGTGCAGCAAAGCAGCAGGGCGAGACGGCTCATCTCTCTATTGTAACGGGAGGCAGTTGCGGGCCGCCTAACCAGCAACCTGCGCAGGACTCTTTTCCAGCTGCTCGAGCGACATCTGATGTACCTTCAGCAGCAAATCCACTTCATTGCGCGGGATGCTGAGGGCGGCGGCGATGGTTTCCGGATTTTCGCCCCGCCGGCGCATGCGCAGAACCTGGCCCCGCTTGTTCAAGTTGAGCGGCTGCCCGTTGGTGGGCACAGCCGGCGGCCGCGCAGCCTCCTCGTGCTCCGCCCGCAAGCGCTCCATGGACTCTGCAAGCTCGGCCAAGCGGTTTCTGAGGAACTGGCGATCTTGGCCGGCGCGCCGGAGCATGGCGCGTATCCCCATATGCAGCACGAACGTGTACAACAGGCACGTGCCGGCCAGAGCCAGGACGCCGTACAATTCCAGCGCGTGAACGGAGGGCAGCCAATCGATGGTCATTGCAATGTCTCCTTCGTCGGGGCTATCTCCAAACGTTGCGCGCGGCTTACGATGTGCTGCACGCGCACGCCATAGTTGCCATCCACCACCACAACCTCGCCGCGGGCGATCACGCAGTTGTTGACCACCACCTCCACCGGCTCATTGACGGCACAGTCCAGTTCGACGATGGATCCCGTGGTCCACTTCAGTATCTGCTGCAAGGGCAATTGCGCCTTGCCGAACGAGACACTCACGGGCAATTCCACGTCGAGCAGCAGATCCAGCGTTTCCGGGTTCTTGACCGGTGTGTCCGGCGTCTGGTTGATTTCCGGCATATCTTCTCTCCTATCGTTGGTGCGACCACCGCCGCTCCATGAACGTGCGCAGCCGCAAAATGCCCTGCGATTTCAATTGCGCGATGCGCGATAAGTGCATTTGCATGATCTCCGCGATTTCCCGCAGCGTGGCTTCCTCGTGGTAGTACAAGCTCAAGACCGTGCGCTCCGTGGGCGGCATCTGCTCGATGGCCTGGGCCAGCAGCCGCTCCAGCTCCGCGCGCTCTAGCGTGGTCGACGGCAGGTTGTCGTCCGAATCGGGAATGTAGTTGAGCAGGTCGCCTTCCTGGTCCTCGTTGGCAAATTCGAAGCTCCCGATGGTCAGGCCGCGGATTTCGTAGAGCTGCTGCTGGTACTCTTCGAGCGTGATTTTGAGCTCGGCGGCAATCTCCTCTTCCGCGGGTGCGCGTCCCAGGCGCTGCTCCAGCGCGGAGATGACGCCTTCAATCTGCTTGGCACGCCGGCGCTTGTTCTTCGGCGCCCAGTCCAGTTCGCGCAAGCTGTCGAGAATCGCGCCGCGGATCTTGTGCTCGGCATAAGTCTTGAGCTGCACGCCGTGCGATGGATCAAAATTATCCACCGCTGCAATCAGGCCGACGACGCCGGTCGAGATGAGATCGTCGAGCGCGATGTTCTCCGGCAGACGCTCGTGGATGCGGCGCGCGATGAGGCGGACCTGCGGCAGATGCTCCAGGATGAGCTGCTCCCGCTCGGCGGTCGTGCCTTCTTCGATGTGGTACTTGTACATACGCGCGCTGCCTTGCTTGTTGTGTTACGCCGCGGAAAGCGCTCGCTCGTTCCGCCGCTCGAGGGCGCGTTCCAGCAGCCGTTCGGTCGTGGCCGGCTCCAGGTCTTCGGGGATCTGCTGCCCCGTGGTCAAGAAGGAAATCGGTTTCCCCGTGCGCACCGATTCGCTGATCATCCCGCCCCATGCGGAAGTTTCATCGAGACGGGTGAAAATCAGCTTCGCCGGCGCGAACATTTCGAAGCGGTCGATGGCGCTGCTCAAATCCCCGGCGCGCATGGACGCCGGCGCCACCAATTGCACCTCAATCGCCGGATGATCGGCGAGATACCGCGCGAGTTCCGAGGCCTCCTCCATATCCGCTGCCGTGTAGCCCTGGGTGTCGATGAGAATCAGCCCTTTCTCACGGTTGGCTTCGATGGCTTGCTGCAGCGTTCGCGGCGAGTCGGCGGCGTCGAATGTTGCGCCGATAATGGCCGCATAGGTTCGCAGTTGTTCGGCGGCGCCCACGCGGTTGGTGTCCGCGGAAATCAAATGCACGGGGCGCGCGGCCGCCATGCCATAACGCACCGCCAGCTTTACCAGCGTGGCTGTCTTGCCGCCTCCCGAAGGGCCGACCAGCGCTACCACGCGTGACTTCTCCTCGTGGGTATCGAAACTCGAATCCGTCAGAAGCAGGGCTTCCAGCTCGGTACGAACCGCGCGCCGGATCGACTCGCGGTCGAACGTTTTCCGGCGCGGCCGGTTCGCGGGGTCCGCATCCAGCCGCGCGTGCGCCTGCTTGGCGACGGATTTCGCCACATCCACGGAGAATCCGGCATCCAAAAGCTGGCTGAACGCTTCCGCAAATTCTGGAGCGGGGACAGCCCAGGAATATGCTTGCGCGTTGATCTCATCGAGCGAGCTGCCCATTTCTTCGATCTGTTTGCGCAGGCGCGCCAGTTCGCGCAGCACAGGGTCTTCGCCAGGCTCGGTCTTTGGCTGTTCCGGGGCTGCCGCGGGCGTTTCGCCGGTTTCTTCCGCCTCCCCCGGCAACACCGCAAACACGACCTCGTACTCGCCCAGGCCTTGCGCTTCAGGCGGCGCTTTGCGGCTGTTCACCAAAAGCGCATCGGGACCCAGTTCCTTCCGCGCCTGCTCCACGGCATCCTGCACCGAGGGCGCGAAAAACGATTTCATTCTCATACCCGCTCCTTGGCCCGTCTTTGTTTTTGGACTCATTGGATGACACCTTGAGAAACCACTTTTACTTCCGCTGGTATTTCGTTGTGCGAAAGGAATACCACGTTGGCGCGCGATGCTTCCACGATCTGCCGCAGGAAGTAACGCGCTCCGGTCGAAGTCACCGCCACCACCGGCGTTTCCGGCGATCCGACCTTCTGTTCGATGCGGTTCAGAATATCGCGAACCGTCTGCGGCGCCAGGTTCAGATGGCTGCTCTGCTCGCCGTGCTGCACGCCCGATTCCACGGATTGTTCGATCGGCGCATCCACAAAGTACGCAGGCAGATCGCCCGCGGAATTCAAGTAAGGCCGCACAATCGTGCGGCGGATCGCCTGCCGCACATACTCGGTCAGCAGAATGGGATTGCGCGTGGAGGCGCCCGCCTCGCTCAGCGCTTCCAGCACGGAAACGGCATCGCGGATCGAAACGCGCTCGCGCAGCAGGTTCTGCAGTACCCGCTGCACTGTCGCCAGGGGCAGCAGCTTGGGCGTGAGCTCCTCGACCACTTTCGGATTTTCCACCGCCACCCGATCCAGCAGCTTCTTGGCGTCCTGGCGCGAGAAAAGCTCGTGCGCGTGCCGGCGAATCAGCTCCGCCAGATGCGTTCCCAGCACACTCACCGAATCCACCACCGTGTAGTTTGCGCGGCGGGCGCGTTCCGCCTGGTCGCTCGGTATCCACCATGCCGGCATCCCGAAGGCCGGTTCGCGTGTGGCTTGCCCCGCCAGAGGTGCGCCGCCCTTGCCCACGGGAATCGCCAGCTCCATCCCCTGTGGCATTTCGTAGCGCGCGACTTCCACTCCCTTGAGTGAGATTTTGTATTCACGCGGCTTGAGCGACAGGTTGTCGGTCACGCGCACCGGCGGAAAGATGTAGCCGAGGTCGGTCGCCAACTGCCGCCGAATTCCGCTGATGCGCCGCAGCAACGGCGAGTTCTTGCCGCCTTCGACCAGCTTCACGAGGCCGAGACCCACTTCCACCGCCAGCGGCTCGACCTTGAGCACGGCCTCGAGATTCTCGCGCGCCGGCGCTACCTTGGTTTCGGTCGCCTTGTTGGCTTCGAGGCCGCGCCTGCGCATCCGCCAGGCCGAGGCGCCCATCCCCGCTCCCAACAGCAAGAACGGCATGGTCGGCAGGCCGGGGAAGGCTGAAAGCGCGATCAGCACGCCGCTCGCCAATAGCAATGGCTGCGGGTTGCCGAATACCTGTCTCTTGAAGTCCGTGCCCAATCGCGAATCGGAGCTGGCGCGCGTCACGATCAAGCCGCCGGAAATCGAAATCATCAACGCCGGAATTACCGTGACCAGGCCGTCGCCGATGGTCAGCACCGTGTACGTCTCAATGGCGCGGCGGAAATCCATGCCGTGCTGCAACACGCCGATCAGGAAGCCGGCGATGATGTTGATGCCGGTAATCAGGATACTCGCCACCGCGTCGCGCTGCGTAAAGCGGGAAGCGCCGTCCATGGCGCCGTAGAACTCGGCTTCATTCGCCAGATCCTTGCGCCGTTGTCGCGCTCCGGCTTCGTCGATCAATCCGGCGTTCAAATCGGAATCGATGGACATCTGCTTGCCGGGCAGGGCGTCCAACGTGAATCGCGCCGTCACTTCTGAAATGCGCACCGCGCCGTGGTTGATCACCACGTATTGAATCGCGATCAGCACCAGGAAAATCACCGCGCCGATGATGTAATTGCCCCCCACCACAAAGTTGCCGAACGCCTGAATCACTTCGCCCGCGGCAGCCGTGCCCGTGTTCCCGTTGAGCAGAATCAATCGTGCCGATGAAATGTTCAGCGCCAGCCGGAACAGCGTCAACAACAGCAGCGTGGTCGGAAAGACGCTGAATTCCACCGGCCGCGTGATGTACATCGCCACCATCATCACGATCACCGACATCATGATGTCGGTGACGATCAGGATGTCGAGCATGAAGCCCGGTATCGGCGTGATCAGCGCGATCACGATCGCCAGCACGGCAATGGGCACTCCCATGTCGGAAGCGCCGGAGAGATTGATCCCTCCGAATCCCTTCCAGGGGGCCGGTGCGGCGATGGCTTTAGTCTCTGCCAAGTTCGTTTGCTCCCTAAGCCGGTAGGCGTCCCTTCATCAGGCGGTAAATGTAAGCCAGGATCTCGGCCACGGCTCGATAGAGATGCGCCGGAATCTCCTGCCCCACATCGGCGGATTTGTACAGCGCCTGCGCGAGCGGCGGATTTTCGATGAGCGGCACCTGGTTTTCGAGCGCGCGCTCGCGGATGCGCAGCGCCAGATAGTTTTTGCCCTTGGCCACCACCTTGGGCGCCGTCGTCCAATCCAACTGATAGCGGATTGCCACGGCATAGTGCGTCGGGTTGACGATCACTGCCGTCGCCGTCGGAACTTCCTTCATCATGTTCCGGCGGATGCGGTCGCGCATCAGCCGCCGGATGCGCATCTTCATCTGCGGATTGCTTTCCGATTCTTTAAACTCCTCGCGCACCTCCTGCCGGCTCATGCGCAGATCCTGCTTGTAGCGGCGGCGCTGGCGTGCGAAGTCGATCAAGCCGAAAACCACAAACAGTCCGGCGCCTCTCCACAGCAGCGAGATCATCGAGCTGAGCACCTGGCGTGCGCCGATTTCCACGCCCTGAAGCGGCAACAGGAAGTACTCTTGCAAACGGTCGCGGCAGATGAAGTAAACCGAGGCCCCGAACAGCGGCAGCATGATCACCGCCTGCACCAGGGCAGGGAAGTTCTGGCGCGGCAGTTCGCGCAGCTTGGCGAGCGGATTGAGGCGTTGGATGTCGGGAGCCAGCTTCTTCACGCTGATGCCGAACCGCGTGACCACCATTTGTGCCGCCAGCGTCACCACCACCACAGCCGCTCCGGCGCCCACCAGCGGCAGAAATGTGCGCATGAGCAGCACCGCGGTAATGTGTACGAAATCCGCACTCTGAAAATCGTGCATGAAGGCGCGCTCAATCAGATAGCGCGCAGTCAGGCGCACCTGCTCCATCCACGCGCCGCCCCACTTGGCGGTAATCGCGGTGAAAGCCAGAAACTGCGCCGCAGGCACAAACTGTTTCGAGGTAGGAAACTGGCCCTCTTTGCGCGCCCGCTCCAGCCGCCGCGGCGTTGCCTGCTCGGTTTTTTGGCCGCGATCGCTCATTGGGATTCACCGGGCGAGGCGTGCCTCGCCCCTACGGTCGTTGGCTTGTGGGGGCCGGGCACGCCCGGCCTCCTGCTGACTGAATTGCCGCGGCGATCCGCCATCAGAACCCCGCCACCGCCGCTACGCGCCCGAATACCTGCTCCGAATAACTCCGGAATACGTGCGGGAACAAAACCGCTAGCGCAGCCAGCATCGCCACCGCGGCCATCATTTTTACTGGAAACCCCAGCATCAGCAATTGCAGCTGCTGGTTCAGCCTGCCGAGCAGAGCCAGCGCAATGTCCACCAGCATCAGGAGCGCGACCGCGGGAAGCGCCAGCCGCAGCCCCACCGAAAACATTCCTGAGCCCAGCCGCAAAATCTGCTCCGCGTTCCCCGGCGCCAGCGCGAACGATCCCGCCGGAAAAGCATCCAGGCTCCGCACGAACGCGCGGATCACTTCGCGGTCGAGGCCCAGAGCGAAGAACAGCAGTCCCGCCACCAATTGCGCCAACACCACCAGCAGGCCCGAATCGGCCTGCGTCGATGGGTCCACCATCGACGCGTAGCCGTATCCTGCCTGCAATCCGATAATCTGCGCTGCCATCAAGAAAGACTCGCTTAAAACCGAAACCGCCACTCCGATGGTCAACCCCAGAGTGAGTTCCGCCATCATGGCCACTACCAGGCCGCCCAGGTACGGCTCAGCCAGGTTCACGTGCGGCCACCTGGGAAACAGCGCCAGCGTGACGCTGAATGCCAGGAACACACGCGCCGCCGCCGGACCTGCTTGGATGCCCGGCACCGGCACAAAAATAAAAACGCCCGCCACACGCGCCAGCACCAGCACGAACCCGAAGACCATCGCCAGCGGGAATGTCAACTGGTGCGGCACTCGATTAGTGTGCGAACCGGCCCAGGTCACCCAGCACCTGGACCGTGTAGCCCGTCATCTTCTGCAACATCCACGGCATCAGGAGCACGATCCCAAACAGGAATGCGACCAGCCGCGGAATCGTACTGAATCCGGTGTCCTGGATCGACGTCACAATCTGAATCAGGCTGACCGCGATCCCCGCCAGAAAGCCGATGATCAGCAGCGGCGCGCCCAGCCAAAGCGTCATCATCAACGCCTGACGCAAGGTTTCAACCACTAACTCGGGAGTCATTTTGCTCCTCCTTTTTTATGTATAGAAACTCTTCATCAACGAACCCAAAACCAGGTTCCAGCCATCCACCAAAACGAACAGCAAAATCTTGAAAGGCGCCGATATCATCACCGGCGGCAACTGGATCATGCCGATCGAGAGCGTTACCGATGCCACCACCAGGTCGATCACCATGAACGGCAGAAACAGCACGGCGCCGATCTGAAATCCCGCTTTCAGCTCCGAAAGGATGTAGGCCGGAATCAGAACCTTCAGCTCGAGATCCGACGGCTTGCGCGGTGGCTGTGTGTGCGACACCTCCACAAACAGGGCAATGTCCTTCTCGCGCGCGAAGCGCAGCAGAAATGCCTTCAGCGGCTGCGTTCCCTCGTCGAAAGCC
>Ga0187782_10003334_pt1 | contig 11958 bp, 5 predicted proteins | sample 0715_SJ02_MP15_2_FD_132454 | JGI IMG/M metagenome (GOLD analysis project Ga0187782, IMG submission 132454) | Tropical peat soil microbial communities from peatlands in Department of Meta, Colombia - 0715_SJ02_MP15_20_MG | ecosystem: Environmental > Terrestrial > Soil > Wetlands > Peat | place...
AAGTCGGCATATTCAAAGCCCACGCCCTCGATCTCTTCGCGCGTCAACTGACCGGGGCACCACACGATCCTGAAGCGTCCTTCGCTTGATGCATGGATCAGGTGCGCCGCTGCCCCGAGGTCCGCCGCCAGGTCCGGATTTTCATTCACAGCCCTCAGTGTCGCCGGCGTTCCGCGATAGCCGTACTTTCTGATCAGCGCATCGATGCCCTTGTCCTCGCCGAATTCTTTAACGCCCGGCGCGAGAATGATCAGTTCCGCCTCGTCGGCCAGAGCCATCCTTGTGCGGTAAATTGCTTTGTTGCCGATCCACGTCGAGTGAAACTCTCGCGGGTCGAGATACACCACCGCTTTCTTGATCGGCTTATCCAGCATTTCGAAATTTACCGTGAGGCTCAACCGGGCCGCTCTCGAAAAGCACTCGAGATCGTCGCCGATGAAAAGCCCGCGCACAGCCAGCCCGCCGTCCTTTGCCCGCCCGACGACGGTCTGCACATACACAATGGGCAAATGCCGCAGAAACTTCTCCGACGCCCTGTTCAGCACGTTGCGCACGGGATTCTCCGCCCGGCCCATGATCCGCTCCATCCCATATACGGCGCCCAAATAGTGGCTGCGATTGATGCCTTCGCGACCGCCCGTCCCGATCAGAATGTTCTTCGAGTGATTGGCCATCCCGATCACTTCATGCGGCACCACCTGCCCGATCGAAAGAATCAAATCGAAGCCGCCTTGCGAGATGAGCTTGTTTACCTGCGCCGGCCACGCATAGTCTAGCTTGCCTTCCGATTCTTGGCGGATCAACGACGCGGGGATCTCGCCCAGCGTCTCGATATCCGTGCGCCAGTTGTGTACGCGAAAAAGCTCCTGCGGCAAATTCCCGAACATGTGTGCGATCTGGTCCGGCCTCATGGGCGTGTGCGTGCCGATTGCCGGCAGCACCGCCTTCAGCCGGCCACCATAGTGCTCCCATGCGTAGCGCGTCAGCTCGCCGGCGCGCGAGTGCTCGCGGCTCTGATCGGGAGGCACGGCCAGCACGCTCGTCCTCTTTCCCAGCTTGGCCAGGCTCTGCGAAAGCAATTCTTTGAGCTCTTGCCCAGTGAGATCGGTATCGGCGCTTCCAACCGAACAATAGAGACCCATGCGGCTAACTCCATCTCTTCCCGCCTTCGAGCGGCGAAAGCAACGATTACACCACCGCAAATCCCAGCAGCCTAAGCGCTCGCTTACAGCCTGTACGCCTTCTTGGCCAATCCGTAAGCCAGCTCATGCGCCACTTCCACTGCCTCGTCTTCGTCCAGTCTGTGTTCGGCCACCAGCCTGCCCAGAAACGCGCAATCGACGCGACGCGCCACGTCGTGCCGCGCCGGAATGGAAAGAAACGCCCGCGTGTCGTCATTGAAGCCCACAGTGTTATAGAATCCCGCGGTCTCCGTCGCTTGCTCGCGGAACCGCATCATGCCTTCGGGACTGTCGTGAAACCACCACGGCGGTCCCAGCCGCAAGCACGGGTAATGTCCCGCCAGCGGCGCCAACTCCCGGCTAACGGTTGACTCGTCGAGCATGAACAGAATAATTGTCAGCTTGCTCTCGTTGCCAAAGCGGTTGAGCAGCGGCCGCAGCCCATCTACATAATTCGTCGGGCGGGGAATATCGCAACCCATGTCGCGGCCGTACTTCTCATAAACCTGCCGGTTGTGGTTGCGCACGGCTCCGGGATGAATCTGCATCACCAGCCCGTCTTCCAGGCTCATTCGCGCCATCTCCGTCAACATCTGCGCGCGGAAAAGCTCCCTCTCCGCGCCGTCCGCCTTGCCCGCAATGGCCTTCGCAAACAGCGCCGACGCCTCAGCCTGCGGCATGTCCGCGGTTTGCGCCGTCGGATGGCCATGATCGGTCGAAGTGCAGCCTAGGGTCTTAAATCGCGCCCGCGCCTTCGCCAGGGCGCTTAGGTATCCTTGCCACTTTGAAGTATCTTCACCGTTCTGTTTTCCTAACTCGCACACAGATTTTGCGAATTCCGGAAACTCCGGATCTACTACCGGATCGGGTCGAAACGCGGGAATGATCCGCGCCTTCCAACCCGATTCGCGGATCGCACGATGATTCGCCAGCGGATCGAGAGGGGAATCGGTCGTCGACAGCACCTCGATGTTGAACCGATCGTAAAGAGCCCGTGGCAGAAACTCCGGGGTGCGCAATTTCTCTTGGATGGCGTCGTAATAAAGGTCGGCCGTTTCCTCTGAGAGCCGCTCCGTCAACCCAAACAGCTCCTGAAACGCGTAATCGAGCCAAATACGCGTCGGTGTCCCGCGAAACAAATAATAGTGCGCCGCAAAGATTCGCCAAACCTTGCGCGGATTCTTGACCACCGGCTGTCCAATCTCCAGTTCATCCAGCGAGACTCCCTGGCTATAGAGCATGCGAAAAACGTAGTGATCGGGTTGCACCAAGAGCGTCGCCGGGTCGGGAAACGGCTCGTCGGCCGCGAACCACGCTGCCTGAGTGTGTCCATGCGGACTTATGATGCGAAGGCTGCGAACCTGCGCATATAAATTGCGCGCCACCTTGCGCGCATTCGGTTCGGCGGGGAATAACCGGTTGTCGTCGAGCAGCATGGCTTTCATTCTACCTTGTATTCGCCGCAGGTTCGGTTTCCCGCGGCATTTGAGGTCAGACCAGAAGTATACAACGAAGTACCCGGACTGAACCCCTCAATCGCCTCAGCCATCCAATTCGCAAGCCAAACTCCTAATTCGGTGGTACTCTCGGTTAAGGCCCTGATTTTACGAATCGTAAGAAGGTAGCCGATCCTATGCCGCGCGCCAAAGATGAAGAGCCGAACACCCATCGTACCATGCAAGTGGTTAACCACATTCGTTCCCTCATCGAAAACGGGACACTGAAGCCGGGCGACAAAATCCCCCCCGAGCGAGAGTTTGCCCGCTCTCTCAGGATCAGCCGCGCCAGCCTCCGCACCGGCATCGGTTACCTGGCCGCCATGGGTGTCATGAAGGTCCGTCACGGCGTGGGAACCTTTGTCGCCGATGGACCTCCGCAATTCGGAACCGCCTCCCTCAGCCTTATCGGGGCCCTGCACGGCTTCCAGTCCTGGCAGATGTTCGAGGCCCGCATCATTCTCGAAAGCCATTTGGCCGCCCTTGCCGCCGAACGCGGTAAACAGGAGCATTTCGCCGCCCTCGCCGAAGAGGTCGCCGAAATGTTCGCCTCGATGGGCAATCCGCCGGACTATCTCATCCACGACCTGCTCTTTCACCGCATCATTTCCCAGGCCTCGGGCAATCCCATCCTCGCCGCGATTATCGAGACCATCATCTCGGCCCTCTACGACTCGCGCCGCAAAACCGTCGAGCGCTCCACCGATCTGCGCGAATCCGCCGAGATGCACCGCGAAATCTACCGCGCCATCCGCGACCGCAATTCCAAGGAAGCGCACAATCTCATGGAACAGCACCTGCGCATGGCGCAAAGCGCACAGGGAATGGAACGGCCCACGGGCCGGGGAAAACCCTCGCTGCAGCTCAGGAGAAAATCGGCGCGCGCTGCTTCCGCCGCCTGACCGCCCGCTCGCCCATATGGTCAGACCATACCGCGCTTTGGAATGCTAAATCGATTCTCCTTACGGCTAAACCGATTCACCTCTCAGTCATATCCCGGCGCCATAATCCCTGCCCGCCCACTCGCTTTTTCTTTGTTGACAAATCTGCACCTCATATACGAAACTAAGTGCGCTTCAAAATGTGGTCAGACCACGTGTGCCATCAGCGAGATCGGATTTCGAGCGCTGCATGGCGAGACGTCACGCAACACCCAATCGGAGGCATCACAATGAGGCAATTCGCCATCGCAAGATGCGTTCAGAATCAGCACCCAGACGGCAAATTCCAATCGACTATCTGCAGATCTCGAGTGGCCGCAGCCTTGTTCTCTCTGTTGTTCGCGAGCCTGTTTCTGGTCTCTTCCGGCGCGTCCGCGCAGGAGTTTCGCGCCACCATCGGCGGCACCGTCTCAGACCCCACCGGCGGCGTCATCCCGGGCGCCAGTATCGATGTGCTCGAGAAAAGCACAGGCACCGTCAGCCATACCGTCAGCGACGCTGCCGGACAGTACCTCGTGCCGTTCCTTCTTCCCGGCAATTACACCGTCACCGTGAAAGCCAGTGGATTCGAGAACCTTACACGCACCGGAATTACGCTTCAGGCGCAGGAGCATCCGATCGTTGACTTGGCCCTCAAGGTAGGCACGGCAAGTCAAACCGTGACCGTCACCGGCGAAACGCCTCTGCTCAGCCAGGCCAGCGCCACCATCGGCGACGTCATCCCCACTGGATCCGTCGCCGACCTGCCGCTCAATGGCCGCGCTCCCATGATGCTCGCCGAGCTATCCGTAGGCGTCGAAACCGAGGCCGCGCCGCAGATCTCTCACCCCTTCGACAACAACAACATGAACTCCTTCAGCATCGGCGGCACGCCGCTCCAGTCCAGCGAAGTGCTCATGGACGGCTCGCCCGACGAAACCTTGCTCGGTTCGCTGGCCTTCAGTCCCACGCAAGACTCCGTGCAGGAAGTTTCCGTCGAGCCCTTCGCTACCGACGCTTCCTTCGGCCACACCATCGGCGGCGTCATGAACCAGGTCACCAAGAGCGGCACCAACGCCCTCCACGGCACCGCCTACGAGTTCAACCAGATTCCCGACCTTTACGCCAATACCTATTTCGACGATCGGGCCAATCCCGTTGTCCCCGTGCCCAACACCCACTACAACCAATACGGCATCACTGCGGGCGGTCCGCTCTTGATCCCCAAAGTCCTCAACGGCAAGAACAAGCTGTTCTGGTTCTTTGCCTGGGAAGGCCTCAAAGACAAGACTCCCGCCACCGTCCTAACCACCGTGCCCACAGCCGCCGAGAGACAGGGCGATTTCTCGTCGCTGCTTGCACTGGGCTCGACCTATCAACTCTATGAGCCCATGACCGGCACTTACTCAGGCGGCAAGACTGTGGGCCGCACCGCTGTTCCCCACAATTGTTTGACCAACCAATCAACCTATTGCTCCGGAGTGGCCAATGCCGGTTACACCATCAATGCCATCGCCCAGAACTATCTGAACCTCTTCCCGCCGTCCAACAATACGTCGGGAGTCGCCGCGGATGGCGTCGATAACTACATCAGCAATGCGCCCAGCGTCGACAACTACAACGAGGAATTCGGCCGTTTAGACTACAACGTAAGCTCGAAAGATCGTCTCTTCTTCGATTACCGCGCCAATCACCGCTCTCAGCTTAAGGAGGATTACTTCGGCAACAGCACCAACGGCTCCATCCTGGTGCGCCAAAACTGGGGCGCGACTCTCGATAACGTCTACACGTTGAACTCCAGTACGGTCTTCGACGTGCGCCTCAACTGGACCTACTTTTACGAGGCCCACGACTCGCCCGCATCGATCTACTCGCCTTCGGAAGAGGGTTTCCCCTCGACCTTGCAAAGCAACAGCCCCTACGTCGAGTTGCCGGTCATCAAGTTCAACAGCAGCAGCTTCCAGGACTTCAATAACACGGCATCGCCGGGCTACGATCCCACCACCAGCTACCAGCTCTTCGCCGACGTGATTAAGACCTTCGGCAAGCACTCGGTGAAGGCGGGCTTCGACGGCCGTCAATACCGGATGCGCATCCGTAACTACGATGCTTCCGGCGGCCCCTCGGGCTCCTTCACCTTCGGCAATAACTGGATGACCTCCGGCACCAGCGGCACCGCGCAGCCCTTCGGCGCCGATCTGGCGTCGTTCGAGCTCGGCCTCGCCACCACAGGCGGCGATAGCTTCGATCTGGAGTCCGAAGCCGATTACCACTCCTATTACTTCGGTGTCTTCGCTCAGGACGACTGGCGTATCCTGCCCCGGTTGACCCTGAATTTGGGGCTGCGCTACGACCTCGATACTCCCTTCGATGAAAAGTTTGGCCGGACCATCAGCGGATTTAACCCCACCGCTACTAATTCGGCTTCGGGCGCCGCATTCAACGCGGCAGATTCTGTCACCGTCAACGCCACCACGGTCGCCGTGAATTCATCCACCTTCAACACCCTGGGTGGCCTCACCTTCCCCAGCGGGTCGGGTGCGCCCTATCAAATTGAGGACAGCAATGGCTACTTGAGCCCGCGCATCGGGTTCTCTTACAATCCCTCCTGGTTCAAGAGCAGCGTGGTGGTACGCGGCGGCTTCGCTCTCTTCGTGCAACCCCAGAGCCTCCTCAGCCTGCCCGCCAGCGACAGCCCGTCCTCGAACGCCCTAACCTTTGCCTCGGGCTTTAGCGCCTCGACGACTTACGCCTCCTCCAATAACGCCTACTTCAATGACTGCACCTCCGGCGAAACCGCGGCCGTTGCATGCCCCGCCGGCGATGCCCCGCTCACACTCGGCAATCCCTACCCTGCCGGAGTCGTCTTACCCGCAGGCTCTTCCGCCGGCGCCAGCACTTTCCTCGGCGAAACCATCAGCTTTTTGGCTCCCAACGAGCATGACGCTTACTCCGAGCGCTGGAACCTCGGCGTGCAGAAGCAAATCGCGCCCAGCACTCTGGTTGAAGCCATCTACGTCGGCAACCATGCCGTGCACACCGACGTGAACGAGCAGAACATCAACGCCATGCAAAAGCAGTACCTCACGACGAATCCATATCCCGATTTCGACCTGGCGACGGTGCTGGGTACAAGCGTGCCCAACCCCTTTGTCGGCTTGATCCCCCTCAATAGCACATTCAACAAGGCCACAATTCCCCTGCAAGACCTGCTCACGCCCTATCCGCAGTTTGGCAATCAGGCCATCGATGAGTACAACGAAACCATCGGCCAGTCGTATTACCACGCAGGCATGCTGCATGTGGAGCAGCGCGCCAAGTACGGCCTAACGCTGACCGGGAACTACACTTTCTCCAAGCTTATTGAGCAGGATACCCGCCTCAACGATCAGGACAACTTCCTCACCAGGCGGGTTTCGCCCTTCGATCACACCCACCACTTCACCACCGGTGGCACCTATGAGCTGCCCTTCGGCCAAGGCAAGATTTTTAACTTCGGCGGCAACAAGATTGCTAACGAGGCTCTCGGCGGATTCGTGCTAAATGGTATCTACCAATTCCAGTCCGGCGCTCCAATCTACTTTGGCACCGACATACCGTTCATTCCCGGCGAAGGGCTCGCCAATATCCAGAACAAGACGCGCAACACAGATCCTGTCGGTACTCCTGGGGGTGCTGACGGCGTCCCAGCCCTCGTGAACGCATGGCAGGTATTTGCCACCGGAAGCCAATCCGGATACGTAGGGAAAACCACCACCTGCGCCATATCGGCGTGCAATGGAACGGTATCTACCTGGAACCCAAATGCCGTTCCCACCGGGACCCAAACACAGGCTGACGCCATCGCGGCCAGTACCAACGCCACCTACACCGCTCATTACCGCACTCTGCCGCAGACCTTCGGCAACGTGCGTCAGGACGGTTACAACAATCTTGACGCATCCATTCTCAAGAACTTCCCAATCACTGAGTCGAGCTACTTCCAGCTTCGCTTCGAGACCTTCAACACTCTCAACCATCCGGTGTTCGCCGCGCCCAATCTCACCACCGGTAACAGCAACTTCGGCTACATCACCTCGGTCATCAGCAACAGCCAGTCCCGGCAGGTTCAGCTCGGCGGCCGCATCGTATTCTGAATTTCAACCCACTCTTTTGCAATCGGCGGCGCGAGGCCAACAACCTCGCGCCGCTTCTTGCGTGATTCGCATCCGCAACCCTTATGATCCAGCTCCGCCGGCAATTCGCCTCCGCAACACGGTGCTGTCAAATTACAATCTGTCTCACCCGCGGGGTTCACCCACCGGACGTCAATACCCCCCAACGAACGGACTACTCCACACAACCGCCTAAGTTGCTGATTTTCTTAGTCCCTCAGTCCCTTAGTCCCTCGGTCCCTCTTTTGCAGTTTATTTCTTAACATCCGCTACACTCATAGATAGAGAAGCCGAACCCAATTCTAGGTGCTCGGGGCCGTGAAACGCCGGCCGATGTCTTCTCTGAGGAAGAGAAATAGATAAAGGAGAAAAAATTCCCGCTTATGAGGTATGTTTTTAGTGCCAACTTGTTTGTTTTCAATGCATCACTCTCAAAATCCCGGTCGAAAATGGTTCAAAGTTGTAGCGTCGCCGATGGTTTCGCTCAGAATGGACGAGAAACCTAGCTCCGCTAGCACCGCGAACCCCGCTAACCCTTTTGCCCACTATAAGCTGCACAGAACTGGCGCTTTTTCATCGGCTTACGGCGGCGGGCATTTCGTAAGCTGCTGAATACAGTAAGCTTCGTTGCAGAGAACCTAGAGGGGGGATAGGGGTACCCAAGGCCGCGCTTGCGGCTTAGTGAGAAATGCAGTTTGGAATTCTTACCGCAATCGGAGAACCACCAGCTCATGTCCCCGGAGTCGGCCAAACCTAAAGCTAATCGCTCAATCGCCGCGTCGATTTCCGCCTGCGCACTTCTTTTCCTCTTCGCATTCGCATTTCCCGCCGCTCACGCCGCCGAATCGCCTTGGTCGGTCCGGGCAGCTAACGCCGCCATCGCACGTTGGCCTAACGGCCGATTCGCTGCCCCGGATGCACCGCCGGATTGGAGCTACGAGCTCGGCACCCTCCTCGAAGGCATGGAGGCGGTTTGGCTCTCGACCGCCGATCCCCACTACTTCAACTACATCCAAAGCTCAATGGATCGACTCGTCTCGCCCGACGGCTCCATTGCCACTCTCAAGCCTAACGAACATCGGCTTGACGACATTCTCCTCGGCCGCCAGCTTCTCCTCCTCTACTCGGTCACGCAGGACCAGCGTTATCTCACTGCCGCAACTCGTCTGCACGGCCAACTCGCGCATCAGCCGCGCAACTCATCCGGCGGCTACTGGCACAAGCAGAGCTACCCTAACCAAATGTGGCTCGACGGCCTCTACATGGCCGAGCCCTTCCGCGCCGAGTTTGCCGTTGTTTCGCACCACCCCGAAGAGTTCGCCGACATCGCGCGCCAATTCGTCCTTATCGAGCAGCACGCGCGCGATCCCAAAACCGGTCTGCTCTACCACGGGTGGGACTCGTCGAAGCAGGAGCGCTGGGCCAACAAGCAAACCGGCGATTCCTCCGAATTCTGGGCCCGTGCCATGGGCTGGTATATGATGGCCCTCGTCGACACGCTCGACTACTATCCCGAAAGCGATCCCGGCCGCGCCAAACTTATCGCCATTCTCAAGCGCGAAGCTGCGGCCATCGCGCGCATTCAGGATCGGCCCACCGGACTCTGGTACCAGGTCCTCGACAAGCCCGCCGCCAAAGGCAACTATTTCGAATCCTCCGCCGCCTGCATGTTCGTTTACTCGCTTGCCAAGGGCGTCCGCAGCGGATATCTGCCGCCACATTACTTGAGCAACGCCGAGCGCGGTTTCCAAGGCGTTCTCTCGCATTTCATCCAAACCTCCGGCGCTGACGTTTCGGTCACCTCCACCGTCAAGTCCGCCGGACTCGGTGGCTCTCCCTACCATGACGGCTCCTACACCTACTACATCGGCGAGAAGGTCGTAACCAACGATCCCAAAGGTATCGGCGCGTTCCTGCTCGCCGGTGTTGAAATAAGTTACGCGCCCCAGTCCACGCTCGCCCGCCGCAAATTGGTCTTCGTAGACGGCTGGTTCAACTCACAGCAGCGCACTGACGCCTTCGGGCATCAGGTCGGTTTCCACTACAAATGGGGCACGTGGGATCAGCCGGGCTATTCGCTTTTCGGCCATCTCTTCCGCGAATTCGGTGCGCAAACGAGCGAACTCGACGCCGAACCCACACTCGCCAACCTCAAGGGCGCAGGGGTCTATATCGTCGCTTCACCCGACAACCTCGACAAGAATCCCCATGCGCACTTCGCCACTCGCGAAGACGCAGCCCAAATCGCCTCGTGGGTCCGCTCGGGCGGTGTACTTCTCCTCATGGAGAACGACACCTCCTTCGCCGATCTGGATCACTTCAACTTGGTTTCCGAAAAGTTCGGCATCCATTTCAACTCCGTCCTTCGCAAACACGTAGTCGGCGACAATTGGGACCAAGGCAAAATCGTCGTCCGACCCGCAGGCCCCATCTTCCACCAGCCTCATACTCTCTTCGTAAAAGATGTTTGCACTATCTCGGTCTCCAAGCTTGCACGCTCGGTGCTTGACCAAGGCAGCGACACCTTTATGGCCACGGCGAAATACGGCAAGGGTACCGTCTTCGCCATGGTCGATCCCTGGCTCTACAATGAGTACACCGACGGGCGCAAGCTTCCAGCTAACTACGACAACTATGCCGCCGGCAAAGAGTTTGTCCGCTGGGTGCTCGAGCAAATCCCGCACTGATCTTAGGTTGCAGAAACTCGGCAGTGTAACAGCCTCTTCTAATCGCAACAATTGCAAAGCGGCTCGAAGATCCAAACGTGTCCGGCAACTTCCGCGGCACTAGAATTAGGCTGTGAGCACGGCGAATTTTGGAGAACCCATGAAAACCGTCTTATTGGCAGACCCCGCGCGTTACCCGCGCATGACCACCGAAGAGCTCCGCGCTACCTTCCTCCTCGATTCGCTTTACCAGCCCGGCGCAATCCATCTCAGCTACGTCGATCTCGATCGCGCCGTCGTCGGCTTTGCCTCCCCGCTCGCCTCGCCTCTCACTTTACCTACCTATCCCGAACTCCGCGCCGATTACTTCACTGAGCGCCGCGAACTCGGCGCGCTCAACGTCGGCAGCGCGGGCGTCATCGCAGTCGACGGCGCGCAGTACGAACTCGATGGCCTCGACGTTCTCTACATCGGCCGCGGCTCGAAGCAAGTCAGCTTCGAATCCAAAGACAAATCCGCGCCCGCCGTCTTCTATCTCTTGAGCTACCCGGCTCATGCCCCCTATCCCGTCGCTCTGGTCCGCAAGGCCGACGCTCAACCCACCGAACTCGGCAGCCTCGAAACCTGCAATAAACGCACCATCTCGAAATACATTCATCTTCAGGGCGCGCGCAGTTGCCAACTCGTCATGGGCGTCACTCATCTTGCCCCCGGGAGCAACTGGAACACCATGCCCGCGCACACCCACATGCGCCGCAGCGAAATTTACATGTACTTCAACGTCGCCCCCGATGCGCGCGTTATGCACTTCATGGGGCCGGCGGCCGAAACCCGCCATATCGTCATGTCCGACAAGGGCGTCGTCATCTCTCCCGGCTGGTCCATCCATTGCGGCGTGGGCACGCGCGCCTACAGCTTCTGCTGGGGCATGGGCGGCGAAAACCAGGACTACGCCGACATGGACCCCGCCCCCGTCGAATCCCTCCGGTAGCTGCCAAATCCTCTATGGTCTGTCATCCCGAGCGAAGTCCGCCGCAGCGGACGTAGCCGAGGGATCTGCAGTTGCTTTTCTAATCTCCGCCCACCACCAACTTGGGTGCCCCCGGTCCCTGGCATTTGGGGACCGGGGAACACTCAATCGCTAGTGCTTTCCCCCAAAAACAAAAGTGGCGATCTCCATACCGGAAATCGCCGCCCACTTTCTGATCCCTGATCCCTGACCCCTGATCCCTGTTCCCTGCTTTTACACGTTGTACGTCCCCGACGAAACTCTCCCGCCGTGCCCCGTCCAGTTCGTGTGGAAGAACTCGCCGCGCGGCTTGTCCACGCGCTCGTAGGTGTGCGCTCCGAAAAAGTCTCGCTGCGCCTGCAGCAGGTTTGCCGGCAGCCGCCCCGTGCGATAGCCGTCGAAAAACGCCAGCGCCGTTGAAAATGCCGGCGTCGGCACGCCCAGCTTTACTGCGTGCGTCAACGCCTTGCGCCACGACGTCTGGTACTTGTTCACCAGCCGCTGAAAGTATTTGTCCAGCAGCAGATTGTCC
>Ga0187782_10003335_pt1 | contig 11957 bp, 10 predicted proteins | sample 0715_SJ02_MP15_2_FD_132454 | JGI IMG/M metagenome (GOLD analysis project Ga0187782, IMG submission 132454) | Tropical peat soil microbial communities from peatlands in Department of Meta, Colombia - 0715_SJ02_MP15_20_MG | ecosystem: Environmental > Terrestrial > Soil > Wetlands > Peat | place...
ACGACTCTGACGGCGTTACCCCCGAGCAGCTTGCCGAGGCCGGCGCCCTGATTGACAAGCCGGAGGACTTCTATGAGCAGGTCCAGGCGAGACACATCACCCGCCGATTAGAGGAGCCGAAGCCGAAATTCGACATAGGCGACCTTCCTGCGACAAAGCTGCTGTACTACGAAGAGAAGCCTGCCTTCGATTTCAGGGCGAAGATCCTGAAAGTCTTCCCTGGAGGGTACGTTGTCCTCAACCACACCATGTTCTACCCGCGCGGAGGTGGCCAGGAGCCGGACCGGGGGTCGATCGGACCAGCCGACGTGGTGGACGTCGAGAAGTACGGAGATGTCGTCATCCACAAGGTCCTAGGGAAGTCTCCCAAGGCGGGCACAGTCGTCCTTTGCCATGTCGACACAAGGAGGAGAAGGAGAATCACCCAGATCCACACCGCGACCCACATCATCAATGGTTCGTCACGCCAGGTCCTGGGGCCCTGGGTCTGGCAGCACTCGGCCTTCAAAGAGGAGGACTACGGGCGGATTGACATCACTCACTTCGCGCACCTGACAGTCGCCGAAGTCCAGAAGATAGAAGATCTGGCCAACGAGATAGTCAGGAAGAACCTGATGGTGCGGAGCACCTTCATGCCCAGGCAAGTGGCGGAGGAAAAATACGGCTTCAGGCTCTACCAGGGAGGAGTCGTCCCCGGCAAGCTTGTGAGGGTGGTCGACATCGGAGGTTGGGATATCGAGGCTTGCGGCGGCACCCACAACAAATCCACAGGCGAGGTCGGACTCATCAAGATAACCAAGGTAGAGCGCATCCAGGATGGCGTCGAGCGCATCAACTTCGTCGCCGGCGAGGCTGCCATCGAGTACATGCACAAAATGGATTCAGAGCTCCAGGAGCTGTCCGCCGTTCTCGGCACTCAGAGGGAGAACCTGCCCAAGGTGGCGAAGACACTTGTGGGAGAGCTGGAGGCCTCCCGCACGAGAGAGAAGAGCCTGGGCCAGGCCATGGCGGAGATGTCCTCCACCAGCATAGGCTCCTCGGCGAAGAGCGTCAGGGGGGCAAAGATTTACGTCTCCAAGAACCCATCCATGGGCGAGGAACAAATTATTGCTCAAGGCCAGAAGAGCGTCTCGTCCGACCCGTCCCTGATCTACCTGGCCCTGTTCCCTTCCGGCAAGTCAGCACGCATCGTGTGTTTCGTAGGCTCCTCGGCCAACCAGGCGGGATATTCCGCTTCCGATATCGTCCGGAAGCTTGCCCCCACCTTGGGCGGATCAGGTGGCGGATCGCCAGTCTTCGCCCAGGGAGGCGGACCGATGGTTGAGAAGATAGACGACGCCGCTCTACTCGCAGAGAGTCTCGAACCCGCGGCCCAGAGTTGAGCCGCGTGTCCCCCAGAGAGAAATACTGGCTGAAGGTATGGAACGACAAGCGCGTCTTCGAGCCCGACCCTGTCACTGGCAAGAAGAAGGTGTTCGTGACTGTCCCTTTCCCCTACATGAACGCGGCCGTCCACGTCGGCACCGCCTTTACCGCCGCCCGGGTCGAGTTTTACGCCCGCTTCAAGCGACTTCAAGGGTACAACGTCCTGTTCCCCTGGGCATGGCACTGGACAGGAAAGACCATCGTGGGCATGAGCCAGAGGCTCAAGCAGGGGGATCCTTCGGCCAGGAAGGCGTTCGCCGCTGATGGCGTCCCCGCGGACGAGGTCGAGAAGTTCGTCGAACCGGAGTACCTGGCCTCCTACTACACCAAGGTAAGCCGCCAGGTTATGAAGGACACGGGGTTCTCCATAGACTGGCGTCGCGAGTTCCGGACGGTGGACCCTGCCTTCAGGAAGTTTGTCGAGTGGCAGTACCTGCATCTGAGGGAGCTGGGCTATGTCGTGCAAGGCACCCACCCGGTGGTCTGGTGCCCCTTCGACAAGAGCCCCACGGGTGACCACGACCGGATGGAAGGAGAAGGCGTCTCACCCGAGGAGTTCGACCTGATCAAGTTCCATCTTGGCGAGTTCGCACTGGTCGCCGCCACCCTCCGTCCCGAGACCATCTACGGCACCACCAACCTGTGGGTCAACCCCGAAGCCGATTACAGCGAAGCTCGAGTGGACGACGAACTCTGGATAGTGAGCTCCGTCGCCCTAACGAAGCTCTCCGAGCAGGAACACAGCGTCGTCCCGGTGCGCTCCTTCAAGGGCTCGGATCTGGTTGGAAGATACGCCATGGCCCCCCTGACAGGCAAGTCCCTCCCGATTCTCCCAGGCAAGTTCGTCGACGATTCGATTGCGACAGGGGTGGTGTACAGCGTCCCCGCCCATGCTCCCTACGACCTGGTGGCCCTCCATGATATTCAGGAGGGGAGGATACAGGTGCCCCGGCAGATCAAGGAGATCGCAGACAATCTGTCCCCAATCCCAATACTCACCGTGAAGGGCTACTCCCTGATTCCGGCGGCAGACGCGGTCAACCGTCTTGTAATCAATGATTCAACTGACCCGAACCTGAAGGCAGCGACAGAAGAGGTGTACAGCGCCGAGTTCCATAACGGTGTCCTCACCGACGCATCTGGTCCCCTGGCCGGGCTGACTGTAGAGCAGGCGAAGGTCAAGGCACTGGAACTGATGGCCAAGACTGCCCGCCTGAGCATGATGTACGAGCTCCCCGAGAAGGTGGTCTGCCGCTGCTCGACTCGGTGCTACGTGAAGATCCTGGAGAACCAGTGGTTCCTGAACTATTCGAACCCAGCCTGGAAGGCCAAGGCCAGGCTGGTGCTGGAGAAGGCGGCCGTCTACCCCGACGAGGCACGCCAGTGGTTCTACTCCACCATCGAGTGGCTCAAAGACTGGCCCTGCGCCCGGCGCTCGGGCATGGGAACAAAGCTTCCCTGGGACAGGGACTGGATAGTCGAGACCCTCAGTGACTCTACGATTTACATGGCCTACTACAACATCAGCAAGTTCGTCAACCTCGAGAAGATCGGACCGGACAACCTCACCATGGAGGCGCTGGACTACATCCTGCTCGGCAGGGGGAACCCTGCCAACGTGGCCAAAGCCGCGAAGACGACCGAGAAGCGACTACGGGAAATTCGAGCGGAGTTCGACTACTGGTACCCCGTTGACCTCCGCAACTCGGCGAAGGAACTGATACCAAACCACCTGACTTTCTACGCCTTTCACCACGCGGCCCTATTCCCCGAGAGGGACTGGCCCCGGGGCTTCGGCATCAACGGAATGATCCTGATCGAAGGGAAGAAAATGAGCAAGACCAAAGGGAACTTCGTCACCTGGAAGGGTGCACTCGAGAAGTACGGTGCGGACGGGTTCAGGCTCGGGCTGGCGCTCACGGCCGACGGCATGGACGACGCCGACTGGCGGGGCAGGACGGCCCAGGACGCCAGTGCGAAGGCGGAGTCTGTAATCCCATTCGTGAAGAAGACGTTGAAGTCGACCACCGCCCGGACAGAGAACGAACTCGACGCCTGGCTGATTTCTTCCCTCCACAGGAGGATAGTAACAGCCACGGAGGCCATGGAGGAGATGAAGATACGCCGCGCTTCTGCCACCGTCTACCTGGACTTGTGGAACGACATCAGGTACTACCTCCATAGGGGGAAGAGCCCGAGGAAGCAGACACTGACCGATGTCTTCGGGGCCTGGGTGAGGATGATGTCCCCGTTCACCCCGTTCTTGGCAGAGGATCTGAACCACGAGCTGGGTGGGAAGGGGCTCGTGTGCCAGGCCGACTGGCCGTCCCCCGAGGACTTCCCCCTGGACGAAGAAGCGGAGCTGGCGGAGGCCGTTCTAGGTAAGGTCATTGAGGACGCACGGAACGTACTGAACGTCGTGAAGGGCCCAAAGACGAAGCTCAATGTCTACGTCTGCTCCGAAATGGCGAGGAACTATTTCTTCGAACTGGCCAGCGCCAAGAGGAAGAACGAAGACGTGGGCCAGGTGGTGAAGAAGTTCGCGTCGCTGAAGATTCCACCGGAGAAGGTGTTCAAGCTCGGTTTCGAAATCGGAGATGACGTACTCACGAAGCTTCTGTTCCACAGGAGGTTCGACGAGTTCGGGGTCCTCTCTGAAGCATCGGATTTCATGTCAAGCGAGCTCGGGATCCCAGTCGTCGTCCAGAGGGCAGGGGCCAAGGAGACCCACGACCCAGCGAACAGGGCGAAGGACTCGCTACCCACGAAACCCGCGTTCTTCCTAGAGTAGACAAACACAGAGGCCGGCCTTGTTAGCGATTGTCTAACCTCCCAATTCATCCACCTGCTTTCGAAGATTTTTCGTCAGGAACAACCTACCTGTCAGGATTCAAATACGCCCATCTGGGCCGCGCCTTCGTCGAATGTCGTCCGGGGATGCGACTCTCAAGTCTGTGGCCAGGGTGAGGATGTCCGACGAGTTCTCAGATTACACCCTCTACGACAGGCTGTCCAAGACCGTCAGCTCAGACAGCCCGTTCAGAGAGGTTCTTCAGAACCTGTCGACCACGGAGCACAGGCACTTTGAGTTCTGGAGGAAATACGTCCCAGGCGAGGAACCGAAGCTAGCGAAGCTCAAACTCTACTGGGTCCTCTTCCTGAGGAAGTTCCTCGGTCTCACGTTCGCCACCAGGTACCTCGACCGGCATGAATCCAACGTCGTTCAGGAGTATAAAGGGCTCGAGCGGCTCATCCCCGAGCCCGACAGGCCCGCGTACGACGAGATGGTCGCCGACGAGAAGGAGCACGAGAAGGCTTTCGCGTTGAAGGTCGAGAGTTCCGCTGTCCGCTACATCGCATTCGTAGTCCTCGGGCTCGCAGACGCCCTCGTCGAGATATCGGGCATTCACGCCGGGTGGCTCGGCCTGTTCGAAAAGACGGAGATAGCGGGCCTCGCGGGTGTCGTGGCAGGGGGAGCGGCGTCGCTCGCGATGGCCTCGGCCGCATTCGCCCAAGCGAAGCAGGGGTTCAGCGGCTCTGCCAGGCTTAGCGCCGTGTACACAGGTGTATCTTACTTCATAACCGCAATAATCCTGGCCACTCCATACTTCCTGACATCAAGCATGATTCTCGCGCTCGGTACGTCATTGACCCTGGCGGTGGCGATACTGGTGATCACGACTTGGTACAGCACCGTGATTCAGCAGAAGGCGTTTTCTAGGGACTTCGTCGAAATCCTCGCAATTCTGTTCGGAACCACCACACTCGTTTTCCTCCTGGGCGCGTTCGTGAGCGCCGAGTTCCCGGGCGTCAAGGGTGCTCTAGGAATTCCCGTGGCGCCCCGCTAGCGGAGTGGGACCGTTCCGCAAGATTCCGACAAAACGGCTTATTACTAAACGGCGTCAGCGGGGCCCGTTGGAGATGCAGCGAGCGCTCTCAGAATCGGGCGGCCCTTCGAGAAACGCGGGGCTCGTGGGCCGGATCTGCAATTACATCCGGGAGAATTCCGCTTCAAAGATTACCCTTCAGAGCCTAGGCGTTCGCTTCGGGATGAGCCCCTTCCACCTCCAGAGGGTCTTTTCAGAAATGATGGGCATGTCTCCACGCAAGTATCTGGAAGAGTGCCGGCTCCACGACCTCAAGTCCCGGCTGGCCAAGGGGGAGCCTGTGGTAAACGCCATCAGAGGAACAGGATACTCCGCCCAGAGCTGGCTCTACGAGGACTCGAGGACGCGGCTTGGAATGACGCCCGCGACCTACAGGAACGGAGGGCCGGGGGTCCTGATAACATACGCGACTGGCGACTCCCCTCTCGGTCGCCTCCTCGTAGCGGCGACGGAGCACGGCGTATGCTCGGTCAAGGCGGGACGAAACGATGACGAGCTCGTTCGCTCCCTTAGGAAGGAGTTTCCCAGGGCGCAGATCTCGAGGGGTCGGAGGGCCCGGCGTCTTCTCGATGACCTGAAGGACCACCTCCGGGGCCAGGAGGTCAAGCTCCCAGTGGACGTCAGAGGCACAGACTTTCAGCTGAAGGTGTGGATGGCGCTCCGCGACATCCCGCTGGGCGAGACCAGGTCCTACAGTGACATGGCGCGCATCATAGGGGAGCCCAAGGCGGTCAGGGCTGTGGCCAACGCCTGCGCATGCAACCCTGTCCCACTGGTCATCCCATGCCATAGAGTAATCAGAAAAGACGGGAGCCTGGGCGGATACGGATTGGGGATAGGTCGCAAAAAGACCCTGCTCACGAACGAGCGGGCCCTGGCCGCCTCGGCGGGCAACTGAGCTGGGATGTCACAGCTGAGGAAGAGCTTCACTGCATACTCCGGACTTCTCGTCCTGAGCGTCATCTGGGGCCTCGCCTTCGTGGCCATTAAGCAAGTTGTCACAGAGCTCACTCCGGTCAATCTTGCCCTGCTTCGATGGCTCGTCGCCAGCGTCCCGTTCCTCATACTCCTCCCCATAATTGGCAGGCCCAAGGCCAAGCTCGAACGGAGGGACGTCCCCCGGCTCCTGGCCGTGGCCCTGGCGAATGTGGCTGGCTATCATATCTCCCTTTACTATGCCGAGACCACCCTCTCGGCAGGCCTCTCGGCGCTCCTGACTTCGTTTGGGCCGGTCTTCATAGCCGTACTGTCATACTTTCTCCTGAATGAAAAGGCAGGGAAGAAGGTGCTGGCCGGGTTGCTCCTGGCCATAGCAGGGACAGCCGTTCTTTCGACTGGCTCGGTTTCGGTCAGTGATCTCTCTTCATACGCGGGGATAGTTGAAAACCTCATCACCGCCCTGTGTTACGCTCTGTTTACTGTCCTCGGGAAGCCGCTGGTGCACAAGTACGGCTCGGCGTCGACTACGATCATGGCGGGGCTCATAGGCACGGCGATGATGATTCCGCTCCTCTCTCAGAGTTTCTTCGTCCAGGTATCTGCGCTTTCGTCCCTTGGGTGGGCCAGTGTTCTGTACCTCAGTCTGCTCAGCACGGTGTTCGGGTACATGATGTTCTACGCTCTCGTTAGTCGGGGAGCGGTCACACGACTCTCGATCCAACTCTATCTTATTCCTGTGGTGAGCGTGATCGGAGGTGCGCTACTGCTGAACGAGCCAGTCACCGTCTCCGTGGCGGTGGGCGGCGGAATGATGCTGGCCGCGGTGGCGATTGTTACCTGGAAGTAAGCCGTGTGGGGCTCGAATTTTGCTTAAATCATGGGTAGGGGCTTCACCCCTGTGCGCCTCGTAGTCGGCATTTCGGGAGCCAGCGGCGCCATCTATGGAATACGGGCTTTGCAGGTACTCCGGGAACTTGGAATCGAGACCCACCTCGTTCTCACCGCCGCAGCCCTGGAGACAATCCGCCTTGAGACTGATTTCAAAAAGTCAGACGTTACCAGGCTTGCCACGGAGACCCACAGGCTCGACGACATAGCCTCGAATATTGCAAGCGGATCTTACCTAACGGATGGCATGCTCGTTATCCCGTGCAGCATGAAGACCCTGGCCGGCATCGCCTGCGGCTATTCGGACAACCTGTTGCTCAAGGCCGCAGACGTGACCATCAAAGAGCGGCGCAGACTCGTCCTCGTGGTGAGAGAGACGCCACTTTCCCTCATACACATCGAGAACATGGCGACGGTGACGAGAGCGGGCGCCGTAGTCCTCCCTGCGATGCCAGCCTTCTATCACAAACCAAAGACGGTAGCGGCCCTGGTCGACCAGGTCGTCGGGAAGGCTCTCGATATTCTAGGAGTCGACCACCATCTTGTAAAGAGGTGGGAGGGGGGAGGAGGGAGAAACGCTTCCGCTTCTGCAAAGTAGGAGTCTGGCCTAGAACACCAAGGTCGCGCCGTCCACTCTGACCCTGACGCCCGGCTTGATCTTGCTCACGTCAACCATGTCAACGCAGGGGATTTCTGATATTATTGCTCCTACCGCGACTATGGTCTCGCACTTCGCATTGACGATGGCACTGGGGGCAACACCGTTCCTTGCGAGCCTGTAGAGAATGTAGGACCCGACCGTGGATCCCTTCCCATAAGGGAATACAAGCACCTTCCCCTTGACCGACTGGCCTGCCAAGTCACTCCCACGTTCCACCACCTCGCCCGTGTCTGGGTTCACTCCTCCGTAGAAGGACATGGGGGATGATGATACCAGAGCCGGACCTTCTGCCTTCCCTTCGAAGATTGCCCGCCCCTTCAGCTTCAAACGCTTCTCGTCGCCTCCGTCACACATTCTTCCAGTGGCATGAACCTGACCTTCAGGCCTGCGTTTCGAAGGTAGTGGCACGCCTTTGCAGAGTTAGTCGCCACGACCCTGTATCCGAGCTCCTCGACGGGAGCAACCACCATGCATGTGTCCAGAGCAAACTTGGCTCCGCTCTTCTCAATCAGCCTGGAGTAGCCCGCTTCGTCTCCCAGCCGCTTAACCTCTCTGCTGCAGCAGACCCAGAACTCACGCTTGACCTGGTGCCCAGAAAGGAGCTTCGCAAGTGTTGCCAGCTCCGTTAGCGAGCAGTGTGGGCAGCCGACAGAGACGAAGTCAGGAACCCCCTCGTCGTTCAGCTGGGAGCCGGTCTCCGTCAGCTCCTTCCTGGTGAAGGTCAGGGTCTCAAGGTTCTTTGCACCCAATCCAAACTCAGGCGTAATTCCCTCCACATGGAACATGGCGACTCCCCCCGAACTCGCCAGTGCAGCGGAAAGAGACTTGAGATCTTCCAGACTGGCGCGCTGGACGCCTCGGAGGTAGGGTATCCCGTCCTTGGCCGTCCTGCCGACGAAGTATCCCATGGCAGAGAAGTCCTCCGGGAACCTGAGAAGCGTATCCACATCCACGGCTATGGTCGGCACCCGGTTCTCCCGAATGTGTAACCCGTAGAGAGGCGTGAGTCCCGTGAGGCTCGCCGCCAGGGCACTGGGCCCCCCTTCGCGGTTTGTCCTTGCCCCGATGACGGAGTTGGCGTAGGCCACCGCGGAGCTCTCACCCCAGGCAATGTGCTGGCCGAAGCTAGGCTCGTTCCCGGCAAGGTAAGGCGTGCACGTACACGTGACTTCGACCCCGAGCTTCCCGTAGGCGTCTATCACCTGTAGCTGTTTTTCCGCGAACCAGCTATCGATCCCCTGAGACTTCCAGTCGGTTAGGCTCATGCCCGCAGGGTTGAGCGTAGTCTTCACGCGCGCCTTCCCATCCTTGGCGAGCTCGCTCAGGAACTCCAGCCCTGCGTCACCGAGGTTCTTGTAGGAGACGCCCGAAACCTGCACACTCGAAACTTTCACCAGCCGTTCGGCATCATAGATTTTTCCGAGGGCGACCAAGATTTGCATCGCCTTCCGGGTCGCATTTCCCTGCTCCCCGGCGAGCATCGCCTCCTCCTCTCTCGTAAGATGCAATAGGTCCTACCCCAGATAGTCTTCCACCCTTATGTCATCCGCTCCAGGGATTATCGACTTCAGGAACCCGTCTTTCCTAGCTTCGAAGGGAATGGTGGCGTCGATGGCCACCTTGCACGTCTTCCTGGTGACCTGATCCGCGGACGGATCGAGGGACGACCCCAGTTCCCCTGGTTTGAGCGTGAGGTCCTTGTCCATCTGTGTCCTCGTGGCGATGGCCCATTCCACCGCGTTCGGATTCTCGATGTCTATGTCTTCGTCAACAACCACCGCCTGTTTGAGGCTCGAGTGCCCCCTGAATGCTGCATCCAACGCATTTTTCGGGTCATCTTCCTTCCTCTTCCTGATTTTCACGACGCCATGCAGCCACGATGACCCCCCAGGGGTGAGGCGGACGTCCAGGCATTCGCACACCTTGCTGACCTCCCTAAACATCGTCGCTTCCCTGGGGGTCCCCATCAGGAACATGTGTTCGATTCCACCAGGGAGGATGGCCTGATAGATCGGGTCCTTTCTATGGGTCACCCTGTTAATCTTGATTACACGTTGCTTTCTCACTATGTCATAGGAGCCCACGATGTCCGGGAAGGGCCCCTCATCGACCAGCTCGTCTGTGACCACTCCCTCTAGGACGATCTCGCAGTTGGCAGGCACCAAAGAGTCTACGGTAATGCACTTCACATAGTCCATCTCCTTTAGGGCGTTTGCGATGGCGAGTTCGCTCTTCCCAATCTCGCAGGAGACGGCAGAGGCGAACAGGAACGCGGGATGATTCCCTATTGCAATCCCCACTCCGCGGTTCCCTCTTCTGATGAACTCGTCGAGGTGGCGGGGGAGTATCCTCGCAGCCACCCTGTCCTTGCCTAGCAACATCAGCCTGTGGTAGCTCGCGTTGTACCCGTACTCCCTGTCGTGGGCAACCACTATGGCTGCAGTGACATAGGGCCCTCCGTCCTTCTCGCAATGGGTCAAGACGGGGAGCCTGTACAGGTCGACATCTTCCTCGACCACCTCCTTGCATGGGGCGTCTTTCACGGTTCGGAAGGGCTTGGGGTTCTCAATGCTGTCGAGAACTGTGGGAAGCAGGCCACCCGGGTCCACTCCCAAGGCTCTGGCAAGCAGGGCCCTGGTTCCGCAGACACCAGTAGCGACCCTGTAGCCATCTGACTCTCCAATTTTTTCGAAGAGAATTGGCTTCCCATCCAGTTTGCTGGACAGGGCAGCGACTTCGTATCTCCTCGACACCTCTCTCCTTACGTGTGCCAGGTCGTGCGTGCCATCAAGCTCGGCAAGAAAGGCTCTCATGTCTGCCCGTCCCGCAACCATCGGGGAGAAGAACGGCCGCCCACGGTTCGCTTGGGAAGTCCCGCGATTAATCAAAAATGTCCCTAAAACCCAAACGGATTGAATCTCCCTTCGAACACTCAGTCTTGCTTTCGGGGCTCTACAGCGATTTCGTAATGGTCGACAGTGGGGACCATGTCCAAGAGGAACTCCCTGTCTACTGGATAGTAGAATGCTTTCTCAACTTCCTCCCGGCGAATCCCTTCATGTCATCCATGGATTTCCAGAAGGACATGAGCAGAAACTCGGTGTTTCTACCCACTTGCCGGGTCAGCACATAGGTTCCGAGGTTCCCTTTGGTCGCAGCGTAGTCCTTCAGTCCAGTGGTCTTCAGGTATGCGAGATACCGCTTCGTGTCTTCTCTCTTGGTAACTCCCCTCCAGATTCGAGCGATCATTGAATCTTGTTCGCTTCGAGGCATTGTAAGGATTCTCCCCTAGTATTTCGACGCGACGAGCAATAGCCAAACTGCCGTCATCCCAGAAGTGACTGACTCTTGAATCGCAATTCCGCTCCAAGGCCAACTGCTGAACCAGATGAACGCCGAGAGTATCCCGAAAGCAAGCGCGACTCCACCGATGCGGGGAGACCCGAGGGGCCATGAAACGTAGCTGTAGGCGAGCATGGCCACGACAATCATCAGGAAGAATATCTCAGAGACGACTCCGTGGATGTGGCCTGTGTTCTCCGAGAAGACACCGACCATTGCAAGGTCGAAGGCCGCAATCATCAGAGGGACTGCCCACACTAGCGTCTTCCGGTCGCGTGATTCTCTGGAGAGCAGAACTGCGAAGACTAACACAAGGGTGCCTGCAACGACAAGGCCTACGTCATACACGTAGCCGACCCATCCATTCGTAACTATGTTTCCGAGGTCGCTAAGCGCGTTGTCGTAGATGTTGAACCACGGAGAGAGAGCTATCGAGGCAAGGATGAATGGGTAGGCGGCCAAGGCCGCAACAGTCCCGAGCACCCGCAGTCTAGCCAACAGAGGCAGACTTTCCGCGTGATTCTTATCCCTTCAATCTGTCTCAAAGAGGTCCGATCAGTACGAAGCGCCGATCGGTACTGTGTCATAGACATTATTGCCGGCTCTGCGCCTATGTTCTTCGATGAGTGACCTCCGCCTGATGTGTCTTCAAGGAGTGTCAAGGGGTCTGTTCCAAGGGGTCTGACTTGAGCCTTCATGGATAGAGCAAGATAGCCCGGACAATGCTTATTATCAATCTCCACATTCTATCTTGTCGATGAACTCTAAAGCGATTCAGTTTGTTGTCCCTCTGGCCAACAAACCGGAGCTTATTG
>Ga0187782_10003338_pt1 | contig 11953 bp, 8 predicted proteins | sample 0715_SJ02_MP15_2_FD_132454 | JGI IMG/M metagenome (GOLD analysis project Ga0187782, IMG submission 132454) | Tropical peat soil microbial communities from peatlands in Department of Meta, Colombia - 0715_SJ02_MP15_20_MG | ecosystem: Environmental > Terrestrial > Soil > Wetlands > Peat | place...
CCAAGATGAACTGTTCGGACAGCCCTTGGCAGCTCCAACCCACATGCGTATTCTCCTGGGAGGAGTTGGTGCGTTTCATGAGCCGGGGGGACAGAGTCTGGGACTCTCGAAACTCCACCACTCTCCTCCCCAAAGAGGGCACGCCTCTATCCGGTGTGCCCTCTTTACGTTTCGCGACCAAGGTGAGTGGTGCAGGGCAAGTCCCGTGGTCTATGGACGAAGGTAACCTCGGGTCCGGCGCCTGCTCGCGCTGGGACTGTACGCGGCGGGACCAACCTCCGGCATCTCCGATGGTGCCAGGTTCCCGCGCCGGGCGTCCTCACGAAAAGGTCGGCTGCTGGAAATGCTGGAGCGCTTCGACTGCGACGGCTGGGCGCCCAGGTGCTGCCGCTCGTATCAGGAGAACGAGCGCACCATTGAAGAGTGTGGCAACACTTTATCGAGGGCGGGAGCGGGCGTTGGAGGCGATGTGGACGAGCCGTCGAGGGCAACAGGGTGGATTTGGGCTCGTATCCCGCGAGCTATGAATCTGGTTGGTAAGTGAACTGATCTGCGGGGGTTGGCGGGCTAGACCCCAAGACTGAGTTCACGGTGACATCCACGGTCTCACTTGACCCCTCTGCCATCGGCGGGGATGTGACGCTGATCTGCGTCGGAGAGTCAACGGTGAACGCTGTCGTCGTGACTGTACCGAAGGAAACGCTTGTTACACCGAGGTCGAACTGCAGCCCACTGATGGTGACACTCGTACCGCCACCCGCGGATCCACTGGCGGGATCGATGCCGGTGACCTCCGGCCAAGCATCTCCCCCAGTGAGGGTGTGAAGCACAATCGACCCCTTTGAGGTTCCACCAACGGCCCAACAGGACCCGTCAGTCACACACGCTACCGATTGCAGGGTGGCAGTCGATTCCGAAACGGCCTGAGGAGTCCATGTAGCCCCGCCGTCGGAGCTGCTCATCACAGGAGAGGTGTACTGACCCCCTTTGCTTTCACCCACCACAATGCAATCGCTTGTGTCTGGACACGAAAGCCCGTTGGGGGTGAACTCCTGCGGCCACCCTCCCGCCAGGTTGCCGGACCAGGTCGCACCCTCGTCGTCGCTTGTGAGGGCGTAGGACCCGATCGAACCGACCGCGAGACATTGCTCAGTCGAGGTACAAGACACGGCGTTGAGCCCAGCCGGGGCGAAGGGTGCGCTCATCGGCCCTATCTGGGCTGACCACGTCTGGCCGCCGTCACCGGTCGTGACCACAATGCCGGGGTACTCCTCTTCTTCTGGGAGGGTGGTTTCCGGCGGGGGGTTCCAGTAGTAGGTCGCTTGTCCGACGGCGACACACACGCTCGTCGACGGACAGGCGATGGACGTCAGGTTCGCTCCGCTTAAGGTGTAGGGACCGCCGAAGAGGCCGCCAATCTGGGCAGGAGCGCTCCAGGACTCGGTGCTCCAGGTAGTGCCGCCGTCGGTGGTCTGCAGAATCTCCTGGGATGATCCTCCGCCGACCATAAAACAGTCGTTATCAGCTGAACAGGAAACCGCGCCCGACGTTGGTGGGCTTACTGATGACCAGGTTGATCCGCCGTCATCGGTCAGGAAAACCTCCCCGTCGCCCGAGGCAATGCATTTCTCGACATTCGAGCAAGACACGGAGTCGAGAAGCGGTGAGACCGTCTCGGAGGACCACTGAGCGCCCCCGTCGGTGGAAACTTCGATGAGCCCATTGCCGCCATCGGGCTCAGTCCAGCCCACTGCCACGCACGTCGTCATGCTCGGACACGAGATTCCTTGCAAAGACGAGCCGTCGGAAGAGAGCAGCTGAGGAAACCACCCGAGACAGCCACTCAGACTGATCGTGAGGACCAGGGCAGCGAGTGGCGCAGCGACCCGGTGATTCCGGCAGGCAGCTAGAACTCGCATCCCCGCACCCCGTGCACGAGGTTACTCTTCCTCGTGCTGTCCCGGCTGTGCCGTTACATCGCCCGCGCAAATGCGGCCTGGATCGTCCCCAACGAGGGCCGAGGGCTGGCCGAGAACCCGCCCAAGGCCCACTTCTTCGTGAAAGATCGCTTGGCGCCCCCGGGCGAAGCGGCCGGTTGAAAACCTTGTCCGCAGCCCACCACCGGCGCGTCCGCAAAAGTCCGCGAGAGAGCTCAAAACGCTGGGGACACTCGGAACCGTCGGGAGCCTTCGCTCCCCGGATCTGATCCACGCAGCCGCTCGAGAATGTCGATCTGGCGCCTCCGAGCGGACGGCTCTCCGGCGGCTCAACTCGGTAGCGTCCGATCACACCACGCATCGCCGACTCTCAGGTCGTTGGCTATCCACAAGTTCTTGACAGTAGAAACTGTAGGAAGCTACGGTCCAGCTGACATCGTTCGGTGGACCAACGGGAGACACGGGACCTTCGACACTCGCAGCCGGAGAGCCGGCTGATGCGCCCGCGCGGACCATCGCTGTGGAGCGACCCAACAGGAGAACCAATGACGGGGACCCTCGAACGACCTGAGCAGGTGCAGGCTCATGTTCAACACGGGCCGAGCGGGCTCCTCAAGTGGATCACCAGCACCGATCACAAGGTGATCGGGATGTCTTACACCGTCACCGGGGTGGTCATGCTTCTCCTTGCCGGTGTGATGGCAATGCTGCTGCGCATCCAGCTGGTCTCGCCCAACAGCTCGTTCTTGAGCGCCCAGCAGTACAACGAGTTGTTCACCATGCACGGCAGCCTGATGATCTTCCTTTTCGCCGGGCCCTTCGCCTTCGGAGGGCTGGCCAACTACATCGTGCCGCTGCAGGTCGGTGCGCCGGACATGGCCTTTCCCCGACTCAACGCCCTGTCTTACTGGCTGTATCTGACTGGGTCGATCACCATGCTGCTGGGCTTCATGACGGCCGGCGGGGCCGCCGCCTTTGCCTGGGTTGGTTATGCCCCGCTGTCCGAGGCCACGTTCTCGCCCGGGTCAGGCGCCGATCTGTGGATCCTGGCCCTTCTTCTCACTGGCTTCTCGGCCATCTTCACCGGCGTCAACCTCATCACCACCATCTTCTATCTGCGCGCCCCCGGTATGACGATGTTCCGTCTACCGCTTTTCACATGGAACATGCTGATCGTGGCGCTACTGATCCTGATCGCCTTCCCCATCCTCACGGCGGCGATGGTCCTGCTGTTCTGCGACCGCCATTTCGGCACCCACATCTACACCGTCTCAGCCGGTGGGGTGCCGGTGCTCTACCAGAATCTCTTCTGGTTTTTCGGCCACCCGGAGGTGTACATCCTGGCCCTACCGTTCATGGGCATCATCAGCGAGGTCGTCCCGGTGTTCAGCCGCAAGCCTCTGTTCGGCTACAGCGGGATGATCTTCGCCTCCATCGCCATCGCCGCGCTGTCCACCGGGGTGTGGGCCCACCACATGTTCACCACGGGAGTGGTGCTCCTCCCGTTCTTCTCGCTGCTGTCGTTTCTCATCGCAGTGCCCACCGGCATCAAGATCTTCAATTGGGTGGGCACCATGTGGCGGGGGAACATCAGATTCGACACCCCGATGCTATTTTCCGTGGGGTTCATCCTCACATTTTTGATCGGGGGCCTCACCGGCATGTTCCTCGCCTCACCGCCCATCGACTTCGTCACCCACGACACCTACTTCGTGGTGGCACATTTCCACAGTGTCGTCATGGCACTGGTGATGGGCGGCATGGCCGGCATCTTCTTCTGGTGCCCGAAGATGACGGGGGTGCGCCTGCACGAGGGACTGGGAAAGATCCAGTTTTGGCTGCTGTTCATCGGCACCCAGGTCGCCTTCCTCCCGCAGTACGTCCTGGGCCTCGACGGCATGCCCCGGCGCGTGAACACCTACCCGCTGGCCTCGTGGCAGTCGCTGAACATCGTGTCAACCGTGGGCGCCTTCATCATCTTCGCCTCATTCCTTGTCTTCGCCGCCAACGCGCTCGTGAGCTTCCGCAAACGGATACCTGCCGGCGACAATCCCTGGGACGCCAACGCCCTCGAATGGTGGACGAGTTCGCCCCCGCCCCCACACAACTTCCACAACCTGCCCCCTGTCCGGTCGGAACGACCGGTGTGGGACTTCCATCACCCAGGCGACAGGACACTGCCGGCACACCCCCGACCGCGCCGCAGGCCGGTCACCGTTCCTGTTCCGGTAGAGGTGTCTACCCAAACGGGCGCTCCCGGGTCAGGACGCTAGGGCGCTGTCGGGCCCTGCGGCGAGGCGGTAGCGGGTGGTCGAGTGTAGGGGGTCGCGGTCGAAGCGGGAGATGACTTCCTTGCCGAACAGCTCCAGACTCTGAAGCGCCGTTTCGGTGGGCATGGTGGTGGTGAGCGGGCTGAAACAGATCTGGTCGATCCCGATGTCGGCGTATTTCTGCACCACCTTGGTGCAGTCGTCGGGATCGCCGACGCACAGCGTGCCGTTCTCTGCCGCCTTCTCCACCTGCTCGATCGTGAGCTCAGGCAGGAGGTCCGGCCATTTGGGAAGACCGGGGGGGTGGGCGAAAGTGTCGAGCCAGCGAAACACCAGGCTCTGGTAGTAGGCCATACCCACCCGGGTGGACAGCTCGAACGCCTGGCGCCGGTCCTCCAGACACAGAAGCGGGGTGACGCACATCACGTTGTCGTTGACGTAGGCGCCGACTGGCTCGGCTTCGGCGATCGTCGTCTTGTACGTATCCACCTTCTTGGCCATGCCGGCCACCGGACCGGTGGAGAAGCAATGGAGCCCGATGCCCAGCCGGGCCGCCTTCTCGAAGGTAGGGGCGTTGCCGGCAGCGACCCACAGTGGTGGATGGGGCGCCTGCAGGGGCTTTGGTAGCACATTTCTCTCGGGTACCGAGAAGAAGCGGCCGTCGAAGCTGTAGCGGTCCTCCCGCCACATGCGCAAGATCTCCGGTAGCACCTCGTCGAACATGTCCCGGGTGATCTCCCCGTCGGGAATGCCGAAGCCCTTGTACTCGGTGGACGATGAGCCACGACCGGTACCGAACTCGGCCCGCCCATTGCTCAGCTGGTCGAGGGTGGCGACCCGTTCGGCTGTGCGTACCGGGTGGTTCACCGGCGGCGTGATGTTGAAGATTGCTGCACCGACATGGATGTTCTGGGTTCGGCTGGCCACAAAGGACAAAAAGACCTCGGGTGCCGAGGCGTGGGAGTACTCCTCCAGGAAGTGGTGCTCGGGTGTCCACACGTACTTGTAGCCGTGGCTTTCGGCGGCCACCGCCATCTCGAGGTTGTCGACGAGGCGGCGGTGCTCGGACATCGGGTCTCGATCCGACTCGAACTTCGGCACGAAGACCTGGGCGAAGATCCCGAATTCCATGATGGTGACTCCTTTGTCTGCGAACTCGTTAGGCGCACGGTGCTATCGGTGCCCAATAGGGCGATGTCATGAGCGGACGGCGAAGGGCTTGGCTCAGCTCGGTGCCACCACCACCCCTGGGTGTCGTCCGGTGAGCTTGCCGTCGAGGACAACCGGAACGCCGTTGACAACGGTGGCGAAGACGCCTTTAGGCGTGGCCTGGAAGCGCCCCACTCCGCCCGGTAGGTCGTGGACCTTCTCCTTCTTCCACGGCCCGACGGAATCGGGGTCGAACAGCATGAGATCGGCGAAGTATCCGGGTAGGACCATCCCGCGTCGGGCAAAGCCGAGCAGGGACGCCGGGACCTGGGTGATGTGGCGGATGCCCTCCTCGAGCGTCCACGTCTTGCGCTCGAGGACCCACTGGCGCAGGAAGTAGGAGCTGTACTCGGCACCGTCGTCCCGGCTGAGATGGGCCCCGCCGTCGGAGGTACCGATGATCATGTGCGGATCGCGCTGGGCTTCTTCCACTGCTGCGATCCATGCCGGGGTCTCGGTGCTCCAGCGAAACTCGGTGGCCAGGTCCTCGGACAGAGCCAGGTCCAGCATGAAGTCGGCTGGCGCCACCTTCGCCTCATCTGCCAGCTGGGCCACCGACCGACGCAGATACCGCTCATATTCGGGGCGGGTGACAGAACCGACGAAGAGCAGCTTCCACTGCGGCGGCGGCAGGGTGGAGCCCTTCGCCGGGTCCCGGTTGGGGTTCTCCACAGCGTGGCGCAACCGGTCACGCCACACCGGGTCGGCCAGAGCCAAGGCCCGATCGGCGCGGGGCATCTTCATGAGCTCGTTCCACGCCGGCACCCCTTCGTAGAGGTTGGTGCCCTCGCCCAAGGTGAAGGGACGGTCGAAAGGCCGGGCCAATAGCAGGGAGTACACCGCCGCCCCCGCTTCGGTCGCCCGGTCGAGAAAGGCCTTGGCCGCCTCCCAGCTGGCGGTGGGGGCATCGAGTTTGTTGCGGCCGCCCAGTCCCTGGATGATGACCGGTCGCCGAGAGATGGTGCCCATCTCGATGAGCAGATCCATGTCCTCTTGGTTCAATCCGCCGACCGAGCTGGCCGGCAGGTACGTGATGGTGCCGACATCGGCCATCCCTACCTCCTCGACCAGCGCCAAGAGCTCTGTCCGATCGGCGAGGCGGCTCGGTACCGGATGGTCGTCGCCGTCGTTGTGCGTCGGCGAGTGTGACGACGACAGTCCCGCCGCGCCGGCGGCGAGCGCCTCACGCAGCACCCGGCGCATCTCGGCGATCTCCGCCACGGTGGCAGTCCTGGTCGATCCCTCGGCGCCCATGACCCAACGCCGAAGGTTCGAGTGGCCCACGTAACAGGCCAGGTTGAGCCCGAGCCGTCCCCGGCGGCCACCGAGGAACTCGGTGAAGGTCTCGAAGTCCCAGCAGATCCCCGACAAGGCCACCGGGTCCATGCCCTCCACCTTGGCGAACAGGCGGGTGAGAAAGTCGCGGTCAGCCGGTTTGGTCGGCGCCACCGAAAACCCGCAGTTGCCGGCGAGCACAGTGGTCACCCCGTGGTAACAGGACGACGTGGCGTTGGGGTCGAAGGTGAGCTGCGGGTCGTAGTGGGTGTGGGGATCGACGATGCCAGGAGCCACCACCAAGCCGTCGCCGTCGATGGTCTCCTCGGCCGTCGCCCCGTCGAGGCGCCCGACCCGGGCCACTTTGCCGTCGATGATCCCGACGTCGCCGCGGCGACGTGGCAGGCCGGTGCCGTCGACCACCGTGCCCCCTCTGACCAGCAAATCGAAATGCATCGGGGCTCCTTACGGTGTCCAGAAGCTCTTGTCCTCAGCGCACCCGCTCGGGGGTGAACTGGACGGGCAGCGACTCCAGGGCTCGCACCAGAGTGTGTGGGCTGTAGCGAGGGGTGAACCCGGGGGAAACGTGCGTGTCAGGGAGGCGGCGGACGATCTCCTCAAAGGTGACCCGGATCTCCAGCCGAGCCAGGTTGATGCCCAGGCACACATGGGGGCCGATACCGAAGGCCAGCTGCGGGTTGGGGCTGCGGTCGATGCGCAGCTCGTCGGGGTTCTCGAACACGTCCCCGTCTCGATTGGCCGACTGATAGAGCATGAGCAGCCGATCGCCTTGGCGGATGGCCTGCCCTCCCACCTCGGTGTCAGTTGTGGCCGTACGCATGAAGGAGATGACGGGGCTCACGAACCTGCACACCTCGTCGGGCATGGTGGCGAAGAGCTCGGGATAGGCCACCAGATGGCGCCACTGATCGGGGAAGCGGGAGAAGGCGTCCATGGCCCCCGAGATGGCGTTGCGGGTGGTCTCATTGCCCGCCACCAGCACGATCACCAGGAACATGGTGAACTCGTCTTGGCTCAGCTCCTGGCTCTGTGATAGCACTCCCTCCTCGGCGGCGCCCACCAGGGTGCTGATCAAGTCGGTGCCGAGCGGGGGTGGCGTGCGCCGCCTCTCTTTGGCCTGCTTGACCTCCTGGTAGCGGGCCCGGCGTTCCTCGACCATGGCAGTGAAGTAAGAGATGTACTCGCTGAAGGCGACGCCGGCGTCTTGCAGGACCGGGTCGCCGGGATCGCTCCGCCCCTCGGCCGCCATCATCCGATCCGACCAGTGCCAGAAGCGTTCGCGGTCGTCAACGGGAAGCCCCATGAGCTCGGCGATGACCACCAGCGGGATGGGCACGGCGATGTCGGACACAAAGTCGCAGTGGCCTTGGTGGGCCACCCGGTCGAGCACCTCTGTCACCACGGCCCGCACCCGGGGCTCCATCTCCCGGATCATCCGAGGGCTGAAACCCTTGTTGATCAGGCGCCGCTGCCGGGAGTGGTCCTCCCCATCGAGGCCGATGAGGGAGAAGTGGAACGACTGCACCGGCCGGATGCCCTGGCCCGAGCAGAACAGATCAGGGTGCATGGAGACATAGCTCACCTCCTCGTGGCGCGACAACACCCACAGATCGTTCTTCTCGTCGCGGTGCACCGGACTGTACTGACGCAACCAGCTGTAGCCGGGATAGGGATCCCGGTAGAAGTCCGGGTCCAGGATGTCGATGCTGCCGGCGAAAGCGTCGGCCACCGTCACGGGGTCAGCTCCAGTTGATAGAGGGCAATGGCGTTGGCGCGCAGGACCTTGCGCACCTGGCCGGGGGACAGGCTCTCGGTCTGCTTTTCCGCCACAGCCCTGGTATCCGGCCAACTACTGTCGGAGTGGGGGTAGTCGCACTCGAACATGACGTTGTCCTCACCCACCGCCTCGAGATTCTCCAGTCCGAAGCGGTCAGAGAAGAAGCAGCCGTGGACGTTGCTGCGGTAGTAGCTGCTGGGCGGGTTCGGTACCGAAGCGCCCACGTCCCCCCAGGCCCGGTTGGTCTCCCACACGTGGTCGGCTCGCTCCAGGAAATACGGGATCCAGCCGATCTGGCCCTCGGAGTAGGCCACCTTGAGCTGGGGGAAGCGCACGAAGATGCCCGACAGCAGCCAGTCGGTCAGAGACAGGATGGTGTTCACCGAGGTGAGGGTGGAGCCGACGGCGGCCGGGGCGTCCGCTGAGGTCGAGGGCATCTTGGACCCCGAGCCGATGTGCATGTTGACAACTGTTCCCGTCTCGGCGCAGGCCGCCCACAGCGGGTCCCAGTGGTGCTCCTCGTCGTGGACCGACGGCAGCCCGAGGAACGGCGGTACCTCGGAGAAGCAGACGGCCCGCACCCCACGCCTGGCATTGCGGAGAACCTCAGCCGCCGCCAGGCGCGGGTCCCACAGCGGGACGATCGTGAGCGGGACCAGCCGGCCGCCCGAACCCCCGCACCACTCCTCGACCATCCAATCGTTGTAGGCCCGCACGCACAGCAGGGCGAGGTCCTTGTCCTTGGCCTCCAGGAACGTCTGCCCGCAGAAGCGGGGAAAGGACGGGAAGCACAGCGACGCCTCGATCCAGGCGCTGTCCATGTCACCGAGTCGGGCGCTGGGCTCGTAGCAGCCCGGCCGCATCTCGTCATAAGTGATGGCCGCCACCGTCACCTCCTCCCGGGGGAATCCGGCAGCAGCGGTCAGCCGGGTGTGGGGGACCAGGAGGTCCTCGTAATGCCACCAGTCGCACGGCGGGCCCTCGTTGCCGGGACGAAAGGCGAATTTCCCGCCCCGAAAGGTCATCTCGCCGAGGGGATGACGCTCGACACGCGGTCCGACGTGGCGATAGCGATTCGGCAGGCGATCGGTCCACACCGAGGACGGCTCGACCACATGGTCGTCCACCGAGACGATCTTGGGCAGTTCTGGCACCGGCACCCGCACCCTCCCTTTCGGCGCGGCCCGCAGGTCGCGCCGCACCCTCCGGCGAAACGAGAACACGTTCTACTTTATTGTTAGGTATTCTCATGTCAAGAACGAGAGGACTTTGGTCCTAGGATCTCTGTGGCATGAAGCTCGTGCCTACCCGCCGCACGGATTACGGCGTGCGCGCCCTCATCTATCTGGCCAACGCCGAAAAGACTCCCGTCAAGGCCATCGACATCAGCACCGCCATGGACATCCCTATGGGGTTCCTCCAGCAGGTGCTGCAGGAGCTCCAGCGGGGGCGGCTGGTGACCTCCCGGTCGGGTCCGAACGGCGGCTACGCGCTGGCCCGCCCTGCTGGGTCGGTGACCGTCCGCGAGATCGTTGAGGTGCTCGAGGGCCCACTCGACCAGGGCGAGTGCGCCCTGCGTGGAGGCCCTTGCTATTGGGAGGACGTGTGCGCCTTGCACTGGGTGTGGTCAGCGGCGCGTGAAGCCTTGTGCCAACAGTTGGATGCCGCCACCTTGGCCCGGGTGGCGGCCGACGATCGTGCCATCGCCGAGGGACGTGCCGCCGTACCGGCCGATTCGCACCGGCGACGCCGTTCGGCCGGCGCTCCTCGGCAGGCCGTTGGCGCGATTTCCGAGTCACATCCTCCTCGGCGTCCCTCCAAGGCAGCCACCCGCAGCCGCAAGCGCTGAACTGGCTGACCAGTCCAGAAGGGGTCGAGCGCAGCCTTGGAGGCAACGTAGGCCGAGAAATGGGGGGCGCGTGCTTGAACGCCGGCAGAAGAGACGATCACGATATGGCCGGACCGCTGTCCCCGCATCCCGGGGAGCACGCCGAATGGCCTCAAGCCTGTCGACTCGGCGGGCGACGAGCAGGACGGTGCCACCGGCCTTGGCCAGCCGCCGAGCGGTCTCGGATCCGATCCCCGAGGACGCACCGGTGACCATTGCAACCTTGTCGCGGAGCGCCGCTTCGATCGTGCGGCCCCGCATCCGGTCGATGAGGTTCAGGCCGTAGAGCTGGCGGTGTCGGCCGAGCACTCCGGTCGGGAGATTGATGACCCGAGTAATGAGCTCCTGGGGATCGGGGCCTTCCACCAGAGCTCCTCTCGGCCTAATGCCCTTCGGGTCCGGGTAACCTGTCCTGCTGCCGCCTCAGCGTAGCGTTAGCCAGCGCGGCCAAACACCGGACACACAAGGCCGCCGGTGCCACACTGGAAGGGACGAGCTCATCTCGGGGGGGCTGTGAAAACTGATGAACTGCGAGCCGCCGGGCGGCTTGCGACTCGGACGCTGACAGACGCCATCTCAAACGTGGAGCAGGTGCATCGCGCTATCGCGGCCAGAGCCTTCGCACTCACTGCTCCAATCAGCCTCCCCGCCCGTCTCCTCCACGACGGCATCGCCACTGGCGTGTACGCCTTGGTGCGCGGCAGCGGGCTGGCCGTCGGCATGACCGCCAGCGAGATCCTCGCTCTTGTCGCGCAATCAGAACGTCTGGCTGGATCGACTCCCCCGAGCAACTTGACACTGGCAGTGCTCAATGCCACCTTGGGAGATGAACTCGCGGAGCAGAAGAGCCCGTTGGCGATCCGAATGGCTCTCAGACACGCCCGAACAGACCTCGCACCCCGACGCGACGCCCTCGAGGCCGCCTTTCCCGAGGCGACCTCGAAGGTGGCAGTCTTCGTCCACGGCTTGGGAGAGACGGAGGAGTCTTGGCGGCTTCACGCCAGTGACCAGGGCTCAGGCACCGAGTCCACCTACGGTTCGCGCCTGGCACAGGACCTCGACTACACCCCCGTCTATCTGCGTTACAACACGGGACTTCATATCTCCGAAAACGGCCAGCACCTCACCGCACTCCTCGACGATCTCGTTAGCGCCTGGCCCGTTCCGCTAGCCGAACTGGTTCTGGTGGGTCACTCGATGGGCGGTCTGGTCGCTCGCAGTGCGTGCCATTACGCACGGGAGAACGGTCATTCGTGGGTTTCCACCTTGCGTCACGTCTTCTACCTCGGCACGCCGCATCTGGGCGCAGGACTCGAGCAGTGGGTCAGCCGCCTGAGTGGCCTGCTCGGCAAGCTCGATGAGAGTCGTCCAGTTGCGTCGATCCTTGATAGGCGTAGCGACGGGATCAAGGATCTGCACGCCGGTTATTTGCTCGACGAACATTGGCGCCATTCGATGCCGAGAGCGAAGAGTCCAGGTAGCGATGTTCCCCTCGCTCCCGGGGCGAACCACTACGCGATTAGCGCAACGGTCACGACGAGTCGCCGCAACCCACTAGGCCGGCTGGTGGGCGACC
>Ga0187782_10003341_pt1 | contig 11947 bp, 10 predicted proteins | sample 0715_SJ02_MP15_2_FD_132454 | JGI IMG/M metagenome (GOLD analysis project Ga0187782, IMG submission 132454) | Tropical peat soil microbial communities from peatlands in Department of Meta, Colombia - 0715_SJ02_MP15_20_MG | ecosystem: Environmental > Terrestrial > Soil > Wetlands > Peat | place...
CCTGACTATATTCCTGTGCCCCGCTTATTTGCGTGGCGAAGCCTATCTCATGCTTCACGACGGCAACCGAGCGGCAGCGGAATTTCAGAAGTTCATTGACCACCCCGGAGTAGTGATGAACTTTCCATGGGGCGCATTGGCCCGCTTAGGACTTGCCCGTGCTTATGCTATACAGGGCGACACGGCCAAAGCGAAGGCTGCGTACAAGGACTTCCTCATCCTCTGGAAAGACGCCGACCCCGACATACCCATCCTGAAAGAAGCCAGGGCCGAGTACGCGAAGCTGCAATGAGCGAAACTAAGCTGCTGGGATAGAGGTTTTGTTAGGCGCTCTTAGCAGATTGGCTTTCTCTGAACCCGCCTAACTTACGCTGCAGGCGATGTCAACTGACGCTATCAGGTGGCAGCACCGGCTGAAGCGAGAACGCCCAACTTGCACCGAGCGAAACAGAATCGCTCATCGAGAGTGCGGATGGAAGGATGGCGACAGTGGCGACTCGGCGAAGGAAAACCCTTGTCCAACAGAAAACCAAAAGAATCGACTTGACTCCGACCGGCCTTCTCATGGAAGGCGATTTGACGTTTTGACCATCACCGCTGAGGCGGAAACAGAACTCGGGAACTCGGACTCAGGGCCATTCCAGGGGCATGTAAAATACCTGCCGCTTTCACGTAGACTAAGTTTTCTCTGAAAACCATCGGACACATTCTGGCGCGCTATACGGCCTGGATCTGGGGACTGCTCCAGCACCTCGGAGTCTGGGGACCGTTCGCGATTGCGTTCGCGGATGCCGCGATGTTCGGCCTGCCCGTGGACGCGATCGTCGCAACTTATGTCTATCAGGATCGCCGGCGGCTGCTTTTTTACGTCCTCATGGCCTCGGCCGGTTCGACGCTGGGGAGCATTCCTCTTTACCTCATTGGCTACCTGGGCGGGGAAAAAGTACTGCGCCGCCGCATTTCGGAAGAACGCTTTCAACAGATTCACCGCTCGTTCGAACAGCACGAATTCTGGGCGCTGATGTTCCCGGCCATGCTGCCTCCGCCTATGCCCTTCAAGATCTTCGTGCTCGCAGCGGCTGTGTTCGAGATGCGATTTCGTGACTTTTTCGCCGCCATCTTCGCGGGAAGATGCGTGCGCTTTCTGATTCTTTCCCTGCTGACGCTGTGGTTCGGGCCGCAAATCGTGCAACTGGCGGGCGCACTATTCCGCCGGCACTTTTCCTGGGTAATCGGCGCGGTTGTGGCCGGAGCGCTCGCATGGTTCCTGACGTGGAGAAGAAAGAAGCGGAAGTAACGGCTGAATTTCGGAGGGATGACGTGCACAGAGACGTTGCAAGCAGCGTCTCTGCGGGTTGGATTGTTCTTTAAGGCGCTTATGCCGCCGCGATGTGATCGCCGGAAGTCTTGTGCATCCAGCGCGACAGCGCTGCCAGGAAAACGGGCGTCGCAAAGAAGACGATGGAGAAGAACAGATCGCTCTCGACTGTGCCCCGGAAGAAGGGAAGCCCGGCGGTGTAGGACATCATCAATCCGTTGAGGCTGCGCGGATACATCCCCGGCCACGCCGCCCACACGGCAAAATTGCTGATCAGGAAAAACGAAACCGAACTGAGGAGCGCCGCGCCGACGATGCGTACCGGCCCGGATTTCTCCCGCAGATTCGTGCCCAGCCACAGAATCGCCGCATACCAGGCCCAGGTAACTAAATGGTCCCACGTGAAAGCGTAGGCATAGATGAACCTGGTGAGCACTACATCGGTGGCGGCCAGCAATACCAGCGGCGCCCACATCTGGCGGCGCGAGCCGCGCGCTCCGAAAAACAGCAACGACGCCGCCAGCGGAGTGAAATGCCACGCGTGCGGCAGCACATTCAGCTTTCCGGCAAATGGGAGAAAGCGTATGGCAATCGTAAGCAGGACGAATAAATAAGGCAGCATAGGAATCCTCGCGGCTGAATTCATATTCTCGGCGCGGGAAGGCAATGGCGTCAAGGGCTGAGGGCTCCGGGTAGAACCTGTCAGTCCTGCTCGGCTGCATGAAGATCATGTTGCGCTATTCGTGAGGACCGAGTTAGTCTCGTCCGCGTGACTCCAAACGAAGGCTCATCCATTGATTTGGAGGGAATTTGCAACCACGGTTTCGATCCAGGCAGGAAGTCATCATCAACGCGCCTTTGGAAGCAGTGTGGTCGTTCAGCATGGATCTCACGAAGATACCTGAGTTCCATCCTCGCGTGGTCAAGGTTGATCTTCTTTCTGGCAAGAACGTCCGCGAAGCAGGCGCGTCATATCAATGTCATCTTTCGGGCGGAAAGCACACGTGCATCGAGAAAGACATCGAAATTATTCCGCTGCAGAAGATCGTGACTGTGTTGCCAGAGGACACATTTGGTATCAGCAAGATTCTGAGCGATTACAGGGTAGAAACCACGTTCCAAACGCTTGGCCCTCGGTCAACCAGGGTGGAAATCAGCCACTATTACTCGACGACAACCCTGAAAGCCAAGCTCCTCAACTTAATCGCAAAAGGTAAGATCGCCCGCGAAACCCAGGCAACATTGAATGCTGCCAAAGCCAAAATAGAGGCTGCCTGTCGTGCCGCATAGAGGTTTATCAGACCGGTTCTAGTGTCATGAAACTCGGAAGACCTACGAAGGCCACGAAATCACACGACGGAGCAGAATCACGGGTTTCCTTTGTGCACCTTCGTGTCCTTGGTGGTTGAATTCGATGCGCGCCCACCATCATGAATCACGCGGGTTGCGCTTGCCCAGCAAGGCAGCGCCCAGAGCGCCACCGAGACTGCCGAGAGCGACAAAGGCCACTAAACCAAAAATTAGGGAAGCCGCCACCAGGAACGCGAATCCAGCGGGAGACCTGACAAAATCCAGGAAGGGCTGAACTTCCGGTCCGGGATAGCGCGCCGCCGCCTGCTGAACTTTTTCCATCAATTCGCTTTGCAGCTCGGATCCCTTATGCATGACGACGACGGCCACCAGTTCGAGTGCGGCCGAGAAGGCAAACAGAAACAGGCCGCTGAGAGCGCCTAATCTGAAGCCGGCTCCGGCTCGCATCACAGTTTCCTCGCCGCGGCGCCGGGAGAAAGCGACCGACAGAAATCCTGCGCCGATCGCCGCCACAATCGGATACAGCCCCAGGAACATGAGCCCGGCAGCCGCCACGGCCGCCAGCACAGACGGCGCCTTGCTGAACTGCCAGCCTGCGGGCAGAGATGTGGGTGGAATGACAGGATATTCCAACCCCGGTTCGGCATTAGTTGCAGGCGCTGCTCCGGACACAGCCGGCGCAAGTTGCGGCGCGGTTACGCGTATCTGCGGCGCGCCGCAGTGCGGGCAAAAGGGCTTGCCTTCTTCCAGAGCGTGGCCGCATTTGTAACAGGGATGATCCATCCGAACTTCAAGCGGGTTGCCTTGAAGGTACCGCAAGGCGAACGGCGCGCGCAAGGAACGGAGTTCGGCGCAGCGGTCCTGCGTGCCGTCAGATGTCGCCCTGTTTGCGCGAGTGAACGTAGATCAATGCGAAGGTTGATCCCTTTCCGTTGTCTCCCGGCTCGATGGCAACGATGTGGGCATTATCCTCGGTTCCAACCTTCAGTTCCCTGACGCGACCGGTGTTGTCGCCTTCGCATTTGAGATCCCTGGAGCCCTTGTGGTCGTCGTCCACATGAAAACCGCTATTGTCATTCAGGTTGTGGCATTCGAGAACCTTGCCGTACTTCTTCAGTTTGTCGCGATAAAACCCAATCACCTTGGCCGGCGCATCATCCGTTTCGTATTTGGCAACCACCAGCTTCAGGCCAAAGCTCTCGGTCGAGATTCCAAAGTTAAAAGGGTCGTTATCCTTCTCGCGTTTGGGGCGCGCGCCCGGATACAAAGGAAGCCCGGCCTTGCCGGCATCGGCGTCCTTGCCAACGTGCAGATCGCCGACGGAGCTGCGCACATCGAAGCTCTGGTCGTTGTCCCCAGACTCTTGCGCGGCGGCGGGCCAGGCAAAAGCTCCTGCCAGAATGAGCGAGATTGCGAGATGTCGAATCATGAGTGGTCCTTCCCTCGAAACTTCCTTTCCGCGGATTTACGCGGATTTCGCGGATGTTTCCTCCGGTCTCAACAGCTCATATGTCCCCATGTTTCCGCGTTTATCTGCGTGCATCCGCGGGATTGAAGTGCTTGAATCCGGCAAGGCCGACGCCTAGATGTCGGCTTCCTTGCCGTGCGTCCGAATGTAAACCAGGGAGAAACTCGATCCCTTTCCCTCCGGCTCGACGGCCACGATGTGCTGATCGTATTTCTTGCCCACCTTGAGCTCGATGTTGCTGCCGTGTTCGCCTTCACAGGTCAACTCGTTCGATTCACCGTCCGAGCTGCGTGATCCCATTTTCATGTTCAGATTCAAACCGGACGTGCGGCATTCGAGGACACTGCCGTATTTCTTCAACTGGTCTCTGTAGAAGGCAACCACTTTGGCGGGAGCGTCGTCGGACCGATACTCCAGCGCAACTACTTTCAGTCCAAAACCAAAGCCGGAAAGGTTCACATTCGCGCTCTTATCGCTGCCGTCAGAAGTTTCTTCCTTGAGGCGCGCGCCCGGATAAACGGCCAGGCCGACATCTGAGGCGTCCGCCTGTTTGCTGACGTGGATGCCGCCCGCAATCGTATTGATATCCACCTGCTTGTCTTGCCCGTTGGCTTCTTTCTTCACGTTCACGCTGCATGAAGTCAGAAGTGCAAGTGCCGCAATTGCGGCCATAATCCATGCCGAGCTTTTATTTCTGAACATGTTCAGACCCTCCCCCGGCCGTTCGGGCCGAACGCTCGATGCCGGCGCCTCGTTGGACGACGTTGGGAATGCTCACCGGAAGATGTCCACGAATGGGGATTTCGCCAAACAGCGCCTTCACCGCGGCAATTTCCGACACGGTCGCGTTGGAAAACGTACACATGTAATTTTCGATCTTAGGGAAACCAGCCGTAAGATAGGGATTTCCCATCGCTACCACCACCGTCTTCTCCGCCGCGCGATCCAGGATCTGTTGCAGCAGCAAGCCGGTCGTATCCGGCATGGCGACGGAATTGCCCATCTTGCCCGGCGACGGCCCGACATAAACAGCGGCCAGTACCGTGGTGGCTTCGCTCACCGCTTTCATCACCTCGTCGCTCATCCCCGCGGCGATGCGGGGATCGACATAGACCGTGTGCGCGTCCGGCACTCGCGCATAAAGCTCGCGGGCAAACGCCCGGCCTGCGTCGGTGCGTACATCATCAGAGAACAACACCGCAACTACCTGGTTGTGTGTCTCCGCTTGTGTTGTATACGGCAATGCGGCCTTGGCGGTTCCCTTGGATTGGAGGGGTATGACTTTTCCGTTCTCGCGCACGAGTGTGACCGCGGCATCGGCGACGTGCTGTCCGAAAGCCAGATTTTCTGGCTTGCCGACGCGGTAGGCAAGCGCATTCATATCCACCAGTCGTGCCCTCTGGAGCCCGAGAGATGCCTTTGTCTTCAATATCTTGAGCACGGAACGATCCAGGCTTTCCCGCGAAATCTCGCCCGATTGCACCGCCTGGAGCATGGCGTTATAGGACGCCGGCAAATCCGCCGGAAGCAACAACAGATCGTTCCCCGCCTTGAAAGCCTCTACTGCTGCGCGCCCGATGTTGTTGGCAAAAAGACGCGTCAGGCCCGCCATATCGAGCGCATCCGTGACAATAATTCCTTTGAAATCCAGTTGTTTTTCCAGCAGGCCGGAGACGATGGCGGGTGAAATCGTCGCCACATGGTCGGGGTTGGGGTCGAGCGCCGGCACATTGAGGTGCCCTACCATCACCGCGTCAACTCCCGCCGCAATCGCCTTGCGAAAAGGGGGGAGTTCAATGGAGTCGAGGTGCGCACGGTCTCCTGTCACGCTGGGCACGCCCAGATGCGAATCGGTCGCCGTGTCGCCGTGGCCGGGGAAGTGTTTGGCCGTGGTCAACATGCCGGCTTCGTGCGCGCCTTTGATATAGGCGGCAACCAGATCGCCAACCTGCCCGGGATCGTCGCCGAAGGAACGCGTATTGATGACAGGATTCGCGGGGTTCGAGTTCACATCGGCATCGGGAAAGAAATTCCAGTGAATTCCGATCGCCCGCGCCTCTTCTCCCGAGATGCGGCCGAAGGCTTCGGCGTCCTCCACGCTGCCCTCTCCGCCGAAGGCCATGGCATGAGGGAACACCGTGGTTCCCAGCAGGCGCATGGAGACGCCGCGTTCAAAATCAGCGGCAAACAATAAGGGCAGCCTGGAATCGGTTTGCAGCCGATTGAGCAATTCCGCCGCTTCATACGGTTCGCTGCGCAAAAGATAAGGTCCGTCGACGTGCACCGTCATGGCAAATGAGCCGACGTGATACTTCTCCATGGCTTCGCGCAGTTGCAGGTATTCCGGGTTTTCCACGTTGAGAAAGCTGGCGCGGCACCAGATCATGAATACCTGGCCGATCTTTTCCTCGAGCGTCAGCTTGCGCAGAGTCTTCTCGGCCCATTTTTCACCGTTGCGGGTGAGATGGATAGGCCCGGGGTGCTGATATTTGTCTTTGTCCCGGGGAAAAGCGTCGCGTGAAAATGCGAGCGCAAGAAAAAGCAGAGCGAGCACACGGCACATGGGATTGACGATATCAGAAATTACGGGGCGTTCTGACGCATCCGCGTTCATCCGCGCAAATCCGTGGCAAATGAATTTACCTGACTTACTGCCTTCTGCTGAATCTCCAGATCATCCCCAAACCCGCGCAGCCAGTGCACATCGGGTTCGCGGCGAAACCAGGTCATCTGCCGCTTGGCATAATTGCGGTGCGCCTGTTGTGCGGCCGAAATGGCCTGCTCCTGCGTAATCTCTCCACGAAGAACCTGCGCGGCTTGCTTGTAGCCGAGAGAAGCAAGAGGCCCGACTGATTGACCGTACTTTTCCAGTAAGGAGCGGGTTTCTTCGATCAAGCCGGAACCGAACATCTGCCGTGCGCGGCGATTGATTCTCTCGTAGAGTGCTGCACGATCCGGATCCAATCCCAGCCGCAGAACTCGAAATCCGCGCAGCGGATCGCGGCCATGCCGCGCCCACAGCTCCGTCATCTTTTGCCGCGCCGCCAGACAAACTTCGATGGCCCGAATCAGCTTGGGTGCGTCGTTGGCATGGATCTTGGCGGCGGCTGCTTCATCGAGGCGGCGCAAGATGCGATGCAGATAATCAGGTCCCCTGCTTGTGGCCCGCTCGCGCAAACGCTCCCGCAATGGTTCAGAACGCTGCGGGCCGGGAAAAAGCCCTTCGAGCAGGGCGCGCAAATAGAGTCCGGTTCCGCCCACGACAATGGGCAGCGCTCCACGCCCCTTGATTTCCTCGAGCACGTGTCTTGCCTGGCGGGCATATTCACCCGCGGTGATGTGCCTAGAGGGAGTGACGCAATCGAACAGGTGATGGCGTACGCGAGCGCGGTCGGCAGCCGTGGGTTTGGCGGTTCCGATGTCCAACTCGCGATACATGGCGACCGAATCGCAGTTGACAATCTCGCCGCCGAAGCGCTCAGCCAGCGCGAGGGAGAGCGCGGTCTTGCCGCTGGCCGTGGGTCCAAGCACCACCAAGAGCAGCGGTTCAGATGCGGACACCGTTAGCGCCAGCTCCAGTGCATCGCATGCCAGTAGCGAATCAGAATGAGGACGAGCAGCAACAAGGCGACGAACAGCAGGCCGTAGCTTTCGGTGCCGTAAGCCGAGTGGCGGCGGTGCTTGCCGGTAGGATCGGTCTTGCGTTCCCGGTCGGACACGCCGCTATTGTACGCCAGCCAGGCAGGCTTCTCCCGGTGTAAACTTTTCGTTTGCCCCTGCGCGATACAACTCCCTCATACCAGAGGTCATCGTGAAAAAAAACATATTGCGCTTCGTCGGTGCTTTTCTGTTCTTGATTTCTGTCTTTTCGTTTTCAGCTTTCCGTCCCTCACTTTGGGCGCAATCGTCTCCCCCGCTGAAGCCGCTTACGATTGAAGCGATGTTCGCCCCCGGTGGCCTGACCGGCCGTGGTCCGGAAAACCTAGCGTGGAGTCCGGACGGAACTAAACTTTCGTTCGTGCAGCGCGACGACAAAGGCGAACAGGGCGAACTGTGGTATGTGGACGCGGCCACAGGAGAAACGAAACTTCTGGTCAGCGCCGCAAAGCTCGCCTCACTTGCGCCCGACTACAACAAAGTAACCAATGAGCGCGAAAGAGAGCGGCTGACGCGCTATCATGTCGCCGCCTACATCTGGTCGCCCGATTGCACGCACTTGCTCTTCGATTCTCAGGGGCAGCTCTGGCTCTACGATCTGGCGAGCAACACGGCCGTGCAGTTTACCTCGGCGCCTGACCCCAGCGGCGACCCGAAGTTCTCACCGGATGGAAGCCATGTTGCCTACTATCGCAAGCACAATCTCTATGTCCGCCCGCTAAACGGGAAGGACGAACGGCAGCTCACCAAAGACAGCGGCGACGACAAGTTCAACGGCGACATCGACTGGGTCTACGCCGAGGAATTAGACGTGCGCAGCAATTATTTCTGGTCACCCGACAGCAAAGAAATCGTCTTCCTGCACATGGACGAAACCAAGGTTCCCAGCTATCCCATCGCCAACCTGATCCCCACGCATCCCACCGTGGACAACGAAAAATATCCCAAGGTGGGGGACCCGAATCCGGCGGTGAAACTTGGCGTGGCCGATGCCGAAAAAGGCAAGGTTCGCTGGATTTCTCTCACCGCAGACCAGGAAACCTATATCCCGCGCTTCGGCTGGGTGCGCGACGGCATCCTCTGGGCGGAAACGCTCAACCGCGACCAGGACGAGATGGATCTCTATTTCATCGATGCCAAATCGGGGAAGTCTGCGAAGGTGCTGACCGAGACCGCTCCCGGGGCGTGGGTCAATGTGAACGATGACTTCAAAATTCTGAAGCCGGGCGATCGCTTCACCTGGTCAAGCTGGCGCGATGGACACACCCATCTGTATCTCTACAGCTTTGACAAAGAAAACCCGCTCGCCGGCGAGGCCAGGCTGGAACATCCCATCACGCAGGGCGACTTCGAGATGCTGGCAGTCGAGGCAATCGATGATGCCACGGGAACGGTGTTCTTCTCCTCCGACAAGGACGATCCCCGGCAGCGCCACATTTTCTCCATCAAGCTGGATGGAACCGGCATGCAGCAACTCTCCACCGAGGAGGGGCTTTCGTCCGGCATGTTCTCCGACGACGCCAAGCATTACGTTGACACTCTGGTGGGACCGAAGACGCCACGGCGCGAGTTGTTGTGCACGGTGGGCGGCTCATGTACCCCCGTATGGCAGGGGCGTGATGCAATCGCCGAATACGGCCTGCGAGTGCCGCACTATCTCGAATTTAAGGTGGAGGAGGGCACGACGCTTTATGGACGTCTGTTGCTGCCTGCTGATCCGCCGGCCGGCGGCAAGATCCCCGTCATCGTGCACATCTACGGCGGGCCGGCAGGTCAGACGGTGCTGAAAGGATCGCCCGATGCCTTTGACGAGCTTCTGTCGCGCAAAGGCTTTGCTGTCTTTTCCTGCGACAATCGCGGCACCCCCGGCCGCGACCGCCAATTTTCTACGGCCGTTCGCCATGAGTTCGGCGCCGTAGAGTTAAAAGATCAGTTAACCGCGCTCGATCAGCTTTTCAGCCAGTATCCTCAGCTCGACCCCGAGCGGATAGCGATTTGGGGATGGTCGAATGGCGGCTCCATGACGCTTTACGCCATGACTCATTCCGATCGTTTCCGCGCAGGGGTTGCGGTGGCGCCGGTCACCGATGCGCGCAACTACGATTCCATTTACATGGAGCGATACTACGGCCAGCTTAAGGACGACCCCGCGGGATATGAGCAATCCGATGTGAACAAAGCTGCCGACAAGCTGCATGGGGCGCTGCTGCTGGTTCACGGTACGGGAGACGACAACGTTCACTTCCAGAACAGCATGCAGATGATCGAGGCGCTCATCAAATCGGGCAAGCAATTCCAGTTGATGATCTATCCCAACAAAACCCATGGCATCGCGGGCAAGGATGCCCGCACTCACCTGTTCACCATGATCGTGGAGCATTTCGAGCGGGAGTTGAAATAGACAGTCTTTCTTTGCGGCCTTCGCAGTACTTCTTTGCGAACTTTGCGGTTAGGAGCTTCCAACCGTAAAGATCGCAGAGAATTCGTGAAGGATGCAAAGGCCAACCCGCCACTCGGACCCGAGTCTATTTGTGCTTTCCGGTTTTCTTCGGCCCTTCTTTGTGGGAGCTTTCTTTTGCCGGAGTCTCTTTCGTCGAACTCTCTGCCTTGGTCTTCTCTTCCTTCTTCGACTCGGCCGCTCCGCCGTCTGCGGCGGAGGGCGCGTGGGCCTTTTTTGCGTAATCAGTCACATACCAGCCGGAACCCTTGAACTGAACGGCCGGCGCGGAGATGACCTGCTTCACCGGGCCGCCGCACTCCGGGCACTTGCGAATCATCTTGTCTGAAAATTTCTGGATTTTCTCGAAGCGGTGACCGCATTTTTCGCACTGATATTCGTAAAGTGGCATGAGTTGTAAGACGGTTGCGAGGGAAATTGCGCCTCGATTTGATTCTAGGGATCGCCTCCGATGCCGTCAATTCGCGGCACCGGTGGGAACCAGCCGTGTTTCGAGATTTCAGGGTATCCTATCAATACTTGACGATGACCAGGAAGATCGTCCATGCCGCGTGTCCGCACGATTGCCCTGATGCCTGTGGGGTGTTGATCACCATTCAAGATGGCCGCGCGACCAGAATTCAGGGCGATCCGCAGCATCCCATGACGCGCGGATTCCTGTGCGCGAAAGTGGCCAAATATCTCGACCGCGTCTATTCGCCCGATCGAGTGCTGTATCCGATGCGGCGGATTGCCGCAAAAGGGCCGGTGCCGGGCCGGCTGGGCTCCGCTCCACATCGACCTTCTGACCTCGCTCAGGGCAGGCAGCCAGAAGCTCTCACCGCCCCCGCCGCAACCTGGCAGCGCATAACGTGGGATGAGGCGCTGGATGAGATCAGTTCCCGTTTTTCCGACATCATCGCTCAGTTCGGCAGCGAGGCGATTCTCCCCTATTCCTATGGCGGAACACTGGGCGCGCTCAACAACGGCTCCATGGACCGCCGCTTCTTCCATCGCCTGGGCGCGTCGCAACTGGCGCGAACCATTTGTTCTGCCGCGGGCGAGGCCGGCATTGAATCGGTCTTGGGAGTGAAACTCGGTACTGAGCCCGAGCAATTCGTTCACTCACGCTACATCATCGTCTGGGCTTCCAACGTTCACGCCAACAATGTCCACCTGTGGCCCTTTATTGTGGAAGCGCGGCGTAAGGGAGCGAAGCTCGTCGTCATTGATCCCTACCGCACGCGCACGGCGGCATGCGCCGACCGGTACCTTCCCATAAATCCGGGCACCGACTGCGCACTCGCCCTGGCCATGATGCATGTGATCATCGCCGATGGACTGCACGACGCCGACTACATTGCCAAGTACACCCTGGGTTTCGACGAATTAAAAGAAAAAGTAAAGGCCTACCCGCCCGATCGCGTAGCCCGTTGGACGGGCATTTCCGCTGACGACATCCGCAAGCTGGCGCGCGAATACGCCACCATCCGGCCTTCCGTGATCCGCCTTAATTATGGCGTGCAGCGGTCGGAGCGCGGAGGCATGGCCACCCGCGCCATCACGATGCTGCCCTGTATCATCGGATCGTTCAAAGAGGTGGGTGGCGGCATCCAGCTCTCGACCAGCGGCGCCTACGGACTGAATAAAACTGCCTTGCAGCAGCCCGACGTAAAGCCGGAAGGTTTGCAGCGTCCACCGCGCACCGTGAATATGGTGGAACTGGGCAAGGCTCTGAACAAGCTGAATGATCCGC
>Ga0187782_10003343_pt1 | contig 11946 bp, 9 predicted proteins | sample 0715_SJ02_MP15_2_FD_132454 | JGI IMG/M metagenome (GOLD analysis project Ga0187782, IMG submission 132454) | Tropical peat soil microbial communities from peatlands in Department of Meta, Colombia - 0715_SJ02_MP15_20_MG | ecosystem: Environmental > Terrestrial > Soil > Wetlands > Peat | place...
AGCGCCGGTCGCTTAGAGCTTTTCAATTAGAGCTTTTGTAAAAATGAGGCCTCGTGAGCACGAAAGAACAAGTTAACGACCTGTTTACGCAAACCGTTGACGATTGGGCGCGCTTCTACGAAGATCCCAAGCCCGCCAATCTCACTGCCCAGAATCTCGTGTCGCGCCGCCGTTATGCCATCGAAATGATCGAGGCGCGACTGCCCAAAGGTTCGAAGATCCTCGACGTGGGCTGCGGCACCGGGCACCTGGCCGCCGAACTCGCCCGCCGCGGCTACGACACTTGGGGCACCGATCTGTCGGAAGCGATGGTGCAATACGCCCGCGAGCACTACAACCGCGACCGCTTCCAGGCCGCCGACATCGAAAAGATTCCTTTTCCCGACAATTTTTTCGACGGGATCGTCTGCCTTGGTGTGATGGAGTATCTTGCCACGGACGGCACCGCACTGGCCGAGATGCACCGCGTGCTCAAGCCGGGCGGTCACGCTGTCATTACCACTCCCAGCAGCGTTTGTCCCTTTTTCTACATCGATCGCGGTTTGGTTCGCGTGCGCTTTATGGTGCGTCCGGCGATTGGCGCAGTGCGCCGCATGTTCGGAGGCCAGCAGCGTCCCGCGCAGCCCTTCCCTAAAGTGCAGCATCGGCGCTACCGCAAGGGAAGTTGGGCAAACCTCATGCGTTCCCGCGGATTGGAGTTGGAAGACTGGGTTTGTCATTCCTGGGGATGTTTTGGGATCGAGCGCTGGCTTCCACAGGCTGCTTTCTGCCGCGCCAGCGAACCCTTCGCCCGCAACGGCTTGCTCAATTGGTTGGCCTCGGACCAACTATCCTGTGTCAGGGCGGTAAAGTGAATGAATCAGCGAAGCGATTCTGTTTGGTAAGGCATCGACTGTTCCCGTCCGACTAGCTTTCGATAGACTCCAAGCCACTGCTCGCGCACCACTTCCCACGTGTATTTTCGCGATTCTACGTAGGCGTTCTTGGCCAGCATCGCAGCCAGCTCCGGCTCACGCAGCAGGCGGATAACATTTTCCGCCAGCGCTTTTTCATTGCCGACCGGCGAAAGCAATCCAGTACGCTCGTGCTCGACCACATAAGGCATGGATTCAGGTGAAGTCGTGACGACAGGCGTTCCAGCTCCAAAAGCTTCGATCACTGATACGGGCATGTTGTCGAGCCAGGAAGCATTGATGAAGATATCGGCATCGTCGTAAAACTTGCCGATCTGTTGTCGCGAGGCCACGCCCGTAAAGTTGACTCCCACTATTTTCCGCTGCGCAACCAGGCGGCGAATGTCGGCTTCGAGTGGCCCGCCACCAACCAGATCGAGGCGTGCCTCAGGATACTCGTTCTTCACCGCGGCGAACGCCTCGACGACCTTGTCAATGCTGTAATACTCGTGGAAACCGCGAGTGCAAACCAGATGTGGCCGCAGCGGCTTGCGCTCGCGATAGCGGAACTGGGAAAGGTCAACCAGGTTCGGAACCACAACCGCACTCAGCCCAAACTCGCGGAAGACGTCAACCAGATAACCGGATGGCGCGACGATGCAGTCGGCGCGGGAGAGTACGAACTTGCCCGAACCAAAGCGCTGCAGGTGGTCGCGAGCTTCTCCGCTGCGGTAGTTGATGATGGTCTTCTTTCCGCGCAACCTGGCGATGAACCATGCCGGCGCCGGAGCGAGCAGAAACGACCAGTATGACGCGGAGAAGATATGCGCCACATCGACTTCTTTGAGCCCGCGCCATAGGTGCCAGAAGTAGATCGGCTCTCGAAGAATAGTGCGTAAGCCGGGAATGCGCTCAGCCCAGCCGAGTGGCCGCGGCAGCCGAGGATCGACGGCGATGAATGTAGCTTTCACGTCGGGATCGTTTTGCCACAGCCGCAGCAGCAAGTCAGCTTGCACAGCTTGTCCACCAACATAGCGCAGGCTGGGCGCGACCAGAGCGACTTTGGAAGAACGATTTGCGGCAATGCTGGCAGCGTCCGCAGCCACCCGGTCATTCTCCTGCCGGAGCCGATGCGAAGAGCGGCGCGCTCGGGACTTTTCGTCGAGAATCCGCAGCCACCGGCAAGGAGAACAATCCTGCTGGCTTCACGTATTTCTCGAGGTAGTTGCGGTGCCAGAGTTCGAACATCAGCAGACGCCAGAGGCGCCCGCTGTTGGTCTTGCCGCGCAGAAGATGATCGTCCATCAGCTTTCGGATCCCCTTTGCCTGAAAGTACCCGCGTTCGAGAGTGCGCGGTTCGACAAGGATCATCAGCACGTCTCTCAGTTCGTGACGCAGCCAATGGACCAACGGCAGGGCAAATCCCTGCTTTCGCCGATAGAGCGCTTCTCGGGGTACACCGAGTCGTTCGGCCAGCTTGCGGAGAATGTATTTCTGCCGGGTGCCGCGCAGTTTCCACTCCGGCCCAAGGGCTGTGACCCACTCGATGAACACGTGGTCGAGAATCGGGACGCGGACCTCGAGCGAGTTCAGCATGCTCATGCGGTCGACCTTGGCCAGGATGTCATCCACTAGGTAGGTTTTCGTATCTGCATAGAGCATCTGGCTGAACGGATCTGCTGCTTTGGCGGCGGCGAAGCGCCGGCGCAGCACGTTGCCCGGGTCGTCGCTGCGGTGGAGAATGGCGCGGAAGTCATGCGAGAGCAGCGGCGTGTCGCGTTCAAAGGCCGGTAGAAACGAGAGTCCGTCAACGTACCGTTCCTGCCAGGCGAGCGAAAGGTTATAGCTGAGTGCGCGGCCATGAACGCGATGGGGCAGCAGGGGGAAGACACGCTCGCGATAAAACTTGCGCGCCCCTTCAGGAATATTCTCGAAAATCTGGCGCTTCGCATGGATACGGTAACGATCGTATCCGGCAAAAACCTCGTCGCCGCCATCGCCGGAAAGCGCCACCGTAACGTGCTGGCGCGCCATCTGGGAAACGTAATACGTGGGCAGCATGGACGAGTCGCCGAACGGCTCTTCGAGCGAGCGGGTGAGATGTTCCACCGTCTGGACCACGTCGGGCTCGAGGATCATCTCATGGTGATCGGTCTCGAATTTTCTGGCGACAATGCGCGCGTAGTCAGCCTCGTTGAAATCATCTTTCTTGAAACCGATAGAGAACGTCTTCACCGGACCCGAGCTGGCCCGCGCCATGAGCGCAACGATGGTCGAGGAATCGGTGCCACCGCTGAGAAACGCGCCCAGCGGCACGTCGGAGATGAGCCGGATTTTCGTGGCTTCGAAAAGCCGGTGCTCCAGTTCTTCCACGCATTCTTCTTCGCTTTTCGGCGAGTGCGTGCCGTATTCCGGCAGGTCCCAATACTGCCGGATGCGAACCTCTCCTTTTTCGAATTCGAGCAGGTGCCCGGAAGGGAGCTTGTGGATTCCGGTAAAAGCTGTCCCTGGCTCCGGCACATAGCCGTAGTAAAGGTATTCGAGCAGGCCTTGCGCGTTAACCTCGGCGAGTTCGGGCGCGACCGCCAATATGCTCTTGATTTCGGATGCAAAATAGAGATTGCCATTGTGCAGCGCATAGTGCAACGGCTTCTTGCCCAGCCGGTCGCGCGCCAGGATCAGCTTGCGCTTGGTCTTATCGTAGATGGCGAGCCCGAACATACCGCGCAGTTTCTGCACACAGTCGGCGCCCTTCTCCTCATAGAGATGAATGATGACTTCGGTATCAGTTTTGGTGTAGAAGCGATGCCCTCGGCTTTCCAGCTCCCGGCGAAGATCGGGGAAATTGTAGATTTCGCCATTGAATACGATCCATGCGCTGCGGTCTTCGTTGAACAAAGGCTGATGGCCGCCGGAGAGATCGATGATGGAGAGGCGGCGCATGCCCAGACCCGCGCCATCCGCTACATAAATCCCCTCGTCGTCGGGACCACGATGTACAATCTGGTTGCACATGTGGCGCACCAGCGCTTCCGTGATGCTGCTCTCGCGAGCTGCGCTCACGACTCCGGCGATTCCACACATAACCTTGCTTTATCCTTTCACCGCAACAGGATCTGAATCCAGCTTTTCCGGCCGAGCCCGCAAGCTCTTGAAGGGCTTAAAACGATAGTCGCGGTACTCGCCTGGATTGCGCTCTTTGCCATCGCAAGCCGCAAGAACGATGTTTGCCATCTCCCGCGCCGTTACGAAATGCAAGGTCTCTTTTCTTTCTTTGGCACCGCCTACGAGTTGTGCGAGAAATTGCCGGAACGGGTTCCCGAGTACGGCATCTGCTTGCGTCGGATCCATGCCGTGGCAGTGCAGTTTGATGAAGAGCCAGTCGGGGCGTCCTCGCACGCGAATTCGTGCCCGTTTCCAAAGCGCCAGGCGGTCCAGGCTCATCGGATTTCCTTGCGTGATGGCGCCGCGATCTAGTACCGGACGCAACCGGCGGACGCTGCCGCGGACATCGGCCAGCAGTGGACCCTGCAGCATCAGCGGGAATATCCGCGGTACCCGTCCCACTGCCAGATTCCTGCCTTTCCTGTGGGGTACGGGCTGCTCTAACCGCAGGCCGCACTCATAGAGTGAGTTGTTCTTCGCGGTCTGTGCTGTATGCCACGGTCCAGCCGGCAGGGTGAAGTCCGCGTAACATCCGGTTTCGGCCAGGATCTTCATTTCTGAGTCCACTCCGCAGTCGCGCCCATCCCGGGAGTTTGCCAGCGCGAAGTTGCCATGGACAAAACAGTAACGTGGTGAGCCGCCGTCTGTGGCGAGGCAGTTGTGCCGAAATGCCAGCCGGTCGCGGAACTCACTCAGCAGCCGGCGCAGGTTGTCCTCAGAATCGGGCTGGGATTGGCCATGATGGAGGTGGACCTCGGTTTCTCCCCAGCCAGAGTGGCAATGCTCGGCCAGCCTTTGCAGCAGGCCTTCGTCGTACTGCTCAGCCGGATAGAAATACGTATGCACAAATGGCCGGCCATCATCATCGCGCCACCGCTCCGCCGCCTTCGGATACTCCCGCGCCCACCAATCCACCCGTCGCTCCTGCTCGCTGCGCGGAACGCGCTTATAGCCGTCCTCGGGATCGATCGCGGGCTCAAAATGGTCCGCCATCGCGAAGATGAGGTGTACCGGCGTGCGCACCTCTGACTTTAGCCCCCGCCACGTCGCGGCCGGCCACACCTTTCTTGCATACGCGATTTTCCTTCGGAGAGTCATCGTTGAACCCGGCTCTACGCGCGCGTATCCGCTGCCCCCGGCCCGAGCTAGTCTGGCCGTCTCGGCTTACGCCCCCGAACCGCGATGGCGAACTCCCCAATGTGCAGGTCTTCCATGCCCATGGCTTCGTACCAGTGAAAAACTTGCTCATAGGTGTGCTTGGACTGATACTTCGGCGAGTACCAGTCAAACGTATCAAGCATCCTGGCTTCGGGACTCTTCTGCCGGTTCACCGGAAAGACATGGTGGAGAAGACCGGCGGCGGGACGACCGACAACGGGCACTTTCCTCAGAATTCGTTGCGTATTGTAAAGCGTCGGCACCGCGATCTTGAGAACGCCGTGGAGAGTCTCCGGCTTCATCCGGCTCGTGTATCGCCGCCAGAAATCACTATAGCGATACCATTTGTTGTATCCGCTATAGAGCCAAACGGCGAGAATGCCGCCCGGCTTCAAGTACTTTTCGAGGCTCTTGACGGCGGCTTCACAATCGGGTGTGTGGTGCAACACTCCCACGCTATAAATGACATCGAAGCTCTCCCGGGCAAACGGCAGGGCGAAAACGTCGGCCTGCAAGCCGATGAAATCGCGCCCGGCAAGGTTCTTGGCGGCTACCTCCACCGCCGCGCTCAGATCGATCCCCACAACCCGCGCGCCCCAGTTGGTGGCGACCTCGGCGAAGCGTCCCATCCCGCAACCAACGTCCAGAACAAACCTGCCTTGGAGCTCTTCGGGCCGAAGCGCAGTTTTCATGCGGAAGTTGTGATCGGATTCCCGAACCTCGTCATGGTCAAGTTGAGTTTTTTGATAGCGGTGCCACTGGAAGCCAAAACTGGCAGCATAGTGCTGGGCATCGACGAAACGCGCGATGCCGTTTACGTTGGGATACGCCCGCTGGCACGCCCGGCATATGTATCCGCTCTGGCCGTCACTCTCAAGGCGCGAACCGCACCCAAGGCAGCACAGAATTTCCTGCAACTCAGCGCACCGGGCTGGCTGCGCCTGTTCTTCCGTAATCATAAACCTCCAGGAAATGGCGAGGCCGTTTGGGCGCCGGAGGAGCCACGACTCCTCCTTCCCGTTCTCTTTCTCGGACGATCGCCAACAGTGCTGCCGTAAATGCGATCGCGAAATAGGGAAAGAACTGGTAAGCCTCGGGCGCGAAAAGCGCCCCGATGACGAATCCAATCAGTGAACTGTGCAGAGCGCCAACGAACAGTACTGTGTGCGTGTCAAGATCCTTTGTCTTCCGTAAAGTCTTCAGATTGCGAAATCCCGCGCGGATAAACATCATGTAAAAAACAAAAGCCGGGATGCCGCCCTCGACAGCAATCTGTAGGTAGGTCATGTGACATTCATGCCAGATGAGCGAGTAGGTGACGAAATTGTTCACGCCAAGGCCAAAAATCGGATATTCCTCAATGCCCGAGAGTGCCCGTTGCATCAAGTACATACGGTCCTGGTACGAGCCATAGGCGGATTCATCCGTCGTGCTGTCCCCACCCAATGCTTGAAAGCGGTCATACAGCTTTCCACCGGCCACCCCCAGCAGCAAGACCGATGCCAGACCGATCCCGACAATCAACATCGGTCGTCGGCCCTTGATGCCGAAATAGTACAAAGTCACTGTGCCCGATATGACCAGATTCAGAAACCCAGCCCGCGACGCCGTAAGAAACATCGCGGCCAGCATGATGAGCATGCCGACAACCCACAGTGCTTTTGCCAGATGTTTTTTGGTGGTGACCAGAAAGGCAAGGGCGAAAGGCAAGGTTAGCACGATCGCGAATGCCAGGTCGTTCGGATTCGAGTAGATCCCTCCGATCACTCCCGCCAGCCGTGGCTGGTTGTATCCCTTGGCGATGGAGATGGCGCAGATAACGGCTACCGACACCGCTTGGATGAAGATGATCCGGCGCAAGCGCTCGAAACTGGTGATCAGCAGGAAAGCCAGAATCCAGGCGATCCACACCTTGGAAAAATCGATAGTACGGCTGAGAGCTCCGCCCCTCCAGATCGGTGATAAAAATGCGCCGAGGAACAAATAACCGATCAGGATCAGCAACACTTTGCCTTCCCGGGGGACATCCTTAAATGTGCGTTTGGTCTTGCCCCAGCTATTGAATAGACCCCACATGCACAGGATGGCGGTGATCTTGGCCATCGGCACATAAAACAGACCCGGAACCCAGTCTTCCGGGCGGGCGCAGTACACGAAAAAGAAGGCGCTCAGCCAGAAGAACGCCGACTTGGTCGGGTCCGCCACCGCGACGGCTCTTCGCGTGCCAGGTATCTCGAGTGCAGCTACGTTATCGACGCTCCCCACAATGCCCTCGTTCCCTACTCTAATTCATCTCGGCCATCACAGCATCCTGCCCACGGACATTACCTCGCGCTCCGGAAGGATGCGCTCGAATGGCCTTGCTGTACAGCATACTTCCACACTGCTTCACTGTGCGCCCCGGCTTAACAAAACCGTTTTGATGGTCTGGAACATAATCAACATATCCAATCCGATCGAAGCGTTCTTTATATAAAACAGGTCATACTGCAGCTTCTCCCGTGCGTCTGCGACCGTGCTGCCATATTTGTACTTTACTTGCGCCCAACCAGTGATACCTGGACGCACGATGTGCCGCACGTTGTAATAGGGAATCTCGCGCGAGAGCCACTCCACGAACTCGGGACGCTCCGGGCGCGGGCCGACGAACGCCATATCGCCGGTGAGCACGCACCATAGCTGCGGAATCTCATCAAGCCGGGTAGGACGCAAAATCCTACCCACACGCGTGACGCGCGGATCGTTGTTGCCCGCCCACTGCGGGCCAGTCAAAGCCTCGGCATCGTGCTGCATCGTCCGAAACTTTACCACTCTGAACGTTCGCCCGCCTTTTCCCACCCGAATCTGCCGATAAAAGACGGGACCGTCCGAGTCGAGCCGGATGGCAAGGATAATCAAAGGAAGCAAGGGCAGAGCCACGACCAGGCCTATCAGCGCGACCATGATGGAAAGCGCGCGCCGCACCCCGCGGAAAGCCGCACTGCGCCGAAACCCATCGCCGAACACAAGCCAGCTCGGATACAGATTCTCAACCTCAATCTTGCCCGAAATCCTTTCCAACCACGTCGCCGCTTCCTCGATCTTCACCCCCTGCATGCGCAGCGCGAGCAGTTCTTGCATAGGGATCGTGTTTCTACGGTCGGGCATGGCAACGATCACGCGATGCACTCTTTGCTTGTGCACGACCTCCATCAGGTGCGCCGCCACGGACTCGCGTGTGACCGCACCCTCCAGCTTCCCTGTCCAACTCGCGATCTCGACCCCGATCTCCGGATTCTGCCGCAACCCTTGGACCAATCGCTGAGCTCGTTCTCCCGTTCCCAGGATGTAGACCCGTTCGATCAGAATGGGCAATTGAATCAGCCAGGTGAATCCCATTCGCCAGCCGAACAGTGCGACCGTAAGGATCAGCAGGCCCACTGCGGAAGAGCCATTGCCCAGCAGGTAGTCGGGATGCAGGTAGGAAACGCCCGCCAGCAGGAAAGCCAGCAGTCCCGGCACCATGAGCAGCCGGAAATACAGCTCGCCTCGCGTGTTCAGGCGCGCCGTATCGTAGAGGTCGAACAAATGGGAACACAACAAAACCAGGATCGTGACCGCGAAGATTTTCTCCCAGCCATGCTCGTAGTTAAGAGCAATATAGCTGTCATCGCCCCAGGCCAGGATGGCCCCCAGCAGAAACGAGGTCCATACGATCAGGGCCTCACCCAGGAGCAGCACCAGCGTGCGTACCGGGTAATAGACATTGAAGATCCGGATCAACTTGGCCTCGGTTAGTTTCTGTAGCGGTAGTGGCTGCGCCCGTAGTAGTACTTCCCGTAGTAGTAATACCTGCCGTACTTGAAGTCCTCCTGTGGAACGCCGTTGAGCACCACGCCCAGCAAAAGTTTGTCCGGAAACTCTTCGCGCGCGCGCTGGGCTATCGATGTCGGCGTTACATGCGAGCGCACGACCATGATGACACCATCGCAGGCACCTCCCACCAGCGTGGTGTCCGAAACCGGGATCACCGGCGCGGTATCAAGAATGATCCAGTCAAACAGCGATTCCAGCCGTTGCATAAGCAGTTTCAGGCGTCCGTTGCCCAAAAGCTCGGTAGCGCCCCCAACTACCTTCCCTGCAGGGATAAAAAATAGGTTCTCCATCGGTCCGCGTTGCAAGGGTGCCAGCTCATCGCACTCGCCCAGCAGATAATCCGAGAGTCCGGGAGTACGCTTGGTGCCGAAGTGCCGGTGCAAGCCCGGGTTGCGCAAGTCGGCATCGATAACCAGGGCACGGCGCCCGTGTTGACGGGCCAATACCTGAGCCAGATTCGCCGCGGTGAACGACTTGCCTTCCTTGGGCAGCGAACTCGTGATCAGAATCCGTTTGATCGGCAACTTCTCCCGGATCTGGTACAGACGGGAGCGAAGCGTGCGGAACTCTTCCGCCCCTCTGCGCGACTCATCTTCATCCTGGAAGAACAGCATGGTGCGCTCGTCCGGCGTCCAATTGGTTTGCGGGCAGCGAGCCAGCAGCGTCTCGTAGTTGAGAACGACAGCGCCCGGCATGGCACTGTCGACGGAGCCCTGCAGAGGCGGCATGGTGGCGGACGCGACTTCGGGTTGCGAACCTGCCGCGGGTTCAACGTGCGTCCCCATAGCGGTGGCTCTTTCCTGTTCGGCGCGTTTCAAAGCGTCATGGATACGGCTCATAGTTTCCTCTCTTTGGGGAGTTCTTGTCGTTCGGATTCACGCAAGCGATCCGCGAGTGTCGCCAGTGTGCGCAAGGCTTCTACCAGATCGAACCTTTCCGCCGCGGCCGGCGGCGGAGGCATCATGGCCGCCGCGGTTCCATCACTCAGATCGAAGTCCCGGGCCACCGAGTCGACGACTTCCGCCTTAACCACTTTCTGCTGATCGACGAAAGCGCTGACCAGGCAATGTTCGCACAGCAGGTTGATCACGCGCGGAACGCCCAGCGAGTACCGGAAAATTCCCGCCGTCGCGTCCTCGGAGAAAATCGCATCGCCATTGGCTCCTGCGATCCGCAATCGCTGGTTAATGTAGGACTTGGTTTCCTCCAGGTTGAAGGCGTGCGTCTTGGCCCGCAACGTCAGCCGTTGGCGCAATTGCCGCAGCTGCGGCTGCTTCAGGCGTTGTTCCAGCTCCGGTTGCCCCACCAGCACGATTTGCAGCAACTTCTCAGTGAAGGTTTCCAGATTGGTGAGCATGCGGATTTCTTCCAGCACTTCGTCCGACAGGTTCTGCGCCTCATCGACGATGAGCACCGCGGTTTCCCCTGCGCGATAGCGGTCAAGCAGCCAGTTGTAGAGCCGCTGCAGGATCTGGCTCTTCGATTGCCCCTCGCAGGGTATGCCGAAGTCCGCCATCATGAAATCCATAAACTGCGCCACGTCCATACGCGAGTTGAAGATGAAAGCTGTGGCCACCTGCTGCAAGCGCAGCCATTCCATCAGCTTGTTGATCAGCGTCGTTTTGCCGGTGCCAACCTCGCCGGTCAGCAGCACAAAACCTTTGCGGCTTTGGATGCCATAGGTCAGGCACGCCAGCGCTTCTTCCGTGTGCCGCGTCAGAAACAGATAGCGCGGGTCGGGATTGACGTTGAACGGGTTGGCACGAAGTCCGAAGAATTCCTTGTACATAGGCTTTCCTTAGACTTTGACTGCCTCCTCGCTCTTGGGCGGAGGACTGCCTCGCCCCCAGAAGCTGCGCCGGCCATTGCTCGGCTCCGGAGCGGAGGATTCTCCACCCAGCCACGGCACAGAGATCAGAAGCGGCAGGTCCATCGCCGCCATGGCGTCTTTTTCGGTGCGAATCGACCGGTCGCTGATCTCCAGCCAAAGCGCAATCAGCAGGCCGAGCCCCAGACCCGCGCCCAGACCTCCGGCTGCGAACAGCGGGCGGTTCGGGAAGCTGGGACTGTCCGGCAAGCCGGCGGTCTGCATGATCGTCATCTGCTCGCCCTCCTGCTGGCTTTCCATGCTCGTGCCTACTTCCGCGGAGCTCTTCTTGGCCAGAAGATCGCGGTAGAAGGCCTGCGCGTTGTCATAATCCCGGGATAATTCCTTGAACTCCTCCTCAACCGTCGGACTCATGGCGGTGCGGCTCTGGTAAACGTTGATCGATGCCTGCAGTTTCTTTTGGTCCTCCGTCGCCTGCTTGATGACCTCGTCATATTGGTGAATCTGCAGGCGAAGCTGGCGAATTTCGGCGGGTTCGTTGGCGCTGGCCTTGTCGCTGGTGTCGGCGCCCGTCCCCATCTGCTTGTTGATTTCATCCAGTTTGCTTTGAACCTTGGCAATGTCGGCCTTGGTCTTGGTCACGTCGGGATAGTCGTCGGTGTAACGCGCCTCGAGTTGCAGCAACTGCGCCTGCAAGACCGCCAGCTGCTGCTGCAGCGTCTGCGGATTTTCGCTGGAAAGCGAGCTCTTCCACGCCGCAACCTGTTGCGAAAGCATCCCCTCGGCGTAAGTCTTGTCTTGTTGGGCGCGGTTTAAGCTTTGGGTCGTGGCATCCAGCTGCGAATTCAGCGAGAGCAACATGCGCATGTTGTTCTCCACGTCTCCCGGCAGCTGGCCAAAATACTGCTTCTTGAATGCCGCCAGTTTGGCATCTTGTTCGTCCAGCACACGCTTGGCTTCGTCCACCTGGCGGCCAAGGAAATCGGTCGTGCCCTTGGCCACTTCCGCTCGCGATTTGAGGTTCTCGTCCAGGATCAGCGACGTCAT
>Ga0187782_10003344_pt1 | contig 11939 bp, 7 predicted proteins | sample 0715_SJ02_MP15_2_FD_132454 | JGI IMG/M metagenome (GOLD analysis project Ga0187782, IMG submission 132454) | Tropical peat soil microbial communities from peatlands in Department of Meta, Colombia - 0715_SJ02_MP15_20_MG | ecosystem: Environmental > Terrestrial > Soil > Wetlands > Peat | place...
GCGAAACAATCCCCTGGACGTCGTCCCGTGCCTTGATTTGCTTTTCTGATTTCGTGCAGTAAAATCGGTTATGAAATCTTCGTCAAGGTGATCCATGCGCGCACCCCGTAAAACCAAACCTGTTGGCGTCCTCACCAAGGCGCTTCGCGTTGTTGATTTGCTTCAGGACTCCCGTTCCCCTTTGTCTTTGCACGAAATCAGCATCCAGACAAGAATCAACAAGAGCACGGCCCTCCGTCTTCTTGCTCACCTGGAGGGTGAAAATTACCTTCGGCGTGATAAAAAGGGTGGATACAGCCTGGGACCCAAGTTCTTGCGGCTGGGTAGTGACTACAATGTACAAGCTCCCTTGCGGGAGATAGCGCGTGAGTCTCTCTGGGAGCTGTGGCGGGTCACCCAGGAAACGGTCAATCTGGCGGTGCTCGATGGCCTCGATGTAATCTATATCGATTGCTTGGAAAGCCCGCATGATTTGCGCCTAGTCAGCAATGTCGGCATGAGGGCCGTCCTCTACCGTACTGCGCTCGGCAAAGCGCTTCTGGCATTCCAGCCGGCCGAACAGTCCGGGCGGCTCATCAAATCACTCCGCTTCCAGACGTTCACACCACACACCGTCACTTCCGCCTTCGAGTTGACTCGGGAGCTGAACTCGATTCGCCAGTCCGGATTTGCCGTGGACAACGAAGAAAGCGTCATGGGACTCCGCTGCATTGCCGCTCCCATTCTGGACACGCGAGAAATTGCCGTGGCGGCAATCAGTATCTCGGGTCCTACCAGCAGGATCACGCCGCAAAAGACTCCCATGCTAGGGGACGCGGTGAAGGCCGCCGCCCGCGAAGTGTCGGCTCGGATCGTCAGTCAGCCGGCCGTGGCATGACAATCCTGACCTGGAGGCGATGCGGCTCGCCACGAAAATCCCCTACCGTCGCCCCATTGGCGAGGAGGCGATAGATAATTTGGATCTCCTTCCCTCGCCCGCTTGGGGGAGAGAGGGGACGATTTCACCAGCGAACTCGTGCCCCATAGTCACGGGCGGCCAGTAGGGGAATTGGTCATGCCAGATGCGGATATCCGTCCCGCAAATCCCGCAGGCTTTTGCTTCCATCAACACTTCGCCCTACACCAAGACATCTTCTATCCGGCTTGCTGCGCCCGCGCTGCAATATTCAAAGCAGTCATTCATCGCTGTGCCCCGACGGGCACCCGGAAAAGTCGCGTACCCCGGAAACGGGGGTCTGGTGCGCCACCCCCGGAAGATACCGGACACGCTCAGCCCCCGGGAGAGACTGGGGCATCAGAATTCATGGGCTGGTGCTCTCAGACACGTTCCGGGATGGTGTACGGCGCGCGGTAGCCGCGGTCCTCGCCGCGCAGCAGATGGTTGGCCTCTTCATCGCCTATCACTTGTTCGGTCTCACGATCAAAGTGGAGTGTCCTTCCCAGGCGGTAGGAAACGTTGGCGAGATGAACCAGCGTGGCGGAGAGGTGGCCTTCCTCGATGGGGGCCAGGATTTCTTCCTGCTTGCGGCTGCGCACGCAATGGATGAAATTTGCCCAGCGATTTTCGCCTTGCGTGGCGCTAGGGCCGGGTTCCTGCTCCTCACCCAGCCACGTGCGGTACGATGCGTACCCCGTCATGGCCATATATCCCTTCGAGCCGTAGAAGAGGTTGCCGCACATTGCCTTGATTTGATTAAACGAAGGGCCGGCAGGGGGAGCAGCCCCCGCAGCCTGAGGCAGGGCCGCTGCCCCTGCGCCGAATCCGGGCATGCCGATCCCTGCCTCAGTGTTTGTGATCCAATGGCGGACTTCGAACTCCAGCAGGCGCCTTTTCCCGTCCGGCGAATGGAACTCGAAGGCGCAATTCAAGGTGTTGGGGGTCTCCTGATCGTCGTCGAACATAAAGTGGCCACCGAGGGCGGTAACTTTGTTAGGGAGTTTCACGCCAAGTCCCCAACGTGCCAGATCGACCTCATGAACACCTTGGTTGCCCAAATCGCCGTTGCCTGTGTCCCAGATCCAATGCCAGTTGTAGTGGAAGCGATTGCGGGTAAAGGGCTTCATAGGGGCGGGGCCGGTCCATAAATCGTAATGCACGCCCGCCGGAACCGACTCGACAGGAGCCTTGCCGATGGTTCCGCGCCACTTGAAGCAAAGACCGCGCGCCAAGTAAACCTCCCCAATCACTCCTTCGCGAAGCTTGCGCACGCCCTCGAGATAACCCCCCGCAGATCGGCCTTGTGTCCCGTGCATGACGATGCGGTCGTACTTGCGCGCGGCCTGAACCAATTGGTGACCTTCCCACCAAGTGTGTGAACAGGGCTTCTCCACGTACACATCCTTGCCTGCCTGGCAGCCCCAAATGCCCATCGGCGAATGCCAGTGGTTAGGCGTGGCAATAGAGACCGCATCGAGTGATCTGTCTTCGAGCAGCTTGCGATAATCGATGTAGACTTTAGGCTTCGGCAACTGCCGCTCCGCCATGTCGGCCAGCCGTTGGTGGATCACGTTTTCATCCACATCGCAAATTGCGGCCACCTCCGTGTTGGGGACGGCAGAGAATCCCTCAATGTGGGTGAACCCCTGCCCGCGGACGCCAACCACTGCAATCCTGACGCGATCGTTGGCCCCCATCACTTTTCCGGGCTGCGTGAAGAAGCTGATGCCGCTTAAGGCAGCGAGACCCACGCTACTCTTCGCACCGGTTTCCAAAAAGTCACGCCGGGTAATGTTCCTAATGCTTCTCATAAGGTCCTCACCTATAGGAGTAGTTCGTGCGAGGTTGTTGTGGCGCGAGGAATTTTCATTCTCCGCGATCTCCGTGGTCAAGAAAAAGATTAAGCACAGAGGGCACTGAGACCCTCCGTGTTCTCTGTCTTAGGCTTTAGACGCCCGGAGGACACGCGGACCGTCTCCCGCGTCTCACACCACCGCTCCGTTTTCCAACTGGCCATGCTGAAGGATAATATATACTCTTTTGAAGCTTCGGGAGGGCGGATTCAGCAGGCTGAGAAGTGGCGCCCGCATCGAAGCAACCCGAGAACCACATGCCCTTAGATCTATCCTCGGAAGTGGCTGTGCGCTGGAACGACTACGACGCCAAGTTTGTCCCCCTGCTTAAAGAAGGTGGTATCACGGCGGTCCTGTTGCCGGAACGAAACGAGGCATTTGAAGCGGCCTGCCGGGAGGCTGGGCTCAAGGTTCAGGCACTGGCGGAGGTGCAACTCCTTTCGCTCGAGTCGATCCATCGTGCTTCGCCGAAAGCTGTGGTTGCTCTCACGAACGGCTTGTGGCCGGGGGTGAGTCGCGGCCCGTCGCAAGGCCAAGATGAGTTCACGGCGAGCGCGACCCAGGCGCCCTGGGTGGATGCAAACGGTTATTGGATCGGTATTCTGCGCAGCCTCTACCCTAATCGCCCCGCATTGCTGGGATACCTTCCGGACGATAAAGCTGGAGTGAAATCTGGAGGCCTCTTGCCCTACAGCTCGTTGGAGTTGGCCCTGGTCGAGGCTTGGGTTAACGGAGGGAATTACCTCCTTTCGCTGGAGCCGCGCTACCACGCGAGGCTGCTGCGCGGGGAGGCGAAAGCCTTGACCGCCTGGCGCCAACTGGGTCGTACGGCGCGCTGGTTAGTCAAGAACGTCAGCTTGTTTCGTGGGTCGACCTTCCCGGCCATCACCGTGCTTGTGGAAGCGGACGAGGGCCTGGCCGAAATCATCAACCTGCTTTATCGCCAGAACGTCTCGCCGGCGCTGGCAAGCGTGGACGATCCTCCCGCGCCGGATCCCTTGCGCCGGCTTGCTTTGGTGGCGGTCAGCATTCATCCGCCCCTTGAGATTGGGCGGCGCATTCTGAGCCACGCGGAGGCGGGAACCTCAGTGGTCGTGGACGCGCCAGGTGAGAACGCCTGGTGGCGTGACCCGCAACTCAAGTTGCTGCGCAGCCAGGAGGATCGCGACTTTTACTCGCTGGGCCGCGGCCAAGTGGTTGCCTACCGCCAACCCATCTCGGATCCTAGCGAATTTCCCTTCGATATGATCGATATCGTGACCCAGAAGCGACGTGCCGCGCGTCTTTGGAACGCCCCCACAGTAATTGCGCTGGCCACTTCCTGCCCTCCGGGAGCGAACCGTGGACGGGCCTTACTGCATCTCATCAACTACGGCTCTCGGCTCGAAGAGGAAGTGTTGGCAGCCATCCAGGGTAGCTACTCCCGAGCTAGCCTTCTGCGGCCTGAGGCTGCGCCTCTGTCACTCCCCGCAGCCAAGCGGGGCACGACCACGGAGGTGAGGATTCCCGAGTTAGGACGCGTGGGCGTGGTGGTTTTGGGGTGAGCGTGTGTCGTTCCGAGCGCAGCGAGGAACCTTGCCTTGCTCCAGGGTGGATCGCGCAAGGACGCAAGAAAGATCAGAGCAGGATCCCTCGCTGCGCTCGGAATGACAGACCTATCTGAAGTGGCGAGGTAAACTCGCTGCTACAAGGAGTCTCGATGATTACTCGGCGAGATTTTCTCCGCACCGGCGCGCTGGCCGCAACCGGCGCCATCCCAGCGGTCAGGCTAGCTGGGGCTTCGTTGGACCTCCCCCAGGCTTATTTCGGACTTCACCCTTTCATCGAGAGTAATCCCAAGGCCGTCTTTATCCGGCGCACCAACGTAGCGCACAAAATGGACGAGGCGGCCAAGCTGCAAGAGGGCCTCACGCTGGCGCGGGAGATCTTCGTGCCCATGGATCGGCCGGGGATTCCCGTAACCCACCGCATCGTGCTCAAGCCGAATTTCATGAGTGTGCACGACAAGAATCGCCCGGACGAGGAGAACTGGGGCACGGGAACGGACCCACAGTTCTACGAGGGCGTGATCATGGGCCTGAAAGAAGTAGGCCTAAGAAAATTTCATTTTGTTGAAGCCGACGTGTACTACCTGTGGAACGTTCGAGGGTTCGTGGATATCAACCAACGCCTGGGAGTGGTGATGAATGAGCCCGATCGCCGCCCGCGGCACTTTCGTGAAAGTTGGGAGATGAACTGGAGCACGGTGCCTGACGCGGTGATCTTCAAGCGCATCCCTCACTACGCCCCCGTGAATGAGCCGGACACCTGGCTGCTCAACATCGCGAAGTGGAAAGCGCACGGGATGTGCATGAGCCTGTCCGTCAAAAACGAGCAAGGCTTGGTGGTGAACCCTTACGTGGAATTCTGCTCGGGCTGGAGGATGGTGACGGGAGTGCCGGAATTCATGAAGGCGGACATCAATCCCGACGCCGAGGCGGTCATTCGGAAGTTCTTCGACCGTCATGTCAGGTTGCAATACTGCCGATACGAAAGTCAGGCTGAGCTGAGCCCGATGCACCAGGAGATATGGGCACACAAGGCCTGCGACCACATGAGCGTGATGAAGACGGGTTTGGCTATGATCGAGGGCATCTACTCGCGGGATGGTGACGGCTTTGGCGAGGGCCAGGACCACCTTACGAACCTGGTGATGTTCAGCAAGGACAAGTTCCGTTTAGACGCGATCGGCATGTACCTGGGCGGGCATGAACCTGGTAACGTCAATCTCTTCCGCATCGCCAAAGAACGCGGCCTTACGGACACGTTCAATCCGTGGGAGATCCCGATCTACGAATGGGTGGACGGCGCAGCCACGCCTCGCAAATTGACCGACTTTACGCGCACGCCTCTGAAGACCTATTACCTGCAATTACCTGGGGAGCCACTCTTCCACCTGGTCAACGAGCCCTTCGATTACGACAGGTACAAAGTTTAGGATGCCAGTTGTAGGGGCAAACCTTGTGGTTGCCCCAGGGTGGCCACAAGGGCCGCCCTATACGCAGGCGTTAGTTCTGGTTGCCCGTCCCGTGACTCGAACCACAAAGCTTGCAGAAGGTGGGTGATTCGGTGTTGTCAACGCGATGCTTCACGGGTTTAAGCGTGCGAAGGTAGGCGAAGATGCCCTTCAGGTCTTCATCGGTAAGATTGCGGTAGTCCCACCAAGACATGATCTGGTTGATCTTGCGCGCCTTGACGTATCCGGTGTGGATCATTTCCAGGAAGAGCGCTTCGTCGTAATAGGAGATGCCGGACGGGTCCGGGGTTATATTGGCGCTCGCTACGCGACCCCACGGACCATCCAGGATAAAGCCACCGGCAAATTCCAGGCCGCGAATCGGCTGGCCCTTCGCTTGTGGCGTGTGGCAATCCGTGCAGCCCACGATGGTCACCAAATAGCGGCCACGCTTAACCGGTGTCGAGACGTCGGGTTGAGGCACCGGCTCGGTGGTGGGCTGAGGGACACTCCGTATGAGGTATCTTACAGGGAATATAATCTCCGTCTTCGGCAGCGCTTTTCGTATGGGTGGGATGGAGCGCAGGTAGACGATAACCGACGCCAGGTCTTCGTCCGACATATAACGGAAGTCAGGATAGGGCATGAAGGGAAACAAAGCGTGCCCGTCATGACTAATCCCCTCGCGGATGCCGCGCGCGAGCATGTCATCGGTCCAGTTACCGGCTCCAGTTTCCGGGTCGGGCGTGATATTGGGCGGAATGACGCGGCCCGGAAGCCCCGCCAGGGGGAAGTCGGCGTAGCCGGCGCCGCGCGTGCCCTCGATCAGCGGCGCGTCATGCTTCGTCCAGTGATGCTCGCCATGGCAGTCGAAGCACCCGAGATTTTCGGCTAAATACCGGCCGCGAGCCAAGCGCTCTGGTGTGCGCTCGAAGGTGCGGTTGGTCAATGGACGAACGCGCGGGCCGATGAAGGGCCGCCAGCCGATCGTCAGGCTGAGGACAACTGCAACCACAACAATAAGACCCACGACCACGTACGCGGCGATCTTGAGAATCTTTGCCATCGGCACACCCCGTTTGCAATGGGTTGGAACGGCCCGAGCAGCATAGTCGCAGACCTAAAAGGCAGGTCTGCGCTGCCTCTACTTCCCTTCAAGCTCGTCGGCCAAGGGTGAGGCGTCGTACATCTGACGCAACACCTGGATGATGGCGCCGCTGTGGACGGCGACAGCGCGGTTGTTCACCTCGTAGTAGACGAAGTCTCCTACCAGACTTTCGATGTTCCCATCGAAAATCAGACCTACCAATTCACCCTGCTTATTGATGACGGGTGAGCCCGAGTTCCCGCCAATGATGTCGCAGGTGTTGACGAAATTCACCGGCCCGGCCAGATCCAGGCGGTTACGGCGTTCCAGGTAGCGTGCGGGAAGATTGTAGGGGAACTTGAGGCCGAAGCTATAAGCCCGATCATAAAGGCCGTAGAAAGTGGTTAGGGGAGGGGCTTGAGTTCCATTCATCGGATAACCTTTGACCGCCCCATACCCAAGGCGCAGGGCAAAAGTTGCGTCGGGGTAGAGTGACTTGCCGTATACCGCGAAGCGAGCCTGGCCGATCTTTTCTCCTGCCGGAGTTTCCACGCTCTCCACGTTATCCTCGAACGACTTGATCCTCTGTCGATCAAAGGGATCGACCGCGCGCGCCAACACGATCATGGGATCGCTGGACGCTTGAACCGCCGCCTCACCCCCCTCCACTAAGGACTTGCGAACGGTCGGGTCGGCCAACTTGGTCCCCTCGACGGCCTCCGTCACGACTTCATTGGGACTGCGCGAGCCCAGAATAGCCTTCACGAAGGGATCGTTAGCGCCCAAGCCTTCCTGGGAGAGTTGTAGCCCTGCCGTTAACATTGCCTTTTCAAACCCGGGATAAATCGGGGCAGGGGAGAAGAGGCGAAAACGAAGTGATTCAAGCTGGGAATCGTGATATCCCTCGAGCCTTTCTCCATCCGGCTTCTTCACCTCGGCCACGTATTGGACGATGCTAAGTGCGATTCCCTCCAGGCGAGATCCCCGGAGGCCGTAGAGCCGAAATGTTTTGGCCATTTCGCGATGCTTTATCTCGGCCTGGGCGATGGCGTCCCATGCGCCGCCATAAGCCTTTTGCCACTCTGGGTTGCTTGCCACCCGGGCGCGAAAGGTTGTTTCGTCGTTCTGCATCTTGGCGATCAAGTTTTTATCCGCCAGGCCCTGAGCGCTGCCTTCATAAGCTTTCAGCGAATTGGCGATGCCAAAGATCGTGTTAGCTGCCTGGCGGGCCTGCTCGGACCCCTGGGCGGCATAGCGATTCGCAGCGTCCAGCAACCCGTTCAAGACCTTACGCACCAACGGCAGATCGTAGTCTTTTTCAGTTTCGATCTGAGCCATGGTTTCGTCACGAGAGGTGGAACCCGGATTCCCTGAAACAAAGACCAATTCGCCGTCGCTCGCGCCTTTCGCATTCCATTTCAGATAATCATGGTTCTCCACGGGTTTGCCGTTTTCGTAGACGCGGAACAGAGCGAAGTCGATGTCGTAGCGCGGATAAGTGAAGTTATCGGGATCGCCTCCAAAGAAAGCGATTTGCTGCTCGGGAGCGAAAACCAGGCGCATGTCCGTGTATTTTTTGTATTGATAAAGCCAGTATTCGCCGCCCTGATAAAGGGAAATTACATCCGAACGCAAGCCGGTTTTTCCCAGGCTCTCTTTCTCAATGCTCGCTATTTCGGCTTTGCGAGCCTTTAGAGCCGCTTCGTCACTCATGCCCGGCTTGACGGCGCCGCGGACCCGCGCGCTGACGTCCTCCATGTTGACAAGGACGTTTATTTCCAGGTCGGGGCATTTCAGTTCTTCCACCGCGGTGCGCGCATAGAACCCGTCCTTGACGTAGTCCTGGGCGGGGGAGGAGACTTTCTGCAATTGGCCTAGTGCTACGTGATGGTTGGTCAGTACAAGTCCATGAGGGCTGACAAAAGAACCGGAGCCACCGTCGTTGAACCGCGCACTGGCAAGGCGCACGTGGTCAAGCCACGCGCGAGTGGGCTCAAAACCATAGCGCTCCATAAGTTGCTTGAGCGGCGGATTGTCAAAGGTCCACATTCCCTCGTCGGCCAGGGAAATCGAGATGCTGAGTAAGGCCCAAACGGAAAGCGTCAGTAAGATCCAAACCCTTCCGTGCCTGAGGCTTCTGATCATTTGTTCCCCTTGTCTTCAATGAAGTGTTTTGCAAGCCAGGACATGCATTTTGGAATTCCGGTAAGGCGGAAGTGTACACCCGAAAGCGTGGTATTGGAATGCGGATTTAGAGCCTTGGAGAGCGGCAGTGGAGGTTACGGGACCGTGCCCTACTGCTCCGAGGGCCCATCTGTGCTGTAGGGGCGGCCCTTGTGGCCGCCCTGGAGCAACCCTCCGCCAGCCGGAGGATCAAGCAGGCTGCCGTCATGAGCGACGGGGGGCGGCGAGCCGCCCCCGCACAGTATTCACCTCGGAAAAGCCGCGGACCCCAAAACCGGGGGGCCGCGCTACCCGATCAGAAGAGAACCTTCACCCCGAATTTAATCAGCCGGCTTCCACCGCTGAAAAGGGACGGAGTGCCAAATCCCACACCCTCCGAGGTGTCCCCGGCATCTTCGATAAAGGGATCCACGGAAGCGAAATTGGGGTGGTTGAAGACATTCTGAAAGGCAGCATCGACGCGGACTGTGATGCGCTCGGTAACGTGTGTGTCCTTTGTGAGTTGGAAGTTAGCTTGGTTGATAGCCGCGTCCCTGAGGGAGTTCCGTGCCGCCGTGCCCCAAGGCTCGCCATAAACGGAATCCGCATAGGCGCCGTTCACCACCAAGCGAGCCTGGTTGGCGGAGATCGTCTGCACCGTCCCGGACCTGTTGAAGGTATTCCAGCTATAGAGTTGACTGGGGGAGCCACTGCAAACTGCCGTGACGCCGCTCAGGGTGCAGAGGTCACCGCCATAAATTGCCACTTGGTTTGCGGGAGCCGAGGGCGTCAACACGAAGGGGCGAGCCGTCTCATAAAACCCGTTGGCCAGAGCTAAGTCGAATGCTGTATCGTATGCCGTGCCACCCGTTGCATAATTTAGCTCATATTGGATCGGCGTGTAGGGCTGACCGCTGGAAATGATGTAGGAGCCCGAAAGCGCCCAGCCCCCGAACACACGCCCAACCAATCCACTCTGGGCACGAAAGAAGGGAAGCATCTCGACGAAGCTCAGGGTCCATTGTTCAGGGATGTCCAACCCCGACAAGGCGTGTTCACCGTGCAGAATGTTGAAGGGGCTTTGGGCATAGGCAGAGGAATTCGCTCCGCCGAACGAAGAGTAAATCTCGCTGGTGTTGTCTGTGGTCTTACTCCATGTAAAAGAGGTGCGTAGGGTCAACTGGTTCCACAGACTATTGGTGCGCAATTCGTTCTGCCAACCGTGGTAGTCCGAAACAGCGGTATTTTCAACCGAAGCGACAATCCCCAGGTTGCAGTACTCTCGACCGACGCCCTCTGGAACCACCGCGCCGGCTGCGGAGCAACCCGTCACCCCGGAAGGGACCAGGTTGGGGAAGGAAGCGGCCAACCCCGCCACATAGGGGTTGGCATTAACGACCTGGAAAAGACCTCCGCCATGGTTGCCCACATAACGCGACTCGACGACGGCGTGGCCGGAGATCTGGCGTTGAACCCCGAACGACCAGCCTTGCACGTGATCGGGTCTGAAATTAGGTGGGATAGTTACTTGATCAAAGGTGCGTGGGTCCAATGTGCCCTCGACCAAATAACTTGCCAAGTCGCTCCTCACCACGGGGCCGATCGGGTTGGCAGGCATCGGGTTGGAGTTCGCGGCAGTGCCAGTGAGGTTCTGGGCCAGCACCTGAGGCGCGGAATCCGCCACGTTGAGGTAGATATTGTAGTAGGCGGGATCGTAGGTCAGGCGGTAGCCGCCGCGTATGACCGTCTTTCCCCCATGCGGCGCATAGGCGAACCCCACACCGGGACCAAAGTCTGTCTTTGGAGACGGAAGATTCGGCGCAATTCGCACCGAGAGCGGGAGCGAGGGATCGAAGAAGGGCGCCGAGCTTGTCTCGTTGGCTTTATCGTGCTGGTAAAACAGGTTGGCGGGTTGGCCAAAATAGGCATAGGAAAGGCCCAAATTCAAAGTCAGGTTTTTCGTGGCTTTGAAGTCGTCGCCCACGTAGAAAAAGTTATCGTGCTCGCGGAAATCCAGATTGGGGTCACCCTGCGTGATGCCGACCGAATCCGGGATGTCCTCAAAGTAGTGGGCCATGGTAAGGAACTCATATGACCCGTCATAGTTGGGCAGAAATATGTTGGGCGAGCGTTGATACGTGATGTTAGTGCCCGCCTTTACCGTGTGTCTGCCATGCATCCAGGAGAGATTATCCTGGAATTGATAGCTATTGGTGATGCGCCCGTCGGGAAGGCCGTTGACAATTCCAAAGCCGGCATAACCTGGGGGGACAACGATGCTCGCCAAAGCGTTGGCCAACTCATTGTCGGTTGGAACCGTGTTCCCGATCGAGTTGCCGCCGAACTGGAGGACCAGGCGGTAAAAGTTCACGCGAGCTTCGTTCACCAGCGTCGGGCTGAAGGTTCGGGTCCAGTCCAAGCTGGATTGGATGACGGCGCTGGGGACATTAACGGGGAAGCCGGCCCAAGCATTGCCATAGTCAAGATTCTCGGCGATGGTGTTTTGGCGGAGGTAGCGCGCGTACAGACGGTCCTTGGAACCCTGGTAGTCCACGCGACCCAGTACGTCATATTGATGATAAGGGGTGGGCAGTGTACGCTCAACGCCCGCAAATTGGACCGGGCCAAGTGCGCTTCCGTTCGAGCAGGTAACGCCCGGAATAGTCTGCGTGGTTAAAGAGCTCGCCTGGGGCGTCGGGTTTCCGGCCTTAATAGCATAGGGCCCGTAAGTGTTCAACGCCTGCAAAACTCCGCTCGATGGAAGGCAGGCGTCAAGGGTTTGAAGGCCGAGGGGAGTCGGCTCGAGGGACCCCGTAGTATAGACCGTGGTTCCAGGGACAATCTCGTTGTCAAAACCGCCAAATACGAAAACCCGATCTTTGATGATCGGCCCGCCCAGGCTGA
>Ga0187782_10003345_pt1 | contig 11934 bp, 10 predicted proteins | sample 0715_SJ02_MP15_2_FD_132454 | JGI IMG/M metagenome (GOLD analysis project Ga0187782, IMG submission 132454) | Tropical peat soil microbial communities from peatlands in Department of Meta, Colombia - 0715_SJ02_MP15_20_MG | ecosystem: Environmental > Terrestrial > Soil > Wetlands > Peat | place...
CGCTGCCGAATTTATTGGTCTTGGGAAAGCCTTTGGGCGCCAGCCGCCCGGCATCGGCGCGGTTGCCGCGCCAGTCGGCAAGCTCTTTCAGCGACAGCGTGAAGACACGGCCGGCGGAATCGGTCCAGCTTAAGCCTTTCTCCGCCTCGAATACCTTTAGATCGGACAGCCCCCCGTCCTTGTGGCGTTGCAGCCGCACGCCGCGGCCGCGTGCCATTTCCGGCACCTGATCGATGGGGAAGACAAGCATCTTGCGGTTTTCGCCGATCGCCGCAACCAGTTCGCCCTCGGCCGGCGCAATGGCGCGCGCTTCGTCGGGCGGCTTGACGTTGAGAATTTGCTTACCCTTCCGGGTATTGGCGACGCATTCGTCCTCGGGCACGATGAATCCCCTGCCCTGATGGCTGCCGACAATAAGTTTGCGTCCGCCATCATGGCGGAACACCGAGACAAAATCGGCTTCCTGCTCCAGGTCGATGAACAGTCGGATCGGCTCGCCGTGCCCCCGACCGCCCGGCAGTTTCGCCGCTTCGATGGTGTAGCAGCGCCCGTTGGTGGCAAAGACCAAAAGCTTCGAGGTCGTTTCGGCGAAGAAGGCGAGCTTCAGCGCATCGTCGGCCTTGAAGGTCAGGCCGGAAAGGTCGGCCACCTGTCCGCGCAACGCCCGGATCCAGCCCTTCTCCGATACGACGACGGTAATCGGCTCGCGCTCGACCAAAGCTTCCTCGATCGCCGCTTCGTCATGCGCCGGCGCTTGCGCAAAGCCGGTGCGGCGTTTGCCGAGCGGCGTCTTCGGGCCGAATTTTTCCCGCACCTCACGGACTTGGCCACCAATGGTCTTCCACTGCTCCTTTTCCGAGCGCAGCAGGCCCTCGACCGATTTCTTCTCCGCGCGCAAGGTCTTGTCCTCGTCACGGATCTCCATCTCTTCGAGCCGGCGCAGATTGCGGAGCCGCATGTTGAGGATGGCGTCGGCCTGCACCTCGGAGAGCTTAAAGCTCTTCATCAGCACCGGCTTCGGCTCATCTTCCTTGCGGATGATTTTGATGACCTTGTCGATGTTGAGATAGGCGACGAGATAGCCGCTTAAGACTTCGAGCCGGTGCTCGATCTGGCTGAGCCGGTAGCGGGAGCGGCGCAGCAGCACGTCGCGCCGGTGCGTGAGCCATTCGCTTAACGCTTCGGCAAGTCCGACCACCTTGGGAATGCGGCCGCGGATAAGCACGTTCATGTTCAGCGGCACGCGGCTTTCCAGTTCCGTCAGCTTGAACAGACTCTCCATCATCAGCGCCGGGTCGACGCTGCGCGAGCGCGGTTCGAAGACAAGGCGTACGTCCTCGGCGGATTCATCGCGCATGTCGGCGACGAGCGGCAGCTTCTTCTCGTTGATTAGTTCGGCGATGTGCTCGACGAGCCGCATCTTCTGCACTTGCCAGGGAATTTCGGTGACCACTACCTGGTAGGTGCCGCGACCTGTCTCTTCGACCTTCCAGCGCGCGCGCAAGCGGAACGAGCCGCGCCCGGTCGCGTAGGCTTCGGCGATGGTTTCGGGCGGATCGACCACGAGCCCCCCCGTCGGGAAATCGGGTCCGGGTACGAATTTGAGCAAAGTCTTGGTACGCGCGTTCGGCGTTTCGATGAGATGCAGTGCCGCGTCGCACAGCTCGGCGATGTTATGCGGCGGGATGGCGGTTGCCATGCCGACCGCGATGCCTTGCGAGCCATTGGCAAGAAGATTTGGGAACGCCGCCGGCAGCACCACCGGCTCCTGCGACACCGCATCGTAGCTTAAACGGAAGTCCACCGCATCTTCATCGATGCCGTCGAGCAAAAGCCGCGCGGCTTCGGTCATGCGCGCTTCGGTGTAACGGTAGGCGGCGGCGTTGTCGCCGTCGACATTGCCAAAATTGCCCTGACCGTCGACCAGCGGATAGCGCGAGGAAAAGTCCTGCGCCAATCGCACCAGCGCGTCGTAGATCGCCTGATCGCCATGCGGATGGAAATTGCCCATGACATCGCCGACGATTTTCGCCGATTTCTTGAACGCGGCGCCGGGATTGAGATTGAGAAGGCGCATGCCATAGAGGATGCGGCGATGCACGGGTTTGAGCCCGTCACGCGCGTCCGGCAAGGCGCGGTGCATGATCGTGGAGAGCGCATAAGCGAGGTAGCGTTCCTCGAGCGCCTCGCGCAGCGCGATCTCCTGCACGTCGCCGGACTCGGGGGGAATCACTTTCTTATTCATGGTCGTGACGGGTTAGCGCGGTTGGCCATTGTGAACAAGAATGGCGGAAACGAACCGGGCGCGGGCTTCCGGCACCGGTGACCCGCGCGGCGCAAAGGCATGACGCTCCAGAAAGAAGCCGGTGAGCGCAAAAGCGTCGGCCAGATCGGCGGCTGAAACAGGCTCGGAATCGGCGCGGAGAAACTCCGGCAGCCGCATGAGCTTTTCCTTGTAGGCTTCGCCGGCGGCACGCGAAACCGCGCGGCCGGAGCGCGGCGAGACGTAGACCAGGTCGTCCTTGGCGCCGGTAGCGGCACAGGAGGAAAGATCAAGCCCGAAGCCGAGCTCGGCGAGGAAAGCGAGCTCGAAGCGCGCGACCATCGGCGCGACTGCGGCAGGATCGGCCAGCGCATCGAGGATTTCCTCGAGGGCGTCGTGGACATGCCCGTGCGGCTCGCGCTCGGCGAGAAGCCGGCACAGGGCCGCGAGATGAGTGACGCCATGAACGGCGTGCGCGGCGGTGAGGAAACCGGCGGCACGCAGATTGAGGCCTTCGACCGCATAATTACCGAGATGGTCGTCGAGGCGCGCGCGCCAAGTAGCGCGCAGCGAATTGCCGGGCTGCAGCACCCCGCGCAGCCGGCTACCGACGCCGCCGCGAACAAGGCCGAGATGACGGCCGCGCACGGCCGTCATCAGTTCGAGAATGACGCTCGTTTCGCCGTGGCGGCGCACGCCCAGGACAATGCCTTCATCGGTCCACTGCATTTTTCGTCATTCCGGGGCGGCCGAGAGGCCGAACCCGGAATCCATAATCACGAATCTCAATATACCGGCACTGAAATATATGTTCCGAATGATGGTGGCTATGGATTCCGGGCTCGCGCCTGCGGCGCGTTCCGGAATAAATTACTCCTGCGGAAATTCCAGGCCCATCTCGCGGTAGCGCTCGGGGTCGTCGCCCCAACCCTCGCGCACCTTGACGAAAAGAAAGAGATGCACCGGATGCTCGATCGCGGCGGCGATATCGGCGCGCGCCGCCGTCCCGATCGCTTTGATGGCAGCGCCGCCCTTACCGAGCACGATCTTGCGCTGGCTTTCGCGCTCGACATAGATCGTCTGTTCAATACGCACCGAACCGTCCTTGAGCTCCTTCCAGACTTCAGTCTCGACCGTAGACTGATAAGGCAATTCCTGGTGCAGCCGCAGATAAAGTTTTTCGCGGGTGATCTCCGCGGCGAGCTGGCGCAGCGGCGCGTCGGAAATCTGATCCTCGGGATAAAGCCACGGCCCCGCGGGAACATGCGCAGCCAAAAATTTTTTCAGGTCGGCGATGCCGTCGCCAGTCAGCGCCGAAACCATGAAGGTGGCAGCGAAGGCTGCCTCCTGGTTGAGCCTTTGCGCGAGCTGCAGCAGCGTCGGTTTGGCGACCAGATCGACTTTGTTGAGCGCCAACACTTTGCCAGCGCGAATGTCGGCGAGACCGCGCAAGATCGCTTCGTCGTCATCCTGCAGGCCCTTGTGGGCATCGATCAGTAGCGTAACGAGGTCGGCGTCTTGCGCGCTGCCCCACGCGCTGCCCACCATGGCGCGGTCGAGCCGCCGGCGTGGCGCAAAAATACCAGGCGTATCGACGAAGATAAGCTGCGCCGGACCTTCGACGGCGATGCCGCGGATCAGCGTTCGCGTCGTTTGCACTTTGGGCGTGACAATGGAGATTTTGGCGCCGACCAGCGCGTTGAGCAAAGTCGATTTGCCCACGTTCGGCGCCCCGATCAGCGCCACAAAGCCGCAGCGCGTGACCGGCGCGGCGGCGCTTTCGCTCGCACCTTCCGCCGGTTCAGCCATTGACCCGTTCGGGCTTGACGCCTTCGCGCGCCATCATTGCGGCGGCTGCCGCCTGCTCGGCGGCGCGTTTCGAGCGTCCCGATCCCTCCGCGGGGGCAAGCTTGGGCAAATGCACCGCCACGCGGAATTCGGGATCATGATCGGGACCGGAGCGGGCAACTTCGCGATAGGCCGGCGTCGGCAGGCCCCGCGCCTGCGCCCATTCCTGCAACACGGTCTTGGGATCGCGCAGCGGCTGTGCCGTAGTGCGCATGCGCGCGTCCCACAACCGGCCGATCAGCGCCTCGGCGGCCGTGAAGCCGCCGTCAAGATAGACGGCGCCGATCAACGCCTCGCAGACATCGGCGAGTATCGCCGGCCGTGTGCGGCCGCCGGCATTGGCTTCCGACGCGCCGAGGCGGATTGCGGCGCCGAGATCGATGCTGCGTGCAATTTCGGCGCACGTTTCCTTGCGCACGAGGTCGGCAAGCCGCCGCGACAGCTCTCCCTCATCCGCCTTGGGGAAGGCACGGTACAACATGTCGGAAATTACCAGTCCGAGCACATGGTCGCCGAGAAATTCCAGCCGCTGATAGCTGCCGGCGCGGTTGCGTGCGCCCTTGAGCGCTGAGATGTGCGACAGCGCGCTGTCGAACAGCACCTTGTCCTTAAACCGATGACCGATCCGCTCCTCGAGCGACGCGTCGCCGCGGCGCCGGCGCCGGCGAGTGTCCTTGTGGTCGTCGTTCGTGCTGCCGGGAGCGGATGGTTTACGGGCAACCTCGAAGGCCGGCGACTCTGGCGAAGCGGAACTGGATTTGCTTTTGGCCTTGCCGCTCATCGCACCAGCGTGAACAACCGGTCCCAGCGCACGATCCACGGCCAGCGCCACACCTCCCAGGCATGCGCGCCATCCCTGACCGAGAAGAAAATGATTTGCGCTTTGCCGATGATGTTCTCGTAGGGCACATAGCCGACGGCGCTGAGCACGCGGCTGTCGGTCGAGTTGTCGCGGTTGTCGCCCATCATGAAATAGTGGCCGGGCGGCACGGTATAGACCTGGGTGTTGTCGTAGAAGCCGTTCTCGGTGAGATCGAGCGTGGTGTAAATGACGCCGTTCGGCAACGTCTCGCGGTAGCGCTTCACGCGCTGTACGGCGCCGTCATCGTCGGTGACATAATCTTCGATGCGCTGGCGTTTGACCGGCTCGCCGTTGATGTTGAGCACGCCATCGATCATCTGAACCCGATCGCCCGGCAGTCCGATGACGCGCTTTATGTAATCGGTCGAATCGTCCTTGGGCAGCCGGAACACCACCACGTCACCGCGATTGACCGGCTGGCCGATAATACGGCCGGAAAAAATCGGCGGCGAGAACGGTAATGAGTAGTGGGTGTAGCCGTAGGAATATTTGGACACGAACAGATAGTCGCCGACCAGCAGCGTCGGGATCATCGAGCCGGAAGGTATGTTGAACGGCTGGAAGAGAAAAGTCCGGATGACGAGCGCGATGATCAGAGCGTGGAAAATTACGCGCAAGGTCTCGGCGAAGCCGCCTTCCTTCCGTTTGGTCCCGCTCTCCACGCTCATCGGCCTATGGTTCCATTGCTTTGCACGCCCCGCGACCTTGTAACCTTTAGGGCATAGCCAGGCAATTGCGCGGCGAACAGGGCCGCGGAGCCCGGCAATCGCCATTAGCTAGGAATGCCAGTGACTTATCGCCAGAGCCGCCGCCCATGACGAATTTGTCACGCGTTTCCGGTGCTCCTGTGTGGATAGAGCGAACGCCGCTCCGGCCTCAGGAGCCGCGAAGAGCCGTCGCCGAGATGATGACAACCGCCTGGGCGGTCGGGCCCTCGTCGGTCATGGTGAGGTCGATGCGCGCCTCGTAGCCGGCCGGGGTAATGGCCACGAGCCGCCGTTTGGCGCCGCCAGTAAGTTCCAAACTGGGGCGGCCACCGGGCAGGTTGATCACGCCGATATCGCGCCACCACACGCCGGCGCGGAGCCCGGTGCCGAGCGCCTTGGCACAGGCTTCTTTGGCGGCGAAACGCTTGGCGTAGGTTTCCGCCCGGTTGCGGCGCCTGTCGGCTTTAGCCCGCTCCGCAGGCGTAAAGATACGATCAAGGAAGCGGTCGCCGTGCCGCTCAATGACCTTGGCGATGCGGCGCACATCGCAAATGTCGGAGCCGATGCCAAGAATCATCTTGCGGCCCTCGGCGCGGGTGAGCTGATTCGCGCGCGGCCGCGATCCATAGCCACGCGCATTTGGCGCACCGCGGCTGCAAGGCCGTCGAAGATCGCCCGGCCGATGAGGAAATGGCCGATGTTAAGCTCGACAATTTCGGGCAGCGCCGCGATTTTTTCCGCGCTGGCGAAATCGAGGCCGTGTCCTGCATGAACTTCAAGACCGGCGTCCACCGCAAGCGTCGCGCCGCGTCTTATGCGCGCGAACTCGGCGGCGGCAGCCGCAGTGTTGCCGACCGCGAGCGCCTCGCACCAGGCGCCTGTGTGAATCTCAATGACCGGCGCGGCGATGGCAGCGGCGGCTTCGATCTGCGCCGGATCGGCGGCGACGAACAAAGAGACGCGAATGCCAGCCTCGGCCAATTGATCGACCGCTGCCCGTAGCGACTCACGCTGGCCGGCCGCGTCGAGGCCGCCCTCGGTGGTCCGTTCCTGCCGCCGTTCCGGAACGAGGCAGGCGGCATGCGGCTTTACCCTGCGCGCAATCTCCACCATTTCCTGCGTTGCCGCCATTTCCAGATTGAGCGGCCTTACGATGCGCGCCTTGAGCCGCGTTATGTCGTCGTCGACGATGTGGCGGCGGTCCTCGCGCAAATGAGCAGTGATGCCATCGGCGCCAGCGGCGATGGCGATCTCCGCGGCTTCGACCGGATCGGGATGGCGGCCGCCGCGGGCGTTGCGCACGGTGGCAACGTGATCGATGTTGACGCCGAGGCGGATGGGAGAAAGCGCGGGCATGCGGTTCGCAGGGCGTGCTAGCCGTTGACCCGCTCGGCGTTGGCGATCACCTTCTTCGCCCGCAATTGCGAGATGATCGAAGTCAGGTGCTTGAGATTGTAAACCTCGAGATCGATGATCACTTCGGTGAAATCCGGCGATTGCCGCGACATGCGGATGTTATCGATGTTGCCGTCATGCTCGGCGATCACCTGGGCGATTTGCGCAAGCGAACCCGGCTCGTTCACCGATTGCACGGACAGCCGCGCCGGGAAGCGCTGTGGCGCGGTGTCGTCGACGTCCCAGCGTACGTCGAGCCAGCGTTCCGGCTGATCCTCGAACTCGTTCAGCGCCGGCGATTGAATCGGATAAATCGTGATCCCCTCTCCCGGCGTCATGATGCCGACGATACGGTCGCCCGGCACCGCCCCGCCGTTTGGCGCAAACCGCACCGGCAGATCGCTGTTGATGCCGCGGATCGGGATGGCAACGTTTTCGCCGGCTTGGTTTTTTTTGCCCTTCTCCGGCACCTTGAACTTCACCGACTTGGCACGTTTCAGTCCGAACCAGCCGCTGTCCGCGTTGGGTGCCGCCGGCGTGACCCGCTCGTCCTTGTAATCGGGATACATGGCGCGCGCGACATCCGATGCCTTCATTTCTCCGCGGCCGACCGCCGACATAACGTCGTCTATCGAGGTGCGAGCGAGCCGGTGCAGCGCGCCTTCGAGCTGCTCGTCCGAATAGGCGATTTTGGCCCGCTGACAGAGCCGTTCCACGATACGCCGGCCGAGGCCGGAGTATTGGCTGCGCACGGCGGCGCGGGTGGCACGGCGGATGGCGGCACGCGCCTTGCCGGTGACGACAATGGATTCCCAGGCCGAGGGCGGTGTCGTCTGCGCCTTGGAGGTCAGGATCTGAACTTCGTCGCCGTTCTGCAACGGTGAGCTCAAAGGACCGATCTTGCCGTTGATCTTGGCGCCCACAGCCATGTTGCCCACGTCGGTATGCACCGCATAGGCGAAATCGATCGGAGTAGCGCCGCGCGGCAGGGCGATCAGCTTGCCCTTGGGCGTGAAGCAGAACACCTGATCATGGAACAGCTCCAGCTTGGTGTGTTCCAAAAACTCTTCCGGGTTGGAGCCTTCGGCGAGAAGCTCGATGGTGCGGCGCAGCCACGCATAAGCGTTGGACTCGCGCGAGAGCATTTCGCTCGGTGAGCCGAAGCCGTCCTTGTACAGTGCATGCGCGGCAATGCCGTATTCGGCGATCTCATGCATCTCACGGGTGCGGATTTGCAGCTCGACGCGCTGCTTGCCGGGGCCGATTACGGTCGAATGAATCGAGCGATAATCGTTCTGCTTGGGCGTGGAGATGTAGTCCTTGAAACGGCCGGGGACCACCGGCCAGGTGGTGTGGACAATGCCGAGCGCCCGATAACACTCGGCGACGCTTCCAACCACGACGCGGAAGCCGAAAACGTCGGAAAGCTGCTCGAAGCCGACGGCCTTTCTTTCCATCTTGCGCCAGATCGAATAGGCGCGCTTGCGCCGGCCGGAGACTTCCGCAGCAATGCCGCTGTCGGCGAGTTTTCTGGTCAGCTGCTGCTCGATTTCAGTGATCCAGCCCTTGCTGCGGACGGCCAGGGTTTCCAGGCGCTCGGTGATGACCTTGTAGGCGTCGGGATTGAGCTCGCGGAATGCCAGGTCCTCAAGCTCCTCGCGCATTTCATGCATGCCCATGCGGCCGGCGAGCGGGGCATAGATGTCGAGAGTTTCCTCCGCGGTTACACGGCGCGCTTGCGGCGGCCGAAATTCAAGCGTGCGCATGTTGTGCAGACGATCGGCAAGCTTGATCAAGAGCACGCGGACGTCGTCGGCGATGGCCAGCAGGAGCTTGCGCAGGTTCTCGGCCTGCTTCGCTTCCTTGGACACCAGATCGAGCTTTTTCAGCTTGGTCAGGCCCTCGACCAACGTGCCGATGTCGCGGCCGAACAAGCGATCGATCTCGGCGCGCGTGGCGTCGGTATCTTCGATGGTGTCGTGCAGCAGCGCCGCGGCAATGGTCGCGTCGTCGAGTTTCAAATCGGTGAGGATGGCGGCAACCTGCAGCGGGTGGGTAAAGTAGGGGTCGCCAGAGGCGCGCTTCTGCTCGCCATGCGCCCGCATGGCATAGACGTAAGCGCGGTTAAGCAGCTCCTCGTTGGTCGCGGGGTTGTATTGCTTGACGCGGTCGATCAGCTCGAACTGCCGCAACAGACGCGGCCGTCGGGGTCTCTTTGGCGCCGCCTGGTCGTCCTGAGACACGACATTGGGGCCGCGCGCGACCGCGACCCGCAGCCGGGGCTGGTTCTGCATCCGCGGCAAATCGATCGGCGAGCGCGCCATGAAAAATGCCTCAGCCCCGCAGCCAAAGCCGCCGGAGCGTCCTCACAAGGATACCATGGCGGGCGTCGAGCGCCACAAGGCGCTGCCGTCGCCCCACCGTGGCAAGCAGCGTCGCGGCGGTTCGCAAACTTATCGTTAATGGCCGGCAGCTTGTGGGGCCGAAACCCGGAGAGCCTCACTCTTCCTCGTCGCCGGTATCGACGTCCGGCTCAGGCTGGCTCTCCGGCGGGGTCAAACCCTCCAGACCCTTCAGCAGCTCTTCCTCGCTCATGCGGTCGGTCACCACCTCGGTGTCGTCGGCATCGACGCCAGTACCGGGCGCACCGATGAGCGGAACGCCCTCGGGTTCGGGCTCATCCACTTCGACGTATTTCTGCAAGGAATGAACGAGTTCCTCCTTGAGGTCCTCGGGCGACACTGCCTTCTCGGCAATCTCACGCAGCGCTACAACGGGATTCTTGTCGTTGTCGCGTTCGACCGCAATCTGGCCGCCGGAGGAAATCATGCGTGCGCGATGACTGGCGAGCAGCACGAGATCGAAGCGGTTTTCCACCTTGTCGATACAATCCTCGACGGTGACACGGGCCATTATTGTGCTCCTGCTCGCTGCTGATCGCCGCTTGCCTCGCCGCTCGGCTATTCTCCGGCGACGAAAATAGCGCCGGACGGGCGTTAGGTATCGTCACCGGCGGTCAAGCGCAAGGACATTCTCCATTTTGTTGCGGGAATTTGATGCAATTAGCCTTTTGGTTCGGCGGCGTTGGCCCATTGAATTACGCGGATCCTGGAACCGGCGGCGCCTCGATTTCTTTTGGTAGTTGCCGCGACGGCGTGCCACACTCATTGTGGCAGCGCCGGCCGCGCCGTATAGCGCACAGTTCTTGCAAGGATCGCGCCGGTCGCAGTAGGAGTACCGTGTTTTTGCCATCGTGTATGGGTAGTTTATCGCCGGTGGCGACAAACAAGTTTTAAACAACGCCGGAAGCGTCGAATTATTGCGGCTAATCCGGTTTCATAACCAGACGCACATCGAGAGACACCATGTCGGCCCAAACGGAAAAGATCGCGCTATTTATTGACGGCGCCAACCTCTACGCTACCGCCAAATCCCTCGGCTTCGATATCGATTACAAGCGGCTGCTGCGCGAGTACCAGTCGCGCGGCTATCTGGTGCGGGCGTTTTATTATACCGCCGTCATCGAGGATCAGGAGTATTCGTCCATCCGTCCGCTGATCGATTGGCTCGATTACAACGGTTACACCGTCGTCACCAAGGCAACCAAGGAGTTCGTCGACCAGGCCACCGGGCGGCGCAAGGTCAAGGGCAGCATGGACGTCGAGCTTGCGGTCGACGCCATGGAGATTGCGCCGTATGTCGACCAGATCGTGCTGTTCTCCGGCGACGGCGACTTCCGTTCGCTAGTCGAGGCGGTGCAGCGGCGCGGCGTCCGCGTCGTCGTCGTGTCCACCATTTCCACCCAGCCACCGATGGTCGCCGACGAGCTGCGCCGGCAGGCCGACCAGTTTATCGATATCCTCGAGCTGCAGAACAAGATCGGGCGCGATCCGGGCGAGCGGCCTATGCGGGAGCCGCGCGAGCCACGCGAGGGCCGCGAGCCGCGGCACACGCCGCAATTCCTGCAACGCAGCACCAACGTCCAGCAGGTCGAGGCTGAAGTCGAGGACGAATTCGACGAGGATTAAGCCGGAGCGGCGGCGATGACGCCTGGTGGCGGCGAGCCCGGCCGCGATTGTCCGCGCTGTCCACGTCTCGTTGGCTTTCGCCAGGCTTGGCGCGAACGCGAGCCGGATTGGTTCAATGCGCCGGTGTCGTCGTTCGGACCGGTCGACGCCCGGCTCCTGATCGTCGGCCTGGCGCCGGGGTTGCGCGGCGCCAACCGCACCGGGCGGCCGTTTACCGGCGATTATGCCGGCGACCTCCTCTACGCCACGCTCAAGGAATTTGGCTTCGCGCAGGGCAACTACGAAGCCCGGCCCGACGATGGACTGACGCTGATCGACAGCCGCATCACCAACGCGGTACGTTGCGCGCCGCCGGACAACAAGCCGACGCCTGCCGAGATCGCCAGCTGCCGCGATTTTCTCGCGACGACTATTAAGGAAATGACCAGGCTGCGCGCCGTTGTCGCGCTTGGGCGGATCGCGCACGAAACAGTCGTGGTGGCAAGCGGCGCGCGGCGGGCGGCGTACCCTTTCGCTCACGGCGGGGCCGAGGCGATCGGCCCGATTACCCTATTCGATAGCTACCATTGTTCACGCTACAACACGAACACCGGCGTGCTGACGCCGCAAATGTTTCGCGACGTGTTTGCCAACGTGCGCAAGTTTCTCGACGCGGCACAGGCTTAAGCGAAGATCGCGCTTTCGTATTCGCCGTTCCCCATTTCGCCGGGCGGGAAGATGCCGTGACGCTCGATCCACTCAAAGGATTCATCGAACGTCTGTTTCGAATAGGGTTCGAACACGAGCCGCTCGCCCGGTCCCCAGCGCCGGGTATCCATCTGACCGTGGAAG
>Ga0187782_10003346_pt1 | contig 11933 bp, 12 predicted proteins | sample 0715_SJ02_MP15_2_FD_132454 | JGI IMG/M metagenome (GOLD analysis project Ga0187782, IMG submission 132454) | Tropical peat soil microbial communities from peatlands in Department of Meta, Colombia - 0715_SJ02_MP15_20_MG | ecosystem: Environmental > Terrestrial > Soil > Wetlands > Peat | place...
ACCCCGAATGGCACGGAGACTACGAGCACCTTCAAAGAGAGCATCTGCCGCTGCACGACGTACGCCCCTTCGAACATGAGGGGCCCCCACATGAGAAAGACGAAGACCTCGCCCCAGGCCCGGTATTTGTACTTCACCGGCCCGGCGGTGTAGAAGACGCTTGCGAGAAAGCCGGCTATGCCGATCCAGAGGACCGCAAGGGCCCGCTCGAAGGCGAGGATCAGGCCGATGCCGATGGTGACGCATCCGAGGAGACCTCCCTCGACGAGGAGCTGCCGCGGGGTAAACATGCCCGCGAGAATGGGCTGGGGACGGTAGCGCGCAGTCGGAGAATCAGGCTGATCGACCTCATGGAGGGTATCGAAGTAGTCGTTGAGCACGTTGGCCGTGGCGTGGAAGCAGACGATGCCGACGCAGACAAGGATGAACCATCCCCACAGGAACGGGCCTTGCTCAACGGCCACAAGGGTGCCGATGGCCACGGAGATCAGCGACATGGCAAACGACCACGGCCGGGTGGCGACGAAGGCATCGATAAACTTCCGCGAGGTCTTTTTCTGTCCTGCTTCCATGCAGACTCTTGTGAGGGCGTTTCCGGGCCCCTCCCTCTCCTTGAATGAAATTAATACGGACGTGGCAAGAATTCCCTCTAGCCCCGTCAGTCAGCTCCTGAAAGCGTTGGCAGTTGAATAGCGCGGGAACAGCAAAAGGGAGGGTTTGCGAAGCCGTTACATAGAAGGCGGCTCCCTCAAGCCGCTCTATTTGTCGAGCCTGGGGAAGATGGGTGCCACCTTTTCTATGGGCGCCAGGTCGGCGGTGTGGTAGAAGTGTCTCTCCTCATCGAAGCTTGCCTTCCCGACTGCCTTCCCGATACCCAGAGCCTTCCAGGCCTGGGCAATTTTTCCGGGCATGAAGGGGTAGAGGAGGAGCGCCGCGATACGCACCCCGTTCCACACGTTGTAGAGCACCGTCGGTACCCGGGCCGGGTCTTCCTTGGCGAGCTTCCACGGCGCTTCCGTGTCGATGTATCTGTTGAGGAGGGCGGTGATCTCGAAGACCGCGCCGAGGGCCTTGTAATAAGAGAAGACGGCCATCTCCCTCTCGTACTCGGCGATGTGCGCCTCTATGTGCTCCGTCAGGTGGGCATCGGTGCCGCCTGTCTTCTCCGGCTGCGCGACCTTTCCTCCGAGGAACTTCCCGATCATGTTGGCGCTCCTCGACACGAGGTTGCCGAAATCGTTCGCCAGGTCCCCGTTGATGCGGGCCTTGAGGGCCTCCTTAGAGAAATCGCCGTCCAGGCCGAAGGGCACCTCCCGGAAGAGAAAGAACCTGAACTCGTCGGCGCCAAACTCCTTCACCACTCCCACGGGATCGACGACATTCCCCACTGATTTCGACATCTTCTGGCCTTCCACGGTCCACCATCCGTGGGCGAACACGTGGCGCGGGAGGGGAAGGTCGGCTGACATGAGGAAAGAGGGCCAGTAGACCGCGTGGAACCTGAGGATGTCTTTTCCTATGAGGTGAGCGTCGCAGGGCCAGAACTGCTCGAACCGGTCCATGTCGGTCTGAAACCCGATGCCCGTCAGGTAGTTCGCCAGGGCGTCGAACCATACGTAGATCACGTGCCGGGGGTCTCCCGGCACCGGGACGCCCCATGTGAAGGTGGTCCTGCTTATGGAGAGGTCGCGCAAACCCCCCTTCACGAAGCTCGCCACCTCGTTGAACCGTATGTCGGGCATGACGAAGTCCCTGTGCTCCTCGAGGTGCTTGAGCAGGGGCTCGCCATAGGAAGACATCTTGAAGAAATAGCTCTCCTCCTTGAGCCTCTCCAGGGGGCGGCCGCAGTCAGGGCAGGTGCCTTCTTTGGCCTGCAGCTCGGTGAAGTAGGTCTCGCAGGGTATGCAGTACCAGCCCTCGTACTCGCCGAGGTAGATGTCCCCGCGCTCCCGGATCTTCTCGAAGAGGTACTGGACCACCTTCTTGTGGTCGGCCCCGGTTGTCCTGACGAATCCGGTGTTGCTCACGTCGAGCATCGACCAGAGGTCGGTGAAGGTGGGGACCATCCTGTCCGCAAGCTCCTGGGGCGTGATGCCATTGGCGAGGGCCGCCTTCTCCGCCTTTTGGCCGTATTCGTCGACACCGGTAAGGAAGAAGACATCGCAGCCGCATATCCTCTTGTAGCGGGCCATGACATCGGCGGCACAGGTGGTGTAGGCGTGGCCGATGTGGGGAACGTCGTTGATATAGTAGATAGGGGTGGTAATGTAGTAGCGCCTGTTCACCTTAGGTCTCTCCAGTCTTCGGAAGCTTCACGTCGGTCACCGGGAAGGTCACCTCTTTCCCTTCCGCCGTCTCCACCGTGACCGTCCTGGTCAGCACATTGAGCTTCACCACCTTGCACTCGCCCTGGGGCGTCATCACCCTCTTGCCCACCTTGGGAAAGTCCTTCTTCAGGTCCACGTACATGCCGTACTCATAAGCCAGGCAGCACATGAGCCTGCCGCACACGCCGGAGATCTTCGAGGGGTTAAGGAGGAGGTTCTGCTCCTTCATCATCTTGATGGAGACGATGGAGAAGGAGTTGAGGAAGCGCTTGCAGCAGACCACGTTCCCGCAGTTCCCGAGGCCTCCTATCATCTTGGCCTCGTCCCTCACGCCCACCTGGCGCATCTCTATGCGCACCTTGAATTCCTTGGCCAGCTCCTTCACAAGCTCCCTGAAATCGACCCTGTCCTCTGAGAAGAAATAGAAGAGCAGCTTCGACCCGTTGAGAAGGTATTCCGCCCTAAGGAGCTTCATGGGCAGTTTCATCTCCTCGATCTTCCGCTTGCATACCTCGAAGGCGTGGCCTTCCTTCTGCTTGAGGGCTTTGTGGGAGGCGATCTCCTCCGGGGAGGCCTTCCTCAGGATCTTTCGCAGGCCCTCTTTCGGGGTCTCTTTAGGCTCGGTGACGACCGTGCCCAGGCATTCCCCCCTGTCCAGCTCGCAGACGACCTGGTCTCCGGCCACGAGATCCTCGCCGGCCTCCAATTCCACCGTGCCGGTCACGTGATCAAATTTCACGCGGCTCGATTTCATGCTGCCCTCGTCATGCCTATCATCAGATGCTCCATGGCAAGCCACCTATTTACGTTGTAACGGAGAATCCGCATCGTTTCCTGGACCCTCGCGATGGAGGTTTCAGCCCATTCCGGCCGGGAGGGACCCTCCCGCTCCATGAAGGCCCTGAGGTCCCCGTTAACCAGACCCGATTCGTCGTGCGTTACTTTCAGCCACCAGACATCCCTCAGGAAAGAGAGGAGGAAAGAGAGGAATTCGGCCTCGTATCCCCTCGACGCAATCCGCTCGGAAATAAGGGCCACCCGGGTAAAGCCCTGCTTCTCCCCGGTGACGAGATCGGCAATCTTCTCTCTCATGGAGAAGTTCTCCCGGTCCATCCAGAAAAGGGCGGAGGCTATGCTGCCGCTCGCCAGACCGGCGAGGATGTCTGCCTGTGCCCTATCGACTTTCGAGGCAGTCTCGAGGTAGAGATTCACCAGATCGCGGGGCAGGGGCCCGAAGGGGATGCGCATGCAGCGGGAGCGCACGGTAAGGGGAATATCCTGCTCCCTCGATGAGACGATGATGAAGACGTTCGAGGGCGGAGGCTCCTCCAAAGTCTTCAATAGGGCATTTGCCGCTTCCCGCGTCATGATATCGGCGTTGTCGATGACGACTACGCGGGTTGCGGCCTCGAAGGGCGGCTCATACACCTCCCTCCGGACAGCGCGCAGCTCATCGATCTTGATCGATGTCTCCCCCGTGAGAAGCGTGAAGTCCGGATGTGTCCCGGCGGCCATGTGGCGGCAGCCTCGGCAGACACCGCACGCGTCGCTCGTCTGACAAAAAAGATGCTTCACCAGCTCGACGGCGAGCGTCCTTTTCCCCACTCCGTGCGGCCCGGCGAATAGAAGGGCATGCGGGAGTTTTTCCTTCTCCACGAGGGACGAGAGCAAGAGCTTCTGGCGGTCATGGCCGAGCATCCCCCTAAACTCCATGGCTCTCCAGCAGTCTCACCACCTTCTCCGTTATGATCCGATGTATGTCGTCGATGCCCTGCTTCCCGTCCACAACGAAGAACCTTCTTTGATCCTCTTTGGCCAGCTTCAGATAGGCGGACCTGATTTTTTCGTGGAAGGAGACATCCTCCTTCTCGAATCGATCCTTCTGGGGGTTGTGGACCAGCTTGCGGCCGAGTCCCGTCTCGACCTCGCAGTCGAGAAGGATTGTCAGGTTGGGCATCACGCCCTTCGTAGCCAGACGGTTGAGGGTGCCTATGATCCCGAGGTCTATGCCCCGGCCGTATCCCTGATAGGCGTAAGTGGCATCTATGAACCTGTCGCACAGGACAATCCCGCCCCCGGAAAGGACCGGCAGGATTTTTTCCTCCACATGCTGGGCCCTCACGGCCATGAACAAAAGAAGCTCCGAAAGGGGGAGAACGCGCAATTCCTTCTGGAGCAGGACCCCGCGGATCGACTCTCCCAAGTCGGTCCCTCCGGGCTCCCGGGTCCTTGTCACGCGGTGTCCTTTGCCCAAGAGGTGCTCAAAGAGAAGGTCGATCTGTGTCGTCTTTCCACAGCCCTCTATCCCCTCGAACGTGATAAACATGATCGCCTACTTCGAGACCCTTGTGATGTATTCCCCGGTTCTCGTGTCTATTTTTACCATCTCTCCTTCTTCGAGGAAGAGGGGTACCTGTATCACATATCCCGATTCCAGCTCGGCCGGCTTCGTGGCGTTTTGAGCAGTGTCGCCCTTCATGCCGGGCTCTGTCTTCGTCACCAGCATGTCCACAAAATTGGGCAGATCGACACCGATGGCCTTGCCTTTGTAAAAGGAGACATTGATAGTCAAACCCTCCTTGAGATAATTTCTTGCGTCCCCAAGGTTCTCCTCTTCGATGAAGAGCTGGTCATAGGTGTTCACATCCATGAAATAGTAGTTGGCGCCCTCTTTGTACATATACTGCATCCCTTTCTCTTCCATGTCGGGGATCTCGACCTTATCCCCCGACTTGAACGTTCTGTCGAGCACGTTGCCGGTGACGAGGCTTTTCAGCCTCGTTCGCACGAACGCACCGCCTTTCCCCGGCTTGACGTGCTGGAACTCGACTATCGTAAACGGTTCATCATTATCGAGCAGAACCTTCAGGCCCTTCCTGAATTCGTTGGTGAATGCCACCTGTGCCATTCCTTTCCCCCTTAACTTTAGCCTCTATGAGATGAGATCTTTTCTCAGCTTGGTAAGAACTTCGCCCCCGCCTTCCGTCACGAGAACCATGTCCTCGAGGCGCACTCCGCCCACGTGCGGTATGTAGATGCCGGGTTCCACCGTGATGATCATATTCTCTTCCAGGAGCCCTTCCCCATTCACCGTTACTGCCGGCACCTCATGGACCGCAATCCCCACTCCGTGGCCTGTCCCGTGCCTGAAGAAATCCCCGTAACCCTTGTCCTCGACGAAGCCGCGGACGATCATGTCGAGATCCTGCACAGGCATTCCCGCCCTGACGGCCCGGATGCCCCGGTCCTTGGCTTCGCGCACGATCCCGTAAATCTCCTTGATCTTCGCCTTCGGCTCGCCCAGCGGGACGGTGCAGGTCTCGTCGGAGCAGTAGCCGTCCACGAGGCACCCGAAATCGACGATCACTTCCTCACCGTCTTTGAGAACCTTGTCCGTGGGACGGGCATGGGGGAGGGCGGCCCTTGGGCCCGAAGCAACGATGGTCTCGAAGGACGGTTCATCGGCCCCGAGGCACCGCATCGCATAATCGAGCTCGTTCGCCACCTCTTTTTCGGTTCTCCCCGGCGCGATCTTCTCAAGGACCGCGGCAAAGGCCCTGGTCGCGATATCGACCGCCTTTCTCACTGCCAGTATCTCATCCGGGTCCTTGCACCGCCTTATCGCCTCTATGTCGTTGGAAAGAGGCACAAACTCTATGCCGGGGCCGGCCTCCTTCCACGTGTGGTACGTCTGGTACAGGGTGTGGTAGCTGTCGAAGCCGGTCCTGGTGATGCCGTACCTCTCGAAGAGGGTTCCGAGGAGATTGTCCTTACCCCTTGTTTCGAGGACCGTACAGCCTATTGCCACCTCCTGGGCATGGGTTATATACCTGCTGTCCGTAAGGACCAAGACATCGCCCTTCGTGACGAGTACCGTGCCCTCGGACCCTCGAAACCCCGTGAGATAGAATATGTTATCCATCCCCTTCAGGATGCACGAATCGAGTTCCTTTTCCTCTATTATCTCAAGCACTCTGCTTAATCGCTGCTCTTTCATCGAGTCTCTCTTCTATCTTCTTCAGGAGTCCGGAAAGAACTTTCAGCTTTCTTTTTTCAGGCGAGTCTTTGGAGAGCAGCAAGAGCCTGCTCCTGTACTGGTCGTTCCCGCGATCTTTCGACAGAAGCCTCTCGTACACTTCTCTGGCTTTTTCGAGGTGGCCCTGACGCACATAGATTTCGGCCAGCGTCGAGGAGAGTATAGTCAGTTTCTCTTTAGCCACCAGGGGAAGATCCCGCCTTGCCCGATGCTCGAGGGCTCGAATGCCTGTTTTGGCCAATAATATAGCACAAAAACCAACAGGGGTGAATAACGTTTGGGGGAAGATCACGCAGGGCCGAAGCGGCGAAGGAATAGTTTTCCCGGAAAATCTGTTGACTATGGGGCGGAGCAAGTATATAAGAAGCTAAATAGCGAAAAGAAAAGAACAGGGAGGGCGGAGATGTTCTCCAAGATCCTCGTGCCCGTCGACTTTTCCGAATACACATCCGATATCCTTATGCACGCAACGGAGATCGCCCGTCGGTTCGACTCGACCATCCACTTGCTCCACGTCATCCCCAACATGGACTATTTTGCGCCGTACGAGTCCTTCATGGCCGCGGAGAATGTGGTGGCCGTGCAAAAGGGCATAGAGGATGAAGTTCAGAGGGACCTGGAGAACCTTGCCAAGGGCATATCGGGCACTCCGGTGGTGAAGGCGGTACGGATGGGTGTCTCCTTTGTCCAGATTGTAGAGTACGTGAGGACCCAGGGCATAGAGCTCGTGGTCATGGCGACCCATGGGAGGGGCGGCCTCGAGCACATCATCATCGGGAGCGTGGCCGAGAAGGTGGTTCGCCGGTCACCCTGCCCCGTCCTTACTATCAGGCCTGTAAAGAAACAGATGAAGGACGCCCACCCTTAAACCCCATCTCGAATGCTGCTTCGCAGTGCTTCGGGAAGACCTCCGCCCTTCTGCGCCTTCTTCCCCCGCCCCATCGGGATCGCCGGGGTGAGGCCTTTGGGACTGTCTTTGAGTGCACAGCCGTCTCGTTGGAAGCCGGGTAGGCTCCGCGTGGCACGCCGCCGGCCCCTGTAAGCCTTTGCATCCGTTATCAGATGTAATACATGAGATGCTTGTCGATTACCCTCTCCACGCCCTTCGACTGCGCTTCCTTGCAGAGGTCCTCGAGGGTAACCGAGTCGAGGTAGGTCATGAGCCTGCGCGACGCCTCGAGCCATACATCACGCACCACACACTGGCTCATCCTGTCGCAGGCCTCTTCGGGGCTCTTTTTCGATCCGCTGCAATGGACGAGCTCGATGTTCCCTTCCGTGGCCCTCACGACATCGCCGACAGTGATCTGGTCGACCTTTCTTGCGAGATAGTAGCCGCCTGAAGGGCCCCTGATGCTCTCGATGATGCCCGCCCTTTTCAGCCTTTGGAAAATCTGCTCGATGTAGCGCGGGGAGATGGCCTGCCGCGAAGATATGTCTTTTACCTGGGTCGAGAGACCGGCCGAGTGGTACGCGATGTCGAAGAGCGCCCTCAGCCCGTACCTGCTCTGCGTAGAGATCTTCATTGCTCACAAATTTAGATTAGTGCACTTTTCTTGTCAAGTATATTGTCTATACCCCACTACGGGATGCAGAAGAGGAAAGGAGCCCGTGGAGGTCCCTGACGTGGCGGATTTGAACCACCTCCATCCCTGATGGGGTATCGGTCCCCGAAGGGCAGAAGACCTTTCCGATGCGAAGCCTCTCGCATTCCCGGAGCCGCAGATCCATGCTTACGACCCTCCTCACCTCTCCGGTGAGGCCTACCTCCCCGAAAAAGGCGGCCTCATCCCAGCTCACGTCCCGGTAGGCGGAGAGGACGGACGCGGCAACGGCGAGGTCGATGGCGGGCTCGACCACCCTGATCCCTCCCGTAACATTCACGTAGACGTCACGATCGAAAAAAGGCAGCCCCAAGGCCTTCTCCAGCACGGCTACAAGGACGGCGAGGCGGTTGACGTCGTATCCGATGGAGAGCTTCTTGGGGAAGGTGAAGCTCGTCTTCGGACATATGGCCTGGACCTCGATGATGAGGGGCCTCGACCCGGTGACGTGGGGAAAGAGGGTGCTTCCCGAGCCGGCCCTGCCGCGCTCGGAAAGAAAGAACAATGAAGGCTCCACGCTCGTCAGCCCCTCCTTCTTCATCTGGAAGAGGCCTATCTCGTCCACCGGGCCGTACCTGTTCTTTATGGCCCGGATCATCCTGTAAGGCATCATCCTGTCCCCCTCGAAGTAGAGGACCGTGTCCACCATGTGCTCCAGTATCTTGGGGCCGGCGATGTTGCCTTCCTTCGTTACGTGGCCGATGAGGATATGGGTGATCTCCCTCTCCTTCAGCTCCCTGATCAGTCTCGAGCTGACGTCCCTGATCTGACTCGCGCTCCCCGGGAGAAAAGCGAGCTTCGTATTGGAGATGGATTGAATGGAGTCTATGATGACGAGTCGGTAGCTTCCCTCTCTCACCGCGTCGAGGATATCGTCCAGCCGGCTCGTGGCCAGAAGCGAGAAGGCCGACTTCAGGCCGAGGCGCCTCTTCCTTCCCGCCAGCTGCTTCCGGGACTCTTCCCCGGACACGTAGAGAACGTCCATGCCGAGATCGACGAGGCGGGAGGCAATGGCAAAGGAGAGCGTCGTCTTGCCGATCCCCGGGTCTCCGCCAAGGAGCACTGACGAGCCCTTGGTGAGGCCGCCTCCCAGCACCCTGTCCATCTCCTCGATGCCGAGGATGATCCTCTCTTCCTCGAGGTCGTCATCCTCGATGACCACGGGCCGCTCACGCTCTCTGTCGGGCCTTTCTTCGCTCTCGATCTTGATTTCTCTGATGGTGTCCCAGCCGCCGCACCGCGGACACCGCCCCATCCACTTGAGGGTCTCGTGGCCGCACGTCTCGCACATGAACGTGGATTTGCTCTTGCCCATGTCTCTCTTGGACCTTTCAATCAATGGGGCTCAGCACCCCCTCCGGCAGCATAAGCCGCCGGAGCCTCCCCCCTCAGAGCCTCGCTTCCGCTCGGTACTGCCATTGGTTCAGCAACACAATTATGCTGGGGTACAGTGCAGCCATTAACTAATGGGGCTCAGCACCCCCTCTGCCGAGAGACGTTCGATTGGGCCCTCAGACAACGATTATACTCTCATCCACGTCGGAGAGCACCCTGTACCCGCCCTTCTCGAAGACCACCGTGTTCTCGATGCCGGTCGCCCCCTTGCGGGGAAAGACCATCTTCGGCTCGATGGCAAGGGTCATGCCCTCTTCCATGGGATAGTCGTGTCTCGGGGCGAGGAAAGGCAGCTCGCTCAATTCCACGCCGATGCCGTGGCCGAGAAAACTGACCTTGTGGTGCCCGTATCCCAGGTAGTATGCGCCGAAGCCCGCCTCGTTGGCAAGCTCGTTGGAATATCGAAAGAGCTCGGAGGCGGTAACGCCCGATGTTGCCCGGTCGAGGACCCGGTAGTGTATCTCCCTGCAGGTCTCATAGGCTCTCGCGAACTCTTCCGGCATGCGGCCGATGGCGTACATCCGCGTGAGGTCCATGTGGTAGCCGTGGTAGTTTACGCCGAAATCGATGAGGATGGGCTCGCCCCTGCGCATCTTCTTCATGCTTGCCCCAACCGGAAAGGCCGGCGAGAGGCCCAAGCCCCCCATGGGCGAATCGGCCTGGCTCACGATGCTCCCGGTGCGCCCGCTCAGGACGTGCCACGTATAGGGCTCGTAATTGAGGGAGCGCATGCGCAGGAGACCTTCGTGGCCCAGGGGCTTGGCAATCGCCTCAAGAATCCCCCCAAGCTCGATCTCGCGCATGCCTTCCTTGAGTAACTCCGGTATCTTCCCGTATACCTCCCTGGCGATGGCGGCCGCCTTTTCCATGACCCGGATCTCGAAGGGGGATTTCTTCTTTCTCACCGTCTTCGCCAGGGACGACGCGTTGACCAGCTCCGCTTCCCCCAGGTGCTCCTTGAAGGCGAGCACCATGTTGTACGGCATGACGTCGAGCTGCAGGCCGATCCTCTTCATCCCCCGCACGTAAGGCCGTATCTCTTCGCTTGATTTCAGGGGGACTACGTGCTCGAGGCGTGATTCTCTCTTGGCCCGGCCGAGCTCCCTTCTTATGAAGAGCACGGGTGCACCCCCGGTGGGAACAAAGAGGAATCCATCCTGGGTCGTGCCGGAAAAGTAGTAGTAGTCTATCTTGTAATGGAAAAAGGCCCCGTCAAGGCCGGCCTTCTCCATCAACGGCTTCAAATGGCCGATCCGGGTGTCTAACTCGTCTTTCGGGGTCAGGAGCATTCCGTGCACGACCTACTCATCTTTCCAGACGGCCTTCCTCTTTTCCATGAAGGCGGTAATTCCCTCCTTCGCGTCTTTTGTTGCCATGCAGCCGTGAAGGTAGAAGATCTCGGAGGCCTTGAGGGCCTGGGCAAAATCGAGGCTCAGCCCTGCCTTGATCGCCCTTTTGGTCCATATGCTTACAGGCCTGCTCTTGTTCAGGAGCTCCGCGAGGAACTTGTCTGCCCCTTCCCGGAAGCCCTCGGTGGGGATGACGGCATTGACGAGGCCTATACTCTCGGCCTCCTTGGCGCTTATCATCTTGCCCGTGAGAAGAAGCTCATACGTCTTCCTCAGGCCGATGATCTTGGGAAACCAGGCTGCGGCAACCGGGGGGAAGACGCCGACCGCGATCTCCGGCTGGCCGATCCGCGAACGCTCGGAAGCGATCACCATGTCGCAAAAGGCGATCACCTCGCACCCTCCCCCGAGGGCCACGCCGTTCACCTTTGCGACGATGGGGACATCGATCTCGATCATGCGCCGGAACATCTCGTGAAAGACCGAGATCATCTCATCCACCTTGTCCTCTGTGTGGTCCGCCACGTCGACGCCGCTCGAAAACGCCTTTTCCCCCGCGTGGTCGAAGAGAAGAAGCTGGATGGAGGCATCTTTCTTCACGTCCCCGAGGGCCCCGTTGATCTCCTTCATCATGGATATAGTAAGCCAGTTGAGCGGAGGCGTGTTGAGCGTGATGCTAGCGACTTTCTCTTTTTTCTCGTAAGTGATCGATTGAAAGGCCATGTGTCTCTCCCCTTAGTTTCAATGTATTGGGCCTTAAGGACTCATCGGAGCGAAGACTCCCTTGGTCCGGGTACGAGCCTTGCCGCCAACAAAAAAAGGGGGGCCGGGAGCCCCCCATGTGATGCAAATCCCTTACTTGCCCTGGGGCTTTCCGAGTACCTGCTCCATGAACTTCTCGTCCACCAAGGCGCCGCTTGCGATGAGCTGGCGGTTCTTGATGAAATCGATCGTGTCCGCGCCCGTGATCTTCTTCGTGTTGAAGGCGCCGAAGCCGAGGAAGGCCTCGCCCATCATGTTCGTAGCGAGCCAGTATCTGTGGTCGTTCTTCATGGTATCCCAGAAGAACTTCTTCTTCTGCCTGATGCCGTCGATGGACTTCATGAGGCAGCCGGGGAAGAGGTTCGCAAAGATCCAGGCTATCCGGTTGACCTCTGCGTCCAAGAGGGAGAAGTCGAAGTCGTTGTTCTTCAGCTTGTCGTTCACCCAGGCCCTTGCCTGC
>Ga0187782_10003347_pt1 | contig 11933 bp, 12 predicted proteins | sample 0715_SJ02_MP15_2_FD_132454 | JGI IMG/M metagenome (GOLD analysis project Ga0187782, IMG submission 132454) | Tropical peat soil microbial communities from peatlands in Department of Meta, Colombia - 0715_SJ02_MP15_20_MG | ecosystem: Environmental > Terrestrial > Soil > Wetlands > Peat | place...
AGACTCGCTCTCGGCGGGGGGTCAGCCTTGGCCGGGCAGGACTTCACCTGCGGGTCGCTTCGTGAGGTTTCCGTTGTTCGACCGCTTCCTCCTCACCCAGGCTTCGCCTGACGCACTTTCAACAGGCTCTAAGGAAAAACGCTTAGCTTCGTAACGTATTGAGCGGGAGAAGGGATTCGAACCCTCGACGTCCACCTTGGCAAGCGGATTTCAGTCCCCGAACTCATTCACGAATCTGAGCAAAGACAAGGACATACCGTTGCAGGGTGTCTCGGGTCGTCCAGCCTCGTCGCGCTCAGAGGGTGATCGAAGTGGTGATTCGCATGCCTCATTCCCGACCCCTCGCAAGGTGGACTCCCTGCCCTTTTTTCAGCCAAAATCCGTGCGGTTTCGGGATATCACCTTAGTTGGGTGGCAACCACTCTTGTTTTCGCGGCGATTCGTCGACGCGGGTACCACTCTATGGAATTGGCGGCAGCGGAGACGACGATCGGAGGTCTCGCCGTCACGGCGCACAGCTCCGACACCGGAGCGCCCTCGTGCGCGACAGACGTTCGGGTGCATCAAGCAATCGCGGGCAGCCGGCGCGCTCGACGTGCAGTCGCTCAGGCGATGGGCAGCACCCGTACGCGCGACGCGTAGAGCTCCACGGTCACGAGGGCACCGGAACGCGAGCACGGCGGCCTGCTCGGTGAGTACGCGCACGACCAAGTCGACGATGGCGTCGGGCAAGATGTTCTGAGCTCGCACCTGGATGACGCTCGGACCGTTTGCCCGCGTCAACGCGAGCAATGCTCCGAAGTCGAGGTCGTGCGTGAACACGATGTAGCCATGCTCCCTGGCGTAGCGCAGCAGCTCGTCGTCGGAGGCGCGTGGGTCGCCAACCGTGCTCCAGTGCACGGCCTCGATACCCTTGGTCCCGAGCGTCGCCGTCCACGCGGGGGATAGGTTGACGTCGACGAGGACCTTGATCACGGGCTCAGTGGAAGCTCGACTTCTTCCGCACGCCACGCGGCGTACGAGAGCGCCGCTCGGATGTCGTCAGGCTCGAGGTAGGGGTAGGCGGTCAGAATGTCCTCCGCGCTCTTGCCCGCCGCCAGCAGCCCCAGGATCGTGCCCACCGTCATCCGCAGCCCGCGGATGCAGGGGCGCCCGCCCATGACCCTCGGATCATGCGTGATTCTCGCCAGGGGGTCCATCGGCTGGAGCCTACCATGCGGCATCGGCTCGGCGCGAGGCTGCATGGTCCTCCCTGCGCGCCGAAGGCGACCTCCAGGACGCGCATCGGCGTCGCCTTCCAAAATCGCGACCAGTCCTGGAACTTGCGCTTCGACTTCATCCCGGCCCGCATGGGCGAGACCACGATCCAGCTGCGCCCCTTCGACGCCAAGCCCGAGGAGGGCGCGGCCGAACCGGAGCCCGCGCCCGAGCCGGCACCCCGCTCGCGAGGAAGCGACGGCACCCGCGCACGCAAGTAACGCGCAATGCGGCGGCCGGTCGATCATCCCGACCGGCCGCCCCGCGCCTTGGAGGTCGGAATGCTTGAAGCGGTTTATATTAAATTCAGGCCGATGAAGGACCCGCATGCCGTCGCGCTCGACCGCCGGGGCGGACAAAAGGGCGGGCCTTCGGGCGGACGCGCTCGAGCCAAGGCTCTCTCTGCACGCCGTCGCGCCGAGATCGCCCGCGCGGCAGCGAGAGCGCGCTGGGGCGCGCTTCCCGAACGCCTTCGCCCCCTTTTCCCCGGATATCACTTCGAGGACATCACGCTCCCCGACCAGATTGATCTCGTGATGCTGCACGTGCTCACGCGAGGAGGCGAAGAGGACAGGCGGTGGCTCGTCGGTCGCTTTGGCGACGCGACCATTCGCCGCTGGATCCTTCGACGCCGCGGCCGCGGCCTCATGGTTCGACACATGACGCCCCGGGTGACCGAACGAACCGCTCGCCGTTGGCAGGCCCGCGACGAGTACGCCCTGATCTGGGAGAATCGGTGACCGAGCCGCGGCTCGGCGCGGTACTGCGCTGTCGAGCAGCACGCCGTGCTTGTCGCCTCCGCCCCGCTTGTGCAGCGCTGGAGCGCATACCTCGCGGGCGGGATGGGGCTGGCGCTGCAACTCGGGCACAGACGAGCGGCCGCCAATCGTCAAGGGGCGCGACAACGCTGCTCGCCGGGCGAGTGATGACGCCACAGCGGTCGACGCCCTGCGGTCCTCAAGGCACCCCCAGGACCCACTGCACGGAGAGAATCGCGGTCGGATCGAGCCCCGCCTCGGGGCTGCCTCCGGTCAGCGCGCTGAACGGCACCTGGATCGTCCCCCCATCTTGCTGCGTGATCACGTAGTGCGGCGGCGTGCATTGAGCCGCACCCGCCGTGCAGCTTCCGCGGTTCGAGTCTTGCGACGCTGTGGTGCCTTCCGTGTCCTCGATCAGGAGCACAAGTCCGCACCCGCCGAGGTCCCCGCTCAAGGTGAACTCGATGCCCTCGTACGCCGACGCGTTCGCGCAGCTCGTCTGCTCGAATACGAGGCCCACCTCCGCGAAGGCCTCGGCGACGTCCGGCAAGGTCGTCGCGACGCCGATGGCCCCGCTACTGGGGATAAAGGACAAGGTCGGGGCCGATCCCGACGCAGCCGTGAACGTTTGCCATAAATCCGGCGACGAGCCGAACACAATGGCTCCGCTGCTTCCGGAAGACGAGAACGTGGAGGGAGGTTCCGTGATCGCGGCGCTCGTGATGTCGATCGACGTGCAGGGCGAGGTGCCCGTGGCGGGGGACCCCGTTCCGTAGAATGTGACGTCGGAGATTGTGAAATTCGCCGAACAGGCCACCGGCGGAGCCCCATCGGACGGGGCGCCGTCCGGCAGACTCCCTTCGGCGCCGCCGGGCGCGGCGTCCTGCGGCCCACCGCTGGGCAGGCCATTGGGACCCGAGCTGAGGACCGACCCGTCGGGGGTCAAAACGCCAGCGTCGATGAGAATCGGGTCGTCGGCGACGGCGGCGCTCACGACACAAACCGGATTCGTGCCTCCGGTCTGCACCGCAACGCTCAAGCAGGCCTCGCCTCCCGCGTTGGCCCCCGGGCAGTCCTGCGCCGTCATGCATGGCGCGCGGCACTGACCGTCCGACCCGCACACTTCGGACGAGACGCAGGTTCCGCCCTCGTCGCAGCCGCTCTCGACCGGGAGCTGACAGACGTTGTACTGCGGAGTGGCCGGCACGCATCGCTCGCCGGCGGGACAGTCGCCCGAGTTCACGCAAGCGTTGTGACAGCGCGAAAACACGCAGACGAGGGGCGAATTGCAATCGCTGTTGAGCGAACAACTCGCAGAAAGCGCCCCCGGAGCGCTGCTGTGGCAGCCCGCGATGACGACCACCGCAACGGCGGTCGGTGCCGAGAAACGCCGCACATAGAATCGGAACAGACGCTGCACCATGCATGACTCCTTGCCGATCCGCGCAAGGCTACTGGCAGCTGACGGCGATGATTTGGGCCTGCTGGGGGCCGTTGCTTCCAATATAAAGCGTCAAGACCATGCTACCGTTGTAGTTGGTTATCGATATTTCAGTCTGCGAGCCGTTGGGGCTGAGCACGTTGACAGGGCCCGTCACGTGACTGCCGTCGGCGGTTACGTAGGCAAAGCTCAGCCCCGCAGGATAGTCAATGGCGACGCCCACGCCCCCCGCGCCGCCAGTTCCGACGTTGTCACTGACGGCAATAATCGATGGAACACCTCCGACACCTAACCCGTTCGGGAGGGACGCTTCGTTCAAGGTCATTGTTGGAAACGCGCCGCCGTCGCTGACAATCCCGGACGACGAAGTGGGAATGAATTCGACGAGTGTCGATGATATTTCGCTGAACACCGTGACGAAACCCTGCGACGTGCCCGCTATCGCGAGGCCAGGCTCACCAACGTCGCCCGCCTTAGTATTGGCGAGATAGATGGAGCTTCCCACCTGAGCGCCTTCGAGGTTGAGGATGGTGAGTCCGGGATAAAGGTTTGCGGACGATAAGTTGCTGATGAAGGGCACGCCCACCACGTTGCCCGAGATGCCGACCGAAGGCTCCGTAATGGTGGATCCACCACCGGCCTGGTCCGTGGGCACGGCAGAGACCCCAAGCCCTCCGACTACGAGTGCGCCATCCGCGCTGTACTCGGAGATACCAATTGTCCATATATAGTTAATCCCACTTGCATACGTGACAACGAACGAGTTGGTGGCGTTCGACCAGACCACCTGTGCCTGCTCGTTGCCATTTGTTGTCACAATCTGGTCACGTTCGACTTGCAGCCCCACCCCTCCGCCCAAGGCGACACCCGCGTCCGAGGAAGGCGTCAGGAACTCAGCGTAAAGGTCGCCGGTGCCGTAGCCCCCTCGGTGGAGAACGGCGATCTCCCCCGTCGGAGCGATCGCCGCGCTAAGGATGGTGACGTCGACGCCGCTGCTGCCGAGATCGATGAGAGGTTGCACGGGCCCCAGGCTCGCGCCGCTCGCGGGATCGAATGCCTGTGCCCAGATCGACCCGAAGCCGCCGGGACCCCCGCCGTCGCCAAATACCTCGGGACCGTTGTACGCGCTGAGAATGACCAGCGCGTTGTTCGTGCGCGCTCCCACTGCGCTGTTGAAATTGGGGTTGGTGTCACCCTGCCCGGCGAACCCGATCGTGCAGTTGGTCGCGGTCGACGTGCTGCTGCTCGTGCTCGTGCTGCTCGAGCCGCTTCCGCTGGAGCTGGAGTTCGAGGAGCTGGAACCCGACGAGCTGGATCCGCCGTCCACCGAAGGGGCCGGGGCGTAATTCAGAGACCCGTCGCCTCCAGCGGCACCGTCAGGCGAAACGCTCGCGTCGGGGCTGCCGTTCGAGTTCGATGCGGCAGGCGCGCACGCCGCGACGAAGCCCAGGAGCCCAAAAGCCAATCGACGAATTTGATATGAGCGCATTTCAGTCCTCAGTCCTCGAGAGGCCCACGAGCGGGCAGTTTTGATGTAGATGGAACGATTCCTGTTTAGGGACGCGAATCTCTGCTGCGCCGATCGACGAGCCTCCCGGAGAGCCAGGGCCCATAAAGAACTCGCAAGTTCCCGGAGGACCTCCGGGCCTCCACGCCCCGACAAAGTCAAGCGAGCTCACGCGTAGTCCCGATGTCACGTAGTGGTCAATGGACACCTTCGCAGTTCCTTGCCCTTGGCGAAGGCGTGAATCATTTCGACTTCTTCATAAGTGTCCAGTTGCCGCTTTCCGTCTTGTTGGATCGTAAGTCGGATCGTTCGAATCCTCTGTACGAGCCATTGCCGTAGGTCCAGCGGCGTCGAGCAGCCGCAGCTCGGTGTCACTCACCACCAGCTAGGGCTCGAGAACCCACTGGATGGAGATGATATCATCGGGATCGACCGTACCTGCAGGAACGCCGCCAGACACCTCGGCGAAGGGGATGTTGACCGTTCCCAGTTGGCTCAGTGCATACGACGGCGCAGCACAGTTGGCGCCCTCGGCGCACGTTCCGCGGGGTGAGTTGGCTGGGGGGGTCCTTTCGGAGTCGGCAACCTGGAATTGGAGCGAACACCCGCCAAGATTGCCCGTCACGGCGAAGGTGATACCGCTGTACGCCGACGCGTTGTCACAGGTGGTCGACGCCGTGGCCCCGCTGGCGAAGTAAAGTCCGCCCAGCCCAAAAACCAAGCCGCCCTCGGCCGAAGCCGTGAGCGTGGCAGAAAGGGTGAGTGCGCCGTTGCTCGGTGACAGCGACAAAGTCGGGACCGCCTGGCCGGCCGACTCATTGGTATAGGTCGTCCATGTGTAGGGTTGCGTACCGTAAACGATCGCACCCGCAGTTTCCTGGACCGTCGTGCTGGTGATGGCGGCGCCCGTCGGCATAACGGAGGGACAGAGCGGCGATGCGGCGTCTGCCGCGCCACTCGCTCCATAGAAAGCGACGTTCTCAATCACGATGTCAGCCGAACACCCGCTCGACATCCCGCTCTCCGATTGACCCCCGTCGAAAGCGCCGGCGTCTTCACCCAATGCGCTGCTGCTCGTGCTAGCCGAGCTGCTTTCACTGGAGCTGGAAGAGGAACTCGAGCTCGATCCGCCGTCCACCGAAGGGGCCGGGGCGTAATTCAGAGACCCGTCGCCTCCAGCGGCACCGTCAGGCGAAACGCTCGCGTCGGCGCTGCCGTTCGAGTTCGATGCGGCAGGCGCGCACGCCGCGACCAAGCCCAGGAGCCCAAAAGCCAATCGACGAAATTGATAGGAGCGCATTTCAGTCCTCAGTCCTCGAGAGGCCCACGCGGGGCCGCTTTCATGTGAATGGAACGATCTCCCATTGAGGGGAGACGAATCTCCGCCGTGCCGATCGATCGAGCCTACGCGGTCCTCCGACGGAGACTCCGGGGCGACGACGCGGCCCTATTCAAGAAAGCATCACGATGGGACGAATCACGATTCAGCATGATCTCAGCTCCTGCCCGCCGATGGATCGGCGAACCGCCGTCGCTTGGCTCCCCGCGGACGTCCGCCATGAGCCGCACCGTCGGTTACTCAAAAGAAAAGGGCTTTGCCATCATGGAAAACCCTTGACCGTGACGCGGGAGCTAGACGCAAGGGACGGACCAATCCGTGCTGACGGCCAGACGGCAACGATTCCGGTGGCCTGGCGGGGCCGCCCATCTGCGAATCGACGACGCTTCGTCGTCGCATGACGACACGTCGTCAATCGCCACGTGAGATATCTACTCCGGTCTCACGGGCTTGCTCCTGGGTAGGGACCGGGGCCAGGCTGCGTGCGGTCACCGGTATGGTATGAAACAAGGCTGCCGTGCGCCCCTCGTCGCAAATGCGAGACATCGCTTCCGAGCTCGCCGTGTGGAAGCCCGAACGGCCTGCGGCACGCACCTGGTTCGCCTCCGAGTTCTGCGCGCTCGTCGGCGCGACGTTTGCGGGCGTGTATCGGCCCACCGCCACAGAGAGCGGCTGGACTCTCGAGTACATGCACGCGGGCGGGCGCACACCCGAGTTGCACGTCGATGCCTTTCGACGGTACGTGAAGACCTTTCCGTCTTCCAATCACTTCCTGTCGTACAAGCCCTACTCCGTCGACGCCGAGGACCGCAATCGCCCGCTTCGCTTGTGCGACTTTGCGCCCCCCATCGTCAAGCAGCACCATGCGCCGACTCTTCGTGCTGCGGGTGCGCCCGGCCACGATCAGCTGCGCGTGCTTCTGTGCGACGGCCCGCGGCTTCTCAGTTGGGTGGGAGCCACCCGAGCCGAGCCCTTCACCCCGAGGGAGGTCTCCATGCTTCGATATTTCGTCGGTCCGCTGCACCGGCGGCTTCGGCTCGAGGAGCACGTCAGCGCGACGTGGCCTGCAGTACGGGCGCTCGAGGTCGCTCTCGATGCGCTGCCGCGCGCGGCGCTTGTGCTCGGTCCGACCAACACGGTCGAAATCGTCAATCGGCATGCGAGGGTCTTGCTCGAACGAGACGGTCGGGCGGTCGTCGAATCGATCCGGCGGAGTCAGCGGCGACCTTCGGAGGGAGCCTTCGAAGTGACACCTTTGACCCTGGCGGGACACCCTCCCTACGTGCTCGCGATCGCCAAGCCGCGGCCGCCGATCCTCACGAACGTCATTGCCGTCGCGCAAGCCGAGTGGCGCCTGACCATGCGCCAGACGCGTGTGCTCGAACTGATGGGGAGCGGAGCCTCGAACCGGGAGATCGCTCAGCGCTTGGCCTGCGCCGAGGTCACCGTGGAAAATCACATCACGGGGCTCTACCGGCGCTCCGGGACGCGCTCGCGCGCAGAGCTGTTCGTGCGCATGTTCACGCTCGGCAAACGATAGCGGGGCGCGGATTCGCGTCGAACTAGGCGCGCGCAGGTCGCAACGAGAGCTGGTCGCGAGATCCGTCGATCACCTGATCGATCTCGTGGAGGTGTGCGCGCCGAAGGTACGTGCGCGTCTTCCCGTCGTCGCACCTGCCCTTGACGAGGTCCAGCCGCGCCACGCCGCCGCGGCAGACCTCCGGGGCCGAGAACGGGTTCGTCAGATTGCCGAGCGAGTAATACACCGGCACGACGCGCGCGCTGTCGCGCCGCGTCCGATAATACTCGACGGGTTGCAAGACGTGCGGATGGTGACCGACAATCGCGTCTACCCCCAGCTCCGCGACGCGATGCGCGAGCTCGAGCTGTTCGGGTCGTGGATAGAACTCGTACTCCATTCCCCAGTGCAGCTGCGCGATCACGAAATCGACTCCTTCGCGCCGGCAGTGACGAATCTGCGTTTCCAGTAGGGAAAAGTCGACGCGATCGGGCGGCGCGTTGAGCGGCAAGCGATTCACGATCCCGGGCCGATGGCGCGGAGGCCGGCGGCCGTTGAGTCCGAAGCAGTACGAAACGAGCCCGAGTCGAAGCCCGTTCCGGTCGAGGATCGTCGCGCGCGTCGCATCCTCTTCGGATTCGTTGATGCCATGGAATGCGATCCCTCGAGCACGCAGCGCGTGGATCGTGGACGCGACTCCCTCTTCTCCGAAGTCGAGGCTATGGTTGCACGCCGCAGCAACGAATCCGTACTTCCGGGTGCCAAAGCCGGTGACGACACGAAACGGCTCCTCCGCCAGGACGAGAGCAGGGCCACTCGTCATCGTGAATTCCATGGGGGAGTCTGGCGCGGGGCAGACGACGCATTCGAGGTTCGCCATCGCGATGTCCGCGCCGAATATCAGCTCGGCGACATCCTGGTAGAGCGACCCATCTGAACGCGCGAGGTAAGGATGGCTCATCAGGTCGCCGACCGCGGACACGCTCAGCTCGCATTCGACGTCAAAGCGTTCCGGAAGGGACAATGCCTCGGCGTCCTGGTCACGAAAGAACGCCTCCAACCCGGAGCCGCGTGCCGCCCGCCGAATTGGACGGCCCGACTTGTGCAACCAGTAAACCTTGTCGAGAAACCGCATCGTCTCGAGATCGCCACTGGCACGCGCCGGGTAGCGCCACCGGCCCGTGCATTTGAAGAACGTCGCGACGACGTCGATCGCGAGGGCCTCGTGAGGCCCAAGACGAAAGACGTCACGAGGCGAGTGAGGGAATCGTCCCCGCGTGTTCATGCGCATCCGACGCAATCGATCGTGAACTCCTCGAGCAGTCGATTGAACGCGTCGGCGGCCTCCCACTGGACCGCGTGTCCGCAGTGCGGCACTTCCTCGATTCGATGACGCCACAAGGTCGGCGGCTGCAGCGCGTCGAAGTACGAGCGATTCACGATGGCATCGTGCATCCCGAGCACGATGGCGAGCGGTTTGTGCAACTCGCGGATGACGCGCACCTCGTCCAGCCAGTGGCCGTCCTGCACGCTCCGGCCCAGCAGTGGCCGCGCCCGTCTGTCGGTCCGTCGAAAGTCGTCGACGTAGGATTCGGGAACCGGGTACCCCGGGGAGAAAAAAAGCGAAAGCAGCTCGCGTACCTCACTGTCGCGCGAATCGGCGCGAAAGGCGGACGCCAGTGCGGGATGCGAAGTCATGGCCTTCGGAAAGTCGGCACTCGACGCCATGGGGGCCGCGCCGACGAGGAAAAAACCGGCCGCGTGTTTGAGTCGCGGCGCCGCCTCCAGAACGACGTGTCCTCCAAGGCTCCAGCCCACGAACGCAGCGTTGGCCGCGTCGAATTCGCGGGCGACGTTCACCAGCGCGTCGGCATAGCCCGGCAAGCAGTACGTCGCGTCGGGGTCCGAGGCCTGCAGCGATTCGCCGTGTCCCGGGAGATCGAATGCGATGAGGCGAAACCGGCCGGCCAGAGGGCTCGCAAATTGGCGCTCGAAACACCCGCTGGAGCACGAATTGCCGTGGCAGAGAACGATCGACGGCCCCTTGCCCACACTGCGCTTGACGGCGAGGGACTGAGGACCGAGACGCACAAGCCGGCTCATCGCGCGAGGACGATAGTACGCGACACCGCGCGCCGAAATCGCAATGACTTCATGGCGTCGATCGTTCGGGGGTTGGAGTTTTTCGGCGGCGTGCCCAAGGTGCTCGTCCCCTGACCAGCTGCGCAGCGCCGTGACGGGCCCCGATCGCTACGACCCGGACACCAACGCGTCGCTTCTCGAGCTCGCCCAGCATTACGAGACGGCCATCATCCCGCTTCGAGCGGATCCGGCTCCGTGGCCACGTCTTCGAAGCCGCCCTCGTGCGCAATCGCCTCGAGGCCGAACAGTCGCGCAGCCGCGCGATGAAGCTCACCCACGTACTCGACCATCGAGACCCGCGCATCTTCGTCGGACCGGAGATTCGCGGCCCAGTCGTCCAGGGCAAGCGACAACACCTTCTCGATCTCCTCGCGCCGGCCCACGAGCCAGGCGCGACCCAGCTCGCTCGTCCCCCGCTGCTCCAGCCGCGCAAGAACCGCGCAAAGCCGCTCCGCGTGCTGCATCGGCTCCTGCAGCCGCGCCGGAACCTGCCGTCCAAAGACGCTGCTCACGATCACCACCGCCCTTCGAGGCCAAGGCCCACCCGGTGGGCGTCGACGCGCGCCGTCACTCGCGCCGGCGCCCGCGGCCAGAAAAACCATGTCCCGAGCCCCGCCGCTCCGAGCACGCCTGCGCCCACGTAGCTGCCGATCGACGCCCACTCCTCGCGGTGCTCGACCGACACGTCGTAGCTAACGTGCTGGCACGGGATGCTCGTGGGCATCCCCGCGGCGCACCCCTCACCGCCTTCAATCGCGGCCGCCTTGCCCGACGCGGCGAGCCCAAACCCGACGCCGAATCCCACCCCCACGAGCGCCGCGCCGCCCAAGCTCAGGGCTGTCGCGATCTTCTCCGCCGGGGGGCCGGGCGAAGCCGGCAGCGGCTCCTCCGGCGACTCGAGCATCGTCGGAGCCGACGACGCGGCGGGGGCCGGTGCTGCCGCCGGGTCGTCCACGAGCATGCGCATCGTAAGCGTCGCCCCTGCGGCCGCGGTCACGTGCTCGGCTTCGCTGCGCCCCGCCGAAACCACCGCGATCTCGTGATCCCCGGCCACCACTTCGTGGCCGGGTGATGTACGGCCTATCGGGTGCCAAGCCCTCAGGCGACGCGGCGGTCCGGATCGCACCGTGGCGGTCCGCGGAGCCCGGCGGGCGCTGCTCGAGTATTCCTGCCGCCGCCCTCCCCAAGATCCGCCGCGGCAACGGCAACGGGCAAGGGCACCGCGCGATTTTTTCGTTTGGCACGAAACGACCACCCCCCTCGAAGCGATGAATCGTGCGGAATGGCACCCGCTTCCTCCGAGACCCAGCTTCGACGCACCGCCGCGCTCGATTGCCCAGGTTGTCGCCGATCGGAAGATCGTCGGGATCATGCTCAACCCCTGCCGACGCCGAGACAGTTGGCCCGCAGAATGCCGACACGAGAGCGAATCGTTGCAGTGACGGTGGATCCTGGCCCCCATGGTCACTTGAACATGGCGCGAGGGAGCGTCAGTCGACATGGCCTCTGACATCGCTTTTGCCGAAGCGCCGACCGTAGCTCTGCAGACTCATGTTCTGGGCCTGCGCGGGGGCCGCATCGAGGTCGTCGGTGAAACCGCCAGTGTCGCCGTTGGCGCCGAGCCTTTGCTCATCGGGCGTTCCAAGCGCTGCGCGCTTGTTCTCGACGATCCGGCCGTGACCAAGATGCACTTGGAAGTGCGAGCGACTCCGCGAGGCGTTCGCGTGGTCGATCTCAACTCGACCAATGGCACGTTCATCGGCGACGCGGCGCTTGGCGAGGTGTATCTGAACCGCCCCTGCACATTTCGCTGCGGCGCGAAGCACCTGCGTTTCGTTCCAGAGCCCGTGCGCGAAGTTCAGATCACGGCGCCGGAGCGATTCGGGGGCCTGTTCGGCAGGGCGCCCGAAATGACCCAGCTCTTTGCCAAGCTGCAGCGCTACGCACCCCGTTCGATGTCGATGCTCATC
>Ga0187782_10003348_pt1 | contig 11932 bp, 10 predicted proteins | sample 0715_SJ02_MP15_2_FD_132454 | JGI IMG/M metagenome (GOLD analysis project Ga0187782, IMG submission 132454) | Tropical peat soil microbial communities from peatlands in Department of Meta, Colombia - 0715_SJ02_MP15_20_MG | ecosystem: Environmental > Terrestrial > Soil > Wetlands > Peat | place...
GATCGCTGCAACCCATGCGCGTTACCGCATCGATCAGGCGATCCGGTTTTTTGCAGGCTTGATGTGCGTGTCTTTTGTGGCGTTAATTTTGGCAAGTTATGGATATTGAACTGTAACGCCGGCATCTTGCCGGCTGAGCCGCCAAGGATGACGGTGCTATTTAAGAGAACCTGGTGTCGCTGCTGAGCAAACTCGAGGAAACCATGCTCTGCCTGAAAGCTGGGCGGGTAACCCTGCCCTACCCTGCACAGCCGGCTCCGGCGCCTGAGCAATTTCGCGGCCGCCCGATCTTCGATGCTTCCAAGTGCATCGGCTGTGCTGGATGCGCGAACAACTGTCCGGCGAGGGAAATTCTCGTTTTCGATGTCTGCCAGGAGATTCGCATCCTGAAGTACCTCGGACGCCGCTGCACTTATTGCGGGCGCTGCGCCGAGGTTTGCCCGGAAAAAGCCATCACCATGAGCCACGACTTTGAAACCGCTACCAGCCACGACAGTGATTTAGGACAACGCCTGGAGCTTTTCATGAGCACCTGCCAGCGTTGTGGACGCTGTTTCAAACCTGCATCTGTTCTCGAAGAACTCAAGATGAAAGGTTATCGCTTTGACGATTTGCAGAACGAGCGCTGGATTTTCCGCGCGCAGGCACGACTGGAAGGCGATCCGGTAGTTGACGATATCGCGATTGAATTGGACTAAGTCATGTTGAAAAACCTTTGCCAGAAAATGTTCGGCCGCTCGCTGTGGGTCTATCACGCCAACAGCGGCGGCTGCAACGGCTGCGATATCGAGGTGCTCAACGCGCTCACGCCCTACTACGACGCCGAGCGCTTCGGCATCAAGCTGGTGGGTTCGCCGCGCCACGCCGATGTCATGCTATGCCAGGGGCCGGCGATGCGTTCAACGGCACAAGCACTCAAGCGCGCTTATGAAGCCATGCCGGCTCCCAAACTCGTTTTCGCCATCGGCTCGTGCGCCTGCGGCGGCGGAGTGTGGTTCGACAGCTACACGGTCATTGGACCCGTCGAGAAGGTCATTCCGGTGAACTACTACATTCCAGGATGCCCGCCGCGTCCGGAAGGGATTATTTATGGCGCAGCAGTCGCACTTGGGATTGTCGACAAGAAAATTGCGCCCCTCGAATTCAAAGAACTGGAGTTGCCCATTCCGCGTTACCATCCCGACCAGTTGCATGGGAAGAGCGAGCTGGTGGTTTACCAGAAAGCTGAGAAGCTCTGATCAAACGCCGACTGAGTAGCAAGTCAATCCTGAAGTATCGCCCGAGGCGCAGTGTGCCCTATCTACGAATAAGAATGCCGGGAACTCGGGCAACAGTTCCCGGCCATTTTCAAGTGATTCGGCTAATCTGCTGACACAAACATCTTTCCGCTTTCCTGAATTACCTTCGGGTGACTTTCTTCCGCATCCACCACCGCCAAAGCAGTAATGTTTACGATGTCCTCCACCTCAGCGCCGCGTGCCAGCACATAGGCAGGCTTGCTCAGACCCATTACAATCGGCCCGATGGCTTCGGCTTCACCAACTCGCATCAGCAGCTTATATGCGGTATTGGCGGAATCCAGGTCAGGGAAGATCAGCACATTGGCGCTGCCTTTGAGCGTGGAGAATGGATAATCGCGCTCCAAGATTTCGGGCACCAGCGCTGTGTCCGCCATCACTTCTCCGTCGATAACAAGCGAAGGATCGCGCTGTTTCACCAATTCGGTGGCACGACGAACTTTTTCGCACAATGGATGATTCGTGCTGCCGAAATTGGAGAAAGACAACATGGCAACCCGCGGCGTGACGTCGAAACGCCGGGCCGCATCCGCAGCGCAGAGCGCGATCTCCGCCAGATCTTCGGCGGTCGGCTCGATGTTCACCGTGCAGTCGGCCAGGAAAAGCAGATCGCCCTTTCGGGTGATCAGTACATATAGTCCCGAGACCTTATGCACGCCTTCACGTACCTTAATGATTTGCAGCGCCGGCCGAATAGTGTCGGGATAGTGCTGTGTCACGCCCGAGACTAATGCGTCGGCGTCGCCCATGTGGACCATCAGAGAGCCAAAGATATTGCGGTTGTCGATCAATTCGCGTGCCTCGGTAAGGGTTACGCCCCGGCGCTGACGCAGCCAGTAAAACTCCTGCGTATAGACCTCTCGCCAGGCGGAGTTCTTCGGATCCACAACATCCATTTCGTTGAGCGGAACGCCGAGTTCTGACGCCCTCGCCCGAATGGTGGTCTCATTACCCAGCAAAATGGGCCGGGCAACTTTATCTTCCACTAGAATGTGCGAAGCGCGGAGCACTTTGTCATTGTCGCCTTCCGGGAAGACCACCCGCTTCGGCTTGGTTTGCGCCTTGTGAATGACCACACGCATGACTTCGTGTGCCTTGCCGAGGCGCTTCTCCAGTTGTTCGCGGTATTCCTGGATGTCCACGGGCTCCAGCGCCACCCCCGTATCCATCGCTGCTTTCGCTACCGCCGAGGCCTCCCACACCAGCACGCGAGGATCGAATGGAGTGGGGATGATGTAATCCGCTCCAAACGCGAAGCGCTGGACGCCGTATGCGCGGCACACCGAGTCCGGCACATCTTCCTTGGCGAGAGCTGCGAGCGCATGCGAAGCCGCCAGCTTCATTTCCTCGTTGATAGCCGTGGCGTGCACATCAAGCGCGCCGCGGAAAATGAAGGGGAAACCCAGGACGTTGTTGACCTGATTCGGATAATCGGAACGGCCGGTGGCCATGAGAATGTCCTTGCGGGCGGCGCGCGCGTCGTCCCAAGTAATCTCTGGGTCCGGATTGGCCATGGCGAATACAATAGGCTTCGGCGCCATGCTGCGGATCATATCCTGCGTAAATGCGCCTTTCACCGAAAGCCCGACCAATACATCTGCTCCTTCAACGATTTGTGCCAAAGTACGCAGATTTGTTTTCTGCGCAAAACGCTGTTTGTAAGGATTCATTCCTTCCGTGCGCCCGTCGTAAACCAGACCCTTCGTATCGACCAGGAAAATGTTTTCCCTCTTTACCCCTAAGCGAATGTAATGCTCGGCGGAAGCGATGCCGGAAGCTCCGGCTCCGTTGAAGACGACTCTAACTTTGCCGATGTCCTTGCCCACGATTTCCAAAGCATTGATCAGCGCGGCGCCAGTAATAATGGCGGTACCATGCTGATCGTCGTGGAAAACCGGGATTTTCATCGTCTTCTTTAACGTTTCTTCGATGTAGAAGCACTCCGGCGCCTTGATGTCCTCCAGATTGATGCCCCCGAATGTAAGTTCCAGCAACTGGCAAACTTTAATGACATCATCCGGGTTGTGGCTGTTGACTTCGATATCAAAAACGTTGACACCGGCAAAGCGCTTGAACAGCACAGCCTTGCCCTCCATGACCGGTTTGCCGGCCAGAGCACCGATGTCACCCAGTCCCAGTACCGCGGTACCGTTGGTGACGACCGCGACCAAGTTGCCGCGCCCGGTGTACTTGAATGCGTCATGAGCGTTGTCCTTGATCAGGAGGCAGGGCTCAGCGACGCCGGGAGTATAGGCCATGCTCAGGTCGCGTTGCGTCCGGCAGGGCTTGGTGGGCGTGACCTCAATTTTTCCAGGCTTGGGTAATGCGTGATAATCCAATGCTTCCTTTTTTGAAATTGCCATAATTCCTCCTTTAATAAGAACGTAGCGCCGACCTCTTCGCCGGGTCGTCCCCGCAAGTACGAAAATCGTTTATTGTTTCTCGATCACTTGCCTGATCCGATCGAACGCCCAATCGATCTCCTCGCGCTTGATGATTAGTGGCGGCGCGATACGGATCACTTTGTCGTGCGTCTCCTTACAGAGAATTCCTTCTTCCTTTAGCGCTTCACAGTAAGGTCGGGCCGGGCTGTGCATTTCAATCCCGATCCACAAGCCCACACCGCGAACTTCTTTCAAATCTGGGCTCCGCATACTCTGCAGCAAACTCAAGAAATATGCACCCAATTCGGCGGACCGCTCTACCATCTTTTCGTCAATCAAAACCCGCAGCGCGGTGCGTGCGATGGAACAACCCAGTGGATTGCCTCCAAATGTGCTGCCATGATCGCCCGGTTCGTAAACCCCCAGGATTTCTTGGGAAGCCAGGACCGCTGAGACGGGATAAAAACCACCAGCGAGGGCTTTGCCAACAATCAGGACATCCGGTCTGATTCCCTCATGCATGTAAGCAAACAATTTGCCCGTGCGGCCCAGCCCCGACTGGATTTCGTCAGTCATCAGCAGAACGCGATTCTTGCGGCAAATTTCGGCGGCTTCTTTGAGAAAACCCGCGGGCGGAATGACAATACCGGCTTCGCCCTGAATAGGCTCCACGAGGAAGGCACAAGTATTGGAAGTGACGGCCTTGCGCAATGCTTGCAGGTTGCCAAACGGAATGACTTTGAATCCCGGGGTAAACGGTCCGAAACCGTTGCGGTATTGTTCGTCTGTTGAGAAGCTGATTACTGTGACCGTGCGCCCGTGGAAATTGTTGGCACAGACGATGATCTCAGCCTTGTCTCTTGGAATATCTTTAACGGTGTATCCCCATTTGCGAGCCGTCTTGACGGCCGTTTCAACCGCTTCGGCGCCGGAGTTCATGGGCAGCGCCATATCGTAACCTGTCAGATCGTGAAGCTCTTGGTAGAGCAATCCTAACTGATCGTTTCGGAAAGCACGCGATGTGAGCGTGACCTTCTGAGCTTGCTCCATCAGCGTTCTCAGAATCTTGGGATGACAATGCCCCTGGTTCACTGCAGAATATGCGGCCAGGCAATCGAGATATCGCTTGCCTTCGACGTCGTACACCCACACTCCTTCAGCTCGCTCAATGACAACGTCGAGGGGACAGTAATTATGAGCTCCATAAAGGGTTTCAAGTTCGATCAGCTCGCGAGTCTTCATCTGCTCCTCAACAACTGCCATGTGGTCTTCCTTTCGCAATAGTGGCTAGTAGTTCGTAGCTGGTAGCAAGGAAAAGCCCGACCTGCATCTTTAGCTATCAGATACTCCCTACTGATCCAGAAGCATAGTCAGCAACGCCATTCGCACGTACAGCCCGTTTTTCGCCTGGCGGAAATAAAGCGCCCTGGGATCCTGGTCCACCGATTCGTCGAGTTCCACGGTGCGCGGCAGCGGATGAAGGACCAGCGCATCCGGTTTCATCCGACGAACCGCAGCCGAGTCGATCGCATATCGCTTCAAAGTTCCCAGGCTTCGCGTGCGCTCGGGGCGAATCCGGGTTTGATAAATTACATCCACTTCGCTCAACACACGATTAATGTCCGGCTCGAGTTCATAGCGAACCCCGTGCTCATCGAGATACGCAAGAATATCGGGTTTCATCTGCAGCTCTGGCGGGCTGACGAAGTACAGCTTGACGCGCTCGAACTTTGCCAACAGATATGCCAGTGAGCGGGCAGTACGTCCTTTATCGAGTTCACCGACGATTGCCACGCTAAGCCCGGTGAGCGGGCGCTCGCGATAGATGGTGTACAGATCCAGCAAAGCCTGCGTCGGATGCTGTCCGCCTTCGCCGTCGCCTGCATTAATCACTGGAACGGGCGAGACCTGGGCGGCGCGCCTGGCTCCGCCCTCCTCATAGTGCCGCAGCACGATCACATCGGCATAGCCGCCAATGATACGGATGGTGTCCTCTACCTGCTCGCCTTCAATTGCCGATGAAAACGCATGCGCATGCTCTGTCGACAAAACTCGCCCGCCCAAGCGGTTCATGGCCGCCTCAAAACAGAAGCGCGTCCGCGTGGATGGCGCATAAAATAGAGTCGCCATGAGCCGGTTTTGATAATCAAGTGAACCGCCGCGCGCGACCACCCGTTCCATGCCTCGAGACCGATCGAATAATTCCATCAACAGAGGAACGGTGAACTGCTGGGATTCGACGACGTGCTTTAGTCTCGTGCTACTGTCTTGCCCTGAAGCGTGATTCTGAGTTTGCGGAGCGTTCTGCACGCCAATGTTGAATTCGGGCATACTCAGCGCCCTCCCACCGGCAGTTCCAGCTGGTAGTTGAGACCGATTTTCATCTTTTCTTGATCCCCAAGAACATGTGTTCCTGCCGATCCGGCAATCGCGTTAACCAGGTTCTCGCAACTGGTGATAATGGCTTCTCTTCCGCCATCAGCCACGAATCGCAAAACGGATTCGATTTTCGGCCCCATATTTCCAGGAGGGAAATGCCCCGCTTCGAGATATTTCTGCAACTCGGCACAGCTAACCTGCTTCAGCGGTCTCTGCGTCGACTTTTTGTAATCCAGATAGACATAATCTGTGTCCGTGCAGATCACGAATAGATCAACACCAAGCCGGAAAGCGAGCAGAGCGGACGCCCGATCTTTATCGATCACAGCTTCGACTCCTTGCAACCGGCCATCCTTCCAGATCACCGGAATCCCACCGCCACCACAAGCTATAACCAGCACGCCGCGGTCTACCAGGTCTTGAATGACCTCCAGTTCAACAATTTCGACAGGCTCCGGCGATGGCACCACGCGCCGATAACCCCGCGATGCATCTTCGACGATTTCCCAGCCAAATTGGCGCTTGCGCTCTTCCGCATCAACGCGCGAATAGAATGGGCCAATCGGCTTGGTGGGATGTTGCATAGCGGGATCATCCGGCGACACCACACTCTGCGTCACAACCGTCACCACCGGGATGTGTAAACCCGCGATCTTCATTTCACTTTCCAGAGCTTGCTGAACGACATAGCCAATTTCGCCCTGCGTACAGGCATCGCATACGTCCAAGGAATGACCGGGAACCTGGTTTGCGGCGCGTTCGGAACGGAGCAGCGCCGCTCCCACCTGCGGGCCATTTCCATGGGTTAGCACAATCCGGTAACCGGCCCGGCACAAAGCGATTACCTCCACTGCCGTGCGCCGCGCATTGGCCATTTGTTCGGCGACACTCCCCTTCTCACCCGCTCGGATGAGCGCGTTGCCGCCAACGGCAAGAAGAATCGTCTTCATCTTAAGTGGCCAGTGTTCAGTGGCTGCTGGTCAGAGCCAGAACTGACCACTGAGCACTCCTTTACACGTGCACCAATTCCTGCAGTTCCACCAAGCCCGGCAACTTCACGAACTCGCCTTTCATCAGCTCCAGCATGATGGCTTTCTGCACGTGCAGGCGGTTTTCCGCCTGTTGAAAGACTAGTGACCGTGGAGAGTCGATCACATCGTTGGTGACTTCTTCTTCCCGATGCGCCGGCAGGCAATGAAGAAAGATGGCATCGCGCTTCGCCCGGTGGAAAAGCGCCGTATTCACTTGATAAGGCCGGAAAATCTGACTGCGCTCCTGCGCTTCGGCTTCCTTGCCCATGCTCGCCCACACGTCCGTGTAAACCACGTCTGCGCCGCTAACTGCTTCTTTCGGATGATGCGTCAAATGGCAACTTCCACCGGTCTCCGCGCCGCGCTTGGAGGCCCACTCAAATGCTTCCGGTCTCGGCTCGTAGCCAGGCGGCGTAGCTACCCAAACATGCGCGCCTACTTGAGCACCGGCAAACATTAGGGAATGCGCCACATTATTCCCGTCACCGACAAACGCGACCTTCACTCCCTCGAGATTGCCTTTCACCTCCCAGATCGTTAGGTAGTCCGCCATCGCTTGGCAGGGATGGCTATAGTCCGTGAGTCCGTTAATAACTGGGATGCTTGCGAACTGCGCCATCTGTTCGGCAATCTCGTGAGCGAAGGTACGGATCATGATGCCCTGCACCATTCGCTCGAGGTTCTTCGCCACGTCATAGACCGACTCGCGCTTCCCCAGGTTGATCTCGGCGGGCGAAAGATAAAGCGAAAACCCGCCTAGCTGTTGAATGCCCACGTCAAAACTCACTCGTGTGCGCAGTGACGGCTTTTCGAAGATCATCGCCAAGGTTCTGCGTTTGAGTGCTTCGCAGTAAGTTGTGGGATGGGTCTTGATCTGCCGGCCCAGAATCAGCAAATACTGGATCTCGGAAGGCGAGAAGTCTTTAATGGATAAAAAGTCTTTGCCATTCATATTCCGGCTCCTGCGAAAGCTGGCTCATGCTCGCGAGTAAATTTGGCCAGTGCTTCGGCCAGCCCCGGCTTCGAAAGCTCTTCGACCTCGTAAGTGACCCGCAGATTCGGTTTGTCAATCTTGATAACCCGGGCAAGGTCGATGGGAGTGGCTATGATCACGAGGTCGCATGGGGTCCGGCGAACGGTCTCCTCGAGTTCATGTCGTTGCGTAGCGCTGTAGCCCATGGCGGGCAGCAAGGCAGTCAAATGTCTATAGCGCTCATAGGTATTACGGATCGATCCCACTGCATATGGCCGCGGATCGACGAGTTCCGCCGCGTCGCATTGCTGCGCCGCCACCACCCCCGCGCCGTATGGCATCTCGCCATGCGTCAGTGTGGGGCCATCCTCGACCACCAGCACTCGTTTGCCCTTGACCGAATCAGGCTGGGCGACGGTGACGCGGGAAGCCATCTCGTACACCGCAGCGCTGGGGTTGGTAAGCTTAATGTTTTGCCGAACCGTCTCGATGTCACGCGGCTGCGCAGTGTCGATTTTGTTGATTACAATCGCATCGGCGCGCCTAAGGTTCACTTCGCCGGGATAATACGCCAGCTCATGCCCCGGCCGGTGCGGGTCTACAATCACAATTTCAAAGTCCGATTTGTAGAAGGGGGTGTCGTTGTTGCCCCCGTCCCATAGAATTACATCTGCTTCCGCTTCAGCGCGGCGCAGGATTTTTTCATAGTCGACACCTGCATATACGACCGTGCCTTGGCGAATGTGGGGTTCATACTCCTCGCGTTCCTCGATCGTGCATTTTTGAGTTTCAAGATCTTCCATCGTCGCGAAGCGTTGAACCGCTTGCAGCGTCAAATCTCCATAGGGCATCGGATGGCGAATGACCACTGGCTTCCTGCCCAGATGTCGCAATTGGGAAATCACCAAGCGCGAAACCGGGCTCTTACCGCACCCTGTCCGTACTGCGCAAATGGAAATCACCGGAACGTGGGATTCCAGTTGAGTGTGCTCCGCCCCGAGCAGACAGAAGTCCGCGCCGGCGGCCAGAGCGCGAGAGGCCAGATGCATCAGGCTCTGGTGAGAAATGTCACTGTAAGAGAAGACCACCGCGTCGATTTCGTTCTCTGCAATTAGTTCCTCGAGATCTTTTTCTTCCAGGATGGGGATTCCCTCCGGATAGAGGCGGCCGGCGAGTTCAGGCGGATAGCGACGACCGGCAATATCAGGAATCTGGGTGGCCGTAAATGCAACTACTTGGTAATCAAGGTCGTTGCGATAAACCACATTGAAGTTGTGAAAGTCACGACCGGCAGCACCCAATATCAGGATCTTCTTCATGACACACCCCGTTACCCTCGTATCTTCGTTCTGTTTCAGTCCTCCGGGCTGTGCCCTTTGTCACCGGAAGCTGTGACCCAAGCCCGCACCTTAGTGACATGACGAGTGTGGCTAGAGCGCGCACCCCTGTGACCCCAGTCACAGCGCCGCCTTGGGCAGCGGTCAATAATCAAAGTGGTTGGACGACGATGGGGAGGAAGGTATGAGGCAACTTGCTCTTCTAATAACTTTGTTGATAGCGGCACAGTTGTTGGCCATCGAGAAGTCGACGGTTACTGTGAAGGAAACGAGCGTCAGCGGCGAGGTGGTGCTCGTGACGATTCAGGAATCAGGGAAGTCGTTCGAACTACAGTGCACAAAAGGTGCTCCCAACTGCGCGGCTCCGAAACCCGGTATTTATTGGATGGTCCGGCTACCGAAGAATCACGGTTACTACGATTGTGCGAACGTGGACCTCTATGCCCAGTCCGCCGATCCCGAAAGCGGTGGCACCATTTTTGCGGAGTACTGCATAAACGAAAAGTGACAGAGGAAACGAATTGCAGGCTTCTTAATCTAAAGACGGGAAGGATGCGGCCATTGCATCCTTTGCTACTTGGAACTGGATTTACACGGCCGGAGTCCAATTGATCACCTGAACACGGCCGAAGCTGTTTATCCTGCACTGGTCAACGGTACAGTTACAGTGACCTCGGTCCCTTCCCCCATCTGTGATTCAATCAAAACTGTTCCGTTCACTAGATTTGCCCGCTCTTTCATGCCCATGATTCCAATTCCTGCGCGGGTCTTGAGATGGCCCGGGGGCAACCCAACGCCCTCATCCCTGACGTTCAAACGAAGTACATGGTCCACGAATTCGAGTGTGACAAATACCTCTTCCGCCTCCGAGTGCTTGGACACATTATGCAGGCTTTCCTGAAAAATATGGTACATGCTGCTGGCGACTTCCTGCGGCAGCGAATCTGGAACATTCTGACTCAGAAAGTGAGTGCGAATGCCGGACCGCTCCTGAAATTCCTCGCAGTACTGCTCCAGTGCCGCCTGTAGCCCGATGTCATCCAGAATCGAAGGATGCAGTTGGTGCGAAATGTGACGAACGCTCTCCGCCGCATCAGCGGCACTTCGTTGCAAGTCGCGAAGGTTCTCCACCATTTCCCGGGAACTCGGCTTATTGGCAAGCTTTCCGATATCCATGGCCAGATAGGCGAGTTTTTGGCTCAGATCGTCGTGCAGGTCTCTGGCAATACGGCGGCGCTCATCGTCCTGTGCAGTCATCAGCCTGCCCGCAAGCGAGCGCAAATCCTCTTGCTGTTGACGGATGGCGTGCTCGTCCGCTTTGCGCCTCGAAATGTCCGACATGAAAGCAACCCCCAAGATTTCCTGTCCAGACTGAATGTGGCTCAAACTGATCTCCACGTCGAATATAGATCCGTCTTTTCTTCGTGCCTGTAGATCGCGGCCAAATCCCATAGGGCGATTCTGCGGATTGCGGAAATAGCCATCACGGTGACTTACATGTCCCCCGCGCAGGTTCTCCGGGACCAATAACTCAACGGATTGCCCGATTAATTCGTTTCCAGCATAGCCGAGCATCTTCTCAGTCGCAGGATTGGCCATCACGATTCGTCCACCCTGGTCCACCACAAAGATGGCTTGCGCCGCTGCCTCAAACAACGCTTGCGAGGTTGCTTCGCTTTCTGCTTTTCCTTGCTGGGCGACATTTCGTTGTCCGACGGCTCGGCGCACGTCAATCGGAGCGAGGATGAGAGTTACCAGTGCCACCACTGCGGCCAGTAGGGTAGCGATGAGACCCTGGCGCTGACGATGCTGGCGAAAGTTCGTCCGGTTCTGCAAGAGGCGATACTCGTCAGCCTCAATTGCCCGGCTAGCATCGCGGATCTGATCCATCGCTGCCCGGCCTTGCCCCGCCATGACAACTAGCCGTGCCGCATCGAATCCCGACTCTGTTCTTTGGCGCACAGCGTCATCAAGGACTGACACTCTTTCATCGATGAGCGCCTGCAAGCTTCTTATTGTTTTCTGTTGTTCCGGATTGTCGGCCGTCAGCTGCACCAGTTTTTCGGCACTTCGAGGAATGTCGGCTGATGCAGAACGATATTGCTTAAGGTAGCCTTCATCCCCGGTAATGATGTACCCGCGCTCGGCGGATTGAGCATCCCTCACGTCTGACAGGAGATATTGATTGGCGCTAATGACTTGATGCGTATGATCCACCCAGGAATCCGACTCGGCCACCTGTCGCAAAATCCAGAACGCGATGCCAGCAATGACCAACAACATGCCAAGGCCGACAAAGGACCAAAAGCTCGTTCTTTCCAGCACTTGATCGCCCTTAGTTGCGGTCGGTGGGGATTTTAACGTCTGCATGCGCTACCTCCGACATGATAAGTCGAGGTTTATACTGCATATTAAACCGCAATCTATTGCATTTGCTGTCAACTTTGTTGCCATGAAGCTGAAGGTACTGCTCGGTGACGGTCACGTGCTGATACTCGACGGCCTGCGTTCCTCCTTGCAGGGTCAATGC
>Ga0187782_10003350_pt1 | contig 11930 bp, 8 predicted proteins | sample 0715_SJ02_MP15_2_FD_132454 | JGI IMG/M metagenome (GOLD analysis project Ga0187782, IMG submission 132454) | Tropical peat soil microbial communities from peatlands in Department of Meta, Colombia - 0715_SJ02_MP15_20_MG | ecosystem: Environmental > Terrestrial > Soil > Wetlands > Peat | place...
AAAATCGAAATTGACGCGCTCCCCGCCGGCGTCATGGCCGGCGCCGTAATCGCCCGTGGGAATATTCTCGCTGTAAAAGCCATACTGGTCGTACGTCTGGCGTTTCTTCGTATCGGAGAGAACATCGTAGGCTTCCTGGAGTTGTTTGAACTTTTCTTCCGCGGCCTTATCGCCGGGATTCAGATCGGGATGGTATTTGCGCGCCAGTTTTCGAAATGCGGTGCGGATGTCCTTCGCGGTGGCCTTACGCGGTACGCCGAGCGTTTCGTAGTAGTCGTGTTTAGTGCCTGTGGCCATTTTCAGAGGTGACTAGTGACTGGTGACTAGTGACTGGTGGACTATCATTGCTATTTGTCCGCCAATCACCGGTTCACCAGGTTTCCTCGCCTATAGCAAGGCAGGCTGCGGTGGCACAAGTCACTAGTCACCAATCACTGCTGTGTGCAGATCCGCACCCGCCCCTTTTCGAATCCCTGGCTACTAGTCACGAATCACTAGTCACCAGTCACCGCTGTTAGTTCGGCTTCTTGTTCTCGTCCACGTCCACATACTCGGCGTCAATCACGTCGCCGGGCTTGTGACCGCCTTGCTGGGTGCCGCCACCGCTGCTACCTTGCGAACTGGAAGCCGCACCCGCGCCAGCCGCGCCTGCTTGCTGCGCCCCCGATGGCTGCGCGTGCTTGTACAGCTCTTCGGCCATCTTGTGCAGCGCCTTCTCCACGTTCTCCGTGGCCGAACGCAGCCGCGCCACGCCGCCATCGTTCATGGCCTTCTTGGCTTCCTCAAGCACCTCTTCGGCTTGCTTGACGTGGCCCTCGGGCAGCTTGTCGCGGTTCTCGCGGATGGTCTTCTCGGCCTGATACACGATTCCGTCCAGGCGGTTGCGTGCTTCGACCTCTTCCATGCGCTTGCGGTCCTCTTCGGCATGCGATTCGGCCTCCACGCGCATCTTTTCCGCTTCGTCCTTGGTCAAGCCGGTGGAAGCGGTGATGGTGATCTTCTGCTCCTTGTTGGTGGCCTTGTCCTTCGCGCTGACATTCAAGATGCCATTGGCGTCGATGTCAAAGGTCACTTCAATTTGCGGAACACCGCGCGGGGCCGGCGGAATGCCGTCCAGTTTGAACGTGCCGAGCGAACGGTTGTCCTTCACGAACTTGCGCTCCCCCTGCATAACGTGGATTTCCACGCCGGGCTGGTTGTCCGAAGCCGTCGAGTACGTCTCGACTTTACGCGTCGGAATGGTGGTGTTACGCGGGATCTGCACGGTCATCACGCCGCCGAGCGTTTCCACGCCCAGCGAGAGCGGAGTCACGTCAAGCAGCAGGATGTCTTTCACCTCGCCGCCGAGCACCGCGCCCTGAATGGCCGCGCCTACGGCAACGACTTCGTCCGGGTTCACGCCCTTGTGCAGCTCCTTGCCGCCGAAGAAATTGCTGACCAGCGTTTGCACCTTGGGGATACGCGTCGAACCGCCCACCAGCACAACTTCCTTAATATCGTTGGGCGTCATTTTCGCGTCTTCGAGCGCCTGCTTCACCGGCCGCATGGAGCGGTCCAGCAAATCGTTCATCAACTGCTCGAGCCGCATGCGCGTCAGCTTCTGCTGCATGTGGATCGGGCCACTGGCTCCCGCGGTGATGAACGGCAGGTTGATCTCTGTCTCCATCATTTGCGAAAGCTCGATCTTGGCCTTCTCCGCGGCTTCTTTCAGGCGTTGCAGCGCCATCTTGTCTTTGCCGAGGTCGATGCCGTGCTCTTTCTTGAACTCGTCAATCAGCCAATCCACGATTCTCTGGTCGACGTCGTCACCCCCAAGGTGCGTGTCGCCGTTCGTGGACTTCACCTCGACAACGCCGCTGCCGACTTCGAGCACGGAAATATCGAACGTGCCGCCGCCCAGGTCGTACACGGCGATGGTTTCGTCGCTCTTCTTTTCCAAGCCGTAGGCCAACGCCGCCGCGGTCGGCTCGTTGATGATGCGCAGGACTTCCATTCCCGCGATTTCGCCGGCCTGCTTGGTGGCCTGCCGTTGCGCGTCGTTGAAGTAGGCGGGGACGGTGATGACCGCCTTGGTGACCTTTTCGCCGAGGAAGTCTTCCGCGGCGTTCTTCAGCTTGGTCAGAATCATCGCGGAGATCTCCGGCGGGCTGTACACCTTGCCGGCGATTTCGATGCGCGCATCATCGTGATTGCCCTTGACCACTTTGTAGGGCACGCGCTTCATCTCTTCGGCCACTTCGTCGTAGCGCCGGCCCATAAACCGCTTGATCGAATACACGGTGTTCTCCGGGTTGGTCACCGCCTGGCGTTTGGCTACCTGGCCCACCAGGCGCTCTCCGGTCTTAGTGATGGCCACGACCGAGGGTGTGGTGCGCATGCCCTCCTGGTTCGGGATCACCACGGGCTCCCCGCCCTGCATCACCGACACCACGGAGTTGGTCGTTCCCAGGTCAATTCCAATAATCTTGCTCATAGCTACCTTCCTTCTCTGTTTCTGTTCAACTGAAATCCGTTCCAGGCAAGGTGCCTGGCGAGCCCTGCGGCCCGTCAACAACATTCACCGGAGGGCTCAGTAGAGGGAAACCCAACAGCAAGCTCGAGGGTCACTATACAACTTGAGCGTGTTGTTGTCAAGTTGCTTGATATCAACCGTATCGCTATGTACTGTAAGGCCTTACGTCGCTACCTACAGGAGCTTGGCCTCCATTCCTTCTGATCCCGAGACAACCCTGCTTCTTATTCTCACACCTAAACCCTGAGATGCCCGTTGCGTCTTTTGGATGCGGGTATTTACTCCAACCAGACGGCTGTGGCAGCGGGTCCGCTTATCGCCCAGGCCATGTGTGATACTCTGAGCAAGATTCTACGGAAAGTCGCACCTGAATACTGGAGGAATTTCGTGAACCGTCGGTTCGTTCTCGTTTACGCCGTGCTCGTGGGCCTAGGGAGTCTCGGTGCTCTCAATGTGTTGGCCGGCCCCCGAACTGAGAAATCAACGGCAAAGCAACCGGCGAAGAGCGGCAGCGCCGGACCCGCAGCGCAGACCCCCATTACCGTGGACGGAGTGGCGGACATCGACCCGACCAAGGCGTTTGGCAACAAGAACGCCGCCGTGGTCATGGAGATTTACAGCGATTTTCAATGTCCGGCTTGCAAGCAGCTCTTCCTGAATACCACGCAGCGGGTGATGGACAACTACGTGAACACCGGCAAGATATTTATGGTGCACCGCGACTTCCCGCTGCCCATGCACGCGTATTCCCGAGTGGCCGCGGAATATTCGCGAGCCGCAGCGAAAATCGGGAAGTGCGAAGAAGTGGAGCAGGCGCTGTTTCAGAATCAGGAGCGCTGGGAAGCCAATGGCGACGTCAAGGGCACGGTCGCGGCGGTTCTCAGTCCGGCGGACATGAAAAAGGTGCAGGCGCTGGTGGATTCGAAGACCCTCGATCCGCTCATTGATAAAGACAGGCAGCTGGGGCTGGCCGTTCCGGTGACCCAGACGCCCACGGCGGTCCTTCACACCAAAGACGGACAGACTTATCCGATCGTGGGATTTGTAAGTTTTGATGTGTTGAAGACGTTGCTCGATCAGGTCGTCAGGTAGTACGCGGGAAAATCATGATGGAATCTGCGCCGTTCAATTACCGCCGCGTTGTCATTTGGATCGGCCGCATCGTCATGGGCGGCATTTTCATTTTTGCAGGTTTTTCGAAACTGTTCTACCCTAACCACTACTTCCTCTGGCCGTGGCCGATGTTGAAAGTCTCCGTCATGATGAATCTCTCGAACTTCGGCTTCCAGGTGGAATCGTACAAGTTGCTTTCTCCCGCGGGAGTAGACTTCGTTTCTCACACTCTGCCTTTTGCGGAAGTCATTCTTGGAGCTTTGCTGCTGATTGGCTGGCGCTTGCACATTTGGGGCACCATCGTGAGTCTCATCATGCTCGGATTTTTGACGGTGGTCACGCGCGCCTATCTTTTGCACATGGAAATTAACTGCGGCTGCTGGGCGAAGTACGAACCCATTACCCTAAAGAAAATACTCGAAGACAGTGCGATGGTGCTGCTTACAGTGGCCATGACCGTTTTCGCATTTGCTGAAGCGCGCAAGCCACATCCTTGGACTGCCCCGACCGAAGCCCGCCAGGCGTAGCAGCGGCTTTATTCCGCTGGCGGCGGGATAAACCCGCCGCTACAATGGCCGTCATGAAAACGCTGGCTGAATATCTCGACCTGGCCGCCGTGGCTCACGGCCATATCTGCGCCGGCCAAGTGCTCGGAGTGCGCCTGGCGATGCTGGGCCTGAAAGAACTGGGCATCGATGATCCGATCGCAGAGCGCAAGCGTCTTGTCACCTACGTGGAAATCGACCGCTGCGTGACCGATGCAGTTGCACTGGTGGCAAATTGCCGTCTTGGCAAGCGTGCGTTGAAATTTCGCGATTGGGGCAAGGTCGCCGCTACCTTCTGCGATCTTCAAACCGGCCGCGCGGTGCGCATTTCCGCCAAAGAATCCTCGAAGCACGCCGCCAAGGAAATGTTTCCCGAATTGCCCAAAGAAGAGGGCCAGCAGAAGGCCTACGCGCAGCTTGCCGACGACGTGCTGTTCGCCAAAGAATGGGTGAAAGTCGAAATTCAGCCTGAAGACCTGCCCGGATTCAAAGGCCCGAGGATTGTTTGCGCGCAATGTGGTGAGGGCATCAATTTCAAGCGCGAAGTTGTACGCGACGGCCGCACCCTGTGCCGCGCCTGCGCCGGGGAACGCTACTATTCGAAAGCGAAGCCAATAGCATAGGCTTCAGCCTGTGCTACCTTGCCCTGTTCTGCGGTAAAATTTTGGTTTCATGGTGAGTTTACCCCCTATCACTCTGCGTCTGCGCGGCTGGAAGTTGATCGACCGCGTGGCCCTCGCGTTTCTCCTCCTTTGCTCCATCGCGCTGGGCGCCGCCGCGGGGTTGCTGTTCGTTTACGAAAGCGACCTGCCGGAAATTCGCGAACTGGAAACCTACCGCCCGAACGTAGTCACGGAAATTTATGCCGATGACGGCCAACTCGTCGGCACATTTGCGCTGCAACGCCGCATTCTAATGACTTGGGAGCAGGTGCCCAAGGTTCTCTACAACGCCGTAACCGCCATCGAGGACCAGCACTTTGAAGATCACTGGGGCGTCGATTTTCCCCGCGTGGCCGGCGCCGCCTACCGCAACATCCTGAAGCGCCGCAAGGCCGAAGGCGCGAGCACCATCACCATGCAACTCGCCGGTAATCTTTTCCTGGATCGCAGCGAGCGCAGCTTCCGCCGAAAAGCTCAGGAAATCCTGCTGGCGTTGCAGATCGAGCGCCGCTACACCAAGCCGCAAATCTTCACCATGTACGCGAACCAGGTTTACCTAGCGCACGGCAACTACGGTTTTGCGTCCGCCGCGCAGTTTTATTTCGGCAAGCCGGTTAGCGAGCTGAACCTGCAGCAAGCCGCGCTGCTGGCGGCAATGATTCGCGGGCCCATCTACTCTCCACTGGTTGATCCTACGCGAGCCCTTGCGCGCCGAAACCTGGTGCTGCACCAGATGATGGAAGAGGGCAAAATCACGCCTCTCGAAGAAGAAACGGCAAAGAGATCTCCTTTGGGGCTGCACCTGCAATACCCGCGCAACGACCTGGCGCCGTATTTCTTCGAAGACATCCGTAAGTACCTGGAACAAACCTACGGCACCGAAGCGGTGCATGAACGTGGGCTGCGCGTCTACAGCACGCTCAACATCCAGATGCAAAAGGCCGCTAACCAAGCCGTGCGCGACGGCCTGCACACGTACGACCGGCGCCATGGCTGGCGCGGCAAGCTTCCCAATGTTCTCAAGGACAATCTCGGCAAGCTGGACACTTACGAAGACGAAGACTGGCGCCACCCCATCGAAAAAGGCGGCTACGTCACGGGATTAGTTCTCGCGGTAGACGACAAGAGCGCGACCATCAAGATCGGCACCTACCGAGCCATCCTTTCACCCTCGGAGATGGCCTGGACCGGCCACAGGCGGCCGAATGAGATTCTGGCCGTAGGTGACTTGGCACAGTTTTCCATCCAGGAATTGCGCGAGACCACGGCGCGCGTGCAGCTCGAGCAGCAGCCTGCACCTCAGGCCGCCATGATCGCCATCGAGAATCCCACCGGCGAAATCAAGGCTATGGTCGGCGGCTACAGTTTTGAAGATTCGAAATTCAATCGCGCCACACAGGCGTTTCGTCAGGTGGGCAGTTCCTTCAAGCCTTACGTGTATTCGACGGTCATCGAGAAAGGAGCCTCGCCCTTCGACACGATCGTCGACGCGCCGATCACGGTAATAAGCGGTGGCCAGCCATATTCCCCGCACAATTACGACGAGAAGTTTGAAGGCACGATTACCCTGCGGCGCGCGCTCGCCGGCTCACGAAATGTTCCCGCGGTGAAGCTCGCGGAAAAGGTGGGGATCGCCAACGTGGTGGAAATGGCAAAGCGCTTTGGCATCACTTCGCCGCTGCCGCCCTATCTCCCGCTGGCGCTTGGCGCCGCGGACTTGAGGCTCATCGAGCATGTCTCGGCATTCACGGTGTTCCCGAATGACGGCATTCGCATCGACCCGCACATGATCCGGCGGGTCACCAGTTATGACGGCGCGTTACTCGAAGAAGCGCACCCGGAGGTGCATGACGTGCTCGCGCCGGACGTGGCGCGTACCATGACTGCAATGCTCGAGGATGTTGTGCAATTCGGCACGGCGATCAAAGCGAAATCCCTTGGCCGGCCCGCGGGTGGGAAGACCGGCACCACTCAGGACTTCACCGATGCTTGGTTCATCGGTTTTACCCCGCAGATTACCGCCGGCGTGTGGGTTGGGTTTGATGACAAACAGATTTCGCTCGGCAAGCGCGAGACCGGTGCGCAGGCGGCGCTGCCCATTTGGATGGAATTCATGGAACAGGGCATGAGTGGAGTGCCCAGCATCGAATTTCCGGACGTGATCCCACTCGAAATTCAAGCCGAGGAGCATCACGTGCATACCGACGTTCCCGATACCGCGCCGGAAGACGAAGCGCCGAGCCTCCCCAGACCGAAGACGGAACCAGAAACTCCAGCTGTGGCTCCGGCCACCACGACCACAACAACGACAGCCCCACCGACAACGCCCAGCCCTTGATCGGGCTCAAGATCGAAACGGATCCCATCCTCCGGAACGCAGCGGTTCTGCTTTTTGTTTGTCTTGGAGGAAGATTCTCCTGTGTTTGGTAATTTCGCCAATGCACGTCAAGGGTACACCGCGAAATCTCTGCGGCAAGCGGTGTGCATTCTTCGCGTTCACCGTAAACAGCAACTCGTAATCATCGCCGCTGTGCAGCGCAAACTCACGCGCCTCGGCAGCAGGCAGAAATGAGCTAGCAGGCAGAGAATCCATTTCGATCCGCGCACCAACCCTGCTGGCTGCGCAGAGTCTCGGCAGGTCCGTCGAGAGGCCATCCGAAAGATCCATCATTGCGGTTGCGAGCCGATTGGCGGCGAGCCATTGGCCCAGCGCCAGCCGCGGCTCCGGATAAAGGTGTTTGCGAAGCGCAGCGTTCGAAGGGCGCGCCACGCCACGCTGCTTGCGCAGTTGGCGCAAACCTAAGTCGGCTTCGCCTAGGATGCCGCTCACATAGATCAAATCGCCAGGTTTTGCGCCGGAGCGCAGGATGGCTCGCCCCGGCCGGACTTCACCGATAACCGTGATGGTGATCAGCACGTTGGCTTGCCGGGTGGTGTCTCCTCCGGCAGCGAAGCAGCCGAGAACCTTGGCAGCGCGCTTCAAGCCGCCTAGAAATTCGTCCAGCCACTTCCCGGCAAGGCTGGAGGGCAGGGCGAGACCCAGCAGAAAGAAGCGCGGCTCACCGCCCATGGCGGCAATGTCGCTGACGGCGCGCGCCAGGCACTTCCAGCCCACGGCGTCAGCGGGGTGCTTGTCCCGCAGGAAGTGCGAGCCTTCCAGGAACCAGTCGCAGGTTAGGACAGTCTGGCGCCCGCGCGCAGGGGTCCAAAGCGCAGCGTCATCTCCCAAGCCAACAGCCAGCGTCTTTGATCTTGCGAAACCGAGTTGGCGCGCGATCCGCGCGACCAACGCATTCTCGTTTTGAGCGGGTTTCATGGAGCTAGCGCTATGGTACCCCACCCTGCTCCTCGGGACAGGAACACCTTCCCAGGTACTGTCCTAAATAAACCAAATACAGGGTTGACCGGATGTACCTTCCAAATCTAATATCTAACCAGATCGTCGCTTCCGACCCGGCTAGGGTTTCAATCAGGTGCGGTCCCAGGGCAGACAGACTGCACTTCATTTTCTGGCAAGGCAACTCGAAAGGCCTGAGGGGCCAACTGGTGATCAGCAGCAAGAATTATACGTTTTATGTTGCCTCGACACCCGGGAAACTCCGGAAGCTGATCGTCCCCGCCTACGTGCTCCACGGCCTTGCGGCCCTCGCGATTATTGGAAGTATTACCGTAGTCGCTGCCATCGGCTCTTACAGCCGAATGCTGTGGAAAGTCGGCAACTACAATGCCTTACTCCACGACCAACAGACTTTGAAGAAGCAGTACCGCGACTTGCAGTCCACCGTCAAAGACACCAACCAGCGCCTCGACTCCCTGCAATCTCTGGCTACCGAAGTGGCCATGACTTACGGCGTGATTCGCTACCATGCTCCGGCGTTTGAGCAAGCCGATAGCGCCACGACGCCCGAGGATATCTTTGACCGCAGCCTGGAGCAGTATTCCTTTCTGAAACGCAATGCCTCGGTGATCGCCACCTCCGTTTCTGGCCTGCGCCTGATGCCCGCGATGGCGTTTGCCGAATCCAACTACACGCCATCGATTTGGCCTGTGCTTGGACATATCACCGACAGTTTCGGGGAGCGGCTCGATCCGTTCTCCGGTGAAGGTGCGTTTCATACCGGAGTGGATGTCAGCGCGGAATACGGAGCGCCTGTTCACGTGACCGCCGACGGCCTGGTCACCATCGTCGACACGCATATGGGTTACGGCAGGCTGGTCGTTGTGGACCACGGGTTTGGGATTACGACTTTCTACGCGCATCTATCGGCGTACGCCGTTACGCCCGGGACGCACGTCCGGCGCGGCGAAGTGATCGGTTACGCGGGCGTTAGTGGCCGCTCCACCGGCCCGCATGTACATTACGAAGTGCGCGTCAACAATGCGCCGGTCAACCCCTTCCGTTATCTGAAAAAGAGCGCCTCCGCCGGCGACTGAGCTGTCTTCCGGAATTCCTTCCTCGTTGGTTTTCTTCCCACGACCAATTGTCCCGATTGTCAACGTTGCGTGGCTTGTTTTTTGATCTGACGCTCGGGCTTTATTGGATCGGCCACCGGCGGCAAGGCGTTGCGGGGCGCCTGCAAAAGCTTGGGGGTAACTTCGAAAATTACCCGAACGGATTTGCTGGTGCCGCGGTCCAGTTGTTGGATGTCTGCGGATTGCAGCAACTCCAGATAGCCTTGGCGAAGTTCCGGATCGAGTTGCTTGCCTGTCTTTGCGTCGTTTAACCCAACCTCCGCAAGGACTACGAGACCGCTAAGAAGCTCTTTCAGTTGGTGCGTGGTCGTTTCCGTGAGGCTCTCGCCATCGATTACCACACGCAACACGTCGCCCTCGGGTTTCCCGCTGACGGTAATCCATTGCAACTGGCTGAGCAGCGTGGCCAGTTGCGGCGAACGAAAACCCCCGGGAGCCAGTTCCAGTGCGGAAGCCGGCACAGAATCCTGCTGGAGCACAGCGAAAATCGGTGTGCCCGCGACTCGCGAAAGATGTTCGTGCCACTCCTGCGGCGAACCGCCCGGCGGCCGCTGGAAGAAACATGACGAATCATTCGCCCATGCTACGCGGTCGTCTTGCAGGAAGCTAAAATAGGCCTTGCGGTCCGAGCCGTGCATGGGAACCGCAAAAAGAGTTTTTCCGTCCGCGGTTTTCAGCGAGCCGAAGCGCCCGGCGTAGGCCTCGATTTTCTTGCGGTCAAAACGTCCTTCTGCCACGGCTAACACCCAAGGAGTTTGCGATTGCCGGTTGAACGCCAACGCTATACGATCCAGGTCGCGCTCGTAATCGAAACCCGTGGCCTGCACGAATTGCGCGTAGTCGCTGTCCGGTGCGGCCTGCGGAGCCCAAGACAAAACCTGTAGCAGAAAGGGCGAAGCGCGTAACTGTTGCAGGTCCAGGAAGCCCACAGCGCTGGCGTCGGAGGGCATGAGTGACAGCAGATCTGCTCGACGCGCGAACGAATCGCGCGACTCCCAATGGCGGTAACCGAAAAAAGCCAAGAGCAGAATGGCGAACACGGTGATGAAAGTGAGCAGCAGCCTTTTTTTCAGCATCTGGATGGCGTAACCTTGTCCTGCGGGAGGTACCCCGTATTGTCGCACTAAAGCTGGAGAAAAGAGGGGAAACAAAAAGTGAGCAAAGGAAGGGACTTAGCTGTCAGCGGAAATCTGTGAATTCTGTATGTGTGCGCTCATGGTATACTGTAAGAATATCTTTTGTTTACAACAAGTTATAGCTTTGTGATGGATGCCCCAAAAAGCCACGATTTTCCACAAGCGTGGCTTCGCAATTGCTCTTGCTTTTGCCCCTCCTCCCCTTGCAATTCCTTTGCCTAATCTGCTATTCTTGCTTGGTTTGAGCAACGCTGGCGTAGCTCAGCTGGTAGAGCATCTGATTTGTAATCAGAGGGTCGGGGGTTCAAGTCCCTCCGCCAGCTCCACCAGATTCTGGTAGGGGAGTGAGGCGGACCGATTCCCGGCAAGTCAGCATAAAAGGGCTGGTGTCTTCGGACACGAGTCGATTTTGTGTTTGCATCCGCAGCGCTCCCAGGGACACAACGCAGTAACTAGGCTGGCGCAAGATTGGTGTCGACACACTCCGCGGACGGGTGGGTGAGTGGTTAAAACCAGCAGACTGTAAATCTGCCGCTCCTTGCGGGCTACGAAGGTTCGAATCCTTCCCCGTCCACCAGGATTCGATTTCGCAGCGGAAGGCGGCGTCGCTGGAGAGTCAATCGGCGAAGGAAAGCAACAGCACCGCAGGATAATCGCAGACGCGATGTTCGAAAGCGGTAACAAGCGCGGCGGGTGTGCCGTAAGGAAAAGCTGCGCTGCGAAGCGAAGTTTTGTTTGCAGGAATCGGATTCGGCCTGGGTAGCTCAGTTGGTAGAGCGCGTCCTTGGTAAGGACGAGGTCACCGGTTCAATCCCGGTCCCAGGCTCCAGGATTTGTCGAGCTTTCAAACGAAAGCTCGGCGCAGCACAGAAGAGAGTTGGATTCGGTTGGGCGGGGGTAACTCAACGGTAGAGTCTCACTCTTCCAAGGTGATGGTTGCGGGTTCGAATCCCGTCCCCCGCTCCAATTTGGGCGCAAGCCGGTCTTGGGGACAGCATTTCGCGCAAAGGATGAAGGCATATGGCCGAGGAGAAATTTGAGCGCAGCAAGCCGCACGTGAACATTGGCACGATCGGGCACATCGATCATGGTAAGACCACGTTGACTGCGGCGATTACCAAGGTGTTGTCGAAGAACAACCCTAAGGTGGCGTTCCGCGCGTTTGACACCATCGATAACGCGCCGGAAGAGCGCGAGCGGGGTATCACCATCGCGGTGTCGCACGTGGAGTACGAAACCGCGAACCGCCACTACGCGCACATGGACTGCCCGGGCCATGCCGACTACATCAAGAACATGATCACCGGCGCGGCGCAGATGGATGGCGCGATTCTGGTCGTGGCCGCGACTGACGGACCCATGCCGCAGACGCGCGAGCACATTCTGCTCGCTCGCCAGGTCGGTGTGCCGTACATCGTCGTTTTCCTGAACAAGTGCGACATGGTGGAAGACGCGGAATTGCTGGAACTCGTCGAACTCGAAGTTCGCG
>Ga0187782_10003352_pt1 | contig 11920 bp, 9 predicted proteins | sample 0715_SJ02_MP15_2_FD_132454 | JGI IMG/M metagenome (GOLD analysis project Ga0187782, IMG submission 132454) | Tropical peat soil microbial communities from peatlands in Department of Meta, Colombia - 0715_SJ02_MP15_20_MG | ecosystem: Environmental > Terrestrial > Soil > Wetlands > Peat | place...
GAGGGCGCATTCCTTATCGCCAGCGGCCAGGCAAGCTCCGCCCAAGCTGTCGTAGGTGAAGGCGGAAGGGTTTGCCTCGGCATTTAATTCGAAGATGCGCATCGCTTCCTTGAATCTCTTCATTTCCTCTAAGCTCTCGCCGAGGTCATCGAGCACACCCTCGCCGAAATCGTACGTCGTGGGTTGAGTACTCCGCAGGTTGTAATATTGCTTGATCGCGGCTTCAACATTTTGTTCTTCGATGGTCTTCAATAGGACGTCGGCGACCGACGGTCTGCGGGCGAGCACCTCAATCTTTGCCAACATTTCGTCGAGATCAGCCCGGGAAAAGAACTGGCCGCCAAACACGACGGCCGAGATCTTTCTGGTGTTGCCGATATCATCCAGAGGATTGGCATTTAGCAATACGAGATCGGCGATTTTGCCCGTGGCGACCGTGCCCAAGTCCTTCTCCCGGCCGAGAAAGCGTGCCGGGTTGAGGGTTGCGGCTTGCAAGGCCTCGATGGGTGTAAGCCCTGCCTGAACGAGCAAACCCAATTCGTCGTGTAGGCTGAAGCCGGGAAGGCAATAAGGATTCAAGGTATCGGTGCCGGCCAAGATCCCGACGCCCGCTCGCTGCATGGCGCCTACGACCGCAAGATCCTTCCTGAAAACCTGCTTACTAAGAGCCCAATCCTCGGCGGTCTTGCCCTTGAGGAAGGGATCGGCTTTGGGGTCCCAACTCGACACGATGTCGCGCGGTATGTACTTCAGCCGCGGATCGCTGGCGAAGGAACCGTCGTCAGAAAAGGCTGTGCTGCGCAACACCGTGAGGGTAGGACATTGCCAAGTCTGATTCTTTTTCAATTCCCCGAAGAGGGCCTCCGCTTTCTGTGGACTGTAGGTGTCCAGGGCCAACTCCTGCCGTGCGCGATGCTCGGGCCCCTGGAAGCGAACGCTGGACGCCTCACCTGCCAGGATGGCCGCTAAGGTGTCCTGCGATAGCTTAAGCAAGTCAGCTTCACGGCTCGAACAGGCGACCAGCACACCCGTGAGATGTTCGTTGCTCTCTTGTCCGGCCTCCGACGCTTCCTCGAGGGAGACGGCATCTGGAATATGTCCGGCGAAGGGTATGCCCTGTTTTTTCGATTCATCGGCAATGGCGAAGTAGGCGTCACGGGAAAGCAGAGAGTAAACCTTCACGAAGTCTGCTCCGTCCCGTTTGGCTTGAATTACGGCTTGTCGGGCCTCGGATGCGTTGGCCACGGCAATAGAACCCGGCCAAACCGGCTTCGGCCCGTCCACGATCGGGCTGGCAATCAGCAGATGCGGACCCACCAGCTGTCCCGCCTCGATTGCCCTTCGCCATTGATGATGGGGCGGCATACCCCACATCATCCGAACGCCTGTTACCCCATTGGCGATGAACAGCGGCAAGTAATCCTTTTCGTACCAGTGGACATGCATGTCCCAAAGTCCGGGAATCAGAAACTTGCCGGTTCCGTTCACGGTCTTCGCATCTTCTGCTGGGCGAATTTGCCCATTCTTGCCTATCGCAAGGATACGATCGCCCTTTATCATGACTGTCATGTCTGGTTGGGCGGCCGCACCGGTCACGTCGATCACCGTGACGTGAGTCAAAACCAGGGTCTTCGGTTTCGCGCTTGGGGTTGGCTGGTTCGCCGCGCAGTGGAGCGGGGAAAGAAAAAGCAACAGCAGTAAGCTCGGTCTCATAGAATACCCCTCGACGAAACCGCCGGCCGAGCCGTGCGATTTGATTCGGGTGGTGGCAGGCGCCACCATCAGCTTCGGCATCTTCCTCATCGATAGCCGCCTCGCAACCAGCCAGGTGCCGATCGATCTTGTGGTTGTGCGTGTTCGCCGATCACGACGTAAGCATACGCCAAGAACGTGATCAGATCGGCGCAGGCGATAGAATGTGGGGTGAGAATCGACGCCACAGAAGGTTCGGTTCGTCGAAAATGACTCACGGAACAACCTATGTCCCCCCGGGACCGGATCTTTACGGGGACCTGGAAATCAAGTGAAAGCAATAATTTTTCATAGCCACGGCGGCGTTGAAAACCTCAGGTACGAAGATGTCCCTGCTCCAGCTCCGGGTGCGGACGAGGTGGTGATTCGGGTGAAGGCGGTTTCGTTGAATGGCTTTGATCCGATGATCTTGAACGGTACGACCTCGTTAAAGACACCCTTTCCGATGAGCCCGGGAGGTGATTTCTCTGGGGAAATCGTTGCTTTGGGGTCCTCGGTGAACAACGGCATCTGGAAGCTGGGTGATCGCGTTTGTCCTTACCCATACATTGAGGGACGCGGCATGATGGGCGAGACTCTTCCTGGCGCGTGCCGCGAATTGGTAACCATGCCGGTAGGTAACCTTTTGCGAATGCCGGAAAAGCTCTCGTTTATCGATGCGGCCGCGCTCCCCATTGCTTACGGCACGGCACGCCGAATGATCGAGACCCGTGGCGCGATCCGGTCGGGGGAGAGAGTGCTGATTCTTGGCGCTACCGGAGGAGTTGGGACTTGTTGTGTACAATTAGCCGCCGCAGCCGGCGCCGAGGTAATTGCCTGCGGAAGTGCCGCATGGAAGCTGGGCAAGCTCAAAGAGATCGGAGCCACCCATGTCATCGACACCTCCCAGCAAGACATGCTGAAGGTTGTGTACCAGAGGTTTGGTAAACCGCGCTATATGGGCGGTGGCGGCGTAGACGTCGTGGTGAATTACATCGGGGGAAACACGTGGGTGCCTTCCCTGAAAGCGTTGAGACATCAGGGTCGTCTTCTCGTCTGTGGTGCAACTGCCGGCTACGCACCTGCGGAGGACCTGCGCTACGTCTGGAGTTTCGAGCTGCAAATCATCGGGTCCGATGGTTGGACCTACGAGGACCAGACCGACCTGATGAACATGGTCGTGCAAGGGAAGCTCAGGCCGGTCATCCATTCGGCCCGACCTCTTTCGCAAACTCCGCAGGCACTGCAGGAGTTGATTGATCGCAAAGTCTTCGGTAAATCAGTTTTGACGATGACAGATTGAGGACATTCGCAATGCTGCCTGAAAATCTTGGCCACCTCTTTGACGTCCCGCTGCTGGTTCAGCCCACGGCGCCGGCGGTCTTGCAGGACGACGTGGTTCTCAGCTTCCGCGATCTGGAGGAGCGTTGTAACCGCATGGCCAACGCCTTGTTGAACCTAGGGATACGCCCGGGCGACCGTGTTGCCTTCATGTTCAGCAATGATTATCGCTTCATCGAATCGCTTTTGGGAGCGATGCGCGTGGGTGCGGTTCCTGTGCCTCTGAATATTCGGATGGGAGATGAGGCGATGGTTTACGTTATCGCCGACTCTGAAGCGGTGGCGCTGATCGCCAATTCCGAGATGGCTGAGCGGGCGCGACGTCTCGTTCCGCAGGTGGCGGGAGTGCGACACTTCATCGTCGATGGGGAAGCGAGCGGCAAGGCAGTGAATTACGATCGCATGCTCCAGGCTGCCTCTCCCCTGTTTACCCGCAGGAAAACGGCCGCGGATGACGTCTGTCTGCAGCCCTACACGTCCGGTTCGACGGGCAAGCCCAAGGGTGTCCTTCTGACCCACGGCGGGCAGATCTGGAATACCGATCTGCTCCGCAAACTCGAAGCCTTCGATCACACCGAGCGAGCCTTGGTAGCAGTCCCGCTCTATCACAAGAACGCGATGCTGGGAGCGGTCAAGCCCATGTTGCTCTGCGGAGGTTCGCTCGTCATCTTGCCGGGCTTTGATCCTATCGAGGTCATACGGGCAATCGCTCGATACAAGGTGACCTACATGACCGGAGTGCCGGCGATGTTTTCCAAGGTCCTGTCCGAGAAGGAAGAGCTCCGTAAAAACGACGTAAAATCCCTGCGCTATGCGGTCTGTGGCTCTGCCGAGGTTTCTGAAGAACTGGTGGCGGAATTCCAAAGGGTGTTCCCCGAGGCGATCATCGCCGAATCCTACGGTTTGACCGAAGGTGGGCCAGATCCGATTAGCAATTGCCGTTACGGCCTGATCAAACGCGGAAGTTGCGGAAGGCAGATCCCGGGCTCTGAGGTAAAAATTGTAGGCGAGGATGGCGTGACCGAGTTGGGTCCCAACGAGGTGGGCGAATTGATTACCCGCAATCCGGGACTGGCCAAGGGTTACTGGAAGCTTCCCGAGGTGACCCGAAAGAAGTTCCGCGACGGGTGGCTCTATACCGGGGACCTCATGCGTTGCGATGAGGATGGTTTCTTCTACTTCGTTGGACGCAAGGACGACATGATCAACGTATCCGGTGAAAATGTTTACCCCAAGGAGATCGTCGACATTCTTTTGCGACATCCGAACGTCCGGGACGCCTATGTCGTGCCCATTCCGCACCCGGTCAAGGGAGCTGTTCCCGTGGCCTTCATCGTGCAATCCGCGCCGGCAAGGACCTCCGCCGAGGAAATCAAGCAGTTCTTCCTGAAATATGGCGCCCCCTATGCCTACCCGCGCCGTATCTACTTCCTCGACTCGATGCCGCTCGGCGGGACGGGAAAGGTGGACCGCACTCAACTGGCAAAACTCGCGGTGGAATTCGAGGAGAGGGTGCAGCATGAACCAGCCTGATCTCGCGGACTCGCCCTACCATCGTTTTCTGGGCTTGAAACTGCAGCGTTACGAAGACGGCCTGGTCGAGATCGTGATGCCGTTTCGCGAAGAGTTTCTGCGCGAGGATGGCTCGGATTGGCTGCACGGGGGAATCGTTGCCTCCCTGATTGATATTGCCGGTGATTATGCCGTTTCCTCGCGAACCGGGGGCGACGTGCCGACGGTGGATCTGCGGATCGATTATTTGCGGCCTGCAAAACGCGGTAGCCTCAGTGCCACTGGACGAATCGTTAAAGTTGGTCGCAGGGTCGGCGTCGCAGACGTTGAGGTCCGAGATGAGCGCGGTCAAGTGGTTGCTGTCGGTCGTGGAGTTTATGCCTCTCCAGCAGCGTGAGGGTTGGACACAGAAAAGCGAAATTGGAACGGCAGACAGTTACTGAAACAAATGATTGAATCAAGCGCTACGGACCGCACTTGCCCCCCAGGTAGAGACTCTTACCGCTGGTTCGTGTTAGGCCTGATCCTGTTCACAACGGCGACCGGGATCATGATCTTTGCCGCCCCCTTCTCCCTATTGCATCTTTGGGTGCGAGATCTGGGCATTTCGCGGACGCAGGCAGGCGTCTTGGCGGGGCTCTGGTATTTGCTCTCCGTCTGTGTGTCCCTGCCATGCGGATGGTTGGCCGACCGGGTGCGTCTTCGCGGCCTATTCGTTTCCCTTTGGGTCTTGATTGTCACCGGCACGGCCTTAATGGCCAGGGCACCTGGGTTTGGGATGCTCTGCCTGGGACGGGTCCTATTCTCAGCCGGGATGACGGGTCACGTGGTGGCTGGGCCGAAATTGCTAGCGGTATGGTTTGAGGGTCGAAGAGAATTTGGCCTCATCATGGGCCTTCTCAGCATGAGCATGAGCGTAGGAGTATATGCCAGCCTGTTTGTGCTGGGCAGAATCGGGCAACACTCCGGCTGGCAGCCAGCCATGTTGCTGCTGGTCGTGCTCGCCGCCGTCGGCCTTCTGATGATGCTGTTTCTTCCCTCCCGGTCCCCCGGTTTGGGCAAGGCAAGCGCGCCGGCTGCGGTTCTGCCACGGAGCCACGGAATGGCCGCCTGGATCTTAGCGCTGGTCTTTGCTGGTTTCAGCGTTGCCACGGAAGCGTATCTGACCTTCACTCCGGATTATCTCGTGCAACGCGGGTATGGTCTCGCAGCCGCGTCAGCTATCGTCGGAATTTACGCGTGGGTCGCCCTCTGCTTGAAACCATTCCTTTCCTCCTTCCTCCAGAAGAGTAATGCTGCGAGCTACTTGGTGGTGGCTTCCCTGGTCTTCATGCTCAGTGTGCTGTTGTTGATCGCTCGCATGGTTCCGCCTGCGGCTTCTGCAGGCTTCTTTGGCATTTCTATGGCGATTGGGATGCCCGCTTGCTATGCCTTGCCACCGCTCATGTTTGGGAACCAGGAGTCTGGGTATGTGTACGGGCTGTGCTCGTTCCTTTACGGCCTGGGATTTGTTGTCCAGCCCCTGGTAGGGCTAACGGTCGACAAGACCGGGCAATATACAACCGGCTACGGCGTCATCTGCGGCGTTGCAACGATCGCTTTGCTGGGAGCGCTGTGGCTTCGTCGCAACAACCTTGCGCGACCGGTGGCGACCGAACTCAGTCATCCGGGGTGAGGCATGATCTCGTTACTTCCCGGGCCAATGTTTCGATGCGGAGGACATCCGTGATGGGGAAATTCGCTGACCACCTCCCGCCCCTCCCGCCACTGCCGGCTCAATCGGATTCGCCGCCCAAGGTCTTCTTGAATCATTTTTACGCGGTTCTCGATTCCTCGACCTCGAAAGCCGTCGAAAAGGATCTGTTCCTACGAAAGCATTTCGCGGTTAATGAAAAGCGAACCACGACAAACGCAGATCTGACCTACACTGGGCTCTACTTCTACGGGATTAATACATATTTTGAGTTCTTTGACATCGCCGATTCTCCCCAGCGCCACCTGGGAGACTGTGGCATTGCCTTTGGCGTGGATCAGCCCGGAGCCATTCGAGCCTTGCAGGAAAAGCTCGGCCCGAGCCTGGAATCAAGCTTGACCTCAGTCACGCGGCTTTACCAGGGCAAGCACATTCCCTGGTTTCTTATGGTGACGCCCAGGAGCCTTCCCTATGAAGGGGAAATGAGTTCCTGGGTAATGGAATACCAGCCTGAGTTTTTGTCCACCTGGAATCCGCAGCCGAGAGGAACCACCCCGGGCATCTCGCGCAGGGAAATCCTCAGGCGTTATACCGACGTCCTCGAACCGGTGGATGAACCGCGCCTGCAAGACGTGATCGGTTTGACGGTGGCGGCGGATCCGTCTGGTACTAACAATCTCAGCCAATTCTGCCTTCAGTTGGGCTACCAGGTCGAGAGGGAAGTGAATGGAGGCATCGCCCTCCACGGACCAGATTTTATCTTGCGCTTGATCCCGGCAACCGAGAGCGTTCGTGGTGTACGAGAGATCAAGATGCGCACTCGTGGTCTGTCCGAAGGCGAGGAGGAGCACCGCTTGGGGCGGTCCGTGCTGAAGTGTGCTGGTCCCTCTGCCATCTGGTCGTTTCTCTGATGTTCGAGCGCCGGAACCTCGGGGTGCCCGGTTGGTCGCTCTCATCTTTAAAGCGTGGGCAGGAGCAGATATGATCAATCGGCGACAGTGGCTTTACGGGGTAGGGGCCCTGGCGGGAGCGGCTGCGCAGCCGGGCGGCGTCCCGCCCTCAGGGGCAAAGCAGCCAGAGCAAGCCCGCCCTTATCCTTTGAATCTTTCGGACTTTGTGCCGACCAGCATGCTGCAGGTGCCGGAGAAACGGGTTGAGCGGGCTCGATTTCCCCTCATTGATTTTCACACCCACATTACGATGTCCGCGAATTCGCAGAGCGGCGTGGCACTGACCTCGGACCGCAAATTCCTGGGTACTACGGAAGAGCTTCTGCCCGTTATGGATCGCAAGAACATCCGGGCCATGGTGAACCTCACCGGCGGTTACGACAAAGGTTTGGGTGAAACCATCGCCCGGTATGATCGCGCTTTCGTCGGGCGCTTTTACACCTTTACCGAACCTTGCTACGAGCGCTGGAAGGAGCCAAACTATCCTCAGGTTCAAGTACAGGCGATCGAACAAGCCTTCCGGCAGGGTGCGCGGGGCCTGAAAATTCTCAAGACTCTGGGATTGTACCTGCGCGAGAATATTGCCTCGGGCGAACTCGTGAAGATCGACGATCCGAGGTTTGATCCCATGTGGGACGCCTGCGGGCAACTCAACCTGCCGGTTGCCATTCATGTGTCCGATCCGCTGGCGTTCTTCACTCCGACCGATCGCTTCAATGAACGCTATGAGGAGCTCAACAACCATCCGGATTGGTCTTTCTATGGTCGCGACTTTCCGAGCAACGCAGAATTGCTTGCGGCCCGCAACCGGGTCATAGCCCGACACCCGAAAACGCAATTTGTCGTCTTGCACGTGGGCAACTTTGCGGAAAACCTGGCTAACGTAGCCGAGAACCTGGATCGGTTTCCCAACATGTCCGTGGATATCGCCGCGCGCATCGGAGAGCTGGGCACGCAGCCGCGCACCGCCCGAAGGTTCTTTGAAACCTACCAGGATCGGATCCTATTCGGTACCGATGCCACTCCGCATGGTGACCAGTTTCCCCAGCAAGTGTTCAACGACCAGTTGTACGAGATCTATTACCGATTCCTGGAGACCGACGACGAGTATTTTGATTATGCTCCGGCGAAAATCCCTCCGCAGGGACGCTGGCGTATCTACGGCATCAATCTGCCAGAGACGATTCTTGGTAAAGTCTATTTCGAGAATGCGGCTCGTCAACTGAAGGTCGCGTCATGAATCGCTTCGCAAGAACTACCAACTGCTATTTCACCCTGATGTGGGTGCTGATTTTCATCACCCAGTCGGCCGCCGCCGATGACGCTGTGATCGAAAGTACGAGAGCCGCCGAAGACATGGCGGTGAGCACGGATCCGTCCATCCCATTTTGGCAGGGCGCGATGCCGGTATACGCGGACAAGGATCCGTACGGCCAACCCCTGCCACGCTATCGAACCGAGATCCGCTCTCGCTGGACAGAAAAGAATCTCTACTTCCTGTTTATTTGTCCTTACGAAGAGCTGCATCTTAAACCTTCCCCCAGCACAACGACGGAAACCAACCGGCTCTGGGAGTGGGACGTTGCCGAAGTGTTTATCGGGCCCGATTTCCAGAACATTCGCAGATACCGCGAGTTCGAGCTCTCTCCCCAGGGAGAATGGATCGATCTGGATATCGACTTGACGAAGCCGCATCACGAAGACGGCTGGACCTGGAACTCCGGTTTCGTCGTAGCCGCTCGCATCGACTCGACCGCCAAGATTTGGTACGGAGCTATGCGCATTCCTTTCTCCGCTCTGCAAAGCCCTGCTCCGACCGTTGACGAACGACTGCGAATCAATCTGTTTCGCAGCCAAGGCCCACCCCCGAATCGGATCGCCGTGGTGTGGCAGCCCACGATGAGTAAGACGTTTCATGTCCCGGAGAAATTTGGCCTGCTGCGGCTGATTGACACCGACGTCCGGTAGCTTCTCCGGAAAAATTCCATGCCAATCGAAGCATCCCCTGCCAGGTGCTGCCATGGCTTCTCGCACGAGGTTGCTAATACTGTCGAAATGTTGCTTTATGCTGGACAAACAAAATCGCACGATATAAAAAGAGAGGCGCTCGGGAAATGATCACCAACTCGAACCCTCGGTTCGCGAGCAAAGGCGCTCCGGGAGCTAGAACTGCCCTAGCTCCTCAGCGAGGCACCGTTTTGCATCGAGTTCAATCCGAGCCAAGTAGCAGGAGGCCTGAAGAGCGGATGCACTAGATTCCTGACTCAACCGACAACTGTTGTCTTCCGAAAAAGGAGAATCGCCATGAGGAAGGTCATCGCAGTCGTCGTGGTTTTGGTCAGCGCGGCATTCAGCGGCTTCGCGCAAGTCGACACCGGCAACCTGGTTGGAACCGTGAAGGATCCGAGCGGCGCAAGTGTCGCCGGCGCCACGGTGACCACAACCAATACGGACACGGGGATTAGTACCATCGTAAAGAGCGAAGCCAACGGCAATTTCGTAATCAATCCAATTAAAATCGGCAGGTACTCGGTTTCTGTTGCGGCCAGCGGCTTCCGCAGGGAGGTCCGGCAGGACATCGTGCTCGACGTGCAGCAGTCCATTAGGCTTGATTTCACTTTGCAGGTCGGCTCGGTTACGCAAACGACGGAAGTCAGCGGAGCCGCTCCGCTGCTCGAAACCGAGAACGCCTCCTTGGGCGACGTTGTGACCAGCCAGGTAGTGGAGGAGTTGCCCTTGAACGGGCGGCGTTACACGGACCTCGCCTCCACGGTGATACCTCAGAGACAGATTTAGTTTGCCCTGAAGTTGCAGTTCTAGCCGTACGGTCTCCCCGGGCGGCGGGGAGCGCGAAGCGTCGGATTGGCATATGGCGAGGGAATCTGCAGCCTGCGGATTGGTGTGCCAATCCTTCATGCCTCTTTGATTTCCCGCCGCTAGGATTCCCCGCCGGAACGTCGAAAACACCGGCGGGCGGCGCCAAACCGAAATCTGGCAGCGAAGGAGGACCTGACCTCGATGCAGCGCAGAGACTTTCTCAAGAGTAGTGTTGCATTGGCGGTAGCCGCAGAACTTGGAGCGGGCAGAGCCCACGGACTGGTCCGTGCTCACAATTGGGGAAAATACGACTTCGGTGCTGGGCCCCTGGTGCCAGATCGGCTGAATCAGGGACCCTTTCCCCAGTTTCCCCCCGATGCCGCGATTCCCAGCGATGACGTGGTGATGACCACTACTCCTTCGGAAGAAGTCGTACCGAACTATGGAAAGGGGCTGGTCACCTACATCACGGCGGACATGGGCACAGAGGAGATCAAGTCGGACAACATCCCCCAGGCAATTGAGGAGTTGGTTCGATTCCCGTTGGGCCAGCAGCTTTACCTACGCCCGACGTGGCGGGAAATCCAGCCGCGAGCTGGCCGACTGGAATTCCCCGATTACATCAAGCTGACTTTCGATTTGGCCAAGAAAAACAACAAGCGAATTGGAATGCGCATTCAGATGAGTGCTCCGGACTATTGGCACCAACCGGCACTTCCGGATTTCGTTCTCGACAAAGTTCCGACGGTCGAGCTGGTTCCTGATCCCAAAGAGGCGAGCACGTCGGCGGCAAGGTTCATGAAGAACCCCTATTCGCGTTATCAGCCGCGCTATGACCATCCTTTTTTCCAGCAGTCGTTCAATGAACTCGTCGGCTTGCTGGCGGCGGAATTCAACGGAAGTCCTGTCGTCGAGTTCATCGATACGTTCTTCTACGGGTTCTGGGGCGAAGGTCACACCTGGCCATTCCTGAACAATCCCTTCCCCGACTATCCGACCGCGGAGCGGACTTGGATGAACATGCTGGAAGTGCAGCTGCAGCACTTTACCAAGACGCCTTTGATGACCAACACCCAACCCGACTACAGCCGGGTGGGAAATTCAGAGGTCCTGGACCGCACGGTTCGCACCAACAACTGGATGCGAAGCGACACCATCTTCATCGAGAATGAACAAATTGAAGCCCTCAGCAACCGACCGGCCTGGATCGCGGTGATGATCGAACAAGGCGTCCCGGGCAAGCCTCCCGATCCTAAGGCTCTACACGAGGGGATATCGCCCTCCGATAACATCATCGCCCATGTCATCGATGTGGGGGCGAATTATTGGTCCCTGTGGAATTTTCACGCGATCAGCGCCCAGAATTTGATGAGCTACTATCAGGCGTACCCGACCTGGTTCGACCGGATTAATCGTCGCATCGGCTATCGGGTTCGACCGTCACTCGTCTGGAGCTATGAGGACGGGGGGTACCTCGGGCTGATCCTCGGCTTCGCCAACGACGGCATTGCGGGGGTTCCGGGAGTCTTGCGGATAACGGTCGACAGCGAGGACGGGAAGGCACTCGAGAGTGGCTGTTTGGATCCGGGGTATCCCTTGCCGGGAAAGGTCCGGCAGGCACAGTTTGTGCTGCCTCCCGGGACCAAATGGGAGGGCTTGAAACTTCGCGCCGAGATCGAGGTGAAAGGCATGCGCTACCCGGTGCGCTGGGCCTGTCACCAGAAGCTGAATGAGGATGGCTCACTGACGTTGCGCCCTAACCTTCATCCTGGCGCGTGAGAGCAGCCGAGATCGGCGGAGGCGAACCGATAAGGAGGTAGGTACTGTGCGCAGGCGGGACTTCATGAAAGCGGGTGCAGTCCTGGCGGGGGCGAGC
>Ga0187782_10003353_pt1 | contig 11918 bp, 10 predicted proteins | sample 0715_SJ02_MP15_2_FD_132454 | JGI IMG/M metagenome (GOLD analysis project Ga0187782, IMG submission 132454) | Tropical peat soil microbial communities from peatlands in Department of Meta, Colombia - 0715_SJ02_MP15_20_MG | ecosystem: Environmental > Terrestrial > Soil > Wetlands > Peat | place...
CGCTTCAGGAGGCGGATTTCTCGCGGTTACCGGTGACGACTCTGTTGATGAAGCTCCGTACACTTGGCCGGAGGCGATCCGACGTGCACAGCACGCAGGCTGAAAGGTTGCGACGGGCCGGATTTGTGCAGTTGGCCTTGCTGCCTCAGAAGGAAGTTGTCTTTGGGATCGTGGGCCGCTTCTGGAGGCCAGACAGCGGCATCCTGAAAGACCTGACCGCAGAACAGGTGATTGCGTTTCACACCGTGGGTTATGCGAAGGCAGTGTGGAATTTCGCGGTTACCGCCGAATCGGAGCAAGCATCTCGGGTCACCACCGAAACCAGAATTCAGGCGTTTGGAAGATCGGCTCGCTGGAAGTTCCGTGCGTATTGGCTCGTTATTGGTTTCTTCTCCGGGCTGATTCGGAAGGAGATGCTGGCGATGGTAAAGCGGAATGCGGAGCAAGCTGCTAAAACTAGGTACTGATGGGCGCATCGGTTCAACAGCTTGCGCCGGGCTTCACGGCAGAAGCTCAGCAGCCAAGCCGCCCCAGGAACAGATAGATGCTCTGGGCCAAACCTTTTTTCAAACACGCTCGAGTGGTCGGTTCGCGACCGACCGATATTGCAGTATCAATCTCAACTTAAGATGGAGAGGAGAAATCTGCATGTCTGACAAAGCAACCATCACTGATGCTGAACTTATTCTGAAACTCTACGATCTCCGCCGCGAAGCCGAAATGCGAAAGGCACGCAACTGGTGGCTGGGATTTTGGCCGGACTCAACCGAAGACATTCTGAAAATCGCTACCGCCCTAGGAACTCAGGAGAACGCCTGGATGCGGCAGGTTGGCGGATATTGGGAGCTGGCCGCTTCTCTCGTATTGCACGGTACTCTGAGCCGAGACCTGTTCCTCGAGGGCAGCTTTTCTGGTGAGATGTTCCTCATTTTCGCAAAGATTGAGCCCTTCTTGAAGGAAGTGAGAGAGAAGACACAGAATCCCGGCATATTTGGCAATGTCGAGAAACTTATTATGACTTCTGCGGGAGGCCCGGAACGTTTGAAACAGACACAGGGGCGTCTTGCGATGTTGCGAAAGGCAGTGCAATCAGCGAGGGCGGCATAAACCAGCATTTCCGAGTACGGGACGCCCGCAGAGCGTCCCGTACGTGTTAAGAAATGTATTCCCGGATGTATTCATCTTTGGTGTGCGCCAGTTCGTGCACATCCCCATCGAAGATGATCTTGCCATCACGAAGGATCAGAAAACCCATGGGTACTTCGCTGCGGGTACCGGGAGGCAGGGGCTGCATTTGATTGCTGCGCCGATCAAAATAATGGGTGGCCATGATGAAAGCGTCCTGCAGGCGATGGGTGACAAGAAGAGAGCTGGTTTTATACACGTCGCGCTGCTTCACGATCAGCTGAATGATGGTTGTGGAAGTGACGGGATCAAGGCCGCCGGTTGGCGAATCATAAAGCAGAAGTTCCGGGCGAGTGATGATGGCGCGGGCAATGGCCACCCGCCGCCGCATTCCTCCAGAAAGCTCGGAAGGGTACATGTCTACCGTGTTCTCTAACTCTACGAAACTGAGAGCCTCCCTTACCGGCTTGTCGACTTCCTCCTCCTTGACGTTCCGTTCCTCAAGCAGGCGAAAGGCGACATTTTCGCGCACGCTAAGCGAATCGAAGAGCGCGCTCTCCTGGAACACCATGCCGATTTTTCGTCTCAACTCAAAGAGATCCTCCTCCTTCATCTGCGTGATCTCCTGGCCCAGGACATAGATACGCCCGGCATCCGGCTTGAGCAGTCCCAACGTCAGCTTCAGAATCGTGCTCTTTCCTGAGCCCGCGACACCAAAGATTGCCTTGGTTTCGCCCTTGGGCAGGGAAAAGGAAATTTGATCAAGTACCACCTTGTCGTCGAAGGCCAAAGAGACTTTGTCGAAAATGACTGCTGCAGAGGCGTACTCCAGATCAGAACGAAGGGGCTGTTCGGTAACGGTAGAAGGGGCAGCCATGCTTTATTGATACGCGAAGATGGTCATCAACAACTTGGTTACCAGCAAATCGACGACCAGAATTAACACTGAAGACGCAACCACCGCCTGGGTTGTTGCCCGGCCGACGCCCTGCGTCCCACCGCGGGCGGTAAGCCCGTAAAAACAGCCAACCGTCGCGATGATAAAGCCGAACAGCAGTGGCTTGAGCAAACCCATAAAGACATCCTGGAACACCAAAATTTGCCAGGCGGTGCTCCAATATTGATGCCAATTGGTTTGGTAAAGCAGGGTCGAGATCACTGCCCCGCCAAACAGTCCCAAGAGGTCCGAGATAATAGTCAGGAAGAAGAGCATGAAGACGGTGGCAATGACGCGCGGAGTCACCAGTTTCTTCATGGGATCGGTGCCGAGCGCACGCATGGCGTCGATCTGCTCGGTTACGAGCATCGATCCCAGTTCGCTTGCCATGCCGGAAGCATTTCGTCCCGCGACCATGAGCCCGGTGATAATCGGGCCCAGCTCGCGCACCATTCCTACTGACACCAGTTGACCAATCAGGGAAAGCGAACCAAATCGTTGCAGTGTATTGGCGCTGTTCAAGGCGAGCTCCGCCCCGATGGACAGCCCGGTGAGCACCACGATGGGAAGAGAACCGAAGCCGATCAGGTCAGCCTGGTAGACCGTATCCGCGAAGTACCGGGGCTGGCGGAAGAGGTTAGCAATCGCCCTTCCCGCGAGAAAGGCGTAGTCCTGCACCGCCTGGATTTTTTCCTTTGTGAAATCTGCAGGCGAAACTAGTTCCATCGACTATCCAGGATCATGGCAGCAACACAATCTGACGGAACTATAACAGAGAAAGCTCTCAGCAATCAGCCGTCAGCTTTCAGAGATGATGCCACTTTCAGCACGGGCGATGGGTCTGAAACGCTGGGGTAAGGGCTGACAACTGTGAGGTGAGAGCTAATCCCGCGGCTTGCGTTTGATTTCTATGTTCAGGCGCTTGATTTTCTGATTCAGAGTGGAAAGCGGAACGCGGAATCGATCGGAGGCCTCAGTTTGGTTCCAACCACATTTTTCCAGCATGTCGACGATGATGTGACGCTCGCAATCCTCCATGATGTCGAACAAGGACGCGTCGGCGCGATGTTCCAGAGACGAAAAGGAGGCCGTCCGGCCCACAATTTGATCAGGCAGAAGGTCTGGCCGAATCTCGGCGTCCCCGGATAGCACGACAGCGCGCTCGATTACATTTTCCAGTTCGCGGACATTGCCGGGCCATGCATAAGCCACCAACGGACGCAAGGCCTCTGGAGTCAGGCGACGAGTCGGCCGGTCATTTTCCTTTGAATATTTCTCGAGGAAAAACGAAGCCAGCAAGGGAATGTCCTCTTTGCGTTGCCGGAGGGGCGGGAGATCAATGGTAATCACGTTCAGCCGGTAAAAAAGATCTTCACGGAACTTGGCGTCGCGCACCTGCTGCTTCAAATCCACATTGGTTGCGGCAATGATGCGTACATCCACTTGAATTTCATTGACGCCACCAAGGTGCATGAATTTGCGGTCCTGCAGCACACGCAAAATCTTGCTCTGTGTGTCCAGACCCATGGTGCCGATTTCGTCGAGGAAGATGGTGCCGTGATCGGCGACCTCGAATAAACCTTTCTTGGAAGCAATGGCGCTGGTGAATGCGCCCTTGACGTGTCCAAACAAAGTGGATTCGAGCAGATCCGCTGGCATGGAACCGGAATTGACGGGAACAAAAGGACGATCACGGCGCGACGAATTGAGATGGATGGCTTTGGCGATGAGCTCTTTGCCGGTGCCGCTCTCACCCTGGAGCAGAACTGTGGATCTGCTAGGAGCAACCTGGCCGACCAGATCGAAGATCCTGAGCATGGGCTCGCTTTTGCCCACTATATTTTCGAAGTTGTATCTCTGTTTGAGGGCGCGTTTGAGCTGAACGTTCTCCTCTTCCGCGCGGCGGCGTGCCACGGCGCCACGAACATCGGCCAGGAGCTTTTCGTTATCCCAAGGCTTTTGGACAAAATTCGCAGCCCCGGCCTGCATCGCTTTGACTGCGTTCTCGACGGTGCCGTACGCCGTGATCATAATTATGGCCATTTGGGGGTCCTGGGCGCGAAGTTCCGCCAAAACGTCCATGCCGTTGCGGTCGGGCAGAGCCAGGTCGAGCAGAACCAGATCAAAGCTGTGATCGGCCATACGGGCCAGTCCCTGGTCAGCAGTTCCGGCGGACTCGACGGCGTAGCCTTCCAGTTGGAGTAACGTCTCCAGCGATTCGCGGATGGCCATCTCATCGTCGATGATCAACACTGAACCCGCAGAGGAAGACCGGGCCTCATCCACGGAGCTGTGATTGACAACCGCCGTTTCAGACATTCACTGCCTTTCTGATCAAGGGGAAATCCAGGTAGAAACTGGTGCCTTCGCCCGGCCGGCTTTCGACGCGAATCTTGCCGGCGTGCTCCTGGATGATTCCATAGGTGACCGACAGGCCGAGACCGGTGCCGCGCGGTTGACCATCGCGAGAATCCTTGGTGGTAAAGAATGGATCGTAAATCTTGCGAATGTGGTCGGGGGCGATCCCGGCGCCAGTATCGGAGACTACGACATTCACTTCATCGCCGTTCCAGGTCGCTACTCGAAGTGTCCCGCCATTCACCATCGCATCCTTGGCATTCAGAAACAAATTCAGAAAGACCTGTTGCAATCGTCCGGGATTTCCGTTGATGGGAGGCAAGTGATGGCCCAACTCGTCCTGCACCCTGATTTTCGAGGTCTTAAATTGGTGCTCCAGCAAAGCCAGGGTGTCGGAAATGACTTTGTTGATATCCACTTCCGTGAACTCCGTGCTGCTGATCCGGGAGAAGTTAAGGAGGTTGTTGACAATTTCCGATGCGCGGAATGTCTGCCGGGTGATTTTCTCCAGAAGCGCAGTTTTTTGTGGATCGCTCTTGACTTGCTTGGAAAGCATCTGCGCATAGGAGGAGATGACGGCAAGCGGAGTGTTAACTTCATGGGCAACACCGGCCGCCAACAATCCGATGGAGGAAAGCTTGTCGGATTGCGAGAGCTGGGCTTCTAATTCGACTCGCTCGGTAATGTCGTCCATGATAATGAGCCGGCCGATCACGTTAAATTTCTTGCTCACCAGCGGCGCAATCGCCACATTCACCGTGCGGATCTCCGCGGCTTTGGTGCTCAGGCCAAACTTGTACAAATTGTGAATGCCCGGATGCTCGCGCACACGCTTGAACTCGTCCACAAACTTGCGAGGGAAAATCTCGCCGAGCGGACGGCCCAGGACCTGCCAGCGTGGCAAGGCGTACATGACCTCCATCTGGGAATTCCAGGATTCGATGCGCTCGGCCAGGTCGACAGCCAGCACCCCAACATTGATCGACTCAACAATGTTCTCGTTGAAATCCTTCAGGCGCTCGTATTCGGAAACTTTCTGTTCCAACGACGCATACAAACGCGCATTCTGAATGGCGATTGCAAGATAACCGGCAAGAGTTTCCAACAGCTCTACGTCTTCGCTGGAAAGAAAATCTCCCTCGGCGGTCTTGCCCAGGCCGAGCACGGCTATGGTCTGTTTCTGGGCGCGACAAGGAATGTAGTAATTCATCTCCAGCGCGGCAATGGCGCGCTGCGCATCCGGCGTTTCACGCGGCACCTGATGGGTGTTGTCAAAGAACAAGTGGCCGGCCTCGCTTTCCGGCCGACTTACACTCAGAAAGCTCAGATCCAGGCCATTGGTCTGCATCATTCCGAACGATTTCGCCAGGACAAAGCCGGGCGCCGCTTCACCGATGGAGAGAAAAATGGCGACACGATCCACCAGCAGAGTGCGAGACAGGCGTTCGACGACGGTTGTTAACATCTTGTCAAGGTCGGTCTCCGAGCTAAGTTCTCTGCCGAATTCAACCAGTGTTTTGCGATAGTCGTAGTGAGTACGATAAAAGACCTGGTCGATGTGCTGTTGAATCCACTTGCGAAGCGGATCAACCAGCAATGCAGTAACCACAATAGCGAGCATCAGTCCGGCGGGTCCAGTGCTGGGAATTCTGGTGTGGACCAGTTCCGCGACTCCGCCAACCACCGCAAAGTACGCCCCGGCGATAGCAGCGGCCGCCAGCGTGTAGGCCATGCCGCGTTTGAAGATCAGATCCACATCCATCAATCGATAACGGAAGATCGCGTAACCGAAGGTGAGAGGGAGAATGCCCAGGGAAAGCACGGAAATCTTCATGCCAGGAGAGGCCAACGCGCCTGTCAGATAAGGCAGGACATAGAAGAGCGTAAAGGGCGTGATAGCCAGAATCGTGCCGCGAGTGACCCACTTCAATTGCTGTCGGAGAATGGGCGTCTTGGCGTGCCGGTAGTTGTACAACAACACCGCCGCAGCCAAGATGAACAGCAGCGCCAAATATGCCATTTCCACACGGTCCAGGTCCCACCGCAACACCTCGCTGGCTGTCAGGGCACGAAGTGCGAGGACGTGCGCCGTCAACAGGAGCAGTCCGGGAAGATATACACCCGGGATGACCCACCAGTGCTTTCGCACAAACCAGCGTCGCTCCGGGAAGGTCAGAACAAAGTGGAGGAACAGAGCAGGTTGCAACAACCCGGCGAGCACATTGCCCCAGTAGATGGTCCAATCAAAAGCGTTCAGTTTTCCGCTGTAGTGGAAACTATAAAAAATGAATGACACGAGGCAGAAAACATAGAAATGCGTGGAACTGGGGGCAGTCCAGCGCCGAAGCAGGACGTAAATTCCGATTCCGAGATAGATGAGGCTGATTAACCGGAGCCAGTTGTATTGCGTCTGTTCCGCCGGAATTGGGATGACCGTCACATCCACGGGAACGTTGTGACGCACCAACGAATAAGTAGCTTTTGACCAAGCTCCGGTGCGATAAAGTTCGCGCGTAAGCACGGCGACGCTGCTGACGTTGTGGCCGTCAATAGCTGCGAGTTGGTCACCGACTTTGACTCCAGCCCTTGCCGCTGGGCCGTCTTCTTGCACCCGCTCCGCTGTAAGCGCACCTGCCTGTTCCACCCACCATGCGCCATCGGATGGAACCTGGAACTCACGCTGTTTCTGAAAATTTATCCAGGCCAGAACCATGCCCGCCACCGTAAGCAAAGTAAGCAAGATGGCTGTAAAGCGGGATGTGAGATCCTTGTTCATGGACAGGGTTAGGGGGACAGTTGGCGGCACACCACCCCCCGCGCCAACTTGTGCACGTTCGCTTCCAAGACAGAGGACATAGGAAAAGTCGTAAGTCGCTCACTTGCAGCGGCTTCCATGATTATAGAGTGCCGATTGTCGTAAGAATATGTATTTTGGAAGGAATCCTTTAATTATCCGTAAGCAGTTGGTTTCAATGTGCTTGACTAGCTTGGGAAGCCACGACGAAGGCGATTTACTGGTTGTAATCTCCGCCGCCAGTCCGATCATGGGCGACTGGCCCGAGGTCCCAAGGCGAATGAGCAAAAAAGAAGGGAGAGCTTACGCCCTCCCTCACAGAAGCGACGGAGGCGATACCACTTAGATAGACTGCTGCGGAAGGGAAAAGGTTGTCCCGTGGACGCGAGCAAGGACCAAAATTATGAGACGGAAGAAATCCCGGTTGGGGATTTTTCGCTCACGGTGGATGGGGCTCGGCTGCACTATTTGCGTGCAGGCGCAGGTCCAGTTTTGCTGCTCGTCCACGGCTTGTTGGGATACTCCTTTTCCTGGCGGAACACTGTTCCGGTTGTGGGACGGATAGCTACCGTCTACGCTCCCGACCTCCCGGGCGCGGGATTCTCTGATCCTACGCCTGGAATGGATTGCTGTTTTCGCGGTTGTGCTGAACGATTGCTACGCTTCATGGATGCAGCCGCCATTAATGACTGCACCCTGCTGGGTACATCACATGGTGGAGCGGTAGTGATGCGGGCCGCCGCGATAGCTCCGCACCGCGTGAGGCGCCTGATTCTGGTAGATCCCGTAAATCCGTGGTCGGCACACGGCAGAACTTTGAGCATGCTGCTGAGCAATCCTCTGGTTGCACCCGCCTTCCTGAAATACGCGCCGCGATTGCCGATGCTGCAACGCTTCTACTTTCGCCGATTGTTTGGTGACAAGCGGCGGATGGCACCGGGGACGTTGGAGGGCTACCTCAGGCCGCTGCGCCGTCCGGGAGCTTTGGAATACGGATTGAAGATAATTCGCTCATGGAACCGCGACCTTACAGAACTGGAATCGGTTCTGCCCCGAATTTCCCACATCCCAACTTTGCTGATTTGGGGCAGCCGGGATGCTGCTGTAGATCCAGCATCAGCCGCCAGGCTGCAATCCAGTTTTGGGGATTGCCGACTGCTTGTGCTTGGAGGAGTCGGCCATCTGCCTTACGAAGAAGCTCCGCAAGAATTCAATCGTGCTGTAGCTGAGTTTTTGACCAATGCCACCCAGAACGCCGCGGCACCAAAGGTACGTCGAAACGCGGGCAGCATATGACCGAACGAAGATCAAAACCACGACGATAATTGATGATCTCCGGATGCGGTGCTAATCTCACCAACAAGGATCATCTGATTGCGAGATCGGGCATTCTCCGAGGTGTCTCACCGCGGTTCACCGCTTGAAAGCCTGTCTCGCATCCTGCATATCGACATTCCGGAAGTGTGGGTTAGGTTTCTGCTCGCCATCGTAGGTCTTATCCTGGCGTTTGCGGCGGCGCTATTTTCCACGGTTTCGAGAGAATCCGGGAGGCTTTGGGCAACGCTAATCCTGGCTTCCGCAGCCTTAGTGCTGGCCACAATTGTGGGGCTGACAACCGTTCCCTATCTGGCACGTCGCGTGGCTGCCGCACGCATTCGAGATGCCCTCGACTACGAAGTAACTCGAGCTGGAATCATTTATATCGTCAGTGTTTTGTTAATCGGTGTCGCGGCCCTGAACACCGGCAACAACCTGCTTTACATCATTGTGGCGGCCATGTTGGCAGCTATTCTGGTTTCCGGCGTCGCTTCGGCCATCGTGCTGCGCGATCTGGATTTGGAAATCCACCTTCCGGAACACGTGTTCGCTAAGCGACCCACCGTCGGCCGCATCGTGTTGCGGAATCGCAGGCGCTGGGTGCCCTCATTTTCGGTCAATGTTATTTCATTGAAAAAGCAGCAGGCACCGTGGCAATGGGCACGGACAAAACTCCGATGGCCTGGTCCCAAGCGTGGAAGTAAAGAGGAATCGCCGGCGGGTATTTTCGAAGGATCGGCATTCTTCCCCTACATTTCCCCCGGGGCGGAGGTCAAGGCTGAGGTGCAGCTGCGTTTTGAGCAGCGTGGAATTTATTATCAGGAAAGTTTCGGTATTGCAACCCGGTTCCCTTTTGCGTTTCTCACTAAAACGCGGGGTGTGCGGCTGGCGAAGGAGATCATCGTCTATCCCAGCATCGAACCGGCGGACGAGTTTTTCGAAATCCTTCCCATCATCACCGGGGAATTCGAAAGTTTCGCGCGCGGCCGCGGATACGATCTGTACCGGATTCGTGAATATATGGCGGAGGATTCGGCCCGGCATGTGGATTGGAAAGCAACGGCCAAATCAGGTTCGCTGAAGGTGCGCGAGTTCAGCCGCGAAGACGAGCGCAAGTTGCGGATTGTCTTCGACAATCCTATGCCCGGTACAGTTTCCAACAACACATACGAAGACGGTGTGGCATTAGCCGCTTCCTTGAGCTGGCATTTCGCCGGCGAGAACACCGATATTTCGTTTGCGGCCCCGCGGTACACCGGAGGGCCAGACATCTATTCTTTTCTCGCCTACTTGGCAGTGGTGCAGCCCCAAGCTGGACCATCGGCTTTGGACGAGCTGCAGCCCTCTGAGGATTACAACATCGTCTTTACTACCCGAGCTCACGGCACTATTCCGACGGCTCTGTGGTCCTGCTCGTACTTTGTCTTCCTGCAAAATGGCGGTTCAAAACGCTGAAATCCCCTAGCGGGAAAGCGTGCGTTTTTTGGCCCCAAGCACACACTTTTCCCCTATGCAGGATCAAATTTTCGTCATATACTCACGCCCGCATCTGTGGAAAAAGGGGTGTCGCATGCATATTTACGACTTGATTAACAACCAGGACACGTACTGGGCTGATGGCGCCCAGACGGTGCTGGAGGTCGCACAGACCATGGTGGCCCGCAACATCGGTGCGGTGCCTGTGGTACGTGATGGTGTGCTAGTAGGCATCTTTTCGGAGCGGGACCTGATGAAAAGGGTGGTGGCTGAATCCCGTGATCCGCGACTGACGCGCCTGGAGGAAGTTATGACCGAAGACCCCCTGACCGTGAGCCCGGCGGAGACGGTGGAGAACTGCATGGTCTTGATGCGCCGTCATGGCTTTCGCCATTTGCCGGTTTGCGATGGCAAACAACTTGTCGGCATAATTTCCATGCGCGACCTGCTGCTGCATGATCTTACCGAGAAAGATTATGAGGTGCGGATGATGCGCGCCTACATCCAGGCCACCCCCGAGGTTTAGCTGGAAGTTCCGCTGCACACGAAAAGGCAAGAGTTCAAGATTTCGCTCCCCTCGATGTGGTTACCTGATTAAGCTAGCTTCCTCTTTGGTAATCCCTCAGTTACGTTACTTTGGTTCATTGACCAATCATCCAAACCTGCTAGGGTTACTAGGAGGCCGGAGCCTCGTCTTTTCCGGTCCTTGGAGCAATTTCCGAGCCACCGTGAATGCCAAGCTCCAGCTCGTGCTCTGGATTTCACACCCCGCCCTGGAGTCACTCCTGGCTGCGGTAATGGTCTGGCGAAAGCTGCATCGCAAATTTCCTGTATTTTTCGCTTTTATCGTTTTTCAGGTAGTGGACTTTATCTTCCTATTTCCCATTCACCAATACGGGAGTTACAACTTCTACTTCTATTCGTACTGGGTGAGTGCCACAATCAGTCTGGGCATCGGCTTCAAGGTAATCCACGAGGTTTTCCTGGATGTGTTTCGCCCCTATCACACGCTGAAGGACCTAGGCACTATCCTTTTCAAGTGGGCAGCGTTGGTAATGATCTTTGTGGCCTTGGTAGTTGCAGTTGCAAGTCCGGGTGGACAATCTCCCATCGTGGCCGCAGTCATGACCATGCAGCGTTGTGTTCGAGTTATTCAATGTGGGCTGGTGTTGTTTCTGCTGTTTTTCGCCCGGTACCTGGCTGTTTCCTGGAGACACCATGCCTTTGGAATTGTTTGCGGATTTGGGCTGGTAGCTGCCGCCCAATTGACTGGGAGTGCTCTGCTGGTAGGCGGCTGGGCCAGCAGTCAAATGGCCGGATTTATTTTTATGCTGTCCTATAGCTGCTCGATCCTGGTTTGGCTTGGATATGCCGCGACCAAGACCTTGCCCCGACAAGCCTCACCGCTGGTTTCGCAACGCTGGGAGCAAAGTCTGACCGACTTACAACGTCCTGCCGCGGCTGAATCTCTCATTCCTATGTTCGAGGGTATGGTTGATCGCGCCTTCTCAAATACGTCCGCTGAGCATCAACCAGAAGCGTTCTCCACCAAGATGCTGCGCGAAAACTCAGCTCCACTGAGCATCAACGGGTCTCTGGCTCGGGTGCATTCACTGCGATAGCACTTGTCTCATCTTTAGACAGGCATCAGCGTCCAATAAGTTGTTAACTATCTCATGCGTAAGTGGATGATCCGCAAGGTCGAAGTCGCCTTCGAGAGATCGACCTGACCTGTCCGATTTCGGCCCTCGTGACAGCAGTCCTTGACACGGCCCTTATAATTCGTTGCACACGAGGTTTCCGCTCCCAGGGGACCCGCACAAGGAGAACGAACCCATGAAGCGCGTACTCAGGGTTTTATTCCTGATGGTAGGGTTGTGGTGCGCGGCTACGGCGTTGGTAGTTCCAACA
>Ga0187782_10003354_pt1 | contig 11917 bp, 13 predicted proteins | sample 0715_SJ02_MP15_2_FD_132454 | JGI IMG/M metagenome (GOLD analysis project Ga0187782, IMG submission 132454) | Tropical peat soil microbial communities from peatlands in Department of Meta, Colombia - 0715_SJ02_MP15_20_MG | ecosystem: Environmental > Terrestrial > Soil > Wetlands > Peat | place...
CGGCGCGAGGCCTACAGCAAAGCCGAATCTCGGATTGAAGCGGACACCGACAATCCGTCCGCGGTGGTGGCTGAGATTTTGAAGCTGCCGATCTTCTGATGGGCCGGTCTGCTCGCGGCGACGCGTTGCGGATCTTTCGCGCAGCGCTCAAAGCCGCCGATCCGGTGCGGGCTGTGCTCGCGCGCGTGCGCCGCGAAGGTGAGAAGCTGATCACCCGAGAGCGGCGCTACGACCTCAGTTCATTTCGCAACATCTACGTCATCGGCGCGGGCAAAGCCAGCGCTCGAATGGCCGTGGCCGTGGAGCGACTGCTGGGTGCGCGAATCGCCGGCGGCCTAATCAATGCACCTCAACCAGCCACGCTGCGCCGTATCGAAGTCAATGTTGCCGGCCATCCGATCCCCGATCGGCGAGGTGTCGCCGGCGCAAAACGGATCGCTAAAATCGCGAAAGATGCAGGCCCCGAGGACCTCATCATCTTTCTACTTTCTGGCGGCGCGTCGGCTTTGTTGCCGCTGCCCGCGCCCGGGATCACGCTAGCCCAAAAGCAAAAGATCACTCGCTCGCTGCTCGCATGCGGCGCCACGATTCACGAGATCAACTGCGTGCGAAAGCATCTCTCGGCGATCAAAGGCGGCAAGCTCGCTCAGCTCGCCTATCCAGCCACGCTTCTCACGCTGGTACTTTCGGACGTGATCGGCGACGACCTCGGTGCGATCGGTTCCGGGCCGACCTATCCCAATCTCACGACGTTGGCCGAAGCCAGGGCCATCTGTGCCAAGTATGGGATCGATGTCGAATTCCCGCAGGCCGCCGAACCATCCAATAGACTCCCCGGCTCGATCGTGACCGTCGGCAGCAACGCACTCGCCGTCGAGGCCGCGGCGGAGGAAGCGAAACGGCTCGGCTATAACACGATGATTCTCTCGACGTATCTGGAAGGCGAAGCCCGCGAAGTGGCACGGGTCCACGCCGCGATCGCGAAAGAGATTCGAGCGGCAGGGGGCCCGGTGAAGCCGCCAGCGTGTGTGATCTCTGGCGGCGAAACCACGGTGACCATTCGCGGCAAAGGCCTCGGCGGGCGCAATCAAGAGCTCGCGCTCGCAGCTGCACTCGCCATCGATGGATTGCGCGATGTGGCGATCATGAGCGCTGGAACCGATGGTGTGGATGGACCAACGAATGCCGCTGGTGCGATCGCCGATGGCACAACGCGCGATCGCTCGCGAGCGCTTGGCCTAGACGCGGCAGCGTTCCTACGCAACAACGATTCGTATCGTTTTTTCGAGGCAATCGGCGATCTCATCAAAACCGGGCCGACGGGAACCAATGTCGCCGACATTCAACTGATCCTGGTGCGCTAGAGTTTGAATTGCGAGAAATGAGGATAGTATGTCTGGAACTTTGCCGTCACCGGCCCCCACATCGCAATTTGGCTTTACCGCGAAAGCTTGGATCGCGTATCAATTGGAGAAAGTCCACTCGGGGGCAATCCATTATGTTTGGTTTTCGACGGAGTTGAATCCGATCGCGAACGGTGAATCCTCCAATCCAGTGATGTTGTACTGCGACATCGATGTCGCCGTGAAGAAGAAGGATGTCAATCACGCCAAGCTCAAGGATCTCAGGGCCAATCTGCTTCTACAGGTCAGCCGGCTCATTGGTCCCAGGGATCGCGCTCTCTCGCGGGCTCTTCGGAGGGAAATTCGTACCGCGCCCGTGGAGATGTTCCGGCCGCAGATTTGGAGGATTGATCTGCGGAAGGTGGACGCGTCGCGCTGGAAGAAGGATGGCGCTCACTCCGGCTGGGATGAGCAATACGTGACCGATTTGAAAGCGCCGGAGTTCGAGATTCTGGTGGAGTGAGGGAGCGTATCAGCTCTCGTCGGCGAGCTGCGAATACCGGAGGGCAAGATCGCGAAGATAATCGCGAAAGCTATCCAGACCGCCTTCTTGCTGATTGGCTTGCTCAACCAGGGCCTGCGTTTTTTTGAAGTCCTTTTCCAGAACATTGGCGTCAATCGGGGGTCCGGATGAGGCAGGGCTGGAAGAGATTTCATTGAGGATCGCTTGGGCTTCGGTTCGAAGTTCTCCCTGGCTAACAGGCCCGGCTTCTAGCCACTTGGCGTCGCCACTGATGAGATCCAGCTGCTTCCACAGCCGAAGGTAAAGATCGCTGAGGCGTTCGTACCGCTCGTCGTCCCGGATTGCTGTTTGCGGTGTCGCCATATAAGGTGTATCGTCGGAAGCTGGAGAAGCTTTAAAGAACTGGGCTTACACGCCCAGGGCCTCCTTGCTATAGGAGGACTGCATGCCAGCCGCCAAACGCCCAATTATTAGATGCGCGGAGGCTTAAGTTGCTACAGGCCAAAGAGATGCCTGCCTAAAAAAAGCCTACGTCGGCTCTTTTCAACCATTTGCAACGCGTCATTGCGACACACCCCGACTTTCCCGCCGAACCCACCGATCCAACTTGACGACGCCTCGACACGGCGCTTTGTGGCTGAAAATCACGCTCGACTTGGCTTTCGTCAAGGGTGAAATGCCCCACGCTACTCGTGTTCGACCTTCAACGCCGGCTTCGGTGGCTTGGGCGGAACAGGAGCGGCGGGCGGAACAGGCGCGGCGGGAGGAACCGGGGCCGCGAGCTCACTGGCGCTGGCCTTGCGAATCGTGAGCGTTCCGCGGCCGGTCTCGATCCGAAGCTGAGGACCACCGCCGGTGCTTCCCTCGATGGTGGCGCCATGGCCCGCTTCCTCTTCACGTAGCGGTTCGCCATAGTCGTTGCTCGCGTCGCCGCGGTCAGTGGACGCTTTCAAATCGAACTTGGAACCGGGCGCGAGCGCCAAGGTGATGTCGCCCGAACGGGTGTGGACTTCCATCTTCGGCACATCTTTGCCGGGCTTGAGATCGATGTCGCCGCGGTCGATGGTCAGATCCAGCGACTGCGTGAAATTGGAGAGCTCCACGTCGGGCGAGCGAGCCTTCAAACGGATGGGGCCAACCACGTTGTTCCCATGGAATTCCCCCTGCCCGATGCGGATCTCTCCCGGCAGTTTCTCAAAACCGAGGGAATTCACCGGATCGTCCCACCGTAGGGGCTTCTCCAAGCCGCGCAGCTGGATCTCGCCGACGTAGGTGCCGCTGGCAGTCACGGGCCCGGCGATGTTCTGCAGCTCCACGTCGTTGCCGCGGCCTTTCAGGTCCACACTGCCCTTGATGTCGACGGCGCGGATGGTATCGCTCTTGCCCGTCTCCACGCGCACGTTGCCGCCGATGTTTTCCAGGCGCACGCCGGCGTTGTCGCTGTTAATGTCGACGCTTCCAGTGATGTTCGAGATGTCGAAATCTCCATAGCGGCCGTGCGCTTCAACAGAAGAACCCGGAGGAACTGTAATGTCCAGGTCGGCGGTGGGCTGCACGCGATCGTTGACCTTGTCCTGGTTGGTGCGGATGATGATTTGGCCGTCTTGGGCGATCAGCTCGAGCGGGGTCTGCTTGTTGGCGCTGTCGGCATCGGACTGCTGAAACGAACGCACGGTTTCCTGGCCGCTGGCCTTCACCGTGGTGGCGTCCGCGCTGCCGGTGATCTTGGCGTTGCCGCGAAAGCTCTCGATGACGATGCGGCAATTTCTCGCGCAGGGCTTTTCCACCGGCGTGAGCGTGTAGTCGTAGGGTTCGCCCATGTTGAGCGTGATCCGCCGCAGCATGTGGCCGGTGGGGAACCAGGACGAGTAATTGTGCGCGGTGTACATGGTGCCGCCGATGATGCAGATGAGGAAGACGAGCATCCATTCGCCGCCCGAAACACCGTTGCGGGGCAGAGGCCGGTCCATGATGGCCCAGACCAGAACTTCCATCAGCCGGATGCCGCCCCAGGCGATCAGCAGAAACGGCCAGAAGCGCGAGATGTAATCCACGATCGGAAAATCGGGCCACAGGTTGCGGAATAAAAAGAGAGCGCCGAACCCGATCAGGATCAGCGGGCCAATCACCGAGCCGCGCCTCATATGGCGTTTCCTCCCGCTCCTGATGGAGGGTTGCCTTGGTGGGGATAATTGCCCTGATAAGGCTCGGGCGGCCTCGCGACGGCTCGCTCCATGAGTTTCAGAACGCCGAAGACGATGATCAGGATCGGCCAGGTTCGCCAGAATCCGTAGATGCCGGCATAGTCGATCGCGACCAGCGCGCCGAGCACGATCAGCATGATGGGCCCGCGAATCGCCTGTACGAAGCTACCTCCGTTCATTGACAGCCTCCCGCGGCGGAGCGGCATGGTGGCTCGGCATGGATCCTGAGAGCCGTTCGTAGAGCATATACACTCCCAGGGCAATCAAAGCGACTGGCCAGTAGCGCAGCATTTGCCCGATGCGAACGATATCCAGATTGTGCAGCAAAAAGATGAGGCCCACCGCGATCAGAACCATGGGGGCGAGCGGGAACCGGGAAGGCTGGCCGTGCCGCGGGACGATGCTGGAAAATTCATCGACGGGTTCGCCCATCTGGCGTTTCTTCGCGGTGTGATAAGCCTCAAACGCCATGTAGAAAACCCAGATCGCGATCATCATTCCGAACAGCGGTTGCAGCGGGGCGGTCTCCTCGCTGCCCACGATGGCGATGAGCAAACCCATGATCACGACATGGATCAAGCCCTTCACGTATTGGCCGTTGTAGATGGCGCCGACGCCGGGAATGAAACCGAGCATGAACGCCAGTCCCGGCGAGGCTCCGGGGTCGATCGGGTACTGCGTGCGCGGCGCGGTATAAGGACTGGGATCGGGTGTGCTGTAGGGCGCTGTGTAAGGCGACGCCGGCGGAGGGGCGGGCGCAGGTGCGGGCGGTGGTGGCGCGTAGGCAGCGCGGGGCGAGTGCTCGCCGCAATAAATAGTCCCGTCGGCCTGGTGGCGGCACGCCTCACACAGCGGCTTCCCGCATTCCCGGCAATACCCCAGGGCCGGAGCATCCGGATGATTCGCACAGTTCATTGTTGATTCCTTCTTTCACTCGCCGGTTGGCCGCCGGGAGGCGCGGGATCGGGTTCGCTCCAGTCCTTGAGACGCGATTGAATTTCGATCACCAGCTTTAAGTTGTCGTAATATTTCATGGTCCGGTCGTAGATGCGGTGCGAGCGGTCATCGATGCTCTGCCAAACCTTTACCGGATCCAAATCCGACGGCCGCAACTGCCGCGGCTCGATATGAGCGAAGCGCGCGAGCATGGAGAACGAGAGGATGGTCATCGCCATTCCCATGACGTAGCGCGGCTGCAGCACCGTCTGCGCGAACCCGCCGAACAGCCGCTTGAGCCAGGAAGGTGACGCACCCGATCGCTCTTCCGCCGCCGCTCTCCGGCCGGTGGGCGCGTAATGCAGAATGCGCGTCATCAACTCAGCGGGCGGCTGGACTTCGGGCACGCGTTCGATGAACACCGTCACGCTTTGGATGTCGGCGGCGAGTTGGGTGCAGGCCGGGCAGCCCGACAGATGACTTTCGAGCGCAGCTCTCTCCTCAGCGCGGAGTGTTCCATCCACGTAGTCGGCGAGCAGGATTTCGAGCTCTGCGCACGTCATATGCTGATCTTCTGCCTGCGGAGCACCCGCGCCAACTCGGCGCGCCCGCGATTCAACCGCGATTTCACGGTTCCTTCGGGAACGTTCAACGTTTGCGCGATCTCCCGATATTCTAATTCTTCCAGGTCGCGCAAGATCACCGTTTCGCGCAGCTCCGGCGAAAGCTTTTGTAACGCGGCCTGCAGCAACTCGCTCGCCTCGCGCCCCGCCAGCATCCCTTCCGTTCTCGCCATGGCGGCGGTGTTCTCTTCGAGCGCCGACACTTGCTCTTCAATCGACTCGGTGGCGCGGTCCATGCGCGTCCTGCGGTAATGATCGATCAGCAGGTTGCGCGTCAGCCTGGTGAGCCACACGATGAAGAGACCCTCACCGGCGCGAAAGCTTTTCAAATTCTTGAACACGCGCAGGAAGACGTCCTGGGTCAAATCCTGCGCTTCCGAATCGCTATTGGTGAAGCGATAGCAAATGGAGTACACGCGGCGGGTGTGCACCCTCACCAGGTCTTCCCAAGCGGCTTCCTGGCCCCCCAGGCACCGCTCCACGAGTTGGAGATCGGCATCCAAACTATCGTTCGCCCGAACTGTTGGGTAGGGAGATTCCCAGGTCCACTTTGCCGAAGGAATCGCCACCGTCGCCATGATGCTTCTTATCTCCCGCTTCCAACTATAGAAACGAGGATCTATGATAAGAAGTTCACTTGAATCCAAGCTTTACATTCTACAGAGCGCGCTCGTTTCATACCATCCGCCGGGTGGCTCTCTGACGCGTGTCGAAGAAAGTCACCCCAAAGCGCGCTGCTCCCCGGACGATCCTTCTGGCTATCGCCGCCATTGCGCTGATCCTGATCATTCTAGCGTACCGGACCCGAGGCGCGAGTTTTCGCTGGGATCTGTTTTGGAGCACCTTGGATCGGGTGGACTGGAGATGGCTGATCGCCTCTATCTGCTTAATACTACTCAGCAATATTGGGCGAGCGCTGCGCTGGCAGGTCATGCTGCGCCCATTCGGGCGATCGCTGGGCGTTTGGAAACTGACATCGGATACCTTGATCGGCCTGGCCGCGACCGTTTTGCTCGGACGCGTGGGCGAGGCGGTTCGGCCTTACCTGGTCTCCACCCAGACGGGGTTGCCATTGTCCTCGCAGGCGGCGGCGTGGTTTTTGGAGCGAACGCTGGATCTACTGGTAGTCCTGCTGGTTTTGGGCTGCGCGCTGGTGTGGATTCCCGTGCGGAGCCCGCACTTTGACCCCGAGATTCGGGGTGTGCTGGCGGCGGGCGGCTACGTTCTCGGAATTATGGGCGGCATCTGCCTGGTCCTTTTGTTCGCCTTCCGGCACCCGGGCCGGCACGCGCAGCGGCGCATCTTGAGCGCGCTTACATTTCTGCCGCCGGAGCCCTTTTCCCGCATCGAACATGCGCTGGAAGCATTCTCGCAAGGGGTGGATTGCACGCGCGACGCGCGATCGATGACGTTGCTGGCCGCTTACACGGTGCTCGAATGGATGATCCTGGCGGCGAGTTGCGGCGCGCTGTTGCAGGGATTCCCGGTGACGCGCCAACTCGGCGCGTTGGACGTGGTGGTGCTGCTGGGATTCGGCAGCGTGGGCGGCGTAGTGCAGGTTCCAGGCCTGGGAGGCGGCACGCAAGTGGCTATAATAGTTGCGCTTACGAAGATTTATCAGGTGCCCGTCGAAGCCGCCACCGGGGTCGCGATCCTCTTCTGGGTGGTGACTTTCTTCGCGATGGTGCCGGTCGGGCTGGCCTGCGCCTTCCACGAGGGCATCAATTGGAGTAAACTCAAGCTGTTGTCAGCAAAGCAGATACTGGAAGAAACCGAGGGTGCCCCGCCCACATCATGACCTGTCCCTTTTGCGGCCACAAAGAAGACCGGGTGATCGACTCGCGCGAGAGCAAGGAAGGCGACGTGATCCGCCGCCGGCGCCAGTGCTTGGGATGCGAGCGCCGTTTCACCACCTATGAGCGGAGTGACGAAATCCCGTACATGGTCGTCAAAAAGGATGGGAGGCGCGAGAAGTTCGACCGCCAAAAGGTGCTGAACGGGCTTCTCAAGGCGTGCGAAAAGCGGCCGGTTCCGATGGCTAAGCTGGCCGAGGTGGTGGATGCTGTAGAGGCCAAGCTGGGTGACAATCCGGACCGGGAGATCTCCACGACCGAGATCGGCGAGATGCTCATGGACCGGCTGAAGGGGCTCGATAAGATAGCGTACGTGCGGTTTGCGTCGGTATACCGCGATTTTCAGGACGTCGAGGCTTTCCTGAACGAATTGAAGACGTTAGTGATGCAGAAGCGATCCTAGTACAAGGGGACGCTTAGTACCAGAGAACGCGGCTAAGTTTCGTGTAACCAATTGGGAATGAAAACATCTTCTATTTAGGACTTAACTTCGGAATCGGTTCGATGCTATAATCGATTGCTAACATTAAGGCCGGACCGGTGGCTGCGCGCGCGCCTAAAGTAGTGGTTTGTATACAGGTTAACATACCCCACCAGAGGAATATCCGAACGACGTCTTGTGCCCGGTTGGGGAGGTGAGCATCCAAGTGGATCAATTTGAAGATCAGTTTCTAGCAGAAGGTCACGAACCTCTCGGGCTTCCTTTTGATGAAGAGGCGAACTTCTTTCATCCGGAAGAGGTACAAGAAGAGGAATTTCCAGCTCAACAGGCGGAAGAATCGATTTACACCGACGACCCGGTACGCGTGTATCTGCGCGAGATGGGCGCCGTTCCGCTGCTCACCCGTGAAGGCGAAGTCAACCTGGCCCGGCGCATGGAGCGCGGGAAATTGCGGATGCAGAAGTCGATCAGCCGGTCGGCCTTGGTGCAATTGCGGGTTTCCGAGATCGCCGAGCTGTTGAAGCGTGGTGATGACGAGCTAGACAACTTCGTGGACTTCGGCGATGTGGAAGAGGGCAGCCCCGCCGATACCAAAAAGCAGGCCGAGATGCGGGCGCAGTTCGCCGAGTTGATCGCGCTGCAAAAGAAACAGATCCAGTTGGGTGACAAAGCCGAGGACGTGCCGCTCAGCAACAAGAAGCTGCGCCGCAAGTGGCAGGGCAAGCTGAGCCGCGCCAAAGTGGAGATGTCGCAAGCCATCCGCCGCCTGCCCTGGCTGCCGTCGCGCTGGAAGCAGTTCGCCAAGGAAATCGAGCACGCCGTGGAACAGTTGGCGCATCTCGAAGCCGAGTTGCGGAAGCTGGAAGGGCGTTCGGGTCTGGCGGCTCAGGCGCGTGTGCGTGAGTTGCGCCGCGAAGTCCGCAAGCTGGAAGCGGCCGCGGGGGCGTCGCTCACCGATCTGAAGCACAGCATGTCGGTGATCCGGCATGGGGAAATCGAAGCCGAACGGGCCAAGAAGGATCTGGTGGAGGCCAACCTCCGCCTGGTGGTTTCGGTTGCCAAGAAGTACGTCAATCGCGGATTGCATCTGCTGGATCTGATCCAGGAGGGCAACATCGGCCTGATGCGCGCCGCCGATAAATTCGAATACCGGCGCGGTTACAAATTTTCGACCTACGCCACTTGGTGGATCCGGCAGGCCATTACGCGCGCCATCGCCGACCAATCGCGCACCATCCGCATTCCGGTGCACATGAACGAGAGCATGAACAAGTTCCTGCGCGCGACGCGCGAGCTCGAAAAGGAACTGGGCCGCGCTCCGACCAACGACGAGATCAGCCGACGCATGGACATTCCGGTGGAAAAGGTTCAGAAGCTGAAGACGATTTCGCGCGATCCGGTGTCGCTCGAAACGCCGGTGGGCCGCGACGGCGAGTCGGCTTTGGGCGATTTGATCGAAGACCGCTGGGTGGGTTCGCCGGTCGACGCCGTCATCGATTCCAACGTCCGCGACGAGACCGCCAATATTTTGAAGACCCTGTCTCCGAAGGAAGAGAAAGTGATCCGGCTGCGCTTCGGCATCGGCTGCGAGCGGGAGCACACGCTGGAAGAGATTGGGCAAGAGTTTGATGTCACCCGAGAACGCATCCGTCAGATTGAAGCCAAGGCGTTGCGCCAGCTTCGATCCCCGGAACGGGCGCGCCATTTGAGAGCTTTACTCGCTGCCAGGTAAAGCCGCTCCTCCTCCGTGTGAAAGGCCGGGCTCATAACCCGGCCTTTTTTATTGTCCGAAAAGCAGTTCAGCCACAGATGGACACAGATAAACACTGATAAGAATTTTGTTCTGAATCCGGGCGCCGAGAAGGCTGTCAGCCGCCGATGGACGCCGATCAACGCAGATGGCGATCTTAGTTCTTATCCGCGTTCATCTGCGTTTATCCGCGGCCTGCAATGAGGACTTGAGGTACGCAAGAACGTTTCAGCCACAGATGGACACAGATAAACACGGATAAGAATTTTGTTTTGAATCTGTGTTCATCTGTGTTGATCTGTGGCCTGCATGATGGACTTAACGTGAACGAACGTGCCGTCCTGGAATTCATAAAAGTGCTTTCCCTCGTCGCCCTCCTTTTCGTTCCGCGCTCCCATGAACACAGCTAGCCTGCTGTCAAGACGAAAAACAATTGGCCGGTCAACGTTCGCTTCCCAACAGCAGATGGTATGCGGGAACCAAAGCACCGCGCCCGAGTTCGCGTCGATGACTGCGCCCATCAAGCACTCGGCGCCGCAGCCCAGGCGGTCAGGATGTAATGACCGGCGAAGTTCGGCGCCTGCCGCGCGGCGAACCGGAGCCGCGTGCGAAACTCCCGGTCGTCCTTTTTCAGGACGAGCGGAGCGTTTTTTCCGTTGTATTTTCCGATCGCCGGATAATCGCTGAAGCGCGGCGGCGCGGTCGTCTGCGCCATAAGGCAGGTCAGCCACAGATGAACGCAGATAAACGCAGATGGGAATTTCATGGCCGGTCGCACCATGATATCCTCCCTCCCAGAGGCCTCATGATCACTCGCCGCGTTCTACTCTCGCTCTCGATCCTCGCCGCGCCGCTGGCCGCCGCCACCTGCGACGACCTCGCGGGCCTGAAACTGCCGAACACCACCATCACCTCGGCCAGGACCATCGCGGCCGGCTCCTTCACCCTGCCCGCGGGCGTACCCGCATCGCCATTCGGCACGCCATCGTTCAAAAAGCTGAAGGATTTCTGCCGCGTCGAAGGCGTGATTCAGCCGTCCAGCGATTCGCACATTGAATTCGAAGTCTGGCTGCCGGCCTTCGGCTGGAATGGCCGCTATCATGGCGAGGGCAACGGCGGATTTGCGGGCTCCATCAACTACAGCGCGCTCGCCGACTCGGTCCTCAACGGCTACGCCAGCTCATCCACCGACACCGGCCACAAAGGCGACGCCACCGACGCGCGCTGGGCACTCGGCCATACCGAAAAGATCGTTGACTTCGGCTACCGCGCCATTCATGAGACTGCCGAGAAATCCAAGGCCATCATTCACGCCTTCTACGAAGAAGACGTCAAGCATTCCTACTTCAGCAGTTGCTCGAACGGGGGACGCCAGGCCTTGATGGAAGCGCAGCGATTCCCCGCCGATTACGACGGCATCATCGCGGGCGCGCCGGCCAGCTCATTCACCCATATCGTCGCTTCGTTCACTTGGGATCTGCAGGCCGCCGAGGTGGATCCGGCCAGCTACATCCCGGCCAACAAATATGCGGCCATCGAAGCCGCGGTAGTGGCCGCATGCGACGCGCGCGACGGCGTGAAGGATGGCGTGATCGACGATCCGACCAAGTGCGATTTCAAGCCGGCCACGCTGCTGTGCAACGGTCCGGAATCCGCCGCCTGCCTCACGCAGCCGCAGATCACGGCGCTCGAGAAAATCTACGCCGGCCCGCGCGATTCGCACGGCGAGCAGATTTATCCAGGGTTCTTGCCCGGTGGCCAGTCCGGTCTCGCCGGGTGGCCGCTTTGGATTTCCGGCCCCGCGCCGGGCAAGAGTTTGCAGTACGCCTTCGCGACGCAGGGCGGGGCGTACCTGATTTACCAAAACGCCGCGTGGGATTTCCGGGCTTATAGCTTTGACCGCGACGTCAAGATCGCCGACGACACCATGGGCGTCCGGCTGAACGCCGTCGATCCGAATTTGACGGGGCTGAAGGATCACGGCGGCAAGCTGATCCTGTATCACGGCTGGAGCGATTCGGCGCTCGCCCCGATGGCCACCGTGAATTACTACCAGAACGTCGTCGCGAAGTTTGGGCCCAAGCAGGCCGCCGATTTCGTGCGCCTCTACATGGTGCCGGGCATGCAGCATTGCGGGGGCGGTCCGGGCGCGGACACTTTCGGAGCGACGCCCGGTGCTGCGCGGAGCGATCCCGAGCACAGCCTGACGGCGGCGCTGGAAGCGTGGGTGGAGCAGAAGAACG
>Ga0187782_10003356_pt1 | contig 11905 bp, 13 predicted proteins | sample 0715_SJ02_MP15_2_FD_132454 | JGI IMG/M metagenome (GOLD analysis project Ga0187782, IMG submission 132454) | Tropical peat soil microbial communities from peatlands in Department of Meta, Colombia - 0715_SJ02_MP15_20_MG | ecosystem: Environmental > Terrestrial > Soil > Wetlands > Peat | place...
GACTCTCTGCCGCCCATCGGGTGACTTTTCAATGATGTCGGAATCCTTTTCCTTATATTGCCCCGCGTCTCCAACGCCGCCACGAGTCAAACTATGAAGGTCTCGAATCGTGCCCTCAGATATTGGGAGTTGTGCGCCCCGCTCGTGTATCCATTTCAGCGCATCTCTGTAACCACGAATCTCCTCTTCGTCCCTGTCACGCAACTGTTTATGCCCGAATATAATTGTCCCGACTCGCGCCTGGTCAGCCACAACGCCCTCAATACGGTTTGAAGAAACGGCACTTTCTATCAGAGCGTGTTCCCGCAGGGCCTTGAGTGTCTGCGGAGACTGCTTTGCAAAAAGCTCTTGCTTTCCTCTCGCCTCACCCAAATCAGCCAAGTACCACGAAGTGTTTAACGGAATCGTCTCGATTCCAGTCGCAAATTGTCGCAGCGTCCTCACGAATTCTTCCTTTCAGGGATATTCGTAGCTTGTCAAAAATGGGTGATCAGTTCCACTCTATTTGTTCTCGAAGAGATCTTCGTGCAAATGTTGCGCAATCACACACAACGGGACAGCTAAGAGAATCAACCTATGAAGATTACCATCGGTGCAAAAGCTTTCCTGAGTCTGCATTTAGCAGTACTCTTCCTCTTGCGTAACCGATCCTGCACGGCATCCGGCGCAAACTTGCTTAATCCTGCGAATGCGCGATAGACCGACTTGCCTTCTCGAAAAGGGCAGCATTTAGCGTGTTAACGTCTCGATCAGAAGTTCCTTCTTCGCCTCGGCTAGTCCGTTCAGAGCGTTCAGCGACGCCACGTAGCCCGCCAGCGCCGCCGCACTCAGGGCCGCAAAGGCTACCGGCGGCAGCCAGGGATTATGCGTCCACTGCCCGAGAAAGAGGATCAGCGCGCAAATTCCTCCAAGCACAATTTGCACGCCAAACGCGGTCCACACGGCCACACCCGAATTGCGCTGCCCCTTCATCTTGCCGATCTCCATTTTTTTCGGGAAGCTCAGCGAAGACCAATTGGCAATTGCCAGTTGGCCCACCACAGCGAACATGCCTGCCATCACCGTGGCCGTGAACAGCGGAGTGCCTGGCCAACCGGAGCGCCACGTCAAAAGCCCAATGGCCAGGGCTAGCTCAAATGCAACCAGGCAGACGACAAACAGATTTTTCCCCAACAGCACCTCGCGGAAACCAACCGGCGCCATGAAGTACGTCTGAATACCCTTGCCCTCGAACGCAAACGAGTTATAGGCCGGAGACAGCAAGATCAGAATCAGATAAGCCATGATTCCCGGAAAGAACAAGGAGGGTCCCACTGAGTGTTCTTTCAACGCGGATCCCGGGCCGAACTGAAAGGTGAAATAGAGCGCCATAATCGGCGGAACCAGCAGCGTCAGAAAGGCAAATCCATTCCTGGTCAAATACCGGAATTCTTTTACGACAACGGCCGCAACTTGTGGCGATAGCAGTCCCGGTCGCTCGACCAAATCGCCTTGGTTCCTTTCTATCTTGCGCTTCACCATCGCGGGCGCCGGGCTTTCGCTCAGTTCTTCCCCTGCATACTGGACGGCAAACCTTCGCCACAACAGGGCACTCATAACGACAGCCCAGGTCATTAGCCCTGCAATGCCCAGCCAATATCCGCGGACATCGGCATGGACAGCTGAGCCCAACGCGCTTCCCGCCAGCGAGCCCGGCAGCCACTTCAGATAAGGGATGATGCGAAATATCCTTGCCTGCTTCCCTCCGTGTCCCCATCTTTGAATAGCGGGATTCAGGAAGTTCAAAGACACCGCGCACGTCACGAACACGCCGAGAAATAGCTCCCGCGTCCGGCGCCGGGCCAGCAGCTTCTCGAGCCATGAGCCCAGTAGCCGCTCGAGTGTGACATTGAGGAGCACAAACAGCAGGCTCACCAGCATTATCGCCGGCAGAACGCCTGGCCGCGCGCGGGCAGCCCCGGCAAGCATCGACAGAATCCAGCAAATCGACGAAACTGCCCCAAAATCGGAGAACCCGTATCCGAGGCCCAGCAGGTAAAATGCACGCAGGTTCAAGGGAAAGCGCAACAGCGTGGCGAACTCAAAATTCGAACCGAAACCGGCAAAGAAAATCGGGAGAACCTGCCACCAGAGAAAGATTCCCCAATACAACAGGGCCGTCCAGCCTGCCATGTTCCTTGAGAGAAACTGGTACGTGCCTACATAAAACGCCACGCACAACCCGATGACGAGTGCCGAGCTGAAAAAGGCCACCCAGATCATCCCGATCAGATCCCAGACGTTGTGCTTCTTCCGCAGGCCATTTTTGAGAATGCGCCAACGTACGCCGGCCACCAGTCCGATTTGCTCGAACAACCCCGGCAGGCGCACTACGTCAGCCATGTCAGTTCCTCCAGGCGGGCCTGCTCGGAGCCGCTCTGGCCAACGATCGAGAGGAAAATCTGCTCGAGGGTCTTCTTTTCTCCGGCCTCGCCTGCCACCCCGGCGCGCAACTCTTCGAGCGAGCCCTGGGCGACAAGCTTACCCTTATCAATAATGGCGACGTGACTGCATAGCCGCTCCACAATTTCCAGAACGTGGGAGGTAAGAAAGATCGTCACCCCGCGCTCGGTCATTCTCCCTAGCAATGCTTTGAGCGCGCCGGCAGCCAAAGCGTCCACTCCTTCGAACGGCTCATCCAAGAACAAAATGCGCGGCCCGTGGATCACCGCCGCAGCCAGCGCCAATTTCTTCTGCATGCCGTGCGAATAGTCGGCAATCAGTGTTTTTTCGCGATCCGCCAGTTGCATGAATTGCAACAACTCTTCCGCGCGTTTTTCCGTGGTGGCGCGGTCGAGACCGTACATCCGCCCTACAAAACGCAGATACTCGATCCCCGTCAGGCGCTCGAACAGCCCCATACCTTCCGGAACTACCCCAATCTGGCGTTTCACTTCGACGGGATGCGCTTGAAAATCCAGGCCCAGCAGTTCCATCCGTCCGCTGGTTGGAGCAAGCAAACCGGTCAACATCTTGATGGTCGTGGACTTGCCTGCACCGTTCGGTCCCAGGAAGCCAAAAAACTGGCCTGCCTGTACACGCAGATCGATGGCGTCCACCGCCGTCAAAGGACCGAAGCGGCGAGTCAGCTTTTCTGTCGAGATAGCAACATCATTCATTTCCGAAGACTCTTTTTTGTGCACACCCGCGCCACTCTATCATGAGGTATTACGCAGTCCGCGCCCTCAAATTTCAGGGATTGGCGTGCCGAAAAAGCCCTAGGAAGACTTCGAGGAAACAGGGGCATTGCCGCTCTGCGGCATTTCCCTTTGCGGCAGCACCGCCAGCACGGCGGGTAGCTCTACGCGAAATACAGCTCCACCGGTCTGGGCGTTATAGCAGAAAATCCTTCCGCCGTGTTCCTGCACGATGCCGTAGCAGATGCTCAATCCCAACCCGGTTCCCTTGCCAACCGGCTTTGTGGTGTAAAAGGGATCGAAGACGCGATGTGGTTCCTTCAAACCGGGACCGGTGTCGGAAAAGAGAAGCACCACGTTTCCGCGATCGCGCAGAGTGCGGATGATCAGCTTGCCTCCGCCAGAGGCGACCATGGCGTCGAGAGCGTTACTGATGATGTTGAAAAAGACCTGCATCAACTGATTGTTATCGCCGCGCACGCCGGGAAGGACCGATTCGAGCTGCAGTTCGATAGTGGACCCGCCGCTATGCAGGTCGAGAGCACGCAATTGCACTGCGTTGGTGACGACGGTGTTGATATCGAGGAGCGTGCGTTCCGAGGGAACTTGCCGGGCGAAGCTCAGCAGATTCTGTACCAGACTTTTCGTTCGCCGCGCCTGCTCCCGGATTTTTGCCGCCGTGCCCCGGGCTCGCTCCGGCAGGTTCTCATCGTCCGCCAACAAATCGGAGTAGCCGAGAATCGCGGTCAGCGGATTGTTGATTTCATGCGCGGCGCCCGCTGCGAGCTGTCCGAGCGACACCAGCTTTTCCGATTGCACCATCTGAGCTTGCAGCCGCTGCAGGTTCTCGATAGAGCTTTCCGAACGAGCGAGCAGCCGCGCCCGGTCGACGTCCGCCAGATGTGTCCGCAAAAACACCACCAGGGCCAGCGGCAGCGCAGCCACCAGCGTAACCGTCAGCCGAAAATCCCGGACCGCAGGCGTGTCCTGTTCGAAGCGCAACGCATACAGCGCAAACAGCGGCAGGCTCAGAACAGCCGCCATGGCAAATCGCGTGGCCCACACATAGTCTCGGGCCGTCCGTTCCTCGTCTTCCTCGAGAGGCATATCGAGTTCACGCCTCTTCTGGAAGGCGATCACACCCGCCATGCCATACCAGAAGAACGACGTCATCATGGGAAGGTCGTACCAACTGCCGGTGTTGTAGGTGTTTCGGGCAATCGCAACGTTCGTTGCCAGCGAGTCCAGCATGTAAAGGACTGTCGGCGCGAACAGGTGAAAGTAGACGGTCCGCCATGCACCCCGCGTGCGGAGCCAACAAATTCCGAATCCAATCGATATCAAGAAATACTGCAGGTAGGTCAGGATGTTGTAATTCGTGTTGTAGATTTCGAGGGTCGGGGTCGCGTACATCCAGGGCAAAACCACGAATACGTACAGGAAGGTCCACCACGTCAGGAGCAAGCCGAAATCCAGATACCCCAAACCGATGTGGAGTTCCCCGCGTTTCCGGTGCGGCCGCAGAGCCAGTGCGGCAATCAGCGGGATTCCACGGAGATAAAAGATGATGTCCCCGGCAAAAAGCCCGGGCACCTCCTTGTGGAGATAAACTTCGTAATAAGTCCACTGGAACTGACCCACCATCCACATGGTGCAGCTCAAAGCCAACAGCATCCAAAACAGATTACGGCGCCAGTGTGGTGTTCCCGCATTGATCAGCAAGCCGGCGTTCGCGAGTAGCGGCACGAAGCATTGCACCACGTCCCCAAAAGAGGAGAGCTTCGCTCCCGGGCCTAGGTAATGGCCTACCGCGGCGTAAAGGGCGAGGAACACCGTCCAGGCTCCAATGAGCCATGCGGTTTTGTTCAATCTGGGCATACTGGGACGTTCCCTTGACTCATTCTAGGCGGTCTTTCTTCGTCTTGGCCTGTCCTGCCATGGGGAAATAGCCAAAGGATTACCGCTACGCCGTGCCTTGGCCTGAGTCCAGCAGAGTCTTGCCCCCACCCTTTCAAGCAGTACGTGCATCTCAATGAAGGTGCTTGCATTCCCTGATTCTAGGCGCAACGCTACCCGTCGAATGCATTTTTTGAATTATATCCGCGTCGCGGGTTGCGTCTGCGCTCTACTGTTGCCGGTGCCGCAAAAAAACTCTTCGGCAGACGAAGTGACTTCCACCTATTCCATCGGTAACTCGCGTGTTGCCGTCAGCGTTGAAGCGGGCACGCTCCGGGTGTCTACAGAGGATTTGATGCAGTGGGTGCGCTGGGCGTCGGATTCCGTGGCGGTCTACTATGGCCGCTTCCCGGTGCCGATTGTGCGCTTGCGGATTATCCCTGCCCCGGGCAACGGGGTGCGGGGCGGGAGAACGTTCGGCGCGAGCGATGGCGGGTCGATCCGCATCCATGTCGGCAGCAGCACGACCATGGCGGACCTTCAATCCGACTGGATGCTCACGCACGAAATGGTGCATCTCGCTTTTCCTTCGGTGGCCGATCAGCATCATTGGATCGAAGAGGGCATCTCGACCTACATCGAACCCATTGCGCGGGTTCGCGCGGGCCACATGGATGCACACGAAATGTGGTTTGAGCTTGTGCGCGATCTGCATCAGGGCCTTCCCGAGCCAGGCGACGAAGGTCTGGACAATACGCACACCTGGGGCCGAACCTACTGGGGCGGCGCGCTCTTCTGCTTTCTCGCCGACGTCGAAATCCACAAGCAAACGAACGACCGGAAGGGTCTCGACGATGCCTTGCGCGGCATTCTCAATTCCGGCGGAGACATTCGCCGCGAGGAGGAACTGACCGACGTGCTTCGCATCGGGGACCAGGCAACGGGGGTATCGGTCCTGCTTCCCCTCTACGAAAAGATGAAAGACAAGCCCTACGATGTGGATCTTCCTGCCATGTGGAAGGAACTGGGAGTCGAACGCGCAGGGGATACGGCTCGCTTCGTCGATTCCGCTCCATTGGCAAAAATGAGAGATGCCATTACCTACGGCGATACGCCAGCGCCTATGCCCCCGCCGGGAAGCGCGGCTAGACCCTAGAGGTGCGGCGCCCAACCCTTCTCATATTCGCGCCCCCACAGTTTCATCGCATCCGCATCACCTTGAATGTGACCGTCCTTTTCGTCGAGGTGCAGTTCGCGATTCACTTCCCACGCGATGTTCGAGAGTTGCAGCATTGTCACGGCAACGTTGCCGATGGAAACGGGCGCATTTAGTTTTTCTCCGGTGCGGATTCCCGCAATGAAGTTCGCAAAGTGGGCGTCGGTCATGGAATCGCGGCCGACGGTGTCCGCAGAGGAGGTTTTGCTGCCGACCTTGAATTCGCTTGTCTTCTTGCCGTGAAGGTCATAAATTTCGTAGCCGTCGCGATCGATGAGGACCGTGCCCGTCGTGCCCATGATCGTCGAGCCGCGGTCTCGCCCGTAAAACTCCATGCCTTGGCACGACTTGCCTTCCCAGGAAATCAGCTTGTCTTCGTATTCGAAGCTGGTCACCAAGGTGTCGTAGAACTGCCAGTCGTCCTTGAACTGGTACCTTCCGCCGGAGGAAGTGATGCGCTTCGGATAATCGACTCCCAGGGCCCAGCGGCAGACGTCGACTTCATGCGTACCGTTGTTCAGCGTTTCGCCGGTTCCGTAGATCCTGAACCAGTGCCAATGGTAGGGATGAACGTTATCTCGATAAGGACGGCGGGGCGCCGGGCCTTGCCACAGGTCCCAATCAAGCTGTGCGGGAACAGGCGCCTCCTTGCCCGTGCCGATGGACTTACGGACGTTGCTATACCACGCCTTGGCAAAGTACGGCCTGCCGATAAGACCATTGTGAATCTTCTCGATGACCTCGATGGTGTAGTCCGAAGAACGCTGCTGCGTGCCCATCTGCACGAGCTTTGCGTACTTCTGCTGCGCCCGCACCAGCAAATCACCTTCGGCAGGATTGTGGCTGCATGGTTTTTCCAGATAGACGTGCTTGCCCGCCTGCAGGCCGGCGATCGCCATTGGTGTGTGCCAGTGGTCGGGAGTGGCGATGGTGATGGCGTCTACTTCCTTTTGTTCCAAAATATGGCGGAAGTCTTTCTCGACCACGGGCGCCTCGCCCATCTCCTCTCTGGTGGCGTCGGCAAATTTCCTGAGGATGCCGCTATCCACATCGCAGACATGCGAAATGCGCGCGGCGCTCTTGTTTGCTTTGAGCGAGGCAAGATGCGCATATCCACGACCGTTCAGACCAATCACGGCAAAGTTCAGCCGATCATTAGCGCCAAGGATCCGGCCGTAGCTCTTCGCGGAAGTTCCCACGGTCAGTCCAGCCGCGCTCACCGCCAGTGCATCCAGGAATTCACGTCGGGTCACCATCGTCGCCCCCTGCCACAAGCAGCAATTACCCATTGCTGCAGCCGACAGGATAGCTCCGGAGCGGCCAGGGTGCCACCCGCCCATGTGACCTGCTTTGGTTCACATGGAAACTCCCGAATTAATGAACGGGCGTGGAGAGTGCAGGATCGCTACCAGCTCTCCTTCTGGGATGCATTAATCGTAGCTGCGGCGAAATCCCATGCCTGCCGTTACCTGCTCACAGAGGACCTGCAAGCTAATCAAGAACATCAAGAACTAGATGGGATTACCGTGGTCATCTGTTTCTTCGCGACCCTGCTTCCGTCTTGTCAGGTAATTACTAACGGCCTGATGTGGAGCCATCCAACGTATTGGGTTCACGTGGCTGTCTGAGTCGCTGAAAGTGTCACCGCTGTGACATGGTCTCAAGCGGCGCAATTTTCCTGTACCCAAGAAACATGGCGGAGGAGAGGGGTGCGGGAAGGCGCAAATCCGGTAGTTTCAAAAACACTGGCTATTTCGGGCTGTTCATTCAGCCCGTTTTTGTAGCACGTGTATGACGAATTCGGGGTTCTACTGAATCAAGCAAGCTCGAAACCCGGAAGACGCAACGCTTTCCGATCGAACGTCAGCGTCTGGGAACAACCTCTTTTGGCGCCTAGCGCTGCGATCACGGCGTCGGCGAATGAGCCCTGTCCATTCTTGAGTGCGACCATGGCGGTGAACACCTCCTGCTCATCCTCGACAAGGAGTACATCTGTCTGCAGGATTTGCTCTACAGCTCGTACAATTTCAAGGGGTGTTAGTCGATAGGCACGCTCAAGTACCCACACGGTCTCGACCATCGCCACGATGCTGACGAAGCCGGGCTTTTCCTCCGTTAGTCGCCGCTCGATTATCTCGGTTGCCTTCAGCGACTGTGTTGGGTCGTCTTGGGTGAGGTAGCGGATGAGAATGTTCGTGTCGAGCCCTATCATCGACGTCTGGCGTGTGCCGCAACACCAGCAGCGCCTTCGGCCGCGGCCGCGGTCATCTCTTCGATTGTCACCGGCCGTCGACGTCTGGATTTGATGATGCCTCGTAAAGACTTCGCAGGGAGTTTCGGCAGGAGAACCACGCTGCCATCGGGGTGCACAAAGAACTTGACCCGATCCCCCGGTTTCAGCCGTAGATACTGGCGAATGGCCTTCGGGATTGTCGCTTGACCCTTTACAGTGATTGCAGATTCCATAGAGTCGCCATTACTTTTCTGCTAATGTAATACCACGTGGATTGGTCAGTGTCAAGATATCCTTGAGGGAGGCTGGGGACGCAGAAAACGCCTGCCGAATGGCTGACGACGGATGTGGGCCGCGACACCCTTGTCCTCCAAGCGGATTGACATAACAAATGGCATATGCCATTGCAAATGGCATGAAGCTCAAGATTGACAAGGCCGGCCGCATCGTGCTGCCTAAGCCGGTGCGCGAAAGGTTCCACCTGCGCGAAGGATCCGAGCTCGAGCTCGAAGAGCGCTCAGACGGTTTGACCCTGAGACCCGTCGAGCAGCGATCTTCTATGGTCCGCAAGAACGGCATTTGGGTTCACCTGGGCAAGGTACCTCGGGGCTTTGATTGGGATACTACCGTCGACGCCATACGAGAAGAACGGCGTGGCCCGTTCGGCGCCCATCGAAGCGGCTCAGAAGGAAACCAGTGTTTCGCGCTACCTCGGAGATCTGCTGAAGGAGCGCGTGCTCACCCATGTCTCCCGTCGGACCCGGTTTTAGTGGCGGAGGAGGAGGGATTCTACTTTCCTTAGTTTGAGGCGGCACTTGTTGGCACGCGTTGGTTTGCTACACTCGGAACGTTGGAAACAAGGGATTTTCATTTTTCTCGCATAAACACTGGCTTCCGGTGACACGTAATTCGGTCGATTTTTGTAGCAAATGTAGCACGACCTGCGCGCCCAACCTTCGGTTTCGCGACCGCCTAATGGCTCCCCGGCTCGAACTGACGGTGTCGAAGGCGCGGCTCAAGATGCTGGCGAGTGGGTGATATACCCGTGTAGAGGTGGGTTGCGACTATCTGCGTATTGAATCTACACGCAGAGATGTGTAGAGTATTACACATAGGAGTCTACAATGCCTACTAACCTTGCAATCGATGACCGTCTGCTGGAAGAGGCGCGGAGAGTAGGAAAACACCGGACGAAGCGAGAAACGGTGACGGTTGCGCTACAAGAGTACATCGAACATCACAAGCAACAAGAAATCCTTTCGCTGTTCGGAGTCATTGATTATGAGCGTGGCTATGACTATAAGCGCGAGCGCAAGGCAAAGCGCATATGAATGTCTTGATAGACACGTCTGTTTTCTCGCTAGCGCTTCGTCGGAAGAATGAAAGCTTGAGCACGAACGAAAGACTCCTAGTCGCCGAGCTGTCCGAACTCATTCGAGAAGGACGGGCCCGAATGATCGGACTAATTCGGCAAGAGCTCCTGTCGGGCGTAAAGGCAACCGAACAATATGAAAAATTGAGGGTTCATCTTCGTTCTTTTCCGGACGAAGTCGTCGACACCTCTGATTATGAAGAGGCGGCGAAGGCGGGCAATCGGTGCAGGGCGAAAGGAGTTGCCGTATCGATTGTGGACATGTTGTTGTGCGCCGTTGCGACAAAACGACAGTGGGCGATCTTCACAACTGATCCTGACTTTTCAAACTACGCAAGAGTCCTTCCCATCCTGATTCACGCGCCCCGACGACGATAGCTTCGCTCGAGGCATTCGCCTCCGGACTGTACATTTTTGAGCGGTGGCGGAGGAGGAGGGATTTTACTCTATGGGACTCAGTGTTTGTCTCCGATTGCAACCGTTTGATTTGCTTCCGCAAGATTAAGAGGCTGAATGATTTGGCAATGACACCTCTCAACCCCGCATCTGGAGCGGTTTTCCGTGATTCAACAATTCCCCTTAATGCGTGCAAAGCGGTAGCATGAGATTCAATTTCTACCCCAGTTGTTCTTTTTCCCCCAGCGATGCTTACGCCTAGTATCAGCCTCGTTGCGACAAGGTATCGAACAGCAACCCTGCTTTCGAGTATGCGGGGCAATGATTGCAAAAGGTTGAGAACAAATTTTGCAGAACTGGACTCGCCACCGGTTGACGCTGAGAAACCAAATCGCTTTTTGAATCGGCCACGTCTCTGGTTTCGGAGGAAACAGCGTCCTTTCGTCAATCCGTTTCTGAAGTTCCTCGCCTGACATCTGCAGCACCTGTTCCCACGCCTGAGCTTGCTGCGAAAACCTATCAATTTGAACCACCAATTCCAGACATCGCTCGAACGGAAACCCTTCCTTCCAGAGGTCCTGAACCTTCTTTTGATGGGTTTGCCACAGTTGATATCCGGGGATTTGTTTCGGAGGTGCGTTCGGGCTCAATACGATGGTATGGCTGGCAGGACGGGTGCCCCAGACTGCCTTTGGCAGGAAGTTCCGCCGACTAAATTCCTCTACGTCTTCCGGCTTCAAGTTAACGAAATCTACCAAATCCGAAACATAGCCTAGGAATGGGTCCGCTTTGTCCATCGCAACCTTCTTGCGTCTGCTAGACGAACCAAATACTTATATCATGACGTGATGCGTCGCGTCAAGGTAAGATTCAAATGTGAACAACGAGAGCCAAAACGACACAAACGTAGCTAGCGAACCGATGCCGATGGCGTACACCTTAAAAGCCGCAGCCAAGGTTGCGGGGTTATCGCCCTTCACCTTGTACATGGCTGTGACTGAGGGGAAGTTGCGGGCGCGGAAGGCCGGAAAGCGGTGGCTGATCTTGCGTCAGGACTTGGAGAGTTTCTTGGTCACGCTTGAGGTGGTTAGCCCTTCCCAAAAGTGGTTAGAGAAGCGCAGAAGGGTGGCGGTGTGAAGATTCTCGCAGAAAACGGCAGAAACCTTTTAGAGGAAAGGAAAAGGGAGCCTGCATGCTAACTCATCTTTCCGGTAGGCAAACTTTCGTCCCGCTTTCATTGAAAAATGGGTCGTGCCCGGGAGACCATCTCCACTTTCGAGGTGCGGCGCGCGAGATTTACAAATATCTGAGACTGCTATCAACGCGCCATGGTGGGTTTGTTTTTCCAAGTATCAAAAACATTGCTGCACATACAAAAAACTGGAAGAAGCAACCAAGTCCGTACTCTTATAAGCAGTGCTGGCGAATCCTAAAGTTGTTCCAAAAGCTTGGGATTTTGAGTGAGTATCGGGCAGTTGTGATTCGTGGACGTACTTATCACGGGTGGCAGTTTGCGGATCATCATTGGTGGGCTGAAACACAAGGCGACATCTGCGAATTCAAGTATTGGGTAGAGTATGAGGAAGCCAATTCCAGTAGTTGTCGATCCTCTGGAC
>Ga0187782_10003357_pt1 | contig 11905 bp, 11 predicted proteins | sample 0715_SJ02_MP15_2_FD_132454 | JGI IMG/M metagenome (GOLD analysis project Ga0187782, IMG submission 132454) | Tropical peat soil microbial communities from peatlands in Department of Meta, Colombia - 0715_SJ02_MP15_20_MG | ecosystem: Environmental > Terrestrial > Soil > Wetlands > Peat | place...
AGATGAGGCGGCTCGCCATTAGTAAGAAGGACTACCAATCCTGATAACCATGGTGCTCACGCTACTACATCGCCTGGTGCGACACCAGGTGGTCGGCCTCTGATAGCACTTCGTAAACTCTCAGAAGGGAACCATTTTTTCGGTCGTCGCCGCGATGCAATGACCTTGCGCAACCCCAAATTCGATCATGGCGATTCAGCTACTCACGAAGAGCATTGGATTGGGAATCTGGTGCTCGAGCAACGAGTTTCATCCAGCACTTATGATCAAACGCATAACAAAATGATAAGCGGGAGCATCGTACAGAATGTCATTCTAGGGGCTGTTGCACACTTGCAGCTTGGGCGGGCGCTGGCAAAGGGTACCCCCGAAGATTTTACGCGCGCACGGCAAGCCTACCGGGACTTCTTGGCCCTCTGGAAAGACGCCGACCCCTACATCCCCATCCTGAAGCAAGCTAGAGTCGAGTACGCGAAGTTTCAGTAAGGAACTTTGAAATTGGCCCCCAAGGATTCACTTGTCAGTATTGAAGATATCAGCCACTGCCTTCCACTCGTGATTTGGCTGTGCTCTCCAAACGACAACGTACTTTCCCGGAGTGCTTGTTGGGTTGCCTTCGGCATCATTTAGCTTCAGGTCGAACGTACCGATCTCATACGCCATGTCGTGCGATTTCGACACTACGATCCTGGTTGGTGCGAAGCTCAGCGCGAATCCCGGCTTGGACATCAACTGTGACCAAAGTTGCCGAATCTGCTCATTGCCGCTCGCAATCGGGGCGTTGAAGGGAAGTACAGAAGCGTCAGCAGCGTAGAAAGAAACGGACTTGTCCAAGTCCTTACTCTCAACTGCATGCGACCATGCCGCATCAGCTTTACGAATCTCGTTTTCGTCATTCGACTGCGCAAGAGCTCGGATGCCGCCCACAAGAGCCAGGACAAGTAGCATTACCAGACTCCGACGCACGTGCATTGACCCACCTCCTTCCTGAGAATGATCGATGGCGAGGTTAATACTGGATCCTCCCCGCCAAGCTCTATCAGGGCCCCGTTTCCTTGTAAGTCAATTGGCGCACCCAGTCCGCTGACTGTTTGCCGTCGATTTCTACATACACTTTAGGCAACGAGTTTATCGGGCCATCGTCCTGTGGCGGCTCCATCATCAAATCGCGTCCGGTGGACCACACTACGCGACGCTCATCCAGGTTGCCGAAATAATACTCCACTTTGCTTTTGTCGGCGCCATGGTATCCAGTGGAAGTGGTCAGCTCCACCAGTTTCCTGTTCTTGTCGTTGAGCGAAATTTCTTCTGCATAAATGTTGGCCAGGGACGCGTCCAACGGAATCCAGCCCAGACGCGGGGCAAAGAATTCGATCCAGCAATGGTAGCTGGCATCGACCTCCACGCCGTTCAGCGTGGGCTTGAGCAAAGAGCCATAGATCATGCGCGTGGGAATTCCAGAGGAAATAGCTAACGATGCGAAGAGGGAATGGAAGTCTGTGCAATTGCCGGTCTTGGTCCGCAGGCAATATTCGGCGCTACCTACGGGGGAAGCCTTGAGATGGTCCGGATCTTTGACCCAGTAATTTACGTTCTTGTACGTCCAGTCGTATAGCCTGCGCGCCGCGAGCACGGGATTGGTTTCTCCAGCCGTGATGGATGTAGCCAATTTCTTCATCTCGTCGTTGACCAGCACGTGGGTTGTCGGCTGCAAGTAAGCAGCGAGCGCTGCGCGTTCCTGCTCCGTCAGCGGGCGCGTATCAGATGAAGTGAACGTGTTGCGGACTTCCGTGCGAGTCAAGTCGAACTGCTCTTTCAGCGTGATTTGTTCCTGCGCAGGACCTTCGACGTCCAGGTATCCGACTCGGTTGCCCCAGGAATCTCGAGCGTATCTGGCGGGATAATCACTGCCAATGTCGAAGTTGCGAATCGCGGAGTACTCATCCTGCTGTGGCACTGCAAACCACACTCGCACAGTCTTGGCGCCGTGCGGCACTTTGATCGTGAATACATTGAGAATATGAAAGGACGCTTGCTTTGGCGGTGTAATGGAAGGCCCTGCGGCCAGTGCTCTCGAAGAGATGATGGAGAAAACCGACAAAACAAGAATTCTGCTTAACATAGATGGCAGCCTCCTACTCTCTTCTACTTTTATCAGTTGGGTTAGTTTTCGGCAAAGATGACCCCTTTGAAAGGCATGTTTTCACACTTCAGCCGCTCTTGCCAACCACTCGAGGTCTTCTCGCTCATCGACTGCAATAGATTAACGGGGTAGGAAGGGTGCCATTGCAGGACCGGCTACGAGTACGGTCACATGCATGTCGACGCCGCGTTAAGCAAGCGTGGGTTCACTTTGTGCTAGCAATGGATGCCTCAAAGCAGGGATATCTTTTTACAACGCGATGACAATCCAACGCGGCACAGTAGCATACGATCGTTGCGTCACCTGGTCGTATTGGTTTGCCAGACGTGGCTACGCCCTTCTCAGCAGGTGACTCGACACAGCTAGATGGCGGGTGGTTCAAGCGAGACATGAGCCACCCGTCATTTCTTTTTTTGCACACCAGATCGAAGGATAGAGCCGTTTCCTGCTCCAACTTCGGATCAGTTCGGCGTAAAATTTTGTGGGCCTCCGAATGGTGTTTGCGGGCAGAACCGAGCAGACTTAGACTACATGGTGTGGGGATAGAAACATTAACTCTAGGAGGAACGATTATGGGCAAAGTGAAAACCGGTTGGCTCCTGGCAGGAGCCATGTTGCTTGTATCGATGGTAGGAGCGGCACAGACGGTACCGAATCCATCAACCAGCAGTCCTACCCAAGCTCGATCTCCCAAAGCTGCACAGAACCACGCGGCTATTCAAAATAACGCGGCTTGCCAGAGAATAATCGCCGAATGCAAGAATTTGGGATTCATTGTGGGCCAATGGAAGAAAGATAATGGTCTATGGAAGGACTGCTTTGATCCCGTCGTAAGAGGCGGAACACCCACACGCGACGGCAAGTCCATCACGGTTCCGGTCAGCGCGAGTGACGTCCAGGCCTGCCGCGCAGTTAGCCACCCTAAGTAATCCTGTGCGGCGCGAGAGCTTGATCTGCCCGAGGATCAGCGGCTGGCAGGAAGAGGATAGTAGCCAGCCTTGGCGTAGACATTTATACAAGGACGCAGGTCTGAGGACTTGCAACCGGGACGGTCGACGCGGACTTCGATGTCGCGGCGAGTGTCACTCGGGCTGGCTTTCGTAAGATAGCCGAGGGTGTATTGGTTGCGGGCATCGCCCACCAGAGTCTGGTAAACGCCCTCAATCGCAGAGCGGGAATATTCGCTGAGCACCTCGCCGCCGGTGGCATTGGCATAGCGCGGAAGGATGTCGCTGTAACCCTGACCAGGGATGTGCAGCTTCTCGATTGCGCGGTAGCCGGGAATTCCGGACGATCCCACCGCAACTCCATAAACCATGACGCTGTTTGAAAGCAACACCTGCATTACGGCGTTATAGCTTGCATCGCTGCGATACTCGCGGCCGTCGCTGATCACGAAGATAATTTTGCGCCGAGCTTTTTCTTGTTTCCCAAGATCGAGAGCGGCCTTCAGGATGGCATCATTCAGCACGTGCGCCCTTTTCGATGGTGTAATGACGGGTGTGGTGGGCTGGCCGACTGGGACTCCATTTACCACGGGGCCCTGGGGCCCGAGCGGACCGCCAGTGACTGGGACTCCATTGTTTTCGCCGCGCACGGTTCGTAACTGATTAAGTTGGGCATCGAGTTGGCGACCCACCGCTTCGAAGTCAGCTAGCCTTGTCACGTTCTCGCCATAGACGTAGAGCGCAACTTGATCGAATTGGCTGAACGCGCCTTCGAGCGCTGGGAAGGTTTCGTTGACCTTTTGCAAAGTGGCGTCCGGCAAATTCAGATCCAGGACGATGGCCGCAGAAAGCGCGAACGGATCGCTGGTGAAGAAATTCATCGCCTGCTTCTTGCCGTCTTCATAAACGGAAAAATCTCTGGCCACAAGCCCGCTGACCATACGCCCGGTTTCGTCGGTTACTCGGACCGGAACAATTACCTGATTCACGTTTACAAAGAGCCGGTAGAGTTCTGTCTGTGCGCCGCTTGGCTCCTTGGCCGAGGTGCCCTCCGGAACGGTAGTGATCTTCATAGGAGGCGGAGCGCCGGGTTGCTCTTCCGCCGTGTTGGCGGCCGGGGCTGAGGACGACGGCGGCGCCTCATTGGGAGGAATGGCCGGTTTTGTGGCCGGGGGAGCTTTTTCTGGCGTGAGTTCCGGCTCTGGTGCGGGCGGCGGAGGCTGAACCGCGGAAGGCGCGTCAGGAATATTTTGATTTGACTGCTGTTGCGCAAATGCGGTGCTGAGGGCGACGAGGAGGAATCCTAAAACCAGAAGCCTCCTTCGCCGGGCGCTGAATTTCACAACAACCAAACCCACGATATCATTCCCCTTCCGCTATTTGGGATGCCGGGCCGAGCTATTTGTTGCATCTAACGTTAAAAGGATAGACTAACAAAACAGCAAAGAGAAACCCTCATGTTTAAAGCTTCTTCGCTTCGGGTTTTTGCCTTAGTGGCCGTCGCTGCCGCGTTGGGCTACCGGTGCCAGGCACAAGCGGCACCGCAATCGACCGATCAGGAGCAGGATCAGTCGGCCGAGACTCTTAAGGTTAACGTCAACGTGGTGCAGCTCTTCTTCAACGTCAAGGATAAGAAGGGCGCGCTGATCCCGAGCCTGACAAAAACTGATTTTCAGGTGCTTGAGGATGGGAAGCCCCAGACCATCAAGTACTTTGCGGCGGAATCCAATCTGCCGCTGACGCTCGGCATTTTGATTGACTCCAGCGGCAGCCAGACGCGCGTACTGGATATGGAAAAGCAGGTGGGCGGAGACTTCCTCAGCCAAATCCTGCGGGACAAGGATCTGGCATTTGTAATCAGTTTCGATGTTGATGTTGACCTGTTACAGGACTTCACCAATTCCGTGCATTCACTCAAGGCAGCGCTCAACAGCGCAAAGATCAACACGGCAGGCGGTGGTGGAGGAGGCATTCCGGGTTTAGGTGGAGGAACCATTCCAACGCAGGGCACGCCACGGGGAACGCTGCTTTACGATGCGGTTTATCTGGCATCGCATGATGAGCTGGCGCAACAGGTTGGCAGAAAAGCCATGATTCTGCTTACCGATGGTGAGGACCAGGGCAGCCGCTTGAAGATTAAGGATGCCATTGAGGCTGCCCAGAAATCCGACAGCATCGTTTATGTGCTGCTGTGCGCGGATCGCGGCTTTTACGGCTTTGGCGGCTACTCTGGTGACCGCGAAATGAAGACGCTGACCGCGGAAACTGGCGGGCGCGTGATTGAAGTGGGAAACAAGTTTGAGAAGCTAAGACAGGGCTTCGATCAGATCGCCAATGAACTGCGCAGCCAGTACAACATCGGCTACACACCGACGAATTCCAAGCTGGACGGTAGCTACCGCAAGATCGAGATCAAGACCAGTAATAAGGATTACAAGATCCAGTCACGCGCAGGATACTACGCGGTCCCCAAGCGAGACTAAGAGACCCAATATCCACAGCGGCGCAACCCAACGTGGTCCCTCATTCGCAATGAGGGCTGGTGAAGCGAGAGGCCCCGCCGGAACCCGGACCAGGTACCACTCCTGAGCCGATGATGAGGAAGGTAAGGTGAAGGCATATCGATCGACCAGCATTCCGCAACATCCGCTATTCCTTCAAATCCACGTGCTGCACGTCCTCAACAGAATGGCCAAGGAACCGCGCTCCTAGACAGCGAAACTTCTCGACTGAATCGGTGGCGAAAAACCTGAGACGCGGCAGATGACGCCGCTCAGGTTGTGCGGGATCTATCAACGGAATCCTCCGCAGCAATTTCGCTACGGCCTGAGCGGTGGATTCCGCTGAATCAATGATGGCAACGTGTTCGGGTGCGACTCGGCGCAGCACAGGCTTGAGCAAAGGATAGTGCGTGCAGCCAAGCAGAAGAACATCCGCCGATTGAAATCCATCCGCAAAAGCTTCTGATACATAGATACGTGCCACCTGTTCGGTCACTGGGTGATCAACCCATCCCTCTTCAACCAGGGGAACGAAAAGCGGGCAAGCTTTCTCTCTGGCTTGCACGCCCCGGGCCTCGAGAGCTTTCAAATAAGCATGGCTGCTGACCGTGGCTTGCGTGCCGATCACCACAGCTTTGCGATTGCTGGTCTGTGCCGCAGCCTGATCCGCCCCCGGTTCGACTACACCTACGACCGGAACGCTCACGGCTTTGGTTATCTGATCCAGCGCCAGTGCGGTTGCCGTGTTGCAGGCAATAACCAGCATCTGCGCGCCGTGCTGCTCCAGGTATCGTGAAGCCTCGATTGCGTATTTCGAGACCGTCTCGACGGACTTTGATCCGTAGGGCAGCCGTGCAGTGTCACCGAAATACACGTAATCGGCATTCGGAATGACTTCCAGTAAGGCTTTGAGAACAGTCAGGCCCCCAACCCCTGAGTCGAAGCCACCGATGCAAGTGCGGCGCGGAGTTGGAGGCAGGCTAGACACGCCGCTCCGAGCGATGAAGAGTGCGCTCCTCGACACCGGCGCTGCTTCCGCAGCATGCTCCTGGCGGGATGGGCGCACCATGGGGGCAGGTACGAGGGTGGCCTAAGAAACTGCAAATTTTGTCCGTCGCCTCAGGTGACAGGATGTGCTCGAATTTGCAAGCCTGCTGTTCGATCTCGGTTTCGCTGTCCAGCGCAAGGCTATCGGTGAACAGACGCTCCGCCAGGCGATGTCGTCGAATGATGTCAGCCGCCCGCTGCCGCCCGCGAGCGGTAAACTCAACGATCATGCTGCCATCTCCGGTGGAGACTCCGTCCGGCTTTAGCGCATCATGGCATGGATTCACGAACGGCTTGTGATCGTGCTGCTCCGGCGGATGCGGCGCCGTTCTCACCAACCCCAACTCGGTCATCTTCTCGACCGCAATGCTCACCGGCAGCGCACCATGAACTTCCATGCGTCCTAGCTCGGCAATCTCGCCATGCTCAGCGACCACCCAGAGTTCTTCCAGAACTTCGTCAAACTGTTCCTCGTCAGCCATCGAAAACACCACTTGGGCGGCGATTTTTCCGTGATGCAGTTCAATCCGCCGATCCGCAAGACGGGCGACCACCGGATCATGCGTGACCATTACAATCGTTCGGCCCTGCTGATGAAGTTCGCGCAGCAGGCGCAGCACAATCTCCTCGTTGGCGGCATCAAGATTACCTGTCGGTTCATCCGCCAGTACGATTTTCGGATCGTTAATTAAGGCTCGCGCGATACAAACTCGTTGCTGTTCGCCTCCCGAAAGCTGTGAGGGAATGTGACACGCGCGCCCCTTCAATCCCACCCGCTCCAGAGCTTCCGCCGCTTCCTGCTCATCGGTCATACTGTGGAAATACTGTGCCAGCATGACGTTCTCCAGCGCGGTCAAATATGGGATCAGGTGGAATTGCTGGAAAACAAATCCGATTTTCTCTGCACGGATGCGGTTCAGTTCGGCTGCGGACATTTTCGCGACGTTCTGATCATCCAGCCAGATTTCGCCGGAAGTTGGCCGGTCCAGACATCCAATCAGATTCACTAAAGTCGATTTTCCCGATCCTGACGGGCCCATAATTGCGATCCATTCACCAGGATCTACATCGAGGGAGAAGTTGTCCAAGGCGCGGATGACGCCGCCATTAGCCTCAGCTTTGGCGGGGTACACGCGGCTGACATCCTTCAGCTTGATCATTTCATTCTCCCCTCAGAATCACTGCCGGTTGCACTCGCCGCAGCAGCGACATCGGCAAAGCCGCCGAAATCAGTGCCACGGCCACACTCCCGCCGAGAACCCACGGCAACACATTTAAACGTGGCACAACCGGCGCATGGAAATTGGCCCGTCCGATCCAAGCGGCAACCCCGACGCCAATGACAAATCCTACTACGGCTCCGACTGCCCCCAGCGCCCCGGCCTCGGCTGCGAAAAAGCTGCTGATCAGCCCTTCGGAAGCTCCTAACGCTTTCATGATGGCAAAGTCACGCCGCCGGTCAAGCACCCAGCCCATCAGCGTAGAGAGCACGCATAGCGCGGCAGTCAAAATAATAAGGCTAGCCGACGCGACTAACGTCGATCGAGTCTTGCCCAGTACTCGCGCCTCACCTTCCATAATCTGCCGCACAGGGTGGACTTCCGCCCTGGGCAGAGCCTCGCGCAGTGTCGCAATCGTGGCGTTCACCTCGTCGGGTGTTCCAGAAGCCGCGATCTCAACCGTTGCAGGCCGTTCGCCGGTCCAGTTTTCGAAACCCTCGAGTGATATATAAATGCGGCTGTCCTCTGCAGCCCCGGTGCTTAGCGTTCCTGCTGGAGTCAGATGAATCGTGCGCCCGTGAAAAGTCAAGTCAAACGGTTTTCCTTGGGAGCTGACCACCGCAGCGGCCCTCGTTCCGACTAGGGCATCTCGCGAGGTCTTCGGCCAGCCGCTCACCGACCACCAGCTATCCAGTCTTCGCACTCGTTCGAAGTCGGTTCCAGAGACCACCACCGATTGCCCGTCAGACGTTCGCGCTACGACGTAACCAAATGGGACCGCCAAACCCCGCCCGCCAAGAACCGCCTCAACTTTTTCCAAAGTGCCTTCTGGAAGGACTGCACCATCGTGGGCCACGACCAACACATTGGCGCCGTAGTTACGGAATTCCTTGCGCAGCTTAGCTTGCACATCCACGTAAAGGTTGAGCATGGCCGTGGCCGCGGCTGCCGCAACCACCATGGCGAGTAACGCAGAAGCTGCCCGTCCCCGGCGCATAACCGCCGCCCTCACGAGCATGCGCACAAACATCGAGGTATGTTGCGCCTCCGCACGTCGGGTGTCCACCAGCGCGCGGGAACTCATCCTTCACCTCGCAGCGCGTACACCGGATCAAACTTGACGGCTCGCCGAATAGCTAAAGCGCTGCCGGTAAACGTCACCATCACGGCCAACGCGAGAATCACCGGCAGCAGCACGGGGTCAATCGTGATTTGCGAGCCAAAAATAGAATGCCCGATTTCACGTGCCAAAACTGCTCCTCCAGCAAACCCGACAAACCCGCCGATCAGCGCGAGGAGCGTGCCTTCGACAAAAAATAGCGCCGCAACTGACGCGTTGCCGGCCCCAAGAGCTTTCATCAAGCCAACTTCGGCGCGTCGCTCAAAGATCGCTGTTGCCATAGCCGCCGAAACCGCCAGGGCCGAAGCTAGCAACGCCGCTAGTGTGACCAGCAGCATAAGCCCCTTGATTCGTGATAACACGGTTCCTTCATTCTGAGCGACCTGTCGAATCTGCTCGGCATGGGAGTGCGGGATCGCTTCCTGCAACTGGTAGGCAATCGACTGCACGTAGGGCGAGCAATACCAGCGATCGAACAGCTCCGCATTCATTGTTTTGGGGTCGCGACGGGCCAGCGCATCTTCTGGTTTAGTCAATGCGCTCACGTAGAGTCTGCGCACCGCACCCGGCTTCCCCAAAATCTGTTGCGCAATGCTGAGTGGCGCCACGATTTGACTGTCCTCAGCTCCTCCACTTGAGAGAATTCCCGAAATGCGATGCGCTTGGCTGCCGATGTGAATTTCTTCGCCGGGCTTCAAATCGAACTTTGCTGCGAGACTTTCGCCGATCACAACGTCTTGGGAAGCATCGTCAGGCCATGTGCCCTGCACTTTCCACCAAGGATGAGTTATTCGAACTCCAGTAACAAAATCTTCTTTGCCAAAAGTGAGTTTCTTCGAGAAGTAAGTCCCCAGGAGGGTAAGATGCCTGCCTTGAACATCGATATTGACCGGCAACATCGGAGAAAATCCCGCGATGTTATGGTGCCAGAACGTGCCGCGGATTCTCGGCAGGTCGGCTTCGTTCAGATATGTGCCATCGCTTGGTGGTTTGAGATCGACACCACCAATCTGCAGGTCGAGTGTGTCGTCCTGCGGCGTTACCAATAAATTTGCCCCATAACTGCGCAGCTCGCGGCTCATTTTGTCGCCCACGTCAGTAGCTATGGCAACCATCGCAGTAGCCACGGCGACGCCAAGCGTGATGGCGACCCCGGCTAGAGCTTTCCGACGCTTCTGCCGCCGGAATGACTCGTAAACCAGGCGAAGAAACATGGGCTATTTCTGGAACACGCGGCTGCGGGCCGCGATATCCGCCTCCCGGATAATCACCGAATCCGCGGTTATGTCCGCCGCTAGCGGAATCGGATTGCATCCGCCCGGCATGCCTACCGACTGAGGATTTATCGGCGCTGCGCAATTCTTGCAGATCACGCTGTTTTGCCGCTTGTAAAATCCCACGGCGCCACAAATCTCGCATGCATCCAGAACCGTGGCAATCTTGCCATCTGGCTTCTGATAAAGCCAGAAACGCACCTCTACTCCGTTTTCCTTAGCCTGGTAACGATGCAGGTCACCATCGTACATTTCCGTCAGCGGGATGCTGACCTGACCATTCACAAAACTCACTTCGGTTGCCGGTGAGAGTGCGCTCACGCTCTTAGCATAGATAAACTCCGCCGTGGCCAGAACGATGAAGACGAACGAACTGGCGTAAACTGCGACCATCCACAGCCGCTCGCGCCGCGCGCTCCACAGAGCTTTTCGCCGCTCTGCCGGCGACGTAGGGACGGCCACAGGTTGCCGCCGTCGGACCTCAAAAAGCACCATCAGTGCAGCCAGCGCCAGAATCGTTATAAAGAAGAAAAGATCGTTGCGTACGATCGGACCAATGATGGCCATCTCTGTTTTGGAAGAGGGTAAGACACCGTTTTCTGAAAGTTCATGCAACCCGCTGATCACCAGTTGCGCTGCCACAAAGAACAAAATCACCGTGGTCACGCGGAAGAACTTCTGCAGGTTGATTCTTATGCTGCCCTTCACGAACGTGACGCCAAAGGCTACGGCAGCCAGAATTCCCAGCGCCGTCCCAATAAAACTTAGCAACGCCGTGGAATTCAACGACACCGCGGCCAGTGCCAGCACGGTTTCCGCTCCCTCTCGTAGCACCATCAGGAAGATAAACAGAAACAACCCAAACCCGGCATCTTCGCCGGCCAGCAGTCCGACCTTGCCTTCGATCTCGCCCTTTAGCTTACGGCCGGTCTTCATCATAAAAACGATCATGGTGACCACAAAAAAGGCAGCCGCCAGCATGACCCAGCCTTCGAAAACATCCTCATTGAGCTTCAGGCGCGAAAGCAGGGCCGCGCCTGCGATGCTGCCCAGAAAAGCCGCCCCCAGCGCCGCGTAGACAGCTTTACGCAGCTCCGGGCGGCCGATTTTTGCGAGATAAGCCAGGGTAATGCCGACAATGAGCGCGGCTTCTACCCCCTCGCGCAAGGTGATCATGAATGCCTGCAACATGTCAGAATCCGGTCCCGATGATTTTGAAAATGAATTTCAATTTCAACTACTTAGGATAGCCGCAGCCGACCGGACGGTCAACGCGTGCAATCACGCTTTCTTGTGACCTCCATCACATGGAGGATTCCGGTCTTTGCTCAAGTTTTGCCTGGATTCCGTCCAGGAGTATTTTCGACAAATGCATGACCGGCGCCCACCAAATTAAGTTAGATTTAATGTTTCGAGTTATTGACTGTACAGTTCCTTTTTGGCACACATCTGCAAACGAGGCTCATTCTAATGAAGCGTTACGGGCCACTGCTCTCCTGCTTACTTGTCTTGCTCACCGCGCCCGCTATGGCAGCCGATTCCGGTTATCACCTCATCACCAGTTATAAGCTCGGTGGAGAAGAAGGTTGGGACTACCTGACGCTCGACAGCGCTTCGCGACGACTCTACATCTCGCGTGCCACACATGTTGTG
>Ga0187782_10003358_pt1 | contig 11903 bp, 9 predicted proteins | sample 0715_SJ02_MP15_2_FD_132454 | JGI IMG/M metagenome (GOLD analysis project Ga0187782, IMG submission 132454) | Tropical peat soil microbial communities from peatlands in Department of Meta, Colombia - 0715_SJ02_MP15_20_MG | ecosystem: Environmental > Terrestrial > Soil > Wetlands > Peat | place...
CCGCTCTGCCGCCTACATGGCGCGCTACATCGCGAAAAACATCGTCGCCGCCGGACTCGCCGATCGTTGCGAGGTTCAGCTAGCCTACGCCATCGGAGTCGCCGAGCCGGTCAGCGTCCTCGTCGAAACCTTCGGCACCGCTAAGGTTGATGAGAGCGTGATTTCGGATCTTGTCCGCAAGAATTTCCAGCTCACGCCGCGCGGCATCATGGAGTCGCTGAACCTTCGCCGTCCCATTTATCGCAAGACCGCTGCCTACGGACACTTCGGCCGCAACGATCCCGACTTCACGTGGGAAAAAACCGACAAAGCCGCCAAGCTCGCCCAGGACGCCGGCTTGAAACAGCAGGAGCCAGTAGGAGCCAAAAGATAAGTCAGAAGTTAGAAGTCAGATTGCAGAAGTGAACCCAATCGAGCTTCTGCAATCTGATTTTCAGGCTTTCGTGATTCAGCAATCAACGATCAAGAAACTGGGCAAGCAGAAGCAAGTGGTTTTACTTCTTCATTCTGACTTTTCATCATCCGGGGAATTGAGGAGAATAATGGCGACACCATCTATCAGCTGCGACGTTAAAAATTTCGAACTCGCCGATCTCGGCAAAAAGCGCATCGAATGGGCCAACCAGTCGATGAAGGTCCTGCAGATCATCCGCAAGGAATTCATCAAGAACCAGCCGCTCAAGGGCATCCGCATCTCGGCCTGCCTGCACGTCACCGCTGAGACCGCCAATCTCATGGTCTGCCTCCGCGATGGCGGAGCCGATGTCGCTCTATGCGCCTCCAACCCGCTGTCAACTCAGGATGATGTTGCCGCCAGCTTAGTACGCGACTACAACATCCCCGTCTTCGCCATCAAGGGAGAAGACAACGACTCTTATTACTCCCACATCATGGCCGCTCTCGACCACAAGCCCCAGATCACCATGGACGACGGCGCCGACTTAGTCGGTGTGTTACACACCAAGCGCAAGGCCGAGTTAGCCAACGTCATCGGAGGCACCGAAGAAACCACCACCGGAGTGATCCGCCTCCGCGCCATGGCCAAAGATGGTGTGCTGCAGTATCCCATCGTCGCCGTCAACGACGCCGATACCAAGCATCTCTTCGACAACCGCTACGGCACCGGGCAATCCACTATCGACGGCATCATCCGCGCCACTAACTTCCTTCTTGCCGGCAGTAAGTTTGTCGTCGCCGGCTACGGATGGTGCGGCCGCGGCCTTGCCTCCCGCGCTCGCGGCGCTGGAGCCGAAGTCCTCGTCACCGAAGTCGATCCCACGAAAGCCCTCGAAGCGGTCATGGATGGCTTCCGCGTCATGTCGATGGACGAAGCCGCCAAGATCGGTGACGTCTTCTGCACCGTCACCGGCAACAAGAATGTTCTCGCCAAGCAGCACTTCGAAGTCATGAAAGACGGAGCCATCATCTCCAACTCCGGCCACTTCAACGTCGAAATCGATATCCCGACGCTCGAAAAGCTCTCTGGCTCGAAGCGCACCACGCGTAACTTCGTCGACGAGTACACCATGAAAGACGGACGCCGCATCAACTTACTCGGCGATGGACGACTTATCAACCTCGCCGCCGCTGAAGGCCACCCCGCCTCAGTCATGGATATGAGCTTCGCCGACCAATCCCTCTCCGTCGATTACATGGTGAAGAACGCTGCCCAGTTAGAGAAGCGGGTCTACACCGTCCCCGCCGAGTTAGATAAACGCGTCGCGAAGTTAAAACTCGAGTCGATGGGGATTAAAATCGACAGACTTACTCCAGAGCAGGAAGAGTATCTGGCCAGCTGGAACGAAGGCACGTAGGCCTGTGTAGCGCGGACACTCCTGTCCGCGCTTTTCGTGGAAGAGCGGCCCTTTAGGGCCGCGTAACAGGACAGGTGGCCCAGGTTCGCGCCGCGCTCTTTGGACGCTAACCTGGGAATAAACTGACACGTCCCAACGCCGCGTTTTCACATAATTTTCAGGAACGGTTGGATATACTGCGACTTATTCGGCATAACGCGGACAGCCCCTGACCTTCACCCGGAATTCCCGAACCGTTCTTCGCACCATCGTGTGCGCGCTGCTGGTTGCGGCACCCCATTTCGCGCGCGCGCAGGGCGGACCTCCCTACTACACCAACGATCCTGGCACTCCCGGAAAGATGAACTGGGAGATCAATCTGGGCATAATGCCATTTCTGTACAACAGGCAGTCGACCACGCACACGCCCGACGTCGACATCAACTTCGGCCCGAATGATCGTGTCCAGCTTACCTATGAGAGTGCGTGGCTGCGTGTCCATAACCCAGGCGAGCTTGTCAAATACGGGATGAATCAATCTCAGCTCGGAGTGAAGTGGCGCTTTTATGACAAAGGTGATGAGGGCGGAGCATTCTCTGTTTTTCCGCAGTTGTCACTCAACAATCCCAACAATGCGGCGTCCCGCGGCATCGTGCCGCGCGGCGACAGCCTGATTCTTCCGCTCGAATTCACCAGAAAATTCGGGCCGGTCGATATCGATCTCGAAGGAGGCTACGACATCATCCAGCACGCGCCGAATGGCTGGTTAACCGGCCTCGTCGTCGGGCGGCAGATCACGAAGCGTCTGGAACTTGATTCCGAGTTCTACGCAACCGGGACATTCCATCCCTCTTTTGCGCAGCCGACTATCAACGTCGGTGCGCGCTATCGCCTGCATCGGCCCTTCATTTTTCTGCTGATGGCGGGACGGAGCGTCGAGCCTGCGCGCAGCAATCAACCTTATTTCGTTGGCTACTTTGGCGTGCAGATCCTGTTACCCGAGCGTGCCTTTGAGGAAGAACGGGAAAAGGTTCATCCTCAAGCGACCAACCCACCTCCCGCCAAAAAATAAAACGGCCGACAGCTTGTCGCTGCCGGCCATTGTTTTCTGCCGATCGAAAGCCTCTGATCAGTACTCTGTCATCACGACGAATTACCGCCGACCTCGTCCACCGCCTCCACCGTGGAACCCACTTCCTCCACCATGGAAAGCTTCGCCGCGGAATCCGCCTCCGCCATGGGCGACCGCTACCGGAGCACGTCCTTCATAGCCGCGTCCAACAAAACCGTGTGCAACATAGCCGCGTCCCACATATCCGCGAGGACCGTATCCCGGGTGTCCCCAGAATCCGGGGCGATAGTGTCCGCCAGCCCAGAACGGATGTCCCCAGCCGTGGTACCAGGGGCCGGCTCCGATGAATACTCCGCCAACGAACCACTCTGGACCGTAGTATCCGTAAGGCGCGCAAGCATACGGAGCGGAGGGGTAATAGCCATAGGTGCAAACGGGCGGTCCGGCAACATATCCGGGGCCTACGCCAACGCCAACTCCCACGGGCCCTATGCCAACGCCGACTCTCACTTGCGCCGACGCCGAAGCAATCGGGATCAACGCCAATGCACCGAGCAGCGCCAAATATCTCAGGTATTTCATGGTAAACCTCCTTCTTTCCTTTCCGGCTTTCGAGGTCCTTCAGCTTTCCACTCTCTGAAGCGCCTACTCATTTGAACACTCAGGAGCGAAAAAGTTGCGAAAATCGGAGTGGTTGATTTCAGCCATCCCGCTTAAATTCAACCACTTGCCGAGATCCCTGAAAACACTGCTCCATACAAAGGTTTACATTCCAGAGGCCCCCATTGAGAGCGCGAGAACGAATGCTTCCTCGAGCCATCGCGGCTCGAATTGTCGACACAGGCAGACGGTTGGGTTCGAAGGACGGCGTAGAATCATGGCATGTACCACTACAATCCCTCGACTGCTCTCGAAGAATTGACGGAAGAAGCAACGCTACCCAACCCGGTTCATGTGCGCGACATGATTCTGCGGCGGAGGCTCAATGCAGACCAGGCGCTTGAGATGAATCGGATTTTCGTCGAGTACCAGAAGTTCTTCGGCGAGGCGCAGAAGCTGGGGAAAGAAATTTTGAAGAAACTGACAAGTTAGTGATTAGTGGCCAGTGATTAGTGGTTAGTATTCCCAGCCGTAAGGCTTTTCAAGCAAGCGACAAAGCGCTAGCCACCAACCACTAACCACTGTTCCCTATGCGGCTTGGGTGTCGCGTCCGTTGGCATCGTTGTTTACGGCGGCGGCAGCAACCTCGGCGGGCTCCTCTTCCACTTTTCGCGTGTAATCTTCGAAGCTGCGCGCGCCGCCCTTCAGGCGGTTCTGCACGAGGTTGGTCCAAACAAACTTGATGACGCGAGCGTCGTTGTAGCAATACGCCAGGTTATGGTTGAGGGTGGAGAAGCAATGCTGCTGGCAAGTCTCTTTCATTGATGTAAGTTGCGAAGACTCGAATTTATGTTTATCGATGTTCCCCCAATCATAAGTTGAGGCATACATCGGGAAACAGGGCGCAACCGTGCCATCGGTGCGAATAATCACATTGTTCTGTCCGGCTCGGCAATTCCACTCGGCGAAATGCAATTCGCCTTTGGCATCTTGCACGATACCAGGAGTATCCACGAGGTGTTTTGTAAGATCTCCATTTGTGCCCGTTCCATCTCCATTCCAGCCCAGGCGCTTCAGGTCCGATCCGCTGGCCATCCGGATGAATGCCTTGATCTCTTGCAGGCGCTGGACAGAGTTCACCATCTGATAGCCACGCTTATTGACGTCAATCAGGTAATCGACGAGCGAATCGATGGCCGGCCAGTCTTCGGGACGAATGTAAGTTGGGTTGTCATAGAGATGCTTGAAGTGCTCGTCCTGCTCGATCATGGGGGTTTCGTTGATGTGGTAGTCGGTGGCGATGTGGCTATCGTGCGCGAACTCGGTGAGCTGGCGAATGTCGTCGGTGTTGTTGCGGCAGATGTTCATGTTGAAGAACACCATGTAGCCGTAGACGTATTGCTTCTTGAGCAGATGATCGAGGTGCTTGCGGACGGGAACGAGGGCTTTGGGGAGGCTGGGCTTTTCGTCCCAGGCATCGACGGCAAAATTGAAGACGGCGGTGCCGGCATCGCCGAGGCGATCGGCAACATCGGGGCGGAGCAGGCGGGCGTTGGTGCCGATGTAAATCCAGAACCCTTTTTTCGCGGCATAGTTGACGACCTTGTGCGCGAATTGCGGACGGAGGAGAGGCTCTCCACCCATGAGGGCGAGTACGCGGCAGCCGTGATCGTAGAGCCAATCGATGGAGCGGCGGGCGACGTCTTCAGTCATCCCCTTGACCTTATTGTTATAGGCCCAGCAGTACCAGCAATCGAGATTGCATTTGTATTCTACGAAGAGGTAGGCGGTGATGGGATGAAAGATACCGGGCAGCACGCGGGATTTCATGTAAGGAAAGAGCCATCCGCGCATGCTGCGATAGACGAGGGGCCACGTCCAATCGCGCTTTTCGGGAGGAGTGTCGGGGCCGGGATCTTTTAGTTTTTCTGGATACTGCGGGAAGACGGGCTCGGGGAGGGTGAAACCTTTGGGTTCGGGGATGGCGACGGGACCGGCGGCCGAATTCATCAGGAGGTTGTGGATATCAACATCGATACGGAACTTGGGAGCAGCTGCCATCGGATAATTCTCCTAACAATTGAAGTTTCATGAGATGGTGAATAGTTTTGCCTGGGTTCTCTGAATAGTTTTGATGTATGGGACCACGGGAAGGTGGCAGATTTATGTTTATCAATGAGAATACTGGGGGCAGAGTCGATGCAAAAAGTGGATATGAAATTTCGAATTTCGTAACTGCAATTTTTGGGATTTGCGCGGGCTAGCAGGGTAAATAGATAAGCAGGAGACGGTTTTGCAATGTAGATGCGCTGGCGAGAATGCTCCGGCAGAGGATCAGGCGAGCGCGACACTCATCATTTACAATCGAGGATTCCTTATTCAACAGGACTCTTAACTATGCATCGCTGGTCTGAACTCTTTATTCCTACATTGCGCGAGGCTCCGGCGGATGCCGAGGTCGCCAGCCATAAACTGCTGGTTCGCGCCGGATACATCCGGCAACTTGGCGCCGGCATTTACTCCTTCTTATTTATGGGCAATCGCTCGATTCAGAAGATCATGGGCATCGTCCGCGAAGAGATGGACAAGATCGGGCAGGAGTTTTATCTGCCGGCCCTGAATCCACGCGACATCTGGGAGGAGAGCGGTCGTTGGACCATCATGGGCGAAAACATGTTTCGCCTGAAAGACCGCAAAGGCGCCGATTTGTGTCTGGGTATGACGCATGAGGAGGTCATGACCGACATCGCGCGCAAGGAGCTGCGCAGCTACAAGCAACTGCCGCAAATCTGGTATCAGATTCAGACCAAATTTCGCGATGAGCCGCGGCCAAAAGCGGGTCTGCTGCGCGTGCGGCAATTCATCATGAAGGACGCATACTCGTTCGACCTCGATGCGGCCGGTCTTGATGTGAGCTATCAGAAACATCACGACACCTACTGCGCCATTTTCGATCGCTGCGGCCTGCGATACACGGTGATCGACGCGCACTCGGGAGCGATGGGTGGATCCCGGTCGCAAGAGTTTATGGTGCGCACTCCGGCGGGCGAGGATCTGGTCGTGAGTTGCGAAACTTGCGGCTACGCGGCCAATCTAGAGAAGGCGACTTCGAAACTGGATGCTGTAGAAGATTTAGCAGCCGAAGGGGATGGCAAGCCGCTTGAGGTGCACACTCCAGATCAGAAGACAATTGAGGATGTCGCGCGTTTTCTTGGCGTCTCTCCTAAGAACAATATGAAAACGCTCGCCTTGATGGTCTCGGAAGGGGATGCCAAGACGGGCAAGACGAACTGGCGTCCGCTGATTCTTTTGCTGCGCGGGGATCACCAGATGAACGAGGCGAAACTTTCGTCGGCGATTGGTGGCAAAGAAGTGCGCGCAATGCAGGATGAGGAGATTCGCGAGTTCTTCAAGACTCCGGCGGGATATCTGGGGCCGGTGGGAATTGAATGGGCGAAGACGGTGGAAGATTCCGGCAAGCCGATCCTGCTGCTCGATAAAGTTCTGGAAGGACGCACGAACCTGATCGGTGGCGCAAACAAAGAGCAGTATCACCTCAAGAACCTTACTCCGGGAAGAGATTTTCAGCCGACCGCGTGGGCTGACCTGCGCAGTGTCAACCCCGGCGAAAAATGTCCGAGCTGCGGCGCGCCGTTACGCATCGATACGGCGGTGGAGATCGGCCATATCTTCAAACTGGGATATAAGTACTCAAAATCCATGGGCGCGACCGTTCTCGACTGCAACGGCAAAGAAGTAAACCCGATCATGGGCAGCTATGGAATCGGCATTGAGCGCATCTTGACTGCGGCCATTGAGCAATCGAACGACGAGAATGGCTTTTGGCTGTCGCCTTCGATCGCGCCGTTTGATGTGGTCGTGGTCGGAACCAACAGTGGCGACGAAAAGATTCGCACCGCCGCCGAAGACATTGCCCGCAACCTCGAAGCCGCCAGTTTGGACGTGTTACTAGACGACAGGGACGAAAGGCCAGGGGTTAAGTTCAAAGACGCTGACCTAGTGGGCATACCCTTTCGTGTCAATGTAGGGAAAAAAGTTACCGAAGGTATGGTCGAGGTGGTTCGGCGCTCGACTCTGGAAAAGACCGACGTTAACATTTCAGCCATAACCCAGCACCTCCGGGGACTCATCCGCGAGGCGGCAGTGAGCAAGCCGAAACCGGCTTGAGAGTGGCGGAAGCCGCTCGCCGCTGAGCCTCTGGCGCTTAAAGCAGCCGGTTAGCGAGCTAAGTTATGGCGACATTGAAGCTGATCCTGATCTTTGGGTTGTTTGCGGCGGTTGGCCTGGTGGGAATTAAGGTTATTCCTCCGTTTTTCTCGAACTACGAGTTCGAGGATTCGATCAAAAACGAAGCGTTGCAGTCCACCTACAGCACTCGTTCCGAAGACGACATCCGCGAGAGCGTCATCAAACATGCGCGTGACTATGACATTGCGCTCACACCCAAGCAGGTAAAGGTCTCGCGCACCGGCGGGTATGGTAATGGCAACCTTCTGATTGAAGCCGATTACAGCGTGCTGCTCGAACTGCCCGGCTACTCTACTACCCTGAATTTCCATCCTTCGACTGCGAATCGGGGAGTCTTCTAAGACTTTTTTCAGGGCTCTATCCTTTTGCCAGTAATCAGACCGATACACAGGTTGTATCTTCCGTGACACGCATCCAACAATTTATGGGTCAGTTTGGTGGACTTTTTCTGATTTAGAATCTAACTGCCACTCCAGTCATTTACAGATGGCTTCTGGGTCCGGGTCGTTTTCGGGCTTCGAATTGCCTTCTCTCAATTAGCGGGGAAGAACCGGTTTCTTGGCGATCCGACTGAAAATACCGAAGATGAGATTTGGCGGCGGTGGTGGGAAAGGCCGCTCCCGAACAAAGAACGACCCTGTCATCCGCTATGCGCTCATCGGGTTTTTGACCGTTTCGCTCGTGATCGTCGGACTGTTTGCCTATTGGTATGTAAAGTACGACCGCATCATCGAGCAGCGCTTTCGCGGTGCCGTCTTCGCGACCTCGGCCAAGATCTATGCCAGTCCGAAGATCGTGCGGGTGGGCGCGGCAGACTCCATCAATGCAATTGCTGCAGAGCTTCGGCGCTCCGGATACTCCGAGCAGCCGGGCTCGCTGTTAGGCACATTCCAAGCGCATGCCGGCACGATCGAGGTAATGCCAGGCCCCGAGTCGTACCACAGCCCAGAGCCGGCAACGATCAAGATCGTCGAGGGAAAGATTGCGGAGATTTCCAGCCGCTCGGCAGGTGATCTGGAAGCCTATGAGTTGGAGCCGCAACAGGTGACCTCGCTCTTCGACGCCGAGCAGCGCTCGAAGCGCGAACTCGTCAAGTACAACGACATTCCCAAGGTGATGGTCGATGCCGTTACCTCGATCGAGGACCGCCGTTTCTTCCAGCACAGTGGCGTGAACTTCATGCGCCTGTTCGAAGCGGCTTGGATCGACTTCACCCACCAGCGCCATCAGCAGGGCGGATCGACAATCACGATGCAGCTTTCGCGCGCGTTCTTTCTGACTCCCGAAAAAACTCTCAAGCGCAAGATGATCGAAATGCTGATCGCGGTCGAACTGGAGCAGAAGTTCTCCAAGCAGCAGATCTTCGAGTTCTATGCGAACCGCGTTGATCTGGGGCAGCGCGGGTCATTCACGATTTCGGGATTCGCCGAGGGCGCGCACTCCTACTTTAATAAAGACCTCAAGGACATCACTCTGCCCGAGGCGGCGCTGCTCGCGGGATTGATCCAGGCGCCAAGTTATCTTTCGCCCTATCGGCACCCGGAGCGGGCGCTGGAGCGGCGGAATACGGTGCTCGAGACGATGGTCGATACGGGCGCTATCACCCGCGCTCAGGCCGATAAGGCAAAAGCTACGCCGCTAAAGCTCGCCCCTCCCAATGTCGAGGCGAGCGATGCTCCTTATTTTGTCGATATGGTGCGCGACACGGTGCTCGGCAAGCTCAACGAGCACGAGGTGAATGATCAGCAGTTCCGCATCTACACCACGCTCGATCCTGAGCTGCAGCAGGCCGCCGCTCAGGCCGTGGAGACCGGCATCAAGATCGTCGATGACCAGGTCACCAAGATGCGCACGAAGCGGACCAAGGTCGGTAAGAACAAATATGAAACGACGGTCGCGCCCGGCCCGCAAGCGCAGGTCGCATTGATCGCCATGGATCCTCACACCGGCGAGATTAAAGCGCTCGTGGGCGGACGCAATTACGGAATGAGCCAGCTCAATCATGCGCTGGCGAAACGCCCGACGGGTTCGATCTTCAAGCCGTTTGTCTATGCCGCGGCGATGAACACCGCTCTTGACGGATCGACAACTGTGATAACTCCTGCTTCGATTGTGAGCGATCAGCCTTCCACATTTGCCTACGGCGATCAGATTTACGAACCGCGCAACTATAAAGAGGAGTATCACGGCGATGTGACGCTGCGGTATGCGCTGGCTCTATCGCTGAATAACGCGACTGTGAAAGTGGCGGAAGAAGTCGGTTACGACAAGGTCGCTGATCTCGCCAAATCTGCGGGGATCGCCTCGGTGAAAGCCACGCCAGCGATGGCGCTGGGCGCGTACGACGCCACGCCCGTCGACATGACGGCGGCTTATACGACGTTCGCCAATGGAGGCGTTCGCCTATCTCCAGTGTTAGTGAATTCTGTGCGCAACGCGCAAGGCGATGTCGTTGTGAACTTCGGCACTGAGCGAAAAGAGGTCCTCGATCCGCGCGTCTCCTATGTGATGACCGAGATGCTCGAAGGCGTTCTCAATTTCGGGACAGCGTTCGGAGTGAGAAGCCGAGGCTTCACGGCTCCGGCGGCGGGCAAGACCGGCAGTTCGCATGATGGATGGTTTGCCGGGTACACGAGCAATCTCCTCTGCATTGTCTGGGTCGGCTACGATGACTACAGCGACCTGCGATTGAGCGGGGCGCAGACGGCAGCTCCGATCTGGGCAGAGTTCATGAAAAAGGCGGTCACCCTACCCCAATACTCCGATGTGAAGCCATTTGCACCGCCAGACGGTGTAGTGGACGTCCAACTGGATAAGGTCACCAACCGGATCGCCACGCCTTCCTGCCCCGACGACTATACGATTGCGTTTGTTTCCGGAACCGAACCGCGCGATACTTGTGACCAGACGGGTGGTATTTCGGGGTTCTTTTCACGTATTTTTGGCGGCAAGTCTGAGACGCCGTTGCCTCCGCCAACCACCAATGGCGCGGTGCAAGCTGCAAACGGGAACCAGCAATCGCCGAACGGTGTCCAAGGAGAAGAAGAGGCCAAGAAAAAGAAGGGCTTCTTCGGCAAGATCGCCGACGTCTTCAAGGGTAATAGCGGTCGGGATGACAAAAATGATCCCGCATCGTCTAAGCCCGTGAATAATCCTCCGCCGCCCTAGCGGCAGAGACCGTGCCGGTTCCGTTTCAGGAGGTCGCTATGCGGTCCTCACGCCTGACAATGCCACGATGCATTGTCGTTTCAAGTCTGCCATTCGCCCTTTCTGGTTTGCTGATCCCCCTCGCCCTTACCGCTTCCCTGCCCGCTCAGGAGCTTGAGCAACTGGCTGTGGGTCCGCCGCAGATTCATCGCGTTGAGCCGCCTTCCGCCAGTGCTACCGCCAAGGAGCTCGAACGCATAGGCGACGCATTGCAGGCCGACAAAGACTATTTGGATGGCATCGATTACTATCAGGCGGCACTGGCCAAGGACCCGCAAAATTCCGTTTTGATCAACAAGATTGGCATTTCGGAATTGGAGCTGCATCGCTATCGTGAGGCGAAAAAGAGTTTCGAACGTTCCATCCGGATCAATAAAAATTATGCCAATGCCTATGCCAACCTGGGAGTGGTTTCTTACCAGGAGTCCAGCTACGGCAAGTCCATTCACTATTACGGCAAGGCGATCGCGCTCGACAACAGCGAAGCCGTTTTCTATAACAACCGGGCAGCATCGTTCTTCGCAAAGAAAGAGTTCGAGAAGGCGAGTGTCGACTACGCAAAAGCGCTCGAACTCGATCCAGATATCTTCGAACGCACCGGACGCGGCGGTGGCGTGCAGGCGCGCTTGCCCTCGCCCGAAGATCGCGCGCGTTACGACTATGTGCTCGCCAAGCTCTATGCCAGAAATGGCATGGCCGATCGCTCGCTCCATTATTTGAGAAAGGCGATGGAAGACGGGTATAAGAACATCAAGAACGTCTACAAGGACGACGAATTCAGCGAGCTGCGCAAAGATCCGCGGTTCACCGAATTGATGGTGTCGAAGCCGGTGGCGCTGCGGGATTAGCGCAGTCCGTACCAGCAAATCTGAAGATCACTTGGGTCTTTCCCTTCTGCAGTATTTGCAGGCAATGCAACCGGGTTGGATTTCCCGTAGCTCCATGCCATGGTTGGAGTTAGA
>Ga0187782_10003359_pt1 | contig 11901 bp, 6 predicted proteins | sample 0715_SJ02_MP15_2_FD_132454 | JGI IMG/M metagenome (GOLD analysis project Ga0187782, IMG submission 132454) | Tropical peat soil microbial communities from peatlands in Department of Meta, Colombia - 0715_SJ02_MP15_20_MG | ecosystem: Environmental > Terrestrial > Soil > Wetlands > Peat | place...
AAGCAGTGCAATAAGAAGTGCTGTGACAAGTGCGACTCGCGAAAGGCATGACGTATGGATGCCGTTTTTGACACCTTCAAACTCCGCGCCGAGGCTGTAAGCGCGGAAGTCCACCACTTCCCCCACAAGAGCGCAGCTCTGGACTTCATACTTCACTATTTGCACGACGCAGGAGTAAGCGATGCGCCGCAGGCGTACGCGGTGTGGGCGCACTGTCCTTTCCTCGATGGAGTCGACCAAAAACAACTTTCCACCACGCTGCCCGGCTTGATTTTCGACGTGAATCGCGAAGTCTCTGCCGTTGCGAAAGTGGGAATCAGCCAACTCGACTGGGCAATCGCGAACACTGGAACGCTAGTGCAGGACGCCGCATGCGTCGACCAGAGGCTTGTTTCCACGCTTCCCCCGATTCATATTGCGCTAATGCGGAGCGATCGCCTTGTACCCGACTTGCCCTCAGCCCTGGCGAAGATAGGGCCGGAGCAGACGAATTACATTTCCTTCATTACCGGGCCCAGCCGCACCGCGGACATCGAGCGCGTGCTCACCATTGGGGTGCACGGCCCGGAAAAGCTCATCATTGTGTTCTACGGCGCCTTCTTAGGGCCGGGAAGCGTGAACTAATGGAAACGAAATTTCGCGAGTCCATCAATAAGGCGCTGCACAATCCCAACCTCACCGGAGCACTGGGGCGATTTTCCGAGGCCTACCGGATCAGCCGCCAGAAGGCTTATGAGGGTTATGACTTTGAGGCGCTGCGAATCCAGATTGCCGAACGAAAATCCCACGCGGCTTCGCATCTCGACCATCTTGCCGACCTCTTCACGAAGAACGCCGAAGCACGCGGGACGAAGGTGTTTCGGAGCAACGATCCCGCCAAGGTGCGCGAGTACATCCTGAATCTCGCCCGAGAGAACGGCGTCAAGAGCATCGTGAAATCGAAGTCCATGGCCTCGGAAGAGATTCATCTCAATAAGCATCTTGAGTCAGCCGGCATCGAGGTGGGCGAAACCGACCTAGGAGAATGGATCATTCAACTTGCCGGACAAACGCCGTCGCACATGGTCATGCCCGCAATCCACATGACCAAAGAAGAAGTCGCCACGGTTTTCAACGAGCAGGTTGAAGAGGGCCAAAAGCCGGACATTGCGAAGTTAGTGAAGTTTGCGCGCGCTAAGCTGCGCACCAAGTTTCTCAATGCCGAAATGGGGATCACCGGCGCGAATATCGCAGTGGCGGAAACCGGAACGCTCGTCATCGTTACGAATGAAGGTAACGCCCGGCTGGTGACGACCCTGCCGAAAATCCACGTAGCCATCGTCGGCCTCGAGAAGCTGATGGAGAAATTCGAAGACGTGGTGCCGGTTCTGACCGCCCTGCCCAAGAGCGCTACGGCGCAGTTGCTGACCAGCTACGTCTCCATGATCAGCGGCCCTGTGCCCAACACCGACGGAACGCCCAAGCAACTGCACATCATCCTGATGGACAATCGGCGTACCGAGATGTCGCAGGACCCGAAGTTCAAGCCGGCGATGCAATGCATCCGCTGTGCCTCGTGCCTGAATGTGTGTCCGGTCTTCCGTCTCGTAGGGGGGCACGTGTTTGGCAAGATCTATACCGGCGGCATCGGCACGATTCTCACCGCCTGGTTTGACGCGCTTAAGGCGTCGGACGACATCCAGAGCCTGTGCATCCAATGCGGCAACTGCACGGAAGTGTGTCCTGGCAAGATCGACATTCCGGGATTGATTCTCGAACTACGGCGCCGCCTGGCAGTCGAAAACGGACAGCCCCTGGTGCAAAAAGCGATCTTCTCGGTGGTCAACAACCGCAGTCTTTTTCACTCGATGCTCCGTGCAGCGTCACTGATGCAGAAAACGCTCCAGAAAGACGGCTTCATTCGTCACTTGCCCTTTTTTCTCTCGGGGATGACGGAATTCCGCAGCCTTCCCGCCATCGCCGAAGCGCCGTTCCGCGACACATTCAAGAAGATCGAGCAACCTGCGGGCAAAGAGAAGATTGCGTTCTACGCCGGCTGCCTGATCGACTTCGCTTATCCCGAGATGGGCGAATCGCTGGTGAAGATACTGAACAAAGCGGGCATCGAGGTCGTGTTTCCCGAAGGCCAGACTTGTTGCGGCGCGCCCGCGCGCTATAGCGGAGCCTATGAAGTCGCGGCGCAGAATGCGAACGACAACATCAACGCGCTGCTGGCTAACCATGTCACTTATGTCGTGTCGGCATGCCCCACTTGCACGGTAGCGTTGAAGCAGGAGTTCATAAGTACATTCGAAAGCCTCGGACAAACTGGTTCGCTGCCGCAAGCGCGCGAACTAGCCAATAAAGTTATCGACTTCTCCAGCTTAGTCAAGAAGCTGGTGGATGAAGGCCGCTTGAGATTCAAAGAAGGGCAGCAGTTGGGAAAGATCACTTATCACGACTCATGCCATTTGAAGCGCACGCTGCACGTCAACCAGCAGCCGCGGGAATTGCTCACCCAGGCGGGCTACGAGGTAGCAGAAATGTACGAGGCGGACATGTGCTGCGGCATGGGCGGATCATATTCCCTGAAGCTGCCGGAAATTTCGGCGCCCATCCTCGAACGCAAGTTGACTAACATCAAGAACACTGGTGCGCCACTCGTGGTCATGGATTGTCCCGGTTGTGTCATGCAGATCCGCGGCGGCCTAGACAAGCTGACCTCACCCATCAAGGTCGAACACACGGTACAGCGACTGGCGGACGAACTGGAATAAAAAGGCAGGTCAGCCGGCCGCCCAGCGGGTGCCGGAAGCGGGCTTTGGCTGTTCTTTTATCTGGTCGTTCTTATTTAGGATCGTTTCCATTTCGATCGTTTTTCGATTCGGAGGAACAAGAATGGCGGTGGCCGAAGTAGCTCCGGTACAGATTTCTTCGGAGGAAATCAAGGCTGGACTTGCTAGCTCAATCGACAGCCGGCGCATCCTCACCCGTCCGATCGACCTCATCGCGTACGCTTCCGATGCCAGTTTCTATCGTCTGATCCCTAAAGCGGTGGTGCAGACCCAAGGGCTGGAAGAGATACGAGCGAATCGACATATAACTTCTTTACTTGGGAAAGCCTTTCTGCAGCTAGACCGCAGCTGCCTGTAGCGGCAGCAGATAGCAGCAACAGCCACGACACAAGCTTGAAAACCCAACTCAAAGGCGGAACCCTTCGGTGAAGAGGAGTTCTATTCTATGACAGCATCATTACATTTTGGTTACACCTTTTGGTCCTGCCGTTGCTGTAGCTGATCCCGATGCTGCTCCAAAACGAAGCGCACCAATTGACCGCGCGTCCGGACCCCGGTCTTGGAGAAGAGTTGTTGAAGTGTTGCCTTTACCGAACTAGTCGAGACACCAATTCGTTCTGCGATTCTCGGATTCGAGAACCCTTCGAATACGTAAGAAAGCACTTCCTGCTCGCGCTCTGTGAATCGATTGTGTCGGGTTTGCGGTGAGGTGTCTGTGTGTTGGCACGTTATACTCTGAAGTTGTTCTTGGCTGAACCAAAGTCCTCCGGCGATCACGTAGCGGATCACTTGCGCCAGTGAGCTAGTCGAGTCATGTTTTAGAAAAATCCCGGAGACACCAGCGCGGATCAGATCTGCTACCTCGTATCGAGCCACTCCGGCCGTAACGAGCAAAATCTTCCCTGCGAAGCCCTCTTCCCGCGCCAAACGCAGGAATTCCTTGCCGTTGTGCTCTCCTAGGTAAAAATCCAGGAGGACAATGTCGATGGAGTGTTGCTTCAGAACTTGCAGAGCATCTTCAACCGACGCGCAATCGTCGGCAACTTCAAACTCAGGCTCTGAGCCGAGGAGCCGAGCCATAGCCTCCCGGAACAAAGCATGGTCATCTACCAACAGAATCTTGACTCCGTTTTGCACGGCTTCTGGCATGTAGTTCTCCAGCAACAAAAATGCATAAAACCAATACAACTTAGCAGCGGCTGCCAATTCTCCGTATAGCCGAGCCGGCTATGCGACGCAGCAGCAGGGCTGAGATTGCTGGGGGCGTCGAACGAGGACGAAGACGGTCTCCGGTCCGCATTCGACCCTATGCATGAGGAATGTACACCTGTCTCTTGTCTCCTAGATTCGTGATCGGCTAAAAGATAGCCCATTCCATCGAAAGATATGGTGGCCGCCAACCGGAACGTGGACCCGGCGGTAACTGGCTCGCCCAAAAGATAATCTTCTGTCACCGCGCTAATTCAAGTAATAGTGAAAGTAATTCAAACTCGGCGATAGCGCCAATCAGCGAAGGAAATGATGAAAATGCGAGGGCCAAGCGCGAGCTTTGTGCTTCTGATCGCTTTGACTCTGTTAGCGTGCCGTGCCGCCACGGCCGATGTCGGAGGAAAGATTACGGGAATGGTCAAGGACCAGACCGGTGCCTCCATTGCGGGGGTCACGGTGATTGTGGCGAACACTGCCACTGGCGCAAAGCAGGCGACAAAAACTGACACGCAGGGCGTCTATTCCTTTCCCGCCCTTTCGGTAGGACAGTACCAACTTGATGTTACTGCGGATGGATTCAAGCCATACCGGAAAACGGGTCTGGTGATCGATATAAACAGCGCACTTGTCGTCGACGTGACGCTGCTCATAGGGCAACGCTCTGAGGCAGTGATTGTCACCGAGACAACGGAAACGGTTCAGGTTGAAAAAGCCGACACTGAGTTGGGCCAGACGATCAACGAGAAGCGCATTACCGAGGTCCCGCTGAACGGCCGCAGCTACACAGACTTGCTTGGGAACCAAACTGGTGTTACGCCTGTGACCACGAGCGCAACTTCCAGCACTTCATCGGGCGGCGGGTTCGGTGCAATCGCTCCCTCCGGCGGACTGAATCCCGGAGAATTCTCGGTCAACGGTCAACGAGAATCCGCGAACGGCTTCGTGCTCAACGGCGCGAACGTCGAGGAGGCCGTCTCCGAGGGAGCCGCTATCGTTCCCAACCTTGATTCCATCGCCGAATTCCGTATCCTTACGAGCAACTTCGACGCTGAGTACGGCAATTACAGCGGGGGACTGGTGAGCGTCGTCACTAAGTCCGGCACCAATCAATTCCACGGTTCGGTGTTTGAGTTCCTGAGGAACACGGATTTGGATGCGCGTGGGTTTTTCGATTTGACTCGTCCACAATTCAATCAGAACCAATACGGTGGAACTCTGGGCGGGCCGATCAAGAAGGACAAGATCTTTTTCTTCGGAGACTTTCAGGGGAGCCGGAACGTCCAGGGGTTGGAAACGGGTATCCTTCCCGTCCCCTCAATCCCTGACCGGACCGGAAACCTCATCGACGAGGCCAATGCGTTCACCACGACCGCCACTCTTTCGAATGGCAGCCAGGTTACCGTTCCGACCACGGTCGCCAGCAGTAATCTCGCTACGGTGCTTCAGAACGAACTGGGCTATCCTGTTTCCCAAGGCTTGCCGTACTATTTTCAGACGGGCGAAAATCAGGCAGGAAATCCAACAACCCAATATGCGACGAATTGCACCCTCCCGTCGCAGTGCGTACTCCCGTACGCGGCGATTCCGCAAAATAAATGGTCCGTTCCCGCGCAAAGCTTGCTGCAGTACATTCCGCAACCGAACGTCGGCACCAACGAGTTTTCGACGGCTAGTTTGGCGGAGAGGCTCAACGACATCAAGGGTTCAGTTCGACTGGATGCCAACACCCGGTATGGAAACCTGGCTGCTTACTACACGATTGACAACTACAACCTAAATAACCCTTATCCTCTGCAGCAGGGCGGGGCCAACGTGCCCGCATTCAATGGGGAATCCTATACGCCATTCAATGCCCTGTCCAATGGGCAGGCGCAGTTGATCGATCTCAGCGATTCCAAGACGTTAGGAACGAACGCGGTCAACGAATTCCGCTTCAGTTACATGCGCGATAACAATGACCTCGGCCGGCAACAAGGCGGCGTCGGCGTAGGCCTTGCCTCGCAGGGTTTTACCATCGGAGGCGAGGGAATTGTCCCAGGGGCCCCCAGTGTCGAAGGGGTGGAATCGATCGTCTTCAATAAGATCACGTTCGGGACAAGTCCCTTCTCTCTGTTGCAGACGAACAACAGTTACCAATATCAGGACAATTTCTCCAAAGTGTTTGGCAACCATACCGCCAAGTTCGGCGGCCAGTTTCTCTATCAGGCTATCAAGCTCTTGCCTGACTTCACCGCCAACGGACAGTTCCAGTTCGTCGGAAGCGCGACCGGCTTGGATTTCGCGGATTTCCTGCTCGGCCTTCCGACGCAGTACAACCAGGGATTCTCTCCATCATTTCACGTGCGTACGAGATACGCGGGCGCGTACGCGCAGGACAGCTGGCGGATCACGCCCAACCTGACGTTCAACTACGGAGTGCGCTGGGACGTGGTCATGCCCTGGTACGAACAGAACAACCAAACCGGCACCCTCATCCTGGGCGAACAATCCAAAGTATTTCCGGGAGCGCCGACGGGCTACGTCTTTCCCGGCGATCCGGGAGTCCCTACAACCATTGCGCCCACCCGCTACAACAACTTCTCTCCCCGCTTAGGTCTCGCGTATTCGCCATCGTGGACTGAAGGCATCTTAGGCAAGCTGAGCGGCGGATCAGGGAGGAGCAGCCTGCGCGCCGGCTATGGGCGTTTCTTCACCGCCATTGAAGGACAGACCCTCGCCTTCGAGACGGGCAACGCCCCTTACGGCATTACCTATGCAAGTCCGGAGCAGCCTCTCTTACAGACTCCCTTCATCGGCTCGATAACAGGCACGCATTACCCGCAGCAGTTCCCGGTCAATGTTCCGCCCTACGGCGCATCGCCGCAACATCCCGACAGAAACGTGGATTGGGCGAACTATGAACCGATCAATGGAATCGACGCCTTTTCACCGACGAATAAGACGCCATATTCGGAGAATTACTTTCTTTCGCTGCAGCGGCAATTCGGGGACAATACCGTGCTCACAGCCAGTTTCATTGGCAGCCAGGGGCATCACCTCATCGTGCTTCTCCCAGCCAATCCGGGGAATCCCGCTCTGTGCCTGAGCCAACCTGGCTGCGGGCCTTTTGACGAGCACATTTATAACACGCGCCGACCGTTCGGCTACAACTTCGGGAGCGACGTTTACTTCGATGCTATGGGTAACTCGGACTATAACTCATTGCAGGTCACGTTGAAGCACACCAGTGGCCGCGTTACGATTCTGGGCAGCTACAGCTACGGGAAATCGCTCGACCAGGCCTCCAACCTCGGCGAGCAGGTGGACCCTTACAATTACAAACTCACCAGGGACATTTCGTCCTTTGACCTAAGACACAATTTCGTCGCGACCTATCGCTATGACCTGCCATTCGAAAGGCTCCTCCAGCACACGAACCGCTGGACGCAAGGCTGGGCCATATCCGGAGTGACGCGTTTCACCACAGGCGTTCCCGTGACCCTCGTCAATCCCAACGATACCTCTCTGATCGGAACTGGAAACAACGGGGTGAATAACTCAACCATCGATGAACTGAACGTGAGCCCCGGCCCATTGCGAATCAATCATGATCCAAGAAACGGCCAGCCGTACTTCAATACTGCGCTATTCAGCCTACCCGCGCTCGGCGCTATCGGAAACTCAGGGCGTCGTTCTTTCTATGGACCGGGTATGCAGAACTGGGATATGGCACTGTTGAAAACGACGCAGCTAACCGAATCCAAGTCGCTGGAATTCCGCTTCGAGGCCTTTAACACCTTTAATCACGCTCAATTCTTTGGGCCGAACACTGTGGACGGCAATATCAACGATCCAACCTTCGGCCACGTGATTAGTGCGGACGCTCCGCGCGTTGCGCAAGTGGCTCTCAAACTGCACTTCTAGAAAGAGTGTTGCGGGGAGACCACGGATCGCCACCGCACGGGTTGCTAAAAGTCGAGCCTGAGGGGCCAACTGTCCCGTCCGGTTGCCGCCCGCGCCTTGCGGCAACACGGACTCCAGCACACCGAACGTCCTTTTGAAGCGACGTTTACCAAATTTCGCGCCGCCACAGACTCAAAAATCGAGACGTAGGGCTAATTGCCCCGTGCGATTTCCACCTAGTCCTTGTGGCAGTGTGGCCTGCAATACCCCGAAAGTGCTTGGGTTGCTGAAGTTCAAGGATGGCTCCGCGAAGTTCGTATGATTAAGTACGTTCGTGAAAGTGGCCTCGAAGCGCAATCGAAAACGTTCCGAAATAGGAAACTGTTTCGCAAGACCCGCGTTCACATTGTTCTCTCCGGGACCTTCCAATATGCCCAGGCCGCAGGTGCCAAAGCGTCCAGCGTCGGCAGGGGGGAAGCGAAGGCGTTAATGTTGTAGTAAGCGTGTGGGGAGCGATTCGAAGGGATTGGATTCCCTATGCAATCGGGACGCGCAACCGCCCCTCCCAGATAACGCTCATTATTCAAATCCGTGTTCGATTGATCGGCGGCTGCGTTCATCGTAGGCGTCAGCCATTGACCGGTTTGCAGCAGCGTAACCGTGCTGAAATTCCAGCCTCCCAAAACGCCGTCCAGCAACTTGCCCCCGCCGCTCCAGTGCCGTCCGGGTCCATATGGCAGTTCGTAAGAGCCTGTCAAAAGGACACGTTGCCGTGGCGTTCCCACTACGTTGCCGCGGTCGTACCGGAGATTGAATCGATTGGCAATCTCCACCGCATAGGGCTCTTCCCCGGCGAATACGGTTGGCGCATCGCTGCCTTGCGCATTGCTAATATTTTTCGCCCAGGTGTAGTTCCCTAGAAACGACAATCCGTAGGTAGTCCTGTGTTGGACTTCGGCAACACCCGCCTCATAGTTCGAGTTTCCAATGCTTTGCGCATACATCAGCATGGCGAAGGCTGGATAAGGCGAGCGCGGGTCCGCCCAACCCGTGACGCCAGCCGGCTCTCCCTTAGGCGTGACGGCCGCATAGGGGGTCGTGCTCGCCGGAATCTGGTTCAGATCTACAGTAATGGGGAGGTGCCACGTACCCTGGCCGACGTAGCTAAGCCGGACAGTCGTGTTCGGCGTCACTTGCCGCTCCACAGTCAAGTTCCACTGTGCTGACGTAGGGTCCTTGAAGTGTGGATCGTTTCCCTCTTCGAACGAACCTCCGCCGATCGAGACACCGCCCCCGGACGTTTGCGGAAACTGAAACGTGGGGACGCCATTGCTCACGTAGTTGTTATAAGTCAGCAGGTCCGAGAGTCCGACGCCTGCATTATTGAAGGACATGGGACCAAGAGTCGTCGCTGTGAAAAGCCCAAATCCGCTTCGAATTACGGTCTTATTGTCATTGAAGGGCCGATATGCAATGCTTACGCGCGGGTCAAAATCGTGCATAGGTGTAAACCTCAGACCCTGTGGAAGGCCAGCTTGGCTGGCCGACACCACTTTGGTGCATGGGATCGAGGCCAGGGGATTGATCCCGTAGGCCCTAAGCCCGCATCCATTGAATCCCTCCAGAACTCCAGTGTAGATTTGAGTGAGGAGCGGGCTGTTTCCCACCGTGGTAAAGAACCGGTTCGGAACGACGATGCTGTTAATTGCCGGGTCAAAACTGGCCAGGTCGCCCGAGCTTTCGATAAACGCTGGCAGCATTTCCCACCGTAGCCCGTAATTGACGGTAAGATGGCTGTTCACCTGCCATTGGTCTTGACCGTAAATACCCCAATGCCAGCTGTGCGCGTTGATTTGTGGACTGGTGATGGCAAAAAACGACTGCGGCATACCGAGAAGAAAATCGCCAAAAGAGTAGTTTGTGAGGGACGCGTTGAAGGTGTAGTCGCCATAGTCGTCGGAGGGTGCGTAGAACATCGGAGCGTTGTAAAGCTCTCGGCGTAGATCCACTCCAAATCGGAGTGTATGCTGGTGCACGATGCGAGTGAGATTGTCGGTGAATTGGATGTTTCCCGAAATTGTAGTCCCAACCCTGCCCTGCCCGATCGTGGTAATGGTGCCGTCGCTAAACGCGAAGGTCGGGAAGGCTTCACCCGTGGGATGCGCAGCAAGGTTTATCCCATTGTCGACGATCAATCCGAGTTGAGAAATCGCGTTGGCCCCTTCGATCGGAAAGGTCTCATTCTCGGCAAAATGTGTCAATCCAAAGCGGAACTCGTTCAGCAAGGTATTACTGAAGTTGTAGTTATAGGAGACGACCAGGCTGCGATTTTGCTCGTGAGCTTGATCATTCGGTAGAAAATTGTTCGCCGGCGAAATAACAGTGTCGTCATTGAACTCGTTCAGAAAGACGTTTTTCCAGCTAAAGCGGGCATAGAGCTGCTGCTTTGGTGTCAATTGTTGATCGATGCGAAGATCCCAGCCATTGGAGTTCGACGGAATCGGCACCAGCGTCTGGTAGTTGTACGCAGGATTCACAACATTTAGGTTCGCGTTGGGCAGGGGATAGTAGTTCAGCAGTTTCGGGACTACGGCGGCGTTGATGCAATCGTAGGGGATTGTGCATGGATTAGCGCTAGCGCCGGGAATGACGTGATTCGGGTACAGCGCACCGGTAAAGGGGTCGATCGTAGGGACGTGACCCGATGCATCGCACGTCAGAGAGTTTGCGGCGGACGCGGTACAGCTCGACGCTTGGTAGAATGCAGTCAAGTCGCCGTTTCGCTCTGCCTGGGTTGGAACAAGCAACATTTCCGGCGCAGAGGTGGTCTTGCGGTTTCCCTCGTAGTCGAAGAAGACAAATGTCTTCCTGCTTATGCCGTTCCACAGTTTGGGAATAATCACAGGGCCGCCCAGGCTGCCTCCGAAGGTGTTGAATCTCTTGGGCGCCTTGGACGCAAAGCTATAGATGGTGGAGTCTAAGGCATCGCTCTGGAAGTACTCGAAAGCGCTTCCGTGAAACTTGTCGGTGCCGCTCTTGGTTGTAAAGGTCACGTCGCCCATCTGCGCAAACTCAGCGTTATTGTTGAATGCCGTGACGTTCATTTCCTGAATCCCTTCCAGGGAAGGATAGGCATCCTTCAAAGCCCCGTTTGCCCGCACGTTCGCCGTGGAGATCCCGTCAACCGAGTAACCTGTCTGAGCCGACGTCGACCCGCCCACACTCATGTTTCCCTGCGTGTCCGTCGTCACATTAGGATTCGTTGCCAGCGCCGCAAGAGGACTGCTCGAGACCGCCCGGGAATTAATCGGCAGCGTGGTGAGTTCCAGGTTAGCTTCGGCGTCGGACAACGTGCCGTTTTCAGTGTTGACCAATGCCGTTTCCCCACTCACCTCCACGACCGTGGCCGCGGTTGCAATCTTGAGCGTGATCGGAATACGGAGGTCCTGTCGAGCATCGAGCGAGACGGAATCGACGACAGCATTTGCGAGTCCTTCGCTATGCACCGTCAACTTGTAGTGACCCGCCTTGAGATTTTCTACGAGGAAGCCGCCGGAGTCATTGCTCGTGACTTGCCGGTCAAAATTCTCGTCCAGCGAATGAACGGTTACCAGGGCGCCAGAAATTACAGCGCCCGAAACATCCTGTACCGTACCGCGAATGCTTCCGAAGGTGGATTGGGCCTGGGCGGCGGAGAGGAGAACTACACAAGCAAACAACAATGCTACGGGTAGATAGAGTCTAGTCACGTAATACCTCCGGCGAGCATGGTGGGCTCGCTACCTCGTTTTGTAATTCGGTCAACCGTCGGCCACTGGACTGCAACTGCTGCGAACATCCAGAGACAAGTAACTAATCCGCCGCAGCTTCTCTAGCTGTCGCCGCGCGGCGTAAGCCGAGACACTTAGTTACACGGAAAACACATGCTACTTATTAACACCCCATTTGTCGTGCTTTGCGATCACGTTCAGTCTTAGTCGGGTTATCTGAACTGCTTGGCCGGAATGTACAGTGCAGCGCATAAACAAACAATAAA
>Ga0187782_10003360_pt1 | contig 11900 bp, 6 predicted proteins | sample 0715_SJ02_MP15_2_FD_132454 | JGI IMG/M metagenome (GOLD analysis project Ga0187782, IMG submission 132454) | Tropical peat soil microbial communities from peatlands in Department of Meta, Colombia - 0715_SJ02_MP15_20_MG | ecosystem: Environmental > Terrestrial > Soil > Wetlands > Peat | place...
ATGGTCACGCATGACCCACGATATGCCAGCATCGCTGATCGAACAATACATCTTCTGGACGGACGCATTGTTGAGGATGACTCGCCCGGGACGCCAGCAGAGCACAAGCGACTAGAGGTCAACTAATTCCTGCGAGGAAAGCCAGACAGGCTACCGATGGCAGAGTCCATTCTTGTCGCGATATCCCTCCGAACAACCTCCTTACCGAGAAGATGGCACCTGATTGCGTAGCTTGCCGCCTTGAACCGCACTTTGATTCTCTGTAGTCTCAGCTCGTCCGGTTGTCCCCTGTGGTTTCTACGGAGCGGGGAGTGGCCACAGCGAAGCAAGCGGCGAATGAGCCGAAGTACTCCACTGCTGAACTGAAGGTCCATTCTGTCGCCAGACGGCGCGCAAACCTCCAGTTGATGCGTATCCCGTGGGCTAGGTTTCGAAGGGCCTACGAGGAGTATCCCCGCTGGCAGGGCCTAGCGCTCTGGAGTCGGACGGTTATAGACGCTGAGGGCCGCGCTCCCTCAGAACTCTTGAGGACGCTTCAGGAGCATTGTCCGGGCTTCCTCGAGGGCGAGGCACTTCCTTGCGAGCCAAACCTATTGGCATTCCATCTGCTCGAATGGGTTCACAACCAAAGATTCGGCTATGCCAAGCGGGAGGGCTGGCTCGACGCGCTGACCTTCTACGGAGTCAGACATCTCCGTTCACAGGCCGCTTGGGCTTTCTGGGAAGACTGCGATAGGGAGTGGAGCAGAATGCCGCCGAAAGCGTTTCCGTCCTTCGGGGAATGGGAGCAGAGTGCATTAAAGATGAAGATTTGTGGCGAGGCGAGTTATGTAGAGGTCGCGGCGGCAGTTGAGAGATATATCGACTGGGAAGCAGCGGCTTTGTGGCTCCGCCCTTTATTCGTTTCCCATATCAAACTGCCTACGCACGTGGTCTCGGAACTAGAGCGGAGATTTCCAAGCCTCCTCGGCCGCGCGCGCTCCCGTTCAGATGAGCGGACCAAGCGAGAGTCCACAAACTGGCAGTCCCTAATCAGAGCGGGTAGGGAACGCTGCTTGTCAGATGCGAGGGCAACCGGCTGGTGCGACGATTTCACGCAGCGCGTACGATTCCACCCGCGTTCTGTTCGCTTTATGGCCTACGGGAAACATTGGGGAGCGGAATGGTCCCGGAATCGGCGGCAGCATTACCCCTCGTTCCGCGAATGGCGGCTAGCTGCCGATCGTCATAACGAAGCAAGCGCGAACAGAAGCCAATGAGGCCACGCTCCATTGTTGCTCCCTCCAAAACTGCGGCATTGCTCTGGAAGGAGTGACACGGAGCCAGCAGTTGTTAAAACAGGAAAAGCGCCCGCTTGCAGAGCAAGTAGAAATTCAATCTACGTCGTTGTCTCAGTTGCGCTTACCAGGCTCAAGCCGTTCTTAAGTCGCTCCAAAGTTGCTCCAACAAAGTCCAGGAATCCTCTCAATGGAAACGCCAGCATCCTTGCCCTTCTTCTAGATTCGGTTAATGCAAAACCTCGTCACAGAATTCGAATTAGTTGAAGCAACCCGCAAACCCTTCAACGAATAGCTGACCATTGCTTTCGATTCCACCCAGACGCGAGTATTTTGTTAGCCCGTTGCCATTCGGTTGCTTGCTCGGAATATGCTCGAAAATGCATGAGAACCGGGTCCGGTGGCGTCGTCAGCACGCAGTTTCCCGGTGCTCATCACGTGACGTCACAACGACTCCAGCAACGCCTTCAGTAAGCGGCTGCATCGTCCGGCGACGCCAAGGCTCGATTAGTGTTTTAAAACCAATCTAGAATTTGTTGCTGGCGTGTATGGCACAGTCTGAACGCCACTCTGCCCTGATGTACAGGTAGTCGACTCGTCCGGAGCATCAAACTCAACCGTCTTGCCATCCGACGCGTTGGTGATTGAGACTGTGCCAGAAATCGGGATGGTACGCCGAGTCGGATCCGGAAACATATCAGATAGGTGAGCGAACTTATCATTTGCGCTAAGGTCGGCGTCGACCGTGACAGTCGAATGAAATGTCTGCGAATACGTCACAGGCCAAACTTCGATTTCTGCAACTACGGCCTCATTCTTCGTTAGCGTCACCGTAGCCGTGCTCTGACGCGTTGTCGTCATTTGCATGCCACTAGTGTCGACCGTACCAGAAGTATCCGACGTACCAAGAGAGAACGAACCAGTTATTTTCCCCCACGAGGGCCCAGCGCTAACGCTCAGCGACTCTGTGTTTGTGTGAGTCACAGAATTACTGAGCGAAGCGCTGGTTGATTTCTGAAATGAAACCTGGAGGTTGATTGATTGCTGGCTAGGAGCACTAGAGCAGTTGATTAGTTCTTGGCTGCTAACCGTGAGTTGATCGGGCAACTCAGTTGTGACGAGCGGATCGAGTTGAACCGTCGAGACCGAAACAATTCGGATGTTAGAACCTGTCGGAATTACTTGGTCTGTCCGCGGCGTGTTTACGGAAACAGTTGTGAAGCCACAGATCATGCGATCAGGGTCTGTCACATGGGGTTTACCTGCGGGTGGAGTACACACATATCGCCGAACGGACGCGGACACAAGGTGCGTATACGGCACAGGTCCATACGTATTCAAGAGATTTTGAACCTGAACCGCAGCATCATTAGTTTGCGCAACCACCCCTGGAGCCAACATCGAACTATTGAGCAAGATAGCCAAAAAGAAAAAGGATGGGACGCCTCGTCGAACCATTTCTACCTCCCCTTTTAGCGCTTAGAGTCGCGATTTATGAAGCCTTAGCTCACCTCAATCCGCAGCAATCGTACCGCTTTCGTAGGTCCGATACACATTGTTGCTCTCTTTCTTCCAGATGCTTGCGGCCTTGATGCGTCATCTTGAACTCAAAGCTGCCCCGGCAGAAGAAGTCGGAAATGTGTCTTTCGTCGAACTGCTTCTGGAGATCGAACGCCAATCTCTTCGGACCCCCCCTACCTTGCCGAGCAGCAGATGGCCTTCCTGATACAAGGAAATGGAGGCTTCGGCGATGCTGTTGAGGGATACGTTGCCAGCCTCCGGGTCTACCTCTCTCAATCGATTTCGCAGGTCACCGAGGGAACAGGGCAACCATTCATCGTTGCTGACTCGGGCGACGGCTTTAAGGATCGCCCACTCTAGATTGCGGGCCCTCATAGCGTGCGTGTACCAATTATGCCATCGGCGCCGTCTCCCTCCCAGACCGCGAAAATCGCCGTCGCAACCGACAAAAAGATGACTTTCACGCCCTTAAGTGTGGGCGTGTAGTTTCAACAGGTAGAACGGCTCCCTGCGGAGGAGACGGTGTCGGTCCGAATCCGATCACGTCCACCAGAACCTGGTTGGTTTGATTTTAGCGGTTTGCGGCGGAGATACCGAGAGGCTCGTCGTGACTGACCACGGCATCGATGACCTCGACGTGTGCGTACTCTGGGAACTCACGAACGATCCTGCCCGCCGAGTCGATCACGCAGCTGCATCCTTTGTCTCCGCCAGCGGGTCCCGCTGCGTTGCAGATGATCGAGGGAATACGATAGCGGCTGCACAAGTGCGGGAAAGTGCTCTTCCAGCTCCTGGCAGCCGAATCGGCGATCAAGACGACCGCATGGGCACCTCTTTGCGAGTAATGCTCAAAGGCTTCCTCGGCGGCGTTGTAGTCGGAGCAAATCATCAGGCCGATCTTTCTCGAATTCCCGAAGGTTGCCGCACCGATGGTCACAGTGCGCCAAGCTCCGGGGATAACGTGGAGTAATGATGCGTTAGCCGGGCAGCGCTGGCGGTAGACTTCGGCCGCTCCCACGTCAGCGATAACGCCAGCGGAGTTGTAGGATCGCCCGTTCTCAGTTTCCCAAAAGCCATAGACAATGGCTGACCGCGGCCGTTTCATCTGGAGTGCTGTGACTTCCCAATAGAGGCTGCCTGCCACAAATTTCTCGGGTGTAGCCGTGTTCGGGGGCGGATAGCCGCAGGTGAATAGCTCGGGCAGCACGTAGAGGTCCGCGCCCCTATTCGTGACGGCATCGTTGAGCGCCGCGAGGTTCTGGCGCCCGCTGGTCGGATCACACTGAATGAGGCAGATGTGCATCTTGTTTGCCCGTTCACCTTCAATTTTATCATGCACCTCGAACCGCCCCATCGGGCACTGGTACAAATTCGCGAGTCTGGACATGTGACGATGGCAGTGCCTTTCATCCATGTCCCTCACGGATTAAGATAAGGGCATCGCTTCTTACCAATAAATCCAATTCGCTTTAGGAGAACCGAACAACAGTGCGAGGAGGATTTCGATGAACCGTTCAGTCTCTAGGGTCGGAGGCATTTTGTTGGTGTTCTCGGTTCTAATTGCTGCCATGTGCCCGAAGGCGGCTGCGCAGAATGTAACCCTCTCAGATTTGACGGCCGTCTCGTACTCTCGGACCCCTGCCCCCGATGCTTCGGGGTGGCCTTCGGAACGCGATATCGCCGATACCGCAGCACTCGCAAAAGCGTATGCGCGGGGCGAGAAGCTCTTGCCCTCCTACCATGAGCCGATCCTTACTCGTAGCGGTTCAGGCATCAATGTATTCCGGACCAGCTCGCCGAGTGTCGTGCTAATCGTGGTCGGCGATGTAAAGAACAATCAATTCGACCCGACCGGTCTGGGAGCGGGTGTGATTATCGATTCCGCGGGAGACATTCTGACCAACTGGCACGTCATCGAGGGCTATGGGATGGCGATGGTGTGGTTGAAGCCGGCAGGCCGTGCCGACATGGAAGAAAGCGATGCTTACGTGGGACGTGTGATTGCGCAAAGCGAAACCTCTGACCTCGCTCTCGTGCACCTGATCCAGGGGCCTGCGACTCTGCCTCCCATTCCGATTGGAAATATTTCGTCGATACAAGTCGCCGAGGACATTCACGTCATCGGGCATCCGCACGGCAATCTCTGGTCCTATAGCACCGGTGTAGTAAGCCAGATTCGGGATGACTACACGTGGACTTATTCAGACGGTTCGAAGCATATGGCTAAGGTCCTTCAGCTACAAACGGCGATCAATCCCGGAAACTCCGGCGGTCCCGTGCTGGATGATCAAGGTAGGTTGCTTGGGCTGATCGCGATGAGTGAAGAGGGACAGAACCTGGATTACGCCGTTGCATCGGATGTGATTCAGAGTTTCTTGGCGAGCCAGTTGTCGGCGCGGACCCGGGGTGGTCGATCGTCCGGTTCCGGCGACAGTGCGGACTATTCGCTCGGGCAACTCCAAGATGGATCGACTGCTCTTAGGGCCACCTTCCCCAAACTCACCGAATACATCGTCAAGGACAAGTCGGGCAAACTCATCGAACTCATCGGTGAGACGAGTGATGGCGTGAAGCTTGCGGCTACGCAGCCCAACTCCTTCGGTGCTTTTGAGCAGTGGTCGATCACCTTGCCGAACGGGGTGACGGTACAAGCTAAAGGGAGTGCCGAGATACCGGATCACTTCAGCGGGAAATAGATTTAATCACCAACTAACATGAAGGGAGCCCAGAAGAATGGATTCGCGAAGCCATTCTTGAACAGGTAGGATCGGGCGGCAGCCAAGGCCTCACTCTTGGACTTACCGTCTAGAATGTTCTCGTAATACTTCTCCATAAAGACTTGCGTGGAGCTGTCGGAAACCTGCCATAGGCTGACCGTCACGCTTTCAGCTCCGGCCGCCAGAAACGCACGCCCAAGACTCATCACTCCTTCGGCACGACTGACTACGCCGCTCCCCGTATTGCAGGCAGAAAGAACGACGGTCTCGGCATCAATCTTTAGGTTCAGGATTTCGGACATCGATAGCAGCATGTGGGCAGGAGAAGTGCCGTCAAAGGACAAGACCAGCGCAGGCTCTTTGACATCGGAATCGACCGGCAAAAGACCGTGAGTTGCGAAATGAAGGAAACGAAACTTACTCAAATCTGTAGCGACAAGCTTTTCTTTGGTTGCAGCGGGACCCAGGCGGCTTTCGGCTACTTGCCCGCGGCTCTTAAAGAGCTTGGTAATGTCCGCGACCTCGACAGCCGTACCCGGTAATGGGTCGAGTGAAAGTCCGCGGGTTTGGATCTGTTCGATGGACACTCGATTTTCGCTGCTCGCCGTTTCGTTCGAAGCTGGAGCTCGCGCCAGTGCTTCGGCGCGCTGATATCTATCATCTTCTGGCGATGTGATCGGGTCGCCGATGCCCAAGAACGACTCTGACCAATTGGTCGGGCGGGTGGCCGACCTTGCGAGTTCGAGCGTTGCTGCCGATGGGTAATAAGAGGTTGGGATCCTGAGAAGGGGGAAATTCCCCTTGGCAGCGTCGGGCGAAAGGAGCTCAAAGGGTAGAACCGAAAGGACATCGTCCGGTACGAATACGATGTGCTTGGACTGCAATAGGATCTGCGCGGCAGCACGCGGGAATAGCGTACGAAAGAGATCTTCGGCGTTTCGCCAATCGACGAGCTCGGGATTGGCACTGTTTAATGCTGTCCGGAGATTCGACACTTTCTCTGCGAACCACTGCCGCGGTTCTTTGGCCTCGTAAAAGTCTAAAAGCTCGCTCCCGTTTCCTTTTGGATTTCCGATGAGCCACACAAGGGTGGCATTGTCCATCACCTTGCACTCGACAATCGTCTCGCTCGTTCGAACGGGTACGCGATCCAAAGTGACCGGTTGCGGGTAGGCGACGGCCGCATACTGTGGATGCGTGGCTCGAAGACTTTCCGCAAAGGCTGCGAGTTCCTTGTTGAACTTCTCAAGCTCCGTGGCCGCCTCTGAGTCGTCTGAGTTCGCGAGGAGCTTTGCGCGGGCTGCGAGTAGGGACCGCTCCTTTTCGGCGACATCGCTCGGCAGCCCGTGCCGAAGTTCAGTCACAAAAGAACGGCCCCATGTTTCGGCAAACTGGCGGGCCTTATTGGTCTCTGCATACTCGAAGGCGAGCGATGCAAGGCGTGTTCGTTCCGCCCCAGTTTTCGCGGCACTCATCTCGAAAAGCGTCGAGAGCAATTCATCGTAGATAAAATCGTAGGACTCGGCGATCGAACGCTCGGTCTTCAAGTCGCCCTGGCCTTTGGTTGTCTCGAGCAGGGTAACGAGCTTTTCATAGGATGCCGCGGCTTGTTCTAGATGCCGCTCCGCCCGTTGTTGTCCGGCCTGCCCATAGAGAAGGCGTCCTTGAAGGTACAAATCGTCTATCTTCGCAGCTCGCTCCTGTGCCTTACGGAGCGAGAGGGCGGCGGCGGAAATCTCTCCAGCCTTCCGTTGCGCTTCGGACAGACTAATCAAGGCGTGAGCTTCGCAATATGCATCCTTGGTTTGTGTGCAATTCGTGAGACCGGTTTGGGCGGCCTTGACAGCGTCGGAGTAATGCTGCGTCTGAAGATCGATCTCGACCAAGTCCGCATTATCGGGATAACCCAATTGCTCTGCGGTAGCGGAATAGGCCCGCGCCTTGTCAAAATCCTTCACCGACGACGAGCGGTCGCAGAAAATATTCGCCAACTCGGCGTTGGCCAGCGCTTCGCCGGATTGATTGTGCATGTCTCGGAACGTTTCAAGCGCGGCGTTCGCAGCCTTGAGAGCGTCGTCCCAGACTCCTAAGATCGTATCGCTGTCGGCGAGTTCGATCTCTACGTAACCCTTGTTCTGCTGCGCGCCGACGGAATCAGCGATTTCGGTAGCGCTTTGGAAAGCTACAATTGCCTTTTCGAACTCTCCCCGTTTTTCGTAGACCTCTCCCAATGTCTTGCGGAGCCAATAGTCCGCGTTCTTCGCTATCGGCTCCGACAGTCCCTTGGCTCGCTCACAGGATTGGAGAGCGTCGTCGAGACGACCCTCTGCCTCCTGGTCAGCCGCGACTGCAACCAACATCATCTGCTCGAGGGACCGATTGCCGATCTTTTCGTCGAGAGCAAGCGAGCGGTTATGAAAGTCGACCGCTGTCTTATAGTCATGGGACGCGTAGTACATGTTGCCGATCGTGGACAACGCCCAAGCCGAGAGCCCAAGATCATTTGCTTGTTCGGCGACTTTTTCGGCATCTTCGAAGTATCGGAGGGCAGCTTTCGTGTCGCCAGACGCCGACGCGAGGTTGCCGAGTTCCATGAGGACGCCTCCCGCTCCTTTGGCATTGCCCGTCCGGCGATAACAATCCTCTGCCGTATTAAGAAATTTCAGCTGCTGGTCCTTGTATTGGGCCGGACCGGCGCCGAGAACGGCAGCCATCCGGTGGTAGGCTGCACCCTCCGCGTTCAAGTCTTTTTTAGCCTCAAGAATCTTGATCGCTTCCTGGAATTCTGCTAGGCCCTCGCCGGCGAGTCCCTGCTTGAAGAGTCCCATCGCGACATCCAGGTGGATCTCCGGTTCATCCGGCCGCTTCTTCAGCATGTACTCCAGCGATGATTCGGCACTGGATGGATCGTTTCCTGACAGTTGTGCCATCGCGTTCGCGAAGTTCGCGAGATCCTTGGATTGAGGATCGCCAGCCTTTTCACTGAGTCTCATGCACTCGGAGGCCGTCTGCTTGGCCAGGTCCACTTTCCCCTCATTCGCGTACGCGACCGCGAGTTGGCAGGTCGGTCGAACGAGCAATTCACCCGGATGATTCGGCATTTGCTCAACGACCGCGATCGCATCGCTCGCGTATTTTTCCGCCAACGGCGGCTTAACGTCTGTCGTGACAAAGTGACCGGCGAGCGCATCGAGAATGGGAAGCCTTGCGACGTTGAGGATAGGCCCCATTTCCGAAAGAATTTGTTCGAGCGAATCGGGCCCGTCTGGCAGCTCGACGACGTGAAACGGCAGATTCATGACGCGAGCCCAGGTGTCGTTTGTCGTTCCGGCAGCCGGAGCGCCGTCAAAGACGTAGACGATTTCGGAATACCTGAGGCTGTCGGTAAGATCACCGCTTGCGAAATCGGTCTCGGCCAACTCGCGGGCCTCCACAGCAGCGAGGCGGTTCGCCACGTACACGGCGACCTGCGGTAGCGACGCCGTGTCCTTCAGGCCTTGGAGTACGGCGAACTCTTTTTCCAGAGCGACCATCTCCTCCACAGGAAGTTGGAGGGACTTGTATGCCTCGGCCAGACGCGCGTACGTTTCGAGAACGGATTTGCCGTCGATTTCGTTGTCCTGAGGTCCCGGCTGGATGAGGGACTCTGCTTTTTCGAGCACGCCCCTGGCCTCCTGCAACATTCCCGCAGGCTGATAAATCTCGGCCAGGACCATGTTGGCAGTGAACTCGGTCTTTCGATCCTGATGCTTGCGGGCGAGTTCGATCAGCTGCGCTTCGAGCGGAACAGCATCCTTTCCTTGTCCTGCCTGAATCAGCGTCAGCGAATCCGAAATCAGCATTTGAGAAAGCATTTGGTCATTGCCGAGTTGTTGCCAAGCCGCGATTGATCGGCCGAAGAATAGCAGCGCGTTTTTCGTATCTCCCTTACCCTTGTAAATCATCGCCATGCGGGAGGCCGCTTCGGCTTCACCCACCTTCGATCCCTCGTGTGTTGAGAGCGAATACAGTTCACTCCAAACATCGAGGGCCTTGTCGTCCTGGCGGGTCGCGTCATACCCCTGCGCCAACGCTTCCCAAAGAACGGCTTGGGTATATACCAACTTGGCGGCCAATCGGAATGATCGCGGCGTCTCAACCGTTTTCCCGTCGCGAAGCACGTTGCCGTTCTGGATGGCTTCGAGAACCGCCACGCCTTTGGCGGGCTGACCGCTGTGGATGTAGATCCCCCCCAGCGCGGTCTCGGCAAGCAAGAGCGCGAGGTTATTTTCCTTTTGCAAGGCCAGGTTCTGCGCGGACTCGAGCTCCGAAATCGCACTAGCGTAATCGGGTTTCGGCTGCGCGACCCAAGCATAAGAGGCGTAGACGCGGTGGAGCGCCTCCCACTCGTAGCCATTGGTCTGATCGATGCTCAATGCCTGTTCTAGTGAATCGCGTCCTTCGGGAACTTGGCCCGACATGATCTCGAGTCTCCCCAACTCGCCCAGGACGCGAGACTTGATGTACAGGTCTTTGCTCTCGTTCGCCCGATCAAAGGCCTGATGGAGGAGTTGAAGCGCGCCGGAAACGTTGCCGGTCAGCTGAGGATACCCTGACAGCGCGACGAGCACGTCGGCTTGCAAGACGAGATTCGACGAATCGGTGGCGTCTTGCAGGCTAGCCTGAAAGAACTTTTCCGCCTCGTCCAGCTTCCCTTGTTCGAAATACGCGACGGCAACCGTATCCTCTGCTATTCCTCGGTCGGCCACTAGGCCTTTCTTATCGGCCAGCTCTACTGCGGTTTTGCAATCAGAAAACGCACCGTCATAGTCTCCCGCGTCGCTTTTGGTCTCCGCGGATTTGAGCAAGGCTGCAACGCCCTGGTCATTGGCTTGGAGTTGAGGCGGCCTGTAGCGCACCGAGGCGGCGGGTTGTTGAGCGGCCGCGGCTGGCAGGAGCAGAAAGCAGAAGAATAGGAAAACGATGAGCACGAGCGGCGAAGTCAGTCCAACGCTCGCGTTCTCTTTAACGGATTCCGCATGCGCCATAAGTGAACCAATTGTGGACGTATCACTCTAAGTGTGCGCCCCACCGGCTCAGATGGTCAATCTTCGGCGAGGATCGTAGCGTGCTTGAGGACCAGGCGTGTGCCCGCCGATCGCCCCGCAGGCGTATGTTAAGTTCTTGGTATTCGTGCTCACTTTCGCGGTCGATTTCGCAGGCGTCGGATATTCAGATTTCGACTAGGAGGGCCGTGCATCGCTTTAGATGTCTAAAGAACGCGTTGCCTCGAATCGGGCGACCACATTTGTCGCATCGGTGCACGAGTCGCGCGTGCTTACGCAGCGCAGCAAACCGGAGAGAGACAGATCCGCCAGTTGGCCGAACCCAATCCATGGAACTTTGCAACCATTCCCGTGTCTCGCGATTCAGAAAGTCATGCTCGATGAAAGATCCATATTTCCGGCACAAGAATCTGAGCGATTTCTCAGTGATCGTTGGATCGTAGAATTTCAAGACACCGCGAAGGATCAGTTTCTCGACCATTTTTACAGTTATCCCAAGCGACTCAGCAACCTCAGCCCAGACCCGCTTGGCCCGTGAAGATCTCCCTAGTGCGGCAGAGGCGTCAACTGAGCTTTGACTGTTTGAGCCTTCTGCTGCCGGTGGAATCATCTCAAGGTCTGATCCTTGTTTAAGGTGAGCCGCCTGTTGACCTCCGGTCTGTCGAATCACGTCCAGACGACCAGATTCGCGCAAATGGTCAAGGGATTTCCGAGTGATGCGAGGATCCCTTACTTCCAGTAGGCCCTCGACGATCAACCGCTGGATTGCGCGCATGGACAGATGGAGTTCGCTGGCGAGAGCAGACCTCGCAAAGCCTTCCACGTGAACGCGGCTACTCTTGCCAAAAGTCGTCAGGCGATAACGTATGGCAGCTTCCGAGCGATGCAGGATCTTGGCAATCACGCGAGCGCTTTTGTAGCCTGCGAGATCCAAGAGAGTTCGATCATCATGTTCTGACCACGGTAGATGGGCGCGCTGCTGACGCCGACCGGAAATTCTGTCAACCAGTCCGAGCTTTGCTGCGTGCTGCCAGATTACGTGAGGCCGCCAATCCGGATGGCGCTTTAGAAGTCGGCAGACAGCCTCTCGTTTGCCTTGCCATCCGGCTTTGTATCCCTCGCGCAAGATTCTTTCGTCTTCGGAGCTCCAGATCGAGCGGGTGTGGTGCGACTGTTGCTTTGGAACCTTTAGTCTCCGGATGCGCTGCCATAGCTGTGACCTTTGCAGCCCTGGTTCGTGCTTCAATATCCTTTCTATTGCCGCGTGAGAACCTTCGCGACCTCGTCTGGTACCGTCGCGCAGTATTTCGTCCACCTGTTCCGGGGAGAAGAACCGGAAG
>Ga0187782_10003361_pt1 | contig 11899 bp, 7 predicted proteins | sample 0715_SJ02_MP15_2_FD_132454 | JGI IMG/M metagenome (GOLD analysis project Ga0187782, IMG submission 132454) | Tropical peat soil microbial communities from peatlands in Department of Meta, Colombia - 0715_SJ02_MP15_20_MG | ecosystem: Environmental > Terrestrial > Soil > Wetlands > Peat | place...
GGCCGTCGTAAAAGTTGATTGGGTACCAGTTAAAGGCCGTCACCGTAGGATCAGGATTGCCGGTTACGGCGGGGGACAGACCTTGATAAAAGCTTTGAGGAGCAACAGAATAGTCGTACACCACGTCCGGAAACGCTCCGGTGCATGTAGTGGTGCCACTATGGGTGGTACAAGTGCCGGGCGCGGTGCCGGTCGCGTTCGGCGCTCCGGAATTAACCCGCTTCGGCTGCTGGAGAATCAGAATCGCGTAAGGATTCGCCGGATTCTGCGTGAGGGCAGCCGTCCAGGGGAACCCGGGGGTGGTGGGAGGGGCGTAGCCGCGCGCAAATCCGAGTCCCAGCCACTCGCGAGTTACCGCGCAATATCCGTTCACCTGGGCGCCGGGACCGGGGCAGGCCCCGTTCGCGGGCAGAAACTCCACCCGCAAATACCCGTCAATCAGGTTCCATTGGGTGTCATTTGCGGTGTTGGTATTCAGAGCCGGGGGGGTGAAATAGGGATAGGACAGAGCGGTAGTGTTGCAGGATGACACCTGGCAGAAATTAATATAATTCGGGAATTTCGACTGGCTCCAGCTATTGCTGAACAGGTAAGGAAACCCTATTGCGCCCTCGTCGACACTGTCGAATTCTCCACCAAACTCGCCGGTCGCAGTCTTCGGCCCATAGGGTTGATCGGCAGTAGCCGCCCAATAGCTGGTGGTACCTTCGGTCACCGTCGTCAGCGTGCTTGGATCCGGTACCAGGGCGGAGGCCGTGGCAAAGTAGGTCACGTAGCTCTTTCCGGCTGGTGGGGCGGCCAGGTTCGGCTGGCTGGTTATCACCCCAGTTGAATAATTAACGCCCGTGCCATGCGGGTTCGACACATTGGCTAAGCGGACATTGTCGGGATCGGCGGCTCCTCCCGGCAGTTCTTCCGGCTTATCCGAGAGTAGGACCCGAATGGCTGCTTCGTTGTAGAGCCGGGACGCGCCGAGGGGTGAAGTCTGCGATTCTCCGGCAGGAGGCCGGCGAACGATTTCATAATTTTGCGGGCCGGGGGGATTCCCCAGGCCGGGTGTTAAGCTTGCCACGGCGCCAGAGACGAAGGGAAGCGAAAGGTTGGTGGCTCCCGTGTTGGGGCTGGCCCCGTAGTTGCCGTCGATCAGCATGCCGCCCAAGCACGATTCGGGTGCGCAGGGATTACCTGCCGCACTCGACCAGGTATTCTGCGAAATCGTGACCCAGCTGGGGGGACCGCTGTTGTAGGCAGAGGCAGGCGGGTTGCCGCCGGCTCCGGTTACGCTGCCAAAGAGATTGCCGCTCACAGGTAGAGTCGTACATTCATTGTTGCCGCTGCACCCTCCAGGCTCGCCGGGAACCTTTACGCTGCCCGTATCACCAATCGTACCCACGCTAACCCCGTTCGGGATGACGGCGCGAATGATGTTTCCATAAGCCGACATCTTGCTAGTGAACGTGCAGGTATAGCTCGCGGCGCAGCCGAGATATAAATCCCCATTGGTATGAATGGTGCCGTTGAAGGTAAGGGTTGGGTTCTGAAAGAATGCCAGATCGCCATCAGAGAAGACGCCGAATTGGAAGACCGGGATCAGTGCCACTTCGACGGTGCGCGACATCTGCACTTCGTCGCCCAGCAAGCCCTGTGCCGTGGCCTGGAGGTTCACCTGCATGGTCTCCGCATTCAATCCGGCGTAAGGTCCGGCGGCAACCACCGCCGGAGCTTCAGCGATGTTGCCGGCGGCGTTGGTGATCGGGGTCAGGGTGTATCCGGGGAACGAGATGCCGCTGAAAACGGGGGGTCCTGGCGAGACCGCCAAACTCGAAATGTCCGAAGTGCTGGGGGAAAGCGAATCTTGGAATAGGTTGGCTAGGTCGGCGGTCATCTTCTCGATCGCGCCTTCGGCCGCATGGAATGAGACGTTATTCTGCACGTCTTGCGTACCAACCTTGACTTCGGTGTTGACCATCATAAGCATACCGATTGCCAACCCGGAGAGGAGGAACAGCAACATCAAGGTCGTGATCAACGTGAATCCACTCGAGTTAAGTTTAGTTCTACCCATGGTTCAGCTCCTCATCCCCGTTTCAACTCTCTCGTTCCGTGCGCCAACGCTAAACCTCCAAGAAAGCTCAGTAGCGGTTGTTAAAACTCGCATTTCGTGCACTCATTGAGGTCTGCACGTCGAAACTTTGAAATCCTTGTGTGGCCATGAGCGAACTCTTGGCCCCGTACAATTGGCCGTGGATTGTCAAATGGGCTAGGTTGATCTTGCGAATCAGGTTGGGGGAGACACCGGCCGCTTCCCCGCCATCTCCGGCTTGGGTCAGCAGGGTCCCATCGGCGTTGTAGCTATCGTAAGTAAACTGCATATTGGCAATGTTGTCGACGAGCGGAACCGCGGCCTGGCCATTGACTTGACGATAAAGAATTACGGTGGTATTTCCTGCGGCATCGGTCCAATTCTTCAGGTAGTAGGTGATCACGAAAATGCGGTTGGCCTGGAGGTTCGCAACCTGTCCGCCTCCGGCCGGAGCAAAATTGGTCAGATCATTCGGTTCCCCGGACTGGTTCATATTCAGAGTGTCGCCGTTCGCAAAGGTAATTGCGTATTGGCTGCCGGGCGCGGCTGGCGTGCCGGTCGGCGCGGGAACCGCTGTCACCTCGCCGACATATGCAACCCCCAAAGTGTTGGGACCCACGAGGATCAAGTCGCCCGGCTGCAACCCGTTCACCGTGTTATTGAGCGCCTGCGGATAGGTGATGCTTGGAGGCAACACGCAGGACGAGGGAGGTGGGCTGACCGGCGCGGTGAAGGTTAATACGTTTCCTGTCGCATTGAAGGTGATCGCATTGTTGGCGGCAGTAGCCCCTCCTGCCGCGGCAGCCGAACCGGAATAACAGTTCAGCGCCAGATTCGTGTCGCTGTATACAACCGTGATCAAGTCGCTCTTTGTCGTACTGCCCGCCGGAGTCATCCCCAGTTGATAGCCGGGCATGATCGGATAAAGCGTAGGAGACCCTCCTCCAATACTCGGATAATTCACGCTTCCGTTCGGGGGGCATGCGGGTCCGGCGGAGCAACCGTAGATCGGCGTGGCTAAAGCGGACGGCAGCGCAACGCTCTCCCCGGGGATCGAAGTCAGTCCGGCTCCTGCCAGGCTGATGTCTTTCAACATCATGTCTTCGGCAGCGCGCAAGTCTTGTTGCATCTCGGCTCGCTGTTGAATTACCCAAGTCGCATCCATGCCGTAGGAGTACAGCTTCGCGGCGGCAGCCGTGATCAGCACTCCGAGAGCCATGGCGAGCGTTAGCTCGATCAAGCTGAAGCCGTGACTAAAACACTTCCTTACTCGGTGCATAGTTGCCTCTTAGCGGTACTCGAAAATTAAGCTCTGGAGGATGTAGCTTTGCGGCACGTGTAACTGGGGATAGATATAGGACACGGTAATCGTGGCCGAGTTGAGATTGTCGAGCGGTGCCCCAACAACCGTATAAGGCGTGATCGTGATGGTTCGCCCGTAGTTGGTGGGGCTGATGCAGTTATCCGGCGGACGGGTGCCGACATAAATTCCAGACGAGTCAGGCTGTTCGAGAGCTTGCGGACCGGCTGCGTCATCGTCCCTCGTGCCGATGATGCCGTCGGCTCCCGGCAAATCGATCGGTTGCGCAGGGGAAAGAAAGATTCCGGACCCATTGGCCAATCGCTTAGAAATGGCGAGTTGCTGCGAATTCTGAGTGGAGGCCATTCGGTGCTAGTTAGAACAAAGTCCATTGGCTGCGACCGTACAAGGCGTGAAGCTCTGACGGTAGCTGAGGTTGTCAATGTCGCGGAACGTCGGCGTTCCGGGCGGGAGGCCGCTAGGCAGAGTAAAGTCGTTGTCGAATAAGTAGTTTCGGGCTGGTGGCGAATATACCAGGTTGCAGCACTTGTAAATGCCGGTGTTGTAATTGGCGTAGTAGAGGTTGGCAATTGACCCTTCGTAATTGAGAGTGAAACCACCCCAGTTTTCGATGTAGCGCAAGAAGTTATGCACTCCACCATCCGTGCCAAAGTCATTTGCAGTACCGTTGCCTGGGTAGGGAAAGTTGATGTTCTTTCCCGCCGCTACGGCCATGCGATAGTAGGTAGTCTGGGCGGTTCGATTCCCCTGGTTGGTGGGGCTAAGAAGAATAGTGTTCCAGTCTGCCCAATTACCCGAGAGCAGGGTCACAGTATCGGCGATTATGCCTGCTGCGGCCATACCTGCTGCGTCCTTTCCGGTTGTCCAGGTTGTGTCTGCGGCGTTGCTGTTGTAGTTGCCCAGGACGTAAACCGGGTTCTCCGAAGCAACCGTGAAACCGCCACCGCCCGCAGGCGCAAGCGGCAGATTTCCGAGCGGGCCATCCACCAGTTTTATAACGTGGCGGGCGCCGCTGATCCAATTGCCCTGCGCCACCGTACAGCTACTGATGCGATTGGCGGTAGCGGTCATATAGGGATCGGGATTCGCTGGGCTGTTCACTACTTGGTTGATGTTGCTGGCGGCGGTGTAAGTCGTCGTCGCGGCCACCGGCAACGTCAGGTTATAGCCAAGGCCGAGCCCAAGATTTGCGGCACCCCAGTTATCCAACTTGCCGTTCAGATTGACATCCTCCGGAGAGAAGGTTTTGCCGGGCCCATCCGGTTCGAGCGTCCCATTGGGCGTACCCGTCGCGCTGGCGCTGTTGACGTCATCCTCCAAGCCGGCGTCCCCGGTCTTGGTATTCGCGGGATCCACCGGAGTTCCGTTGGGATTTGGCAACATTCCCCGCCGATCTGAGAAGTAGAGGATGTAGCCGTTCTGATTTGAGGAATTCACGCTGCCGCCGCTGACTCCAATTTTTCCGGCGAGCCATTGCTTGAGGTTGCCTACATCCAGCTCTACGGCGTTCATCACCCCGTTAGGCGTGCAGCTATTGGCATTGCCGGGGGTGACATCCCGAACTTCGCCCTCACGCGGGTCATAAAAGTTAATGGGATACCAGCTGTACTGACTGGGGCTTTGCAGCCCGCCTGCCTGGTTGGCGTCGCCAAAATACGGGCTGTTGGTGTTGCTATCGACCACCACTTCGGGCGGCTTGCCAGGGACTGCCGTGTAGGTGTATGTCCAGGTGTACGTGCTACCTGATTTTTTCGAAGTCGGCGTCGGATAGCTATAGGAAGGGGGCGCACCCGTAGCATCCACAGTGCCGTTTCCATTGCGATCCGCTGGCTGTTGGAAGATGAGAATCGCGTTGGGACTAACGGAGTTCCCGCCAATCGTGGTTGGGGGCTGCAGCGCACGCGCGAAGCCCAATCCTAGCCATTCTTGCGTAACTGGATGATAGTTTCCATTAGAATCTTGATATTCCACTCGCAGATAACCATCGAGCAGATTCCACGCGCTCTGACTGGCGTTTGAGGTTGTAATCGCCGCGGCCGATCCCCCGCCCGGATTTGGGTAAGGCAAGGTCAGTGCGGGATTCCCGGAGGCGCCCGTCGCCGGCACCGCGAGAGAGTAGTACGGATATGATCCCGTACTCGGGCAGTACGGCGGGCTCGGCGGGGAGGCCGGCTGAGTGGCGGTGGTAGTGGTAGTGGTTTGCGTAGAAATGCCCGAAGGATTGCAGAGCACCAAGTTGTCGGCAGGTGGTGTTTTGGTGATGGCAGCCGAGGTGGCGCTGGTGTCCATCAACATGTAGGGAGGGATGGCGGGGGTGTTCCCAACCGCGTTGACAAGTTTGTTCCCGGGCGCAACGTAAATTGTTTCGGCGTTGATCGGGTTTCCATTGATGGTGTAGCTCGGATAGGGGGCTAAAGGCCCGAACTCCCAATCGGTGGATACCTGCGTGGCGCCGGGGTACTCATAAAACCCCGTGCTGGGGTTCGCGATTGCGGAATTTGCCGTGGCAAAATACAAGCTTTGATAGTCGCCACTGGCTAACTTCGCCATGCTGGTCTGCGGCACCCCTTGGCTGTAATTCAGGCCATTGTCGGTATCGTTAACGTTAGCCAGCCGAACGTTCTCGCCGTCAATCGAGCCGCAGCCCGGGGCCGGTGCCGCGCTGGGGTTGCCGCATGGCAGTTCGTCGGGATTATCGGATAACATCACACGAATCTGTGCCAGGTTGTACAAGCGCGACGCGCCTAGAGGAGTTGCAGGCGCCTCTCCCGATGGAGGCCGACGGATGATCTCATAGTTCTGTGGGCCACAGGGAGGAGGGCCTGCCGCGCAGTTTGCGTTGGCCCCGTTCACAAACGGAAGGGTTAAGTTGGTTGCTCCGGTGCCAAAGTTTACGTTCCCGTTGTCACCGTCAATGATGTAGCCGTTATAGTCGGTCAGCGAAATGGTTTGCCACGACGGCGGCCCGGAGTTGTAGGCGGAGGTCGGCCCGAGCACCACGCTGCCCTGGGTCGGTGTCATAGCAAGGCAGGCTGGCTGGGCGCCGGAACAGCCCGCCGCAGCGGTGGGAATCAAGACCGCGCCGGTAGAACTATTGCTGCCAATCGTGTTGCCATTGGACAACACCTGGCGAACGACGTTTCCGTAGGCTGAAACTTTGCTTTGGAAGGTCAGCGTATCGCCCGCGCCTTCGGCCAGGTACAAGTCTCCGTTGGTATGCACGCGGCCACCAAAATTGAAGTTGGGACCGGCGAAGAAACCGCAATCACCATCGCAAAAGATGCCAAACTGAAATACCGGAATGAAGGCAATTTCCACCGTACGGTCGATACTGACTTCATCACCCAGAAAGCCCTGGGCCGTGGCTTGCAGCTGGACGTTCATCAGTAATGCATTCAGGCCGGCGAAGTTTCCGGCCGGCACTGCGCCTGGAGTGATCGCAAGGGCGCCGACGTTGGCGGCGGTGCAATTCGGAGCTGGAGTATTAGGACCGGTGCAGACGACGGGGGTGTACGTGTATCCCCCGTTTGGATAGGCCACGCCAGGGTTGGGAAACGTGATACCAGCCAGCACGGGCGGCCCCGGAGTAACAGCCAAATTCGTGATGTCAGCGACGCTCGGCGACAGCGTGGTTTGGAGCGTATTGGCGAGATCCGCCGTCATTTTCTCAATCGCGCCCTCAGCCGCGTGGAAGCTAGCGTTATTTTGCACGTCTTGCGTGCCCACCTTCACCTCGGTGTTGACCATCATGAGCATGCCAATCGCCAACCCGGAGAGGAGAAATAGCAACATCAAGGTTGTGATAAGCGTGAATCCCTTCGAGTTATGTTTCCAACTGCACATCGTTAAGCTCCTCAGCCTCATTCCAGATCTTCTTCTAAAATCCCTTGCTCACTCGAGCATCTCCGAGAATGCCACGTGGCATGAGCTTCAGTAGCGATTGTTGTAGCTCATGTTGCGAGCGCTGATTGACGTCTGTACGTCAAAACTCTGAAATCCTTGGGTCGCCATGAGTGAGCTCTTGGTTCCGTAGAGCTGACCATGGATCGTCAGGTGTGCAATGTTCACCTTGCGAATCAAGCTGGGGGCGACCGGCGGCACTGCGGTCTCGCCGCCATTGCCGTCTGCGTTCAGCAGGGTGCCGTCGCTATTGTAGGTATCGTAGGTGAATTGCATATTGGCGATATTGTCGGCAAGCGGAACCGCGGGTTGTCCGTTCACTTGGCGATAGAGAATGGTCGTCGTATTTCCGCCAGCATCGACCCAGTTCTTCAAGTAGTAAGTAATCACAAAAATTCTGGTCACCGGCACGCCGGCAGCAGATGCGCTGGTCGCGGTCAGATCGTTAGGTTGGCCAGACTGATTCAACTCCAATGTGTCGTTGTTACTGAAGCCGATTACATACTGGCTGCCGCCCGCACAAGGTGATCCGGCACAAGGCGTCGGCGCCCCAGTCGGTCCAGCTACGGAGGTCACTTCTCCGACTCCCAGCAAGCCGGTGGTTGACGGGCCCACCATGACCAAATCTCCGGGTTGCAGGCCATTCACCGTGTTGTTGAGCGCCTGCGGGAAAGCGAGGTTGGGCGGTAAGACACAGCTCGGCGGTGGCGGGTTGGGGGGCGCCATAAATGTGAGTTGATTACCCGCGGCGTTGAACGTTATTGGGTTGGCCGTTCCGGAATAGCAATTCAGTGCCAGATTCGTGTCGCTATAGACGACAGTAATTATGTCGCTGGGGGTCACACTGCCAGGAGGAGTGATCCCCTTCTGATATGCGGGCATAATCGGATAGAGCGTTGGCGGATAGGCGGCACCACATGCTCCGCCTATGCAGGGGTAGTCCAGGGCGCCGTTCGGAGGACAGACCGGTCCTGCAGAGCACCCGTAAACCGGCGCGCTGGAGTAGGGCAACGGTATACTCTCGCCAGTAAGCTGCGTTAAGCCAGCCCCCGCCAGGCTGATGTCTTTCAACAACATGCCTTCGGCGGCCCGCAGGTCTTGTTGCAATTCGGCTCGTTGCTGCACCACCCAGGTTGCATCCATGCCTGTGGTGTACAGCTTGACCGCAGCCGCGGTGATCACCACCCCAAGAGCCATTGCCAACATCAGCTCAATCAAACTGAAACCGCGACTCGAAGAATTGGACACTGTTTCCATAGCTCCCTCAGCGGTACTGCGAAATTAAGGTCGCGAGGACGTAATTCTGCGGCACATGCAACTGGGGAGTGGTAAAGGTGACGGTGATGATGACCGAATTCAGGTTACCGTCTGGTATTCCGCCGACCACATAAGGCGTGATTGCAATGGTCCGCGTGTAATTCGTCAAGCTGTAGCAGGTATCCGGGGGGCAGGTACCCGCATATACTCCGGTGGGGCCGGGCTGTTCCAGAATTTGGGCGCCACAGGCGGCATCATCAGACGTCCCGATGATGCCGTCAACTCCCGCACAGTCGATGGGCTGGGCACCGGCAAGAAAGATCCCGGTGGTGCAGCCTGTCCCTACGGCACAGTTGCCGTTGGCAATCTGCGACCACTGGATGGTGGCGGTTTCTCGGGCCGTCAGAATGCTTTCCAACGCTTCGTTGGCCAATCGTTTTGCAATGGCATTCTGCTCCGAAGTCTGCGTCGAGGCCATAGCGATGCCCATTACAGCCAGCAAACTCACCAACCCGACCATCATGACGACCATCGAGAACATGACTTCAAGTAAGGTGAACCCGCTCTCCGTGCGGTTCGAAACCGGCCACAGTTGCTTCTTCTGGTGCGCCATCAGTTTTGCCTCCAGTAAGCGGTGCCGGCACTATTGTTGTACAGCCGCCATCCCCGCAAGCGGCCGGTGGCTCCCCAAACGGTGATGGCATGGGAGCTGTAAAGCTGACCGGCTCGCGCGATATAGATCACGCCGTTGTTAAGGTTTCCATTCACATCCTGGGCTGTGCCATCGGGCATGAAATAGATCACGTTTGTGGCCCCTCCGGCGACACCTTGATCGAAGGAAATAGCTCCGGCGACGCTAAACCCGTCTGGCGCGTTGGCCCCGGCAGGAATTCCTGCGATGGCAGTGAAGCTGACATCCGTAGGAAGAGTGTAGGTAGTCACCACATTCCCATTTCCGGCTTGCGTGATGGTAATGGTATTGGGCACCGCCGCATTGCTGAAGGTGACGGAGTATTGTTGCCGCTGTCCCACCGCAAAGTCTCGCGTCTGCCGAATCGCCGCCAGGGTGGTGTTGTATGCGTTATTCACCCGCGAATACTGGAGGGCAGGCTGCATCCCCATGATCGCGACCCCGCTGACAACCAGAATGATGGTCACGACCACCATCATCTCGATCAACGAGAAACCGCGCATTCTGCGTGAACCCATGTCTTGGTCTTTCCGGGGGAATTTGCCTGCTGGAATTTCGTTGTGCCATCTTCTGCCCATAGCCTGCATAAGAAAAAGCACATGCGTGAGCCGCGGCCGAGCTCACGTTGTCGATCATCGTAAGGAGGCGTCTGAAGGGCGTCCAGTGACGAAGGGGCCGGGTCGGCCATTGCACTTACGTAAGGTAATTTTGCCAGGTAACTCCGGTCACTTTGGCATGCGGAGTCCGGCGAATCTTGTTTGAAACATTGCCTGAGGCCGGTGAGCGAGGGTTGCCGCCGGCCGCGAGGGGCTTAGATCGGGCAGCGCGGCGCCACCGTGTGCCATGATCCTCGGTAACTTGTGTCGATCCGATTTCGGAACTTACGATGCTGGCATCATGGCGCTCACGTCGCTCGTGGTGTGCGCAGAAGACGAAACCGTCGCTGTGCTGCGCCAGGTTCTTCAGGATCTCGACATCAAGGTGGAGATCGCCAGCAGCGCGAAGGCTGCCCTGGCTCGAGCGGGTGCCCGACAATTTGACGCGCTCGTGGTGGATTGCCAGGACGAAGCCTCCGGTCTTTCCCTGCTTGCTCTATTCCGAGCCATGCTCGAGAACCGCAATGCCATCGTGATTGCGCTGGTAAACAGCCAGGCCCAGGTGCGCGAGGTCTTTGGCCAGGGGGCGAACTTTCTCATTTACAAGCCGGTGTCCTCGGAACGAGCTCTCGACAGCCTCCGCGCAGCCCGAGGGCTGATGCGGCAGGAGCGGCGCATCGAACCGCGCATCCCGGTCCAGGTCCAGGCGTCTCTCGCCTTCGCCGGCAAGGAGGATGCAGCGGCCACGCTGGTCGAATTGAGCGAGAGTGGCTTGGGCCTCGAGACCCGGGCGGAAATGCCGCCCGCCTGCAAAGCCTACCTGCAATTTTCCCTGCCCACAAGCCAGGCCGTCATTCGCCTTTCCGGAGAAATGATGTGGCAGGATCGCAGCGGGCGCGTCGGAATCCGCTTTGTCAGCGTGCCACAAACCTCGAAGCGGATCTTGCACGGCTGGGTCGAGCAACACGCCTCCGCACCGATTCCTGACTCTACACCCGGAAAAGCTCCTGCCACAGAGGTTCAGAAGCTCGGGCTCTCGGCGGGACTTGGATTACTCTCGGCCTCGGCAGCCGACCGCCGTAGTTTAGAGCGCCGGGCGTGTTCGCTCGGGGCGGAAATCTATCGCGAGGACTCGAAGGTGCCGCACCACTCGACCCTGACCGATATCAGCACGGGTGGCTGCTACGTTGAAACCCCGGAGACCTTTCCCCAAGGGACGATCCTCACCATCGTGGTACGAACCCGCGAACGCAAAATATGCGTGGTGGGGAAAGTCGAAAGCATGCATCGTGGCTACGGCATGGGAGTGCGCTTCACGCTGGCCGGCGATGCCGAGCGCACCCAGGTCCAGCACCTCCTTGCCTGTGCCGAATTTGAGCCGCAGGCAACGGATTGACTTCCGCCCGAAGTGGCCGACCTTAATGGCTGGTTGCCGTCGGTTCGAGCGCGGCGTGGCGAAAATATTCGAGTGAGGTTCGTAACCCCGTCTCGAGGTCAACTTTCGGTTCCCATCCCAGCAACGCTTTCGCTTTGCTGATGTCGGGACAGCGTTGTTGCGGGTCATCTTGCGGCAGTGGTTCCCGGCGTATTTTGCTCTTCGAGCCGGTGACCGCCAGCACCAGTTTGGCGCATTCAAGGACGGTGAACTCGGTGGGATTGCCGATATTCACCGGCAGGTGTTCGGAAGACTTCCGCAACCGCATGAATCCCTCGATTTCGTCGCTGACATAGCAAAAACTGCGGGTTTGGCTGCCATCCCCATACACCGTGAGATCCTCGCCCCGCAGTGCCTGCTTCATGAAGTTGGGAATGACCCGTCCATCGTTTAGCTGCATCCGGGGTCCGTAGGTGTTGAAAATGCGCACGATGCGGGTATCTAGGTCGCGAGACCGGTGATAGGCCATGGTCAGGGCTTCGCTGAAGCGCTTGGCCTCGTCGTAAACCGACCGCGGGCCGATTGGGTTGACATGCCCCCAGTAGGTTTCCCTTTGTGGATGTTCCAATGGGTCGCCGTAGCATTCCGAGGTGGAAGCAAGAAGATATTTCGCCCC
>Ga0187782_10003362_pt1 | contig 11898 bp, 8 predicted proteins | sample 0715_SJ02_MP15_2_FD_132454 | JGI IMG/M metagenome (GOLD analysis project Ga0187782, IMG submission 132454) | Tropical peat soil microbial communities from peatlands in Department of Meta, Colombia - 0715_SJ02_MP15_20_MG | ecosystem: Environmental > Terrestrial > Soil > Wetlands > Peat | place...
ATCAGTTTGCTGGCTTTTCATGCACTTGGATGCCGCAATATCGCTGTCCGTGCGCGGCTAAGTCCTTTCTTTGACGTTTTCAGGCGGATTCGAATCCCTCTCTCTCCGCCATGTTTTCAACTACTTGCCCTTACTGCGATCTGCTCCGCAATCCGTTAATTGAGATTTCGGGTTGGGGGTGGCCCAGCCTTGCGATGTTATTGGCTCTTGACCGCCGCCTAACAGTGGGTGCCCCGTCCTTCGCGTAGTTGGCGAAGGGTGGGTAGCACACCGCCGGCACCGTGGGTTTTTTGCTTTTACGCCACACGATCCGCGAATGAGATTTTCGTCCAGCCTTCGTTCACACGCACCAGTCCCGTCTGGTTGAACAAATAGAAGCGATAACTGCTCCAGCGCCAATCTTGAGGCTCCGCCACCAACCCCCGCTTCACCGGATTCCCGTGCATGTAACCAAGCTTCTCTACTCGCTTCTTCTCCGTCCAGACATTGAAATCGTAAAAGCGGGCCTGCCAGAACGGCGCACGCTCGCAAGGCTCTCCAAACAACTCGCCCTGCCGCGGATCGCGCCGCCGTGGCTTCGGCAACAACGCGCGCGCCGTGCGCTGTTTCAAGACCTGCATGACTGTCGAAGGAGTTCCAACCTCGGGTTCGCTGATGAGGAGGTGGATATGTTCGGGCATGACGACGGCAATGTTAGAAAACAAGTATTCTCTTGAAGCATAGATCGCTATCCAAACAATTCATTTGTTGAATTCGACAAAAACGGATACTCTCACGGCCATTACGACAAGGCGGCGCTCTCAACGGAGAAGAGCGTGAGCAACTTGTTGTGTTCACCAAAGCCAACCTTGCAACACACGACAGCTCAAGAAAGATCCGGCCCGACAAGATTGGCGCGAGGCGGGCCCTTGCGGCTGTCCGACGATGGCGAGCTTTGGTCATAAGTCAACCAGCACTGGGGGGAACATGGGACTCGAACGAAACATTCGGGATGGCCGTGCAGTTTTCAGATGTCGGGGCGTTTTGTGTGACCGAGGATTCATGCTTGTGATGGCGCGGCTTGCAGGCTGCGTTCTTACAGGCGTTCTTCTTAGCGCATGTCTGGCTTATGGCCAAGGTGTGGGGACGTCAGGTCAGATTACGGGCACGGTGGCGGACTCGGCGGGCAGCGTGCTGGCGAAGGCGACGGTTGAGGTAGTGGATGCGCTGAAGGGTCAAACACGTTCGACAGTTACTGACGCAACCGGGCAATATCGAGTTACGGGGCTGGCACCCGGGACTTACGACATCAGCGCGAAGATGGCGGGTTTCGCAACTGAAATCCGCAAGAGTGTGGTAGTGGCCGTTGGTCAGATAGTTATTTCCGATTTCAAGTTATCGCCTGCGAAGGTGGCGACGGTGATCGAGGTGACAGACCAGCCGCCGGTTGTAGAGACGGAACGAGCGAGCCAGGCGGACACAATTACACAGCAGTCAATCGCGGACCTGCCGATCGACCGGCGCGACTATTTGACGTTCACATTGCTGGCGCCGGGCGCAGCGGATTCCACCCGGCTGGCGGATGACCAGGATTACCGGGTGAAGCAGACGCCGCAAAGCGGACTTTCGTTCTATGGAAGTAATGGCCGAGGCAACAGCATTACAGTCGATGGCGGTGAGACCTCAGGGGACAGCGGCGGCGTGCGCCTCACTGTAAGTCAGGACGCCGTGCGGGAATTCCAAATCAATCGAAGCAACTACGGAGCGGATTTAGGGGGAGCGACTGGAGCTTCGGTCAACATTGTGACGAAGTCGGGATCGAATAACGTGCATGGAACCGTGTACGGATTCTTCCGCAACGATGCGATGGACGCGCGCAACCCGTTTTCTTTCAGCGCGGCCCTGGCTCCAGGGACAACCTTTAATCCAACCAATCCGCAGGATTTTCTGGGATTACCGATCAAGGACTCGCTGAGCCGCCAGCAGTACGGTGGCACGATCGGGCTGCCCATCGTGAAAGACAGGACGTTCGTGTTTGCGGCATTCGAAGGCCTGCGCCAGAATGCGCAGAATGCAGTTCCGATTTTGACGGATACGAACGTTTTTCGCCCGACAGCGGCGCAGGATGCGATCCTAGCGGGGCTGACGGGCACGACTGTGGTGCCTTGTTTGAGCGGGCCAGTCGGCGCTGCTGTCGCCGCGCAATTGGGCTTGCCGGCGCCGAATCCCACCACGAATGTTCCTGCGGCGGAATGCGCGGCGATTCTTGGCGGCGTGTTGCCACTGAATCCAGCGACCACTCCGCTGAACGCATATCTTTTGGATCAGTTCGAAACGGAAGGTGGAGTTTTTCCATACAACACGCGTCAATACCTGGCTTCGGCCCGACTGGATCACCACCTTGATACAAGCAATCAGTTGTCTGTGACCTTTCGGTATGGGCATGATCTGGAGGAGTCGCCGGATGTGCAGTCTCTAACGGCGTTCTCGGCGGGGAGTTCGACTCATTCCTACGACATCAATGTGCAGCCCGCGTGGTATCACCAGTTCAGCGCGAGTGCCGAGAACGAAGCCCGAGTGCAGGTGGACTACTTCAGCTTCAATGTAATTCCCAACGAGCCGGGACAGATTGGGCTTCAGATTCCTGGTTACATCAGCAACATCGGGACGAATATCTTCCTTCCCAACATCACCATATTGCGGCGTTACGAATTCGCTGACAATGTTACCGTGATCCACGGGCACCATACCCTCAGGTTCGGCGGTTACGAACTGCTGCGCGGAAATCACACGGAATCGCACACGTTTTTCCCAGGCCGGTTTGTGTTTGGAACGTTGCCGGGAGATTTGCTGAGCCCATTGCTGCCCACAATAACTTCGCTGCAGTCGGCGGAATTCGGACTGCCTCAGATTTATCAGCAAGGGTTCGGAAATCCGGATTATGGGTATTACGCGCGCCCGCTGACAGCTTTCTACGGTCAAGATGCGTGGCAGATTGCTCCGAATTTTACTTTGACTTACGGTCTTCGATACGAACTCGACACGCAGTTTCTTCCGCTCACCACTTATAAGAAGGACTTTGCCCCGCGAGTTTCGTTCGCATGGGACCCGTTCAAGGACCATAAGACAGTGGTCCGGGGCGGATACGGAATTTTCTACGGGCCGGTGGACGTTCAAATCCCTGATGTCGATTTGAGCCTGGGAGCTCTGAATGGAAATAAATCCGCGGTCGAGAACGCGGCCGGGGCCGGGCAGGTGGCCAACGCCACGGCGATCTGCGGTTTCTCTCAGTTTGGAGCGCCAGTCATTCCGGGTACTGGCACCAGTCCGTGCAACCGGGAAATATCCATCTATGCGGATCCGCTGCCGGGAGTTTCCGCTGGACCGCTACAAATCGCAGGATCGGCTGCAATTTTCCAAACACTATTTGCTGAGGGAATGATTCAGTGCACGACCCCAACGGCGGGGAATCATGCCTGTGTTACACCGTCCGCCGTTGCCTTGGGCGGCGCCGGCATTAGCGTCGCGAATACGGGGCCCCTCTCTCCGCTGCAGGTGCTGTTCGTGAATCAGCCGGGGTATCGTCCTCCCATCGCACAGCAGGCTTCGTTTGGCATTGAGCGCGAGGTGGCGCGCGGGCTTTCGATCTCGCTCAGCGCGATTTATACGCACACGCAAAGGCTGCCCGTGGCGATCGACACGAATCTGTTGCCGGCGCCGATGAGCACGGTGCAATTAGCCAATGGTCAGACGGTTTCCTATCGCAACTGGAATACAAGCGCCGCGACCGACCCGCTGGGGGGTACCGAAGGCCTTCCCTGCGCAACCACACAATGCTTCGTGAACCCGCTGATTGTGCAAAACAACCAATACAGTTCGGAAGCGTATGCCCTTTACGAGGGCGCGATTGCGGAAGTCAAGAAGCGCTTCAACGACTACTTCTCGTTGTTCGCAAATTACACCTTCAGCAAGGCCTATGACACGTCGACCGATTACAACAGTGACTACGGACCGCAGGACCCGACGAACCTCAATCTGGATCGCGCCCTGTCCGAGTTTGATCAGCGGCACAAAGTGGTTATTGCCGGAGTATTTGACAGCCCTTGGAAAGGGGCTGTTTTGTCGGGCTTTGAGCTGGCGCCGATTTTCTCCGCCCACAGCGGCCACCCCTTTAATCTGCTGGCCGGGGGCGAGGTGAACGGCGACAATCACACAACCAACGAACGGCCCATCGGCGCTCCGCGCGATACGGGGCTGGGTCCTGACTACATTGATTTCGACATGCGCCTCACATGGGGGCATAAACTCGGCGAAGGGACGCACCTCCTCTTCACAGCCGAAGGTTTTAACATCCCCAACCGCACGAATTTCGCGAGCGTGAACAACGAGGTAAATCCGCTGTTTGGTTTTCAGCCGGGGTTCACGACCTTCAATGTGCGTGGGATTCGACCGGGCACACTACTTGCCGACGGCGAGGCAGCGACTTCAAGCACGCCGCTGGCCTTCACTTCCGCATTTCCCAAACGACAGATCCAGTTGGGAGTACGGCTTACGTTCTAAGATCGGGAAATCGGCCGCCGGCCGTTTTCCCCGCCCGGGAACGTTCAAGACGTGTGGTGGGCAGGGGATCTCGTTTAGAAATAGAGAGTCACTCTTTTGTTATAGTGGCTCTCAATTTTGGCGGTGGCGGCAAATTCGTTGCTGCCCCAAGCGACAAAGCGGTCGAGCATCATGACCACTGGGACGGAAATCAGGAAGGCGCAAGGGAAGTACCCGGAGTTGGGCCTCCGCGAGCGCAAGAAGAACCGGTTGCGAGAACAAATCATTCGCACTTCGATCAAGCTGTTTCGCAGTCGGGGTTTCGACAACACTCGTGTAGGAGATATCGTGCAGGCTCTTGAAATCAGCCAGCCGACATTCTTCAGATATTTCCCTGGAAAAGACTCGGTCCTGCGAGAGGTTGGCGAGCGAGGGTTTGCCTGCATTCGGGAGCACCTGCGCCGCGAATTGTCGCGCAATAACACGACCGCGAATCGCCTGCGGCATCTGTATTCGAGGATGGCGCGCGAGGTGGAGCGAGACCGCAAGCTATGGCAAGCCGTGGTATTGTCGGGCGCCATGGACCCGGTCCGATCCGCGGAGATGCGCGGGCACGAAGAGGCCACAGTCGCGCTCTTGAGGGAGATACTTGCGGATGGCCAGCGGAAAGGCGAAGTCACGCGCGCATTCCCTGTTGTGCATCTGGCAGAGTTCATGGAAGGCCTTTACAACACGGTCGTTCGACAGTGGGCCGCGGATCTCACTGGACCGCATGGGCTCGGCGATCGCGTGCGCAACGCGGTTGAGTTTTTTGTGCGGGGGATTCAGCCGTGAAGCACTTTGTAATTCCGCCAAGATAATGGGCGAGTGGGCTTGATCACCTGGAAACGCGAAACAAACATGAAAGCTGCCATTCTTAACGACTTTAAGACTCCACTGGCTTTTCAAGAGGTCGCTGCCCCGAAACCGGGGCAGGGCCAAGTTTTGATCAAGGTGGAGGCGTGCGGGGTATGCCACTCGGACTTACACGTTGCCGATGGTGATTGGCCGCAATTGGCGGGGATCGTCAAGAAGCCACTCATTCTGGGGCATGAAATCGTAGGCACGGTGGTGGAGTGCGGCTCAGCAAAGTCTGGTGTTGACATCGGAGAACGGGTGGGCGTGCCCTGGATCCACTGGACGTGCGGAGAATGCGAGTTCTGCCGCGAGGGCAGCGAAAATCTGTGTGTCCGGCAAAAGATTACAGGCGTGGTCGTGGACGGCGGTTATGCGGAGTTCGTGACGGCGCCGGCGACTCACGTTGTACGGATTCCCGAAGAACTCTCTTCGGAGCAGGCTGCGCCGCTGCTCTGCGCAGGCGTTACCGTGTACCGCGCCCTGAAACGGGCTCAGATTATGGCTGGCCAGCGACTCGCCATATTCGGAGTGGGCGGGTTAGGGCACATTGCTGTGCAGCTTGGGCGCGCACTCGGGGCCGACGTTACGGCTGTCGATGTGAGCCAGGAAAAACTTGCTCTGGCAAAATCCTTTGGAGCCACGAGAACGCTCAACGCGGCGTCTGAGAACGTCGTGAAAGAGATCCGCGCGGCAGGTGGAGCTCATGTGGCGCTGGTGACTTCTGCCGCGAAGGCCGCGTATGACGCCGCTTTCTATTGCGTGCGCCCTTTGGGAAGTCTTCTGGTCGTGGGCTTGCCAGCCGAGGAGATTTCGTTTCCGCCAATTCTAATGGCGGCGGGCGAGATCCGGGTTCAGGCCTCAGCGGTCGGGACACGGAAGGATCTGCAAGAAGTTCTGGCTCTGGGGGCGGCTGGGAAGGCTCGGTGCAACGTCACGGCGCATCCGTTGTCGCAGGCCAACGAGGCTCTGGCAACTTTGCGGCGGGGGCAGGTTGTTGGGCGAATTGTCCTGAAGATGGATGCGTAGGAAGTATCAATGGGTGTGTTTCGAACGGGCGGCTGGCCGGGACCTCCCCGCAAGCGTGCATTGGTGCGTTAGACACTAAATTATGAGCTTGGCTATCAGCTTGTGGGTCGGGCCACCGGAGGCTTTGCCGGATCGTGAACGCCAGAGAGCTTTTTGATCTCAGCGGAAGAGTCGCGCTGGTGACGGGCGGTTCGATTGGCTTGGGGCGACAAATGGCGCAAGGACTAGCGGAGATGGGCGCCAACTTGTGCCTTTGTGCGCGCAAGCAAGAACGCTGTCAGCAGGCGGCCGACGAGCTGGCAAATCTCGGCGTGCGGACTCTGGCATTATCGTGCGACGTGAAGAATCCGGCGGCTGTGCAGGAAGTGGTGGCCAAGACGCTGGAGCGTTTCGGACGCATCGACATTCTGATTAACAATGCTGGCGTTTCGTGGGGTGCCCCGGTTGAGGAGATGACCCTGGAACAGTGGAACAAAGTGATCGATACCAACCTGACGGGAACCTTTCTTTTCTCGCAGGCCGTCGGTAAAGCGATGATTGGGCAACGCAAAGGCAAGATCATCAACATCGCGTCTGTCGCGGGAACGGGAGGAGCCTCCTCGGAGATGCAGGCGATTGGCTATCACGCCAGCAAGGGCGGCGTCATCGCATTCACGAAGGATCTGGCCTGCAAGTGGGCTGTGCACAACATTCAGGTGAACGCGATCGCACCCGGGTGGTTTCCGACGCATATGTCGGGCTGGATTGTCGAACATCACAAAGATGCGCTGCTGTCGAAAATTCCGTTACATCGCTTTGGGGGCGGCGACGATTTGAAAGGCGCAGCCGTTTTCTTAGCCTCGGATGCCTCGGCCTATGTCACTGGCCACGTGCTGGTCGTCGACGGCGGGCAGACCGCTTGGTAGTGACTCTATGAATCTTCCTCTTACGCCCGTTCGCTTGCTTCGATACGCGGAGGAACAGTTCCCGAACAAGACGGCGGTGGTCTGCGGCGATTTGAGGTTCACGTATGCCGAGTTTGGCGATCGAGTCTCGCGTCTGGCGGGCGGTTTGCGAGCAGCAGGCGTGAGAGAAGGCGACAGAGTTGCCTTTTTGAACGTGAATTGTCATCGCATGCTGGAAGCTTATTTTGGAGTGCTCGAAGCGGGCGCGGTACTGTTGCCGCTGAATTACCGTCTTTCGAGCCAGGAGCTTGCTTATGTACTGAACGATGCCGAAGCGAGCGTGCTGTTCTTGGCGAACGAGTTCATGGAATTGGTGAACTCATTTCGCACAGACCTCAGGAGCGTTCGACAGTTCTGCTTGCTCGACGCGGTTACGCAAGCCAGTTGGCTGGCACACGACAATTACGAGCAGATGCTGCGCGGAGCTCCGCCCTATCGAGCCGACATCACTTCTTTCGACGAAAATTCTCTCGCGGAACTTTTCTACACGAGCGGGACGAGCGCCAATCCAAAGGGTGTAATGCTGACTCACCGAAATATTTATCTCCATGCCCTACACCTTGCGCTTTATCACCACACCAAGCACGAAGACGCGTTCCTCCACACAATACCTTTGTTTCACGCCAACGGATGGGGTGCGGCTCATACCGTCACTTCCATCGGTGGAACTCATGTCATGATTTCGCGGTTTGTTCCGCAGGAGGTCTTTCGACTGGTGGAGCGGGAACGGGTTCGCGCGCTTGGCCTTGTTCCGATCATGGCGACAGCTTTGGTGAACTGCCCGGAACGGTCAAAGTATGACCTCAGCAGTCTGGAGTGGATCGCGATTGGGGGCGCTGCCTCTTCGCCATCGTTAATTCGCGACATCGAGGAGAAGCTGGGCTGCAAGGCGTACAGCGGATATGGCTTGACAGAATGCTCGCCGTCACTGGCCACGGCGGAATTGAAACCAGAGATGCAGTGCGAGCGGCGCGAGCGATACCTTCTGCAGTCGATGACAGGATATGCCTATCCAGGCGTGGAGCTCCGGGTGGTGGATTCGGAAGACCACGACGTTCCGCCCGATGGTAAGACGATGGGCGAGATCGTCGCCCGCGGCGACAGCGTGATGGCGGGCTATTGGAGGCAGCCAGACGCTACGGCCGAAGCCCTACGCGGCGGTTGGTTCCATACGGGAGATATGGCAGTTATCGCCGAGAATGGCTACATCATGATCCTCGATCGCAAAAAGGATCTGATTGTCAGCGGTGGGGAAAATATCTCGTCGCTTGAAGTGGAAAAAACCTTGCTCGCGCATCCCGGGGTGCTGGAGGCCGCGGTTATAGCGGTAAGAGACACAAAGTGGGGGGAGGTCCCGATGGGCGTGGTCATCCGCAAAGGAGGGAGCCGTGTAACTGAAGCGGAGTTGATTGAGTTTTGCCGCGCAAATTTAGCGCACTACAAGTGCCCGCGCGCGATCGAATTTGTTGACACCCTGCCGAAGACCGCAACTGGAAAGGTTCTGCGCAAAGAGCTGCGCCGGCAATACTCGGGTGAAGAAGCTACCGTTCGGCCCAACGGCTAACGGGCGAGTTACTAAGTCCACATGTTAGGAAGCAGGGTTCGCAATGAACAATCTGGTGCGCTACACCAAAGATAACGATATCGCGGTCATCACGATCGACAATCCACCAGTGAATGCGTTGAGTCCCGGTGTGCCGGAAGGAATTGCGGAGGCGATCGCCACAGTTAATAGCGATCCAGATGTGAAGGCAGCGATAGTGATCGGTGCTGGTCGCACATTTGTGGCGGGCGCCGACATTCGCGAATTCGGAAAACTGACCTCTGGCAAACCGCGCGGAGCGGGACTGCTTCCATTTCTGCTGTCGATTGAGGACTGTACGAAGCCTGTCGTAATGGCAATTCATGGAACGGCTTTTGGAGGCGGACTTGAGTTGGCGATGGCCGGCCACTATCGAGTGGCGTCGCCTGACGCACAGGTGGGGCAGCCCGAGGTGAAGCTCGGGCTCATTCCGGGTGCCGCGGGCACGCAGCGCCTGCCGCGTCTGGTGGGCGTGGTCAAAGCGCTCGAAATGTGCGGGGAAGGGAGGCCGATTGGTGCGGCGGAGGCCCTGAGGTTTGGAGTCGTCGACCGCCTGATCGAAGGCGATTTGCTAACGGGCGCGGTCGGGTTTGCGCGCGAGGTGGCAGGGAAGCCCGTTCGGAAAACGCGGGAGCGCTCGGAAAAGTTGGGAAGCGCGGAGCAGAACGCTGAAGCAATCGAATCGGCGCGAGAAAACGCACGAAGAAAACAGAGAGGATTCCAGGCGCCGCTAGCGGCGATTGATGCCATCGAGGCAGCCACCAAACTGCGATTTGAAGAAGGGTGCCGCAAAGAGCGAAGGCTCTTCGACGAGTGTTTGTTCTCCGATCAGTCAAAAGCGCTGATCCACGTGTTTTTCGGCGAGCGCGAAGTCGCGAAGATTCCTGACATACCGAAGGACACTGAAGTCGTTCCAATCGGGCGGGCGGCGGTCGTCGGAGCAGGAACCATGGGCGGCGGAATCGCCATGGTGTTTGCGAACGCGGGAATGCCCGTTTTGCTTAAGGAAATCGACCGGCCCACGCTGGATCAGGGCATGGCGAAAATTCGAAAGAATTATGCCGGTTCGGTGCAACGTGGGCGCTTGACGCAGAAGGAGATGGATGCGCGGCTTGGCCTGATCACTCCGACCACCAGCTATGACGAGTTCGCCGAGGTCGACATGGTGGTCGAAGCCGTTTTCGAGGGGATGGCTTTGAAGAAGCAGGTGTTTCAGGAGTTGGACCGCATCTGCAAGCCGGGCGCGATCCTTGCGACTAATACATCAACTTTGAGCATCGACGCAATCGCCAGTGTGGTAACGCGGCCAGAAGCGATCATAGGCACGCACTTCTTCAGTCCAGCCAACGTTATGCGGTTGCTCGAGATTGTGCGGGGAAAAGAAACCAGCAAGGAGGCCATCGCAACCTGTATGCAACTCTCCAAGAAGCTCGGCAAGATTGGAGTGCTGGTGGGGAACTGCCGTGGCTTTGTGGGAAACCGAATGTTCGGTCCGTACCGCCGCGAGGCTCAATTTCTGGTGGAAGAGGGAGCCAGTGCGGAGGCAGTCGATCGCGCGCTTGTGGAGTTCGGCATGGCGATGGGCCCGCTCGCAACGGGCGATCTTGCCGGGCTCGATGTTGGCTGGCGAATTCGGAAGGAATACCGCCATCTGGAAAAGCCTGGGGTGCGTCAGCCGATCGCGGAGGACCGGCTTTGCGAAATGGGACGTTTCGGCCAGAAGACTCAAGCGGGCTGGTATAGATACGATGACAATCGACGCGCCATACCCGATCCCGAAGTGACGGCGCTCGTACGGAAGTGGTCCGCGGAGGCCAGGATCGCGCAGAGGGAACAGATTTCCACGTTAGAAATTGTGGAGCGCTGCATCTATGCTTTGGTCAATGAAGGCGCGCGCATATTGGAGGAAGGCTTTGCATTGCGAGCTGTGGATATCGACATCATCTACTTGAATGGTTACGGCTTCCCCGCTTATCGCGGAGGACCTATGTGGTATGCAGATACGGTGGGGTTGAAGAAAGTGTACGAGCGCGTTTGCGAATTCAGGGACGCTCATGGCGGCCTTTGGGAACCTGCGCCGCTCTTAAAACAGCTGGCAACTAGCAATGAGACCTTTGCACACTTTCATAAGCAGACGATAACTGCATTAACTTGATGACGTTTCGCTGATTAATAGTCGGAATGATTTGCCCTCCACAATGGCACAGATCGTCTTAGTGCGACACGCCCAGGCCTCATTTCTTGAGGCGAACTATGACCGGCTTTGCGCCAACGGAGAGCGTCAGGCACAGTTGCTTGGCGAGTATTGGGCGAGTCGAAACATTCAGTTTTGCCGGGTGTGGTCTGGCCCGAAGGTTCGGCAAACACAGACCGCCCGTCGAGTGATGGAGGGCTTTCGGAAGCTTGGACGACAGTTTCCGGAATTGGAGACGATGAGCGAACTGGACGAATATCCAGGCGAAGAGGTGCTGCGGCAGGGCCTTCCGCAACTGATGGAATCGTCGGAAGAGGTCCGTCGAATGCACCGGTTGTTTCAGCATTCCGGAGATTTGGGTGAGCGGCGGAAGGTTTTTCAGCAGCTTTTTGAGTTAGTCGTTAGCAAGTGGGTGAATGGCGGCTTGAAGATTTCGGGCACTGAGTCCTGGCCCGAGTTTTGTGCACGAGTCAATCGCGGATTGTTACGTCTATCGAATGCCGCGAAGTCCAAGACAGCGATTGTCGCTTTCACGTCCGGAGGGCCGATTGCCGTCGCATTGCAGCGAGCGATGCAGCTGTCAACTTCGGTGACGCTGCAAATGACGTGGATGTCTCGTAACGCGTCATTTACAGACTTTCTTCACTCCGGACGGAGATTTACGCTCAGTTCGTTCAATGCGACTCCTCATCTCGATGGCGAGTCGTTGCTTACTTACAGGTGACGGAGAATCGAAG
>Ga0187782_10003363_pt1 | contig 11898 bp, 6 predicted proteins | sample 0715_SJ02_MP15_2_FD_132454 | JGI IMG/M metagenome (GOLD analysis project Ga0187782, IMG submission 132454) | Tropical peat soil microbial communities from peatlands in Department of Meta, Colombia - 0715_SJ02_MP15_20_MG | ecosystem: Environmental > Terrestrial > Soil > Wetlands > Peat | place...
GCTCAGAGTGCCGCCGCTCAGAACGTGCGACTTCACACGTCCCTTCGCGCGTCCCTTCACATCACCGTTGTCGCTGCCGACCGTCGCCGTGAACGTCACCGACGAGCCGTACGCTGACGGATTCGTGCCGCTCACCACGCCCACGCTGGTGTTCGAGTCTGTGATGGAGAACGTGTTGCTGGCCGCCGAGCACGAGTAGTTCGGGTTGGCGTTCGAGGCCGTTACCAGATAGTTGCCGGCGGCGGTGTCGGGATAGCCCGATGTGTTGACGCTCAAGCCCACCGGACTCGTCGTCAGGGTCGGCGAGAGCGGCGAGCCGGTGTACTCCTGCGTCAGGTTGCTGAACGCGATCGAGCACGTTGCCTGATTGACCGTCTGTCCGCCGCTCAGCGATCCGCTGCTGGCCGCGTAAGCGCCCGTGCCGGTGAAGTTCGCCGTCACGGTGTGGTTGCCCACGCTTAGAGACGAGTCGGCGGGGGTCGAGGTAGCTGTGCCGCCGCTCACACTGACCGCCGAGCCGTAGTTCGAGCCGTCCACCACGAACTGCACGCTGCCAGTCGCGGCTGACGGGGCAATCGTCGCGGTCCAGGTCACGCCCGTTCCGTACGGTGAAGGATTCTGGCTCGACGAAACTGCTGTGGTCGTGCTGATCAAACAAGGCCCGGCGGGGGTCGTACCCCACACGCTGTTGCACACAAGGGCCGTGGCGCTTGGCGAGCCGAGACCGGTTGCCATGTCATAGCCGGACGCCGCTGGGTATGCCGGCTGGTAGGTGCCGGCAGCGGTTGCAACGCTGGTGTTGGCCACCGCGATTGCGCCGCTTCCGCCGCCACCAGTCAGCGTGACCGGCGTGTCCGGAGCGTAGCCCGAACCACCGGCCGTAATGGTGATGCCGCTGACGTAATTCGGTCCCTGGCCGGGCGTGGGGTTTATCGCGATCAAGTACACGTCCACGCCATAGGTTTCAGCGCCTACGCCCGAATTGTTGGCGCCGTAAGCGAGATTGAAGTAGCCGGCATAACCGGCGGTCTTCGCCGTCAGAATCAGCTCCTCGGTGCCCGTCGTCGCGGTCGCGCTGGCGTTGGCTGTTTGTCCGCTGAAGACGCAACCAGAAGTGGCGCACTGCGAGGAAGTGGCGTTGATTACGGCCTCGGCGTTCTTCGCGGTGTTGGTTCCTTCCGTGCTGGTGCCGCCGCTGGTCACCATTTCGATCTGGTTAACCGCCGTCGGAGTTCCGTTGACGAAGGTATAGGTGGTAGCACCCACCGTGAGTTGCATCCCGGCCATGGCGGTTGCAATACCTTCCTCAAGATAAACGTCCCACACTTCCGTCGTAGTCCCGGAGTTCACTGTCGCAGTACAAGTTGCCTGTGTGCCGCCCGAATAAAGGGTGGTCCCGGTTGGCGAGATGTAAGCGTTGTTGTTAGTTGGGCCGGCGATGGTACAGGTCGGTGCGCTCGTATAGCCACTGCCGCCGGTGATAACCGTGGCCGCGGTGATTGAGTCCGTGCTGGTCGCGCCGTTCGTGCCAGACGGCCTGTAACAGCCCGCCTCCTGGGTGGTGCTGTCGTACCTGCAAACTACGTCGTTGTCGCCCTGGGTGATGTCGTGGAACGCGCAGCTGCTGGCCGGGCCGCCGCTGGTGCTGGAGTTACACGCGGACCCTGCAAAGGTTCCGCCCGCCGTGCCATATTCGTTCTGCCCGATCTGGTAGTACTGATTGAGCGGGTTGCCCCAATTCTCACCCGTGTATTGATTGACCAGCGCTTGTATGCCGGCCATGGAGGGTGTGGCGACCGAGGTTCCGCCAAATCCGGCCCAGGTGCTGGGGGCGCCGGTGCAGCTATAGCTGGTACTGCTGATCGTGCCGGTAAAGCAAATCACCTGGTAGTGGCCCCAAACGCCGTTGGAAGCAAACAAGACAACGTCGGGGGAGTCGCGCAGTTGGTCGGTGTTCGATCCGTAAACAGCCAACCCGCCGCTCAGCGATGAACCCGTCTGGAACCCAGGCTTGGGGAGTCCCTGGCAGGTGGGGTAGGTGATCGTGTTTACGTAGCTTTCGTTGCTTGAGTCTTCGCCGGGTATGCCCGAGTAGCAGTTGCTGGCGCCCGAGCCTTCGGCGCCGGTGGTCAGGTAGGTTGAACTCGTATCGTAACTGCTGTTGTTGCAGGTGGCCGGGCTGGCGCCGGTGGGGTTGTAGTTGCCTGTCAGATAGTCGGAGATGAGGGCACTGGCGCAGGAATCGTTCCAGGGAATTTCGGGAATGTAGCTTAACGCCGAATTGTAGTAGGTGCCGTTCGTCGAATTCCAGTAGTTAGTCACCGGAATCTTCACACCACCCTCGGAGACGTTAGCTATCTTCGCGTTGAAGGTGTCCTCGAAATCGGTGCCGCCGACGGCGACGTTATAGTCGGTTGTTCCCCAGCCATTCACGCCGAGGCTGTACTCGTTATAGGTCGAGCCATTTCCAGCGCAAGCCCCAGCACCGGAGTCGCCAGTGGAGACGAAAACCGAGTAGCCTTCTGCGGAAGCCTGCTGATAGAGGGCTGTCTCTGCTGCCGTGGCCCCGTTGCCGACAGCAACTTCGCAAAGGCCGTAGCTGAGGCTGATGATGCCCACGGGGTAAGTGGCGCCGACGTTGTCCACGACGTTCGTGATGGCCAGAAAGGTGCCATCGGTGAACCCGCTCGCGGAGCAGGCAATCAGATTGATGGCGGCGCTGGGCGCAAACGTGGTGGCCAGTTCGGCGTCGAGTTCCGCTTCGGTGTTGGCGCCTCCGGAGCCACCGGGATTGGTACAGCCGCCGGGATTGGTCTGCGTGAAGCTGCCGGATGTGTAGCCGCTAAGGCCGAATTTCGAGCGATAAGTGGCCCAGTCGCCGGCAGTGGCAAACTCGCTGTCTTCCGCCACGTAAATGGTCTGGCCCTGGCCGGAGTAACCGGCGTTCCATAGCGGATTCAGGTTGTAGATGGTCGCGTCGTCCAGCGCCGTGACCGCGTAGCAGGTGCCCGGTTGGGTGTTAGTGCTTGAGCTCGCGCAACCCGCGAAGGTGTAGTCCGGCGCCACCAGTTTAATGTTCGGCTGCGGCATGAAGTCGTGCAGCTGAGCCGGCCCCTTGACCACACGCGCCAGCGCCGCCGGAATCAGCGGATCGCCTACGTTGGCCATGTGCTGTTCGCCGTTCACTTCGAGGAAGTGGATATCGGTGTGGAAGGTTTCGCGGATTTGGCTGACGTTGCCCGAAAAGTCGATCAGCATGTGATTCGGGAAAATTCGATTGATGCGGAAGCCGTGGCCCTCGAGCCAGCCGACGACCTTGTCGAGATCTTCCTGCGCCACGCCGAAGCGCTCGCCGAATTCCTCGGGGGTGAGCCATTGGTGGAAATTGGGCGAGTTGCGATCGTTGAGCTCGTTGAGCAGCGCGTCAAGCGCCTGTTCCTGCGAGGCGGAGCGCTGCAACTGGAGCATCATGTGGTCGACGTTCAACCCGTCCGGGACCGGGCCCCGGTCGTTGGCCTTGTTCATCGCCGCCGGATGCGTGTTGCCGAACAAGCGCACGAGCTTCGATTCGTCGATGGGCTGGGTGATTCGCTGTTGCGGGAGTTCCGCAGGAGTGAGGTGCGGGCGAGGATGAGGACGAGGTGAGGCGGCGGCAAAGGCCGCGCTGGTGAGGCTGGAGGTGACGAGCAGGACAACCGCAAGGATTGTCAGGACGACGCACACACGTGTGCGAGAGTGGGCAGTAGCGCGCATTGGCACCCTCCAAAACACAAGCATTAGATTTTGGGCTTGCTAGAGCGGCGTAGACCCTGAGTGACCAGATCCGATGGGGGAAGAGATAAAAGGGCCCATGAATTTAATCAGTAAATTGTCCGTGGCATTCTACGCCGCGTATGGAAATAAACGATGCGCAATCTTATGTCAATACAAAATTTGCAAAATCGGAACAGAATTTGAGCGAAAGCACACCGAAGTGTGATTGAAATCACACCGAAGTGGAACGCCGCGGCAGAAAAGGGTTTCGATCTGTTTCATGGAAAGGTTTCGAAAGGAGAAGAAGGACTCTGGGCAGAAAAAGCTGTGTCCGGGAGGCGCTTAACGGGCTCAACTAATTCGATTTAGTTGATCGAGATAATTGTAAATGCTGGCTCTTGCAGTCTGGTTGGTCTTGGCTGGGCTTCATCGCGACTGGGCCGACCTTGACCCAACCTGGCGTGGATGTTAGTTTCGCTTCCACGCGTGCCTTTTCTCGAGAAATTCCCTCCCACCCGGACCGAGAAACCTCCTGGTCATCTCGATTTGAGCCGGCGTGAATTTCTGATCTCCTTCTGTCAGAGCACCGCAGTCTCGCTCATTCCTTCGCGTCTGTGGAAAATGAGCTTCCCCTCTGTTGTGCAATCGGGTGATCCCGCGGGCGCACAATTCTATTTACACCCGCGCTATCGGGGCGAGCGGCAGTTGGATGCGACGTTGCTCAAAGTCCAGGCGGGCAGCGACGGCTTTATCAGCGAAAAATGGGCCGATCAGATCGATGCGATTCTGGCGGAATGGAGCGCACGCCTGAAGCAATCGCCGCAGGATGTACAGGCAATCGCCGATGCCCTGGGCGAAAATTTCTCAGGAAAGCCGCTCCGGCCGGATGATTCGCGGCTGGTCCGTTCGCACGCGGGGATCGAAGTCCGCCGCAACACATTTACGGGCGCCGCAGTTCAGGACCGCCGGGCGATTCTGCGCGACTGGAAATCGTATCTTGCAGCATTTTCGCGCATTGAGATTGCCGAGTTCCAGATCACGCGCATGGATTGGAACAGCGCGGACTCGGCTTGGCGTCAAGTGGAAACCACGATTCGCTACGAAATCGCGGGTAGGGGCGCCGAGTTCTATCGCGAGCAGCGCGTCGGCACCTGGCGACTGACATGGGATTTGTCTTCCTCGGGTGAGTGGAGGGTCAGTTCGTGGCGTACGGCCGAGGAGACTCAGGCGCGATCTCAATTTCCGATTTATGTCGATATTGCCACTGGGGCATTTGCCGGCAATTCTTCGTACTCGGCTCAACTTCTGCACGGCACCGACTACTGGCGGACCGTGCTCGATGGCGCCTGCGGCATCGATATTTACGGGCACAATGGCGTTTCCATCGCCGACGTCGATAACGACGGGTTCGACGATCTCTACGTTTGCCAGCCTGCCGGATTACCCAACCGGATGTATCGCAACCGCGGAGACGGAAGGTTTGAAGACGTCACCGAGTCGTCAGGTCTGGGCATTCTGGAAAATACCGCGTGCGCGTTGTTCGCTGACTTCAACAACGATGGACGGCAGGATGCGATTCTGGTGCTCAATGGTGGACCATTGCTTTTCCGGAATGATGGCAAAGGCCGATTCCAGCAGAAAAAAGGTGCGTTCCAGTTCGCCAATCCTCCGCAGGGCACGTTTGTGGGCGCCGCTGTGGCCGACTATGACCGCGATGGCTGGCTCGATATCTACTTCGCTCTTTATTCCTACTATCAGGGCACCGGGCAATACCGGTATCCGTCGCCATATCACGCTGCCGAGAACGGGCCGCCGAATTTTTTGATGCGCAATCAGCACGATGGCACGTTTCGAGACGTGACCGCAGAATCCGGGCTGGATAAAAACAACACCCGCTACAGCTTTTGTTGCGCCTGGAACGATTACAACTCTGACGGCTGGCCGGACTTGTATGTGGTGAATGACTTCGGCCGCAAGAATCTTTATCGCAACAACGGCGACGGAACTTTCACCGACGTGGCGGCGGAGGCGGGAGTGGAGGATGTTGGCGCAGGCATGAGCGCAGCATGGCTTGACTATGACCGGGACGGCGCTCCTGACATTTATGTCGCGAACATGTGGACTGCCCCGGGATTGCGCGTCTCCACGCAGGATGCGTTCAAGCAGAATTCTTCGGCGAAAATTCGGGCGCTTTATCAAAAACACGCGATGGGCAATTCCCTGCTGCGAAATCGCGGGTCTCTCTTCGATGATGTCACGATTGCTGCCGGGGTTGGGATGGGCCGCTGGGCGTGGTCGAGCGATGCGGTTGATTTCGATCACGACGGTTTCTCTGATCTCTACATCGCAAACGGCATGGTGTCGGGCTCGCGGCGGCCCGATTTGAACAGCTTCTTCTGGCGGCAGGTGGTGGCGAATTCTCCCGACGTTGCGGGTGCTGCGCTGGAATATGAGCAAGGTTGGAACGCCATCAACGAACTGATTCGCGCCGACTACACGTGGAGCGGATATGAGCGCAATGTCTTCTACGCAAACAATGGAGATGGAACGTATTCTGATATCTCGTTCGTGGCTGGAATGGATTTTGTTGAGGATGGGCGATCCTTCGCGCTCGCGGACTTCGATCACGACGGCCGGCTGGAAGTGGTGCTGAAAAATCGCAACGCACCACAGTTGCGGTTGCTGAAGAACGCGATCAAGAACCTTCCGCCTTCGATTGCCTTCCGCCTCACCGGCACAAAGAGCAATCGTGACGCCATCGGCGCTTCGATCACGATCGAGACCAGCGCGGGACGGCAGACAAAATCGGTCCAGGCCGGGTCAGCATTTCTTTCGCAACACAGCAAGGAAGTTTTCTTCGGGCTGGGAGAAGCGAGTGCGATCGATCGGGTGACGATCCGCTGGCCGAGCGGGCTGGTGCAGGAAATTAGGGGGTTCCCTGTGAACCATCGGATATGGGTCGAGGAAGGCAAGGAGCCTTCACGCATGGAGCCGTTCAAATTGTCAACATTGCCGGCTCCGGTTGTGGTTGAGCCGATGCGTGAGGCAGAATTCCTCCCCACGGCCTGCGAAATCTGGCTCCTGGCGCCTGTTCCCGCGCCGGACTTTTCGCTTCCCGATCTCAGTGGACAGGTGCGCTCGCTCCGAGCATTGCGCGGCAAGCCGGTTCTGCTTAGCTTCTGGACAATCGAATCCGCAGAGTGCCAGGCGCAACTGCAGTCGCTACAGAAGAACTATTCGCGCTGGCTGGGACAAGGGCTGCAACTGATCGCCATCAATGTGGACGAGTTCGTTTCCGGCTTCGATCCCAAACACAAATCCGCGGGCCTCGATCTGAACACATTTGCGCGCGACCAACGGCTCACGTTTCCTATGATCCGCGGGTCGGAGGATCTCGCCGCCGTTTACAACATTCTTTACCGGCAGTTGTTTGATCGGCATCGCGATCTCGGCCTTCCGACATCGTTCCTGATCGACGGCGAAGGATTGATCGTCAAGGTCTATCAAGGCAACATCGTTTCCGACCGCCTTGAGCGCGACTTCCGCAACATTCCGCACACGGATTCGGAGCTTCTCGCGAAAGCCCTGCCTTTCCCCGGCTCGCAGCACACGCTCGAGTTCGGACGCAATCATCTTTCGCTAGGCAGCCTGTTTTTTCAGCGGGGATATCTGGATCAGGCCGAGGTGTTTTTTCAGCAGGCGCTGCGCGACAGTCCTTCGAGCGCGGAAGCTTTGTACGGCATCGGCAGCGTTTACCTGAATCAGAACAAGAATAGAGAAGCGCGGCAGACGTTTGAGCGCTCGGTGAAGCTCGAGGCCAGTTATCCCGAGACGCTGCCCGACGCGTGGAATAATCTGGGCGTGCTGGCGACCCGTGAGAATCGCGTGGACGATGCGATCGAGTGCTTCCGCCAGGCTGTGAAGTTGAGCCCGCGGCATGTACTGTCACTCGACAACCTGGGAAATGCGTATCGCCTGCAAAAGAACTGGGGCGAGGCGCGCACTACCTTCCAGCGCGCGCTGGAATTGGCTCCCGAAGACGCAGAAGCGAATTATGGTCTGGGCATGGTGTACGCGCAGCAAGAAGACACGGTCAAGGCGTACGAGTACCTGCAGCGGGCGTTGAAGGCCCGGCCGAATTATCCCGAGGCCTTAAACAACCTGGGCGTGCTGTACATCATGACGCAACGCCGCGACGAAGCCGTCGCCAGCTTCGAGCATTGCATTCGCGTCGCGCCCGACTTCGATCAGGCCTATTTGAATCTGGCGAGGGTGTATGCGCTGGAAGGCGCGCAAGACAAAGCGCGCGCGGTGCTCACCGGATTGCTCAAGCGGCATCCCGATCATGAGCAGGCACGGCAAATGCTGCAGCAACTGCAATAAAGGTTCATGGTTTCGGAGTGGGCGCGGTCAGCAGGTCGACGAAGTCCCGGTAGAATTTCTCTTTATCCAAATCAACCTGAATTTCGATCGGCGGGCTTGCGCTTCTAGGCTTGTCTTGCTCGCCCCAACTGAGAGTATCGCCGTAGGAAGCGCCGCGGCTCAGTTCGACGTCGAGATAGCGCGTTTCTTTCTGCGTGATCACGCCCGGATCGAGCCAGGCAACCGCCGCAAGCTCGTCCCACAAATAGTTGTACTTGCTGCGAAGCTGCGTATATTCGCCTAAGTATTTTGCAGCCGGTGCATGACCGGCTTTGACGCGGTCGAGCAATTCCTGGGTCAACCGGGTCTTCACCGAAATATCCACGGTGGTCGAAATCATCTTCTTCCACGGCGCCATCAGCACTATGTGGGCGGCCTCAGGGTCGAACCATAGATTGAATTCGTGACGCGGGGTATTCACGAACTCGGGATTATCCGTGATCGGATTCAGGCTTCCGCCCATGAACACGAGTTCCTTTGCCAGGCTGGCGAATTGCGGATCGATGGAAATCGCGAGCGCGAGGTTGGTCATCGGGCCGCCTTCGTAGATGGTGATTTCATGCGGGTACTTGTGCACCATGCGAATCAGGAAATGCGCGGCGTCCTCGTCCAGAGGCTTGGTGGCGGGCTTGCCTTCCGGCATTTCCCCGAGCTGATCGGGTGGATGATAGTACTTGGGCGTCCAGGCGCCGACCCAGGGGACGGCTCCAAATTGCTGTTCCCAGATTTCTGTGTCGTCTTTCCGCCGCACCAACGGATATTCCGCACCGGGCACCACCGGAATGTCGGTGCGGCCGATGATCTCGAGCGTTCGCAGCGTATGCGCGACCTCCTCTTTAAGCCATTGGTCGCCGGTCATCACGGTAATGCCGAGGACTTCGGTTTGCGGAGACTGAATCAGGAGGAGAATGGCCTGCTGGTCTGTGCCGCCCGGTCCGGCCGCGTCCTGATCGATGATGATCTTGCGCTTATTCGCCTGTTGCGCGGCAACGGAAATGCAAAGCAGCCAAAAATAGAGATAAGTCGCAAGAAGACCGGGCCTCGACGTAGTAGAGATTCGCATTTTGGGAGAACCCCGCAGCGCATTTTATTTCGTTAAGCGGACGCGCCGCCAGCATTTTCGCACCGCGGAGCCGCGCTCTGTTTCCGCTCGCTGTGTTACACTTTTTTTTCACGAATCTTGAGAGCCACTGCGGACGCGCCGCTCCATACATGCTTCTTTCCAAGGAATATGTGGGCTACCTGGCCCGCGAAGTCACCAAGAAACTGATTGCCGCCAAGATGATCGAGACCGCGGCTGTCCCTGCCGTGACCGAGCGCGTGCACGCCGCGCTGCTGGAAGAGCTTTCGCTCGAGGACCGCATCAACGACGAAGTGCGCGTCATCCTGGAAGCCTACTCCGAAGAAATGCGCAACACGGGCGCGAACTACCAGGAAATGTTTCGCAAGGTGAAAAACGAACTCGTGCGCAAGTACAAGGCGGTGCTGTGAGACTCAGCCGCGACAAAGTCAATGTGCTGGCCCGGGCCGTGTCCGAGGTCCTTAAGCAGATGGACGAAGTGGAGTTCTTCGAAGAGTTCAACGCCATCCGCCAGGAGACCCGCAAGATTCTGGAAGAACTGCTCAATCAGGAAGAAAAAATCGATCTCGCCGCCAAGCAGAAGATCGAGAGCCAGAAGCGGACCATCCTCGAAGGTTCGCAGGAGTGGGACATCCTCTACCGCAAGTACTACAACGAGGAAGTGAAGAAGCTGGGGGTGTAGTGCGCAGCGGGGCGCTCCTGCCCGTTTTTATTGCGCGGATTTCAGTTCAATCGAAACCAGATTCCGTACCGCACGTGCCGGGCGTTTGTCTTCGGTGACAACCAGCTTGAACGGACCATTGTGCGCATCCAGCGGCTTGCCGTTCATCGCATCGGCGACGATGACCTCGCCGGGATGAAATCTGGGATCGACTTCGCCCAGCGCCAGCACGGCCTTGTAGCCATCGGAACCTGCGGCGACAATGTAGTTGGCGAGCGCTACACCGTGCAGGTCGTTGCCCAGGGGCGCATTCATTTTTGTTAACAAGTCCGCGAGACGCACGCCGGAGTATGCTTCCTCTGCGTTGGTGTGCGGGTTATGGACCGTCACCGACATGTGCGGCAGGGCCTTCAAATCCGCCGCCGACAGTCTCCAGGGATCGTGGCGCGGGGAAGTGAGTAGCAAGCTGTCGGATCCCGATTGTGCGGGCGCACTCGCGGCCTGCCCTGCGCAGAGACCGCTTATCGCCAGAAGACAAGTAACAAGCACTGCCGCAAGAATGTTTTTGCGCATGCCGGAAGCATATCTCGGGCGCCAGACCTTTGTCAGCGCCGTTGACCATCCATAAGCAAAGGCCCCGGCTTGCGACGGGGCCTTCGGGGGGAGAAGCGCCAGCCAAAACTCAGGCGGCTGTGCGCCGACGTTGAATGGTCTGCATCTGCTGCAGGTAGTGTTGTGCGTTGGTGGTGATTTTGCGCTGTGGCAGGCTGGTAAGCCACAGGTTGCGGTTGAGGGAGCGCCGCTCGCGGCGCGAACCCACCGGCCCCCGGTTGCGCAGGTTCGCGGGATGCTTCTCCGACGTTTGTTGTTGCCAGCCGCTGCCGTCGCTGATGTTGAACACCCCAATGTAGCCGCCGGGCAGTAACTGAAGCGAATTCTGAATCTGGTTCATGCGGTCAAACTGCGTGCCTTGCGTGCGGAAGGTCTCAAACCATGTGGGATACACAAAGTCGGAAACCAGAATGTTGTTGATCTGGTAGCCGAAGCTGTCGTCTTCGCAGGCATCGCACACTTCATAGGCGTAGAGCGTGCCGTTGGTCTCCTGGTTTTGCACCAACACCGAGAGATTGATGTTCGGGTCCGCGAGCATTTCCAGCAGTTCGTGGCTCGCGGTCACGGTCCACGAGGTCCCCGCCTTGAGATCGCTGCCGGCGAAGACTTTGCCAATCGGAAGGCCGTCGGGAGTGAGATCATGGTAGCCCAACGCTCCTGCCTGATCGGAGTCGTCCAGGATCACCAGCCACCAGGTCCCGCTCGGCGGCTGCGTGCCTTGAGGAATCATCTTCAGTTCTGCGTCGGTGCCCCACACGGGGCGAAAGTCATTCGTGACCTGCTGTTGCAGGGCGGCAACGACCGGGTTAACGTCAGTATCGGTCAATACGGTACTCTCGTTGATGACAGATATCTGCGTTGTCACAGATTGCGCGTGAGGGATTTGCGGCATCAAGTTCCTCCTTTAGCTCACCAGAATTTTTTGGAGAACGCGCAGGGAACATGCGTGACTCTGTCGGGAAGGTAATCCCGCAACGTTGCAGAAGCAACGATTATCGAGAGAAAAAGAGCAGCATTCCCGAATTGGGATTCCCGGTTTGGGATTCAGACGCCGATCAAGGCTGGTCCGCTGACGCCAGCCCGGCTTCGGTGTACTCGAAAACCTGCTCCACTCCCACGCCAAAAGCGTACGCGATGCGAAACGCCAGCAGCAGAGACGGATAGTATCTTCCCGCCTCCAGCGCCATGATCGTGTGGCGCGTGACACCGGTCCGCTTGCCTAACTCATCCTGCGACATCTCGCCGTGGTCGAAACGCAGTCTTCGAATGTTGTTCCGGATCTTGGTTTGGGCGATCTTCGGTTTCGCGATCTTGCTCGCATCGATCTTGATCTGTTGGCTAGCCATCGATTGCCTTTCGAAACAGCACC
>Ga0187782_10003365_pt1 | contig 11895 bp, 10 predicted proteins | sample 0715_SJ02_MP15_2_FD_132454 | JGI IMG/M metagenome (GOLD analysis project Ga0187782, IMG submission 132454) | Tropical peat soil microbial communities from peatlands in Department of Meta, Colombia - 0715_SJ02_MP15_20_MG | ecosystem: Environmental > Terrestrial > Soil > Wetlands > Peat | place...
AGGAGCAGCGCCGCGCCGACCAGGTTCTTCTGGGCAATTTCGCCGCGCCGGAAGTTGTAACGCAGAGCGTTGGGGATGCCCAGCGTCATCGCGTTGGCGAGAAAAACCGGCCACATAATCATGGCGCTCAGTTCTCCGCGCCCGACAGGCGCGAGCGCCCGTGCGGTCAAGACACCAGTTGCAGCATTGACCCCAATCATGGCAAAGCGGGCCACAATGGATTGCGCGATGGCGTGCACCGCTCCATTTTTTCCATGAGTACCGGTGGCCGGCGCAATCCTGGTCTCCGGTAGCACCGTCGGGGACGGTGCGGATTGTTCGCAAACGCTGGTCATTGCGGCACTTCACCTGCGGAATGATCCGTTATGGCCCGCACATGGGATGATTGAGGAGCGTTGTACCGTGAAAATGCTGTGCGATATCCTAACTCGAGCCGATCACCAGCGTGGCCCCAACTAAGCGAGTTCACGGCGTGCTGACGGTTTACTTCGCCCATCGAGCGCTGAAGACTTTCGTCGGACAATACTTCGATCAAAGTGGATGCGAGCTGTTTGGCATCACCTGGACGAACCAGTCGCCCACCTCCCTCCGGAACCATGTGGGGAATGCCCCCCGCATCGGTTGCCACGACCGGAACTCCGCAGCTCATAGCTTCGGCCACAGTCATGCCATAGGGTTCGCCGTAGGAAGGCAGACAATATACGGAACAATCGCGAAGATGATCGACAACTTTCTCGCGCGGAACGCTTCCTATGAAATCAATCTGACCGCGGCAAGCGAATGTATTGACATATCTGCTCACGGAGGCGGCCTCCGGACCCGTGCCAACGATTCTCAGACGGCATCTCGGAATGGTCTTCACCACTTCCGAGAAAGACTCGATCAGCGTATAAATCCCTTTTCGCTTTTGCAGATTTGCGAGATATAAAATCACCGGTGGGGCATTTACTCTCTTTACTGTTGCCGGAGAGAACAACTGCGTATCGATTCCATGAGGGACGAACATTACCTTTTCGCGTACCTCGTCTGGATTCGGCAGCCGGTTCTCTGCCGCGTGCGATGTCAGCAATAGCAAGGTGGCATGTTTCTGCTGCAGAGCCACGATGAAGTCCTTCGCGGCAGTCAGGAATTTTCCAGCGAATGGATGACGCTCCGCGATTGCGTCAGGGTCTTTCGGCCATCGTGGGACGATCGTGCCAAGCACCAGCGGAACCCCTGCGCCAGCCATGGCCAGACTCAACCCGGCAAATACCGGATTCATCTGGTGGATGAGTTGTATCGACTCAGTGCGTTGCAGGCGTTGAAACAACATTCGAGCCCGAACCATGTATTCCAGTCGATCAAGCAGCCCCACACGGATACGCCGGGGAAGCAGGTGAAGAGTTACATTTTCGGGCAGCTTTGAACAAAGCGAGATATTTCTAGCCGCTACGTGAAGCCGATGCCCCCGTCGGGCAAGTTCCTTGATGAATCCAAACGCTACCAGGCCATCGCCGTGCGGCTCATGATCGGTTAGATAGTCGGATGGGTGGAGTAGGAAGATACTCCACGGTTGTTTCGATTGAGCCTGCAACATTCTCGATTGTCCTTCAGCTTGCAATGGATTGATTAACGGCTCCGGTAAAGCTTTCTCCAGCAGACCCGATGGGTATGCCGAGCGAAGCGAGCAACCCAAGAAATCGTTGACGGAACACCTGTACGTCAAATTGCGCGGCGTGGTTGCGCAGTGTTGTAGCCGACCAGCTGTATCGCGGAAATTCTTTCAGAGCATCAACCAGACTCTGCGCATCAGGCTTTTCGAAGAAAAGTCCTGTCACGCCAGGGATGATGGTTTCAGCGGCACCCCCACCGCGAAAAGCAATCGTTGGGCGTCCAGCGGACGCAACCTCCAGGGGAACCAAGCCGAAGTCTTCCTCGCCGGTAAACAACAACGCCTGGCACCGTGACACGTGTTCTTGAATCTCGCTGTCGAGAAGACGCCCCAGAAATTGCACGGTTGGTCCAGCCATTTGTTCGAGTCGCTTGCGGTCTGGCCCGTCGCCGATGATCCGCAGATTGCGCCGCAGCCGGTTGCACGCAGCGATGGCAAGGTCAATTCTTTTGTACGCGACCAGCCTCGATAGAACGAGAAAATAATCCTCCTGCAGCTGGGTGATGTGAAAGCGTGCAATATCGATCGGCGGAGGGATGACTACAGCATGCCGTTGATAGACAGACTCGATCCGTTTCGCCACCACGTGCGAGTTGGCGACGAATTGATCCGGCTGTCGAGCGGCGTCGCGGTCCCATACCCGGAGCGCTTTGAGAAAGACCGGCAGTAGTGTCCGTGCCCCGTGGCCGAAATCCTCGCGCTCAGCGTAATCGGAATATCGCCATACCCAACGCATTGGAGTGTGGCAGTAACAAATGTGAAATGTGGTTGAGGCCGTCCTAACTCCCTTGGCATATCCGGAGGAGCTGGAAATGACCAAGTCGTAGGCGGATAAGTCGAGTGACCTTACGCCCAGCGGATAGACCGCAAAATAGTATCGATGATACTTTTCCATCCCTGGGAGCATTTGCATCCAGGAAGTGCGAACGCTCTCGACAGGAATCGAAGAGGGCATCATCTCATGCAGTGCCACGGTGGAATACAGATCGGCACCGGGCAGCATCGCATATAACTGCTCGGCCACGCGTTCCGCACCACCGCGCTGAGTGAAATAGTCGTGAACGATCGCGATTTTTGCCATGACTAAGGTGCGATCCTTTCCTACATTGCCCCAGAACCTTTAATCACCACTGGAATCGTACGTGCCAGGATGCGCAAGTCGAGCCAAAAAGACCAGTCGTCGATATAGCGGAAATCCATCGAGATCCAGTAATCGAAACTGGTATTGCTACGACCGCTCACCTGCCATAAACCGGTAATTCCCGGCTTAGCGTTGAAGCGGCGCATTAAATGTGAACGGCTGAAGAGAGCAACGTCGCGCAGGCTCATAGGACGTGGCCCGACCAGCGACATATCACCAATCAAAACGTTAAATAGTTGTGGCAATTCGTCCAACGATGTCTTGCGGAGAACGCGGCCAACTGGAGTGATGCGAGGATCGTGCCGGATTTTAAAAATGGGTCCGTCCGCCTCATTCAGCTTTTCGAGCTCCGCCATCTTGAGCTCGGCGTCCGTGACCATCGTGCGGAATTTGAAGAGCTTGAATTTGTGACGCCGGTAGCCATAGCGCTCCTGCATGAAGAACGCTGGACCACCATCAGAGGTTCGAATGGCGATAGCAATAACCGCAAACAGCGGGCTTAGTAATACTATGCCAATGGCGGAAAGTGCGATATCCGTGGCGCGCTTGAAAATTCGGGCAGCCACCTCTCCCGCGTGATTTACGCGATAGAGTGCGGTATGCTGCGAAGGCTCTCGGCGCAAACGGCTCAAACTGAAAACGCTCTCAAACTGGACAACGTCAGCACCCACCTGCTCAGCGATAGCTATCGCAGACTGAATACTGTCGTAGCAAGACTTGGTAGGCATGGCAATTACCATCATGTCCACCGCCGTTTTCAAAAGAGTGTTTTCCAATTCTCCAACGGTTCCCATGTAGCGCGAGCGTATTTCTGGCAATGCAGATGCAACGCATTTGTCGTCTACAAATCCAATCACATTCGCCGTGCGATAGTGCTTGGTTCGAAGATCTCGCCATGCTCGCCGCGCAATCGGGCCAGTCCCCAACACTAGGACATTGAGCCTGTCCTGCCAAAGACCGCTGTCCACAACTGCGATCATCGCAACACGCGCGGTAGTGAGCGTTGCGACGGCAAGCAGAAATAAGGGAAGGAACTGAGAGATTGGAGTGACGACCCGTACCTCTAGCATCAAGAACGCGAAAACGGCAGTAATAATCAGCACGCCCAGCCAATTCTGCGCAAGCCCTCGCGCAAGCGCAGGAGCCGAGTTCTGCTGCGGCGCTCGCGAAGGAAAGCACATCACCCACGCAGCGATGAATACCATGCCGCAGATCACGTGCAACACTGTTACGCGAGCCAATAGGAAGGCGGCTACACCGTTAGGGACGCGCGAAAAATCCGCCGACAGCATGACTGCAATCGCAAGCGGCAGAGCAAGAGCGCGTTCGACGAGGTAGGTGGCTCGATGGGCGAGAGATAAATACGAAGTGTGCATAGAGTTCTCCCCTGAAACCGTCGATTCTTGTGCCGAAAAGCGAACCTGTTTCCCAGCGTGAATAAACTTTAAGCGAGGGTCACCGCAAAGGAACGTATGCGCCCACGCTACCCCAGTGCACGAATGGAGCAATCTTGCTGACTTTATTCTGCGGAACAAACAGAAGGTCGCCGGGTTGCAGTGCGACGCTTTCCTCCAAATGCGGATGTGCTGGATTGGTCAGTTTCTTAAGGTCCAACAACGTGGTTTGTGCTGTTTCGGAATCGATTCGTCTGTAGAGAATCACTTGCGACTGCTTGGCATTACCGGGCTTGAATCCCCCGGCAATGGCGATGGCTTCCACCACCGTCGTTGGCCCGTGCAACTCGTAGCGGCCCGGCGTTGTTACCTCACCTCCCACAACAAAAGAGGGCCTGACAAATTCCTGCAAGCTCAATGTGATTTCTGGATCTCGCAACCGTGTTTGTAGTTGCGAAAGAATCGCGTTCTTGGCTTGGTCAACTGTCAAACCGCCAACCTTCACCGGGCCGATCAGGTTCACCGATGCCATACCGTCAGGCTGAACTTCAATGCTCTGGTTGTATTCGGGCGTGTAACGGAACTGAAGATCGAGACGATCCGATGGCTGAATGCGATATGCCTCCTCCCGGCTCCGCAGCAAGGGCGGCGGGTTCTGGGCCATGAGTGACTGGGCTACAAGCAGAAGCAGTGGAACGTATTTGCGCATGCGATTTCTCCTTGTCGAGTCAACTGGCAAGTGCCACACTGGGGTCCGAAATCGGTTCGCGGACAGATACTTTTTGAGCCTTGCGATATTCCTTGACGCAAACGACTCCAACTCCGATACAACCGGCCACAATCCAAACCAGCGGAAGCACAATGATCAATACTGGTATTGCTGGCTGGAAGGTCAGCGTCGGCTGCTCCGCAATCGCGACATTGGCAACGTGCCGCCGGTCAAGGACATCTTCAATTCGCGCTTGCTCTCGTTTCTGGGCATAGAGCAAGTAATTCCCTTCGTTCTCCTTGACTTTCCGAATTAAGGCATCGTGCTCGACAGTAGCGCTGGCAAAGCGCGTCAGTTCCACTTGGTATTGAGCGAGATATTGCTTGACCTTGGCCTGGCGGGCGCGGAGCCCCGCGAGTGCGATTTGGTCGGCAACCGAATCCTTTTCGGTAGCCTGCTCCACGGGATTAACGTCGGTTGTGATTTCGGTATGAGACTGACGGTTGGCAAGGTCGAGCATGGCCTGGGTGTTTGCAATTTCTTCGTCTAGCTGGGCGACGAGCCGGTCGTCATCTCTAAACTTGGTGGCCATTTCTGTGCGCCGGTTCTTCAGGTCTACGAGCGTGGAGGAAAGCCGCTGGGCCAGATCGGCATCGGGCATATCACGTTTCTGAGTAACAATTCGGGACTCGATTCTTTTGACCGCTCCCCCAGCAGCGTCGATACGCTTTGAAAGTTGAGCAATTTCAGCGTCGATGTCCTCACAAGCAGCCTTGGTTTCAGTGAAGCGTTGCGCAAGTAACTGTTGCTCGTCGGGTGACTCTATCAGAGTGTAGGACTTACGGAAGTCAGCCAATCGAACCTCTGACTTGGAGAGGTCTCTGGCATAGTCATTCGCTTGCTGCTCAAAAAGCTCGTATGTTCCATTGGAGTTGTACACCTGCACATGTGCCTGCAGATAGCGCGACTCCAACTCGCGCATAACACGATTTGCCATCTCCGGAGTTCGCGCTAGAACGGTGACCCTAATCATCTGTGATTTCTTGACCGGCTCTACCGTCAAGTTGCGACTCAGTTTCTTGATCGCTTTTTCGATATCTTCCTGGGACGGCGTGGAAGTATCCACTTGAGCCATGCCGGTCTCGAGCACCACGTCCTTCAGGATGTCCCAACTCTGGATTAACTCTCCCTCTGAGTTGACTTGCATCTCATTTTCTTCTTGCGCCTGCCGCGAGTAGTGTGTAGCGTCGGTACTTACGACGGGATTCTGGCGTTCGTTGTTGACCAGGATCTCCATCTCCGATGCATATTTTTTTGGGAAGACCAGCACCCCGATGGTCAGAAGAGCAGCGATGGGCAGTGTCCACTTCAGACATCTGCGCCACTCCCGAATGGCGATTGAACTGATCCGTAGGTCGTGGTTTCCGGAACTCATGTCTCTTTTCCCACATGGATAGACGTTGTAATTGCACGAAAAGACGGATGGGGGTTCTGGGATATAGGACGCAGCTCGGTCTCAGGAAAAAGTACTGAGTACACGGATTCAATTTCCAACGCCACACGCGACAGGGTGAACTTGTCACGGACTCTTTCCCATCCTTTGCGACCCATTTCCACCCTCTCAGCTCGGTTGGCGAGCAGCCGACAAATCGCATCCGACATGGCAACTGGATCTTTCATCGGAATCAAAATACCGGTCTGATTGTGCTCGACAATCTCCGGGACGCCACCACCATTTGTAGCGACAACTGGTTTTCCTGCCGCCATTCCTTCGATGATGACCTGTCCAAAAGGCTCGCCAGTCGTGGAAGCATGCACCACTATGTCAAGATCCTCCAAAACAGCGGGGATATCCGAGCGAAAGCCTGCGAAAGTAACTACGCTGTCCAATTGAAGCTGAGTGCATAACGCCCTAACTTGGCTCTCATACTGCTTTTCGCCAAAAAGTGCCGAGCCGACAATCTGGAAACGGACATTAGGAAATTTCGATTTCACTAACGCCGCAGCGCGTAGGAAGATATCTTGGCCTTTCCAGGGAGAAATCCTGCCAATCAGTCCTACCTGCAACAAAGGACGGTCAGCCCGAGCTTCTAACAACTCGGGAAGTAGCGTGCCATCATGTACAACCCTGGTGTGGCCAGATGACAACTGGAGGGTCGTCAAGGTCGCTTTAGAATTTGCGATCACAAACGTCGGAATTACACGGGCCAGCCACCGGAAGACTTTGGCGACTGTGGGTGGCAAGTAATCATCGGCGATACGGTCACGAACATGCCAAAGTACGGGAATGAACGCTAGTCTTGCTGCGATCCCGCCGATAATGTCTGCCTTCAGCGAGTTCGTGTGGACAATGTCGATGTCGTTTTGTCGAATGAAACAGCGCAGCTCATTGATGTAGCGCGCAATCTGAAAAACTTGCCTGATCCTTAGTAAACTTCCAACCCCAAGTCCGTCTTTCTTTTCGACGCGAATGGCTTCTAGGAGCTCGATAATATGAACTCTCGCGATTGGCCGGAGGGCATCCACTAGTGGACCGTCCGAACCGAGAACCACGATCGGTGTTACATGATCACGGTCGAGTTGCAAAATCACGTTCAGCAGTGCGATCTCGCCGCCACTGAGCGTGGCTGTATGATCGAAATAAAGCACGCGAATTGAGTTGCCGATTGGCATTAGGCTTTAAGGCCTATGAGCGCTGAACTTTCTTGGCTACGATGCTCAGTACCTCTTCACAACCATCAAGATAGATAGTGTCTGTATCGCGCGCTTCGAATTGAACAGAAAAGTCCCGGGACTGCGTCACTTCGTGAAAGCGATAGCGAATTGAAATGTCAGAGTGCGTGCGACGAAGTTTCATGCCCTCTCGAATCCGGATAACGCACATAAGCTGACTGCCCACTTGATATTCCGTCGTAAAAAACTGTCCCTCAGTGTTGGCTACCGGCTGCCACTTATTCAACGCACTGGTGGGCGTTGGAAAGGAAGCGACTAAGAGAACGGCGATAAGATTGATCTTCGGCAACATGTCAGGCGCTCACTGGCTCTATCTGGTCTATGTAGCGAGTACTAAGCACAATACCGGTCTTCAAGTCCCAGGCACACATACGCACACGAATTAAGAGTGAATTACAAGTTGGGCGAGGCTCATCGGAGAGCGTAAGCTGGCGCGGCTAGAAGCCCCCCTGGCAGTGAAAAAACACTTGACAGTCGGTGCCAGGGCGGACAGCCTCGACAAGGAGTGGGAGGACAATACAACGGGTTGGCATCAAATGCAAATTAAAATTTTGCATCGAGTGAATTCTTCGGCGCGATTGTTGAAATGATAACTCTGCTGTCGACGTGAGAATGGGAGCGAGAGGTTCCGAGAATACCCGCCGAAGAAACCACCCAGATCGACGACAACCAAAGTCTATGAAGCGTGGTGCAGTGCTTGAAGTTCCCAGCTCAACTCTACAATCCTTTGCTCGCGATTTTCATAGGCAGCGTGTTCAGCACCATCAAAGACGGTCGGGTGCAGACTCAGGAGCTTCCGTTGTTCGTCCAGCAACCCCTTCATTTCTCGAACAATCTCTTCAATACTGTGCTTCATACCCCGAATTTGAGCGTAAAAAAAATGGCAGCGCGGTGAGGCCGCACACTGGTTTTTGTGACGCGGGTCACGGTGTTGCATGCGCTAGCGAACTGGCAAGGAACTACTGCAGAAAGTAAGGAGAAAAACAGCGGGATGAAGCGAGATTACTCCTTTGCTGCGGCTAGGTTTATCGATATTTGATCGATAGAGGTTAAAGCAGAGCGCTTTTATGTTCTTTTCCCGATCACGATCGAATTTGTAGAGATTTTCTTTACTGCAAAACGCATCAGGAGGCAAACTCACGACGGGACCCTCCTTCGAGTGTGCGGAAGTGCTGCCCTATCCCGCTGGGGATTCTTGGTCTTCAACTAGAGTTTTTGCGGAAAGATTCGAGTGCGCTCGGCGGGATAAGGCGTGAGGAATTTCAGGCGTTAATTTCAGGCGTTAGGAGACAGCGAGATAGATATAGCGCAAAACAAAAAGGATGGTAAGGATCCAGATCAGCGTATTGATCTCTTGAAATTTTCCGACCGCGACTTTCACAACCGTATAGGAAATCAGGCCCAGGCTTAGACCTGTAGCGATGCTGAAAGCAAGCGGAGTCGCCAGCATCGTGATAAACGCGGGAAGAGCTTCCGTGAAATCGCCCCACGCCACCTGCGCGATCGACTGCGACATGAACACGCCCACTAGGATGAGCGCCGGCGCGGTCGCGTACGAAGGCATGGCAGTTGCGAGGGGCGCGCAAAACATCGCGAGTAAGAAGAGCACTGCTACCGCAACGTTGCTAAGACCCGTTCGCGCGCCCGCCGCCACTCCCGCCGCGCTTTCGATGTAGCTTGTAACGGTTGAAGTTCCCGTAAGCGATCCAAAGATCGTCCCGACAGAATCTGCGAGCAGAACGCGTCCGACACCGGGAATCTTTCCATTCCTGACAAATCCCGCTTGTTCGCAAACGCCTACAAGTGTACCTACGTTGTCGAAGAGATCGACGAAGAGGAATGCGAACAGAATTTCCAAGAAGCCGAGATGAATGGCCCCGCGAAAATCCAGTTGCAAGAATGTGAGCGAAGGATGGGGCATCGAGAAAATTTGCGATGGGAAGATCGCAATTCCGCGCAACACACCGATCACAGTCGTCCCACAATGCCGAGAAAAATGGCGCCTCTGATTTTTCTGGCGATCAGAACCAGCGTGAGTGCAAGTCCAAAACATGCCGTCTGCGCCGCCTTGTTTGAGAAGCTGCCAAGCCCCACGAAAGTCGCGGGATTTGCGACGACAAGATTCGCATTCCGCAGACCGATAAAAGCAATGAACATACCAATGCCTGCCGCCGTCGAGTGCTTCAGGCAATTGGGAATGCAGTTGACGATCTGTTCGCGAACGCGAGTCACCGTGAGCAGCAGGAACAGGACTCCCGACATAAAGACCACGGCGAGTGCCGCTCGCCAGGGCACCCGCATCGCGAGACACACCGAATACGTGAAGTAAGCATTGAGCGACATGCCAGGTGCAAGTGCGATCGGATAATTGGCGTAAAGCCCCATCACCAGCGTGGCGACTGCAGCCGACATACAGGTCGCAAATTCCACGCCTTCGGTGGGCATGCCGGCCTGCGCCAGAATTTGGGGGTTCACCACGATGATGTATGCCATCGTGATGAACGTGGTGAGGCCGCCGAGCAGTTCCTGCCTCACCGATGTTTGATTCTCCGCCAGTCGGAAGTAGCGGTCGATCCATCCCCGTCCTTCGTTTCCGCTCCACGCGGTGACGACGGCTTCACTCATAGCATCTCTGGGAGAGCTTCCGAATTATCATGGGCAATGATCTTACGGAGACCTTGCCCAGCATTCAATCGAACTTTCCGCACCGTCACATCGAAAGTTTGCAGACGATACCAGCTTTGTTGAATGAAATCCCGCTTGCTTCCAATTTAGGCGCGCCGTATCGTAACGGCCAACACTTTCTAAGGAGGCACAGTCGCGATTGGCAGAGCCGACATCAATTCTTGATGAAGCTTCCGGTTATGGTCTGCGCCGTGCCGTACTTTCGCCGTTTGAAACGTTGGCGCAATCCGTCTCGACGATCGCACCAACCACAACTCCGGCAGCCACGATCCCACTGGTCTGCGCTCTCGCTGGAAACGGCACTTGGCTCGCCTATGTGCTGGCAACGGTCGCAATTGTACTGGTAGCGCTATGTGTTGCCGAGTTCGCCAAGTGCTCGGCCTCTCCCGGCTCTCTCTACTCATTCACCGCCAGGATCTTGCCACCCGCACTGGGAGCCACCTCGGGGTGGAGTTTGTTGCTCGCTTACATCGCTACCGGTGCCAGCGTAATGGGAGGCTTTTATCACTATGCCAACCTGCTTCTCCATGACGTGCGAGGACGCGGCACATCCGCCGTGTTACTGGCGCTTATCTGTGCCGCGGCTTCGATGTGGATCGCATGGCGCGACGTAAAGATCTCAGCGCGTCTCATGCTATGGATCGAGGCAGTTTCCGTTTCTCTCATTCTCACCATGGTCGTGCTCGTACTTGTGCGGACGGGATTTCATCCCGACGTGGCGCAATTTCAGCTTCGAGGCATGACCGGAAGCGGTTTGCGTCTTGGACTCGTGCTGGCGCTATTCAGTTTTGTCGGCTTCGAGAGTGCGACCACTCTCGGATCGGAAGCTCGCGAGCCGCTGAAGACAATTCCGCGAGCGGTTATTCAAAGCGCTTTATTAGCCGGGTTGATGTTCGTTTTGTGCGCATATACCGAGGTGCTTGGGTTTCGAGCCGCGGGCCAAGACTTGGGGACCAATCAGGCGCCGATGCGAGTGCTCGCCGCTCTTGACGGATTTCCCATTCTTGGCGTGTTAATTGACGTGGGTGCACTCGTCAGCATGTTTGCGGGTACGCTCGCGTGTGTCACCGCGGCGGCTCGCGTGCTCCTGCTGATGTCGCATAACGGTCTGGCACACGAAGTTCTACGCGCAACCCACCAAGTCCACGAAACGCCGGCGCGAGCCATCCTGGTCACGGGTTTGGCCACCACGGTACCGGTGCTTATCCTGGCTTCGCGTGGTGCGAGCGGATTGGACGTCTACGGTTGGATGGGGTCGTTGGCCACTTATGGGTTTATCGTTGCATACGCGCTGATGAGTCTGGCACTCCCTGCTTATTTAAGAAAGCATGGAACGTTCAGCCGCGCAAAGCAGGCACTTTCCGCGGGCGCCTGCCTAGCCATGCTGCTCGCTCTTATCGGCAATCTCTATCCAGTTCCGGAAGGTCCGTATGGCAAACTCCCTTTTATCTATTTGGCCTATCTTCTATCCGGTCTTTTATTGTTTTTCTGGCGGGCCCGCAGTCGCCCAGCGCTTGCTGAAGGGTAGACCATCCTCAAAAATCGAAAAACGAATCGAGCGAAACAAAAGTTTGCGTTTTTC